>JAABUQ010010088.1_pt1 | contig 12493 bp, 13 predicted proteins | sample 5560001 | NCBI WGS metagenome assembly JAABUQ01 (sample SAMN10711888, study PRJNA513371) | rock metagenome | isolation source: Antarctica rocks | place: Antarctica: Victoria Land, Finger Mt nord | collected 2015-12-18
TTCCAGATCTCGACGAAGCGGTCGCCGTCCTGCCCGGCGCTGCCCGGAGGTCCGCCCGCCACGTCGGGCCCATGATCGTAGAAGATTTCGCTGCACGGCCCGCACGGCCCGGTGTCGCCCATCGACCAGAAATTGTCGTTGGTGGCGATGCGCACGATGCGCGCCTGGGGCAGCCCGGCGATTTTGCGCCACAATGCGGCGGCCTCGTCGTCGGTGTGGTAGACGGTGACGGTCAGCCGCGCGGGATCGATGCCCCATTCTCGCGTGAGCAAAGTCCACGCGTGCTCGATCGCGTCCGCCTTGAAGTAATCGCCGAAGCTGAAGTTGCCGAGCATCTCGAAAAACGTATGGTGCCGTAAAGTATAGCCGACATTGTCGAGATCGTTATGCTTCCCCCCCGCCCGCACGCACTTCTGGCTACTCGCGGCGCGCACATAGGGCCGCGTCTCCAACCCGGTGAACACGTTCTTGAACGGCACCATCCCCGCATTGACGAACATGAGCGAGGGATCGCCGAGTGGCACGAGCGGCGCGCTCGGCACGACGTTGTGCCCGGCGCGCGCGAAGTGATCGAGAAAGGATCGGCGGATGTCGTTGCTGCTCGTCACTGGTTGCTCCGCCGCTCTCGTTGGTGCCGATTATAAGTGGACGCGCCGCAACGCGGAACCCTTCACCGTGCGGCGGGAACGCGGACGCACGCACGACCGACACGATCAATCCGGCGCTACCTACGCCATCTGAAAAATTTGTAAGCAAGCGTCCAACGGCAAGTGCGGGCGTTTTGGCGCGGTGCAGATCGACATACCCCGACACTTCGGCTTGGCCGACGATCCCTTCCGCCCGCGCGGCGGCGACGACGCGATGGCGCCGACCAGCCTCAATCAAGATCAGGCGCGCGGGTTCGTGCGCGATCGTCTGGCGAGCGCGGGAGCACGCACTGGCCTGTTCTCCCGCGCCGCGCTCGACGCGGTGGTGACTGCGGCCGGCGGCGTCCGGCATCGGTTGCGCTGGCTCGCTGGACTGGCCATGCTCGAAGCCGCGCTCGAAGGCTCGCGAAGGGTGGAAGCGGGGCATGTGAAGGCAGCGATCGCGCAGGCTTACTTCGTCGCGCCACCGGTGCTCCCCGACAACTTGGACGCCCCCGCGCGCGCCGGCCGACGATCGTGGTGGCCGGCCGATGTCGTGTCGGGGTTGACGGGTGCCACCGTCCTCGTCGTCGCGCTTTTGATTGGCGCGCTGCTGATCGGGCCGGTGACCGTGCAGACCAGCGCGCCTCGTCACACCATTGGGCATTCCAGCCCCGAGCGGCGGGAAGGCGTGCGGCCGGAACCTGCGTCAGCAGTGGCAGCGGATGGACCGATCCGAGCAAGCGCGGTGTTGGGTTCGAGCATGCGACCTTCCTCAAGCGTGCTTTCGCGGGTCCGCGCTCCGCTGGTCGCGAGCGTGCCGCCGGAGCACGCCTTGGTTCCATCCTTTGCGTCGGCGTCAGAAATGTCAGATGAAAGCTCGGCTGCCGCGTCGCGCGCGCGTGTATTTATCCATTACCGGCCACAGGACCGATTGGCTGCGCAAGATGTGGCGCGTCGACTGTACGGGCGCGGCTGGACCGTGACCGGGTTGCGCGCGGTCGACGCCGTGGTCCGCCGGCCGAACACCCGCTTTTTCTACGCCGCGGATGCGATCGTCGCTGCCGATCTTCGTGACGATCTGGCCGACACGATCGGCGAGCCGGTCAGCGCGCGCGACATGCGCGCTTACCCGAGGTTACCGCGCCCGGGCACGCTCGAAGTGTGGCTCCCGCCGCAGGGGTAATGTCGGATTTTGGGGGGTACCGGGACTCGGCCGCGCCGGCCGTTGCTGCCGATTTCAAAAGCCGCTCACAATCGGACAGACATTCCCACGAACAGCCTTAGGCTACACCGAATGCTCCCCACCCAACTGATCGGCCTTGCCGCCAGCCTCAGCCTGCTCGCGGGATGGCGGTCGTATGCGACCGTGCTCGCCGCCGGGCTGGCGATGCGGTTCGGGTGGATCGATCCGCCCGCGCATACGGGCCTTGGCGTCATCGCCTCCTACTGGGTGCTCGGCGCGGCGGCCACCGGCACGCTGGCCGAGTTCTTCGCGGACAAGATTGCCTGGGTGGATAGCGTTTGGGACGCGGTGCACACCTTCATCCGGCCGCTGGGCGGCGCGCTGGTGGCGGCCGCCGTGATCGATCCCAACGATCCGACCGCGCAGGTGCTCACCTTGTTGCTCGGCGGCGGCGCGGCGTTGCTGACCCATACCGCCAAGGCCTCCACCCGCGCGCTCGTCAACACCTCGCCCGAGCCGTTCAGCAACATCGCGGTGAGCGCGGGCGAGGATGTCGCCACCACCGGGCTGCTGACGCTCGCACTCGCACACCCGGCGCTGGCGGGCGGGGTGGCGCTCATCGTGCTGGTGTCGGCCGCGCTGATCCTGCGCGCGAGCATCCGCGCGCTGCATGGGATACGGCTGTGGTGGCGGCGGACGCGCGCGCACATCGCCGTGAATATTGGTGGGCGGTGAAGGGATCGAACCTCCGGCCCGCTGCGTGTAAAGCAGCCGCTCTACCGCTGAGCTAACCGCCCACGCGGCGTCGCGATAGCAAGCGCCGACGCAAAAGCAAATTGCCGCTGCGCCTGGCGCGTGGGGGGGTGTGCCCAACACGGCTAGGTTGTCCAAACACCTTTATTATTCGCCGACCGTTGGATTGCTACCTAGGCCAGCGAGTTCGCGTCGGATCGACGAAACAACTCATGTCGGCCAATGTCGAAGCCGATTTTGCGCAACGATTGGTTTGCGCAATAATCACACTCTAAAGCAAACTGGCCTCGATCTGGCTGGACGACATGCAGTTCTAGCCGACCGCACACTCCGCCGCTGGCCCGATCCGGTCAGGTAGGCTTTGAGCCGCCCGGCGAATGGCCTACCCTCGAGCGGCGGCGGGCGGGTTGCCCGGAACCCGACAAACGCCCATTTTGCGGTGATGCCCGATTTAGCCGAGAACGCCGCCACTCTCGACGCGGCCGATCCCTATGCGCGCGAGGCGCAGATCTTCCCCACGTTGAGCGAGGAAATGGCGGCGCGCGTCGCCACCTACGGCCACGAAAAACGGCTCGCGGCGGGAACACTGGTGTTCGAGCGCGGGCAGCGATCGGTCGATTTTTTCCTGGTACTGGAAGGCGCGATCGAAATCTTCGACGTCGACGCGCACGGCGGAGAGAACGTCTTCACCCGCCACGGCGAACGCCAGTTCACCGGCGAAGTCGATCTGTTCAACCATCGCATGATCCTCGTTTCGGGCCGCGCCAACCCCGACAGCCGCGTCATCCGGGTGCCGCGTGCCGATTTCCAGCGGCTCGTCACCGGCGAGCCCGACATCGGCGAAATCCTGATGCGCGCCTTCATTCTGCGCCGCGTCGGTCTCATCACCCACGCGCAGGGCGGCGTGACCCTGATCGGCCCCGGCCACGGCGGCGAGACGATCCGGCTCCAGCGCTTCCTGACGCGCAACGGCTATCCGTTCCGGCTGCTCGATACCGACGTCGATCCCGACGCGGACGGCTTCCTCGAAGGCTTCGGCATCGATTGCGATCAGCTTCCCGTCGTCATCTCGCCGGACGAGCGTGTCTGGCGCAACCCCGCCACCGCCGCGCTCGCCGACGCGCTCGGATTGACCGAGAGCATCGACGCCGACCGCGAATATGATGTAGCGATCGTCGGCGCGGGTCCGGCGGGGTTGGCCGCCGCCGTCTACGCTGCCTCCGAAGGGCTGGACACGATCGTCATCGAGGGTGTCGCGCCGGGCGGACAGGCGGGCACCAGTTCGAAGATCGAGAACTATCTCGGCTTCCCTACCGGCATTTCGGGCCAGGCGCTCGCCGGGCGCGCGCAGATGCAGGCGCAGAAGTTCGGCGCGCGGCTCGCCATCGCCCGCCCGGTCAAGCACCTCGACTGCGCCGCGACGCCGTTCCGTGTCGAGCTGGAGGACGGCGGCGCGCTCCACGCGCGCGCCATAATAGTCGCGAGCGGCGCGCGCTACCGCAAACTGGACGTGCCCGGCCACGAACGGTTCGAGGGCGGAGGCATCCACTACGCCGCGACCGCGATGGAGGCGAACCTCTGCGGCGGCGAGGAAGTGATCGTGGTGGGCGGCGGCAACTCCGCGGGCCAGGCGGCGGTCTATCTTTCGCGCACCACCGCGCACGTCCACGTGCTCGTGCGCGGACCGGGATTGGCGGCGACGATGTCCGACTATCTCGTGCAGCGCATCGAGCAATCGCCCAAGATCACGCTGCATACTCAGACCGAAATCACCGGCTTGGATGGCGACGATCGGCTGCGCACCGTCACCTGGACCAACCGCGAGACGGGCACGTCCGAAGTGAAGCCGATCGGCACCATCTTCCTGATGATCGGCGCGGTGCCCAACACCGATTGGCTCGATGGTTGCCTCGGCCTCGACGACAAGAAGTTCGTCGTGACGGGCGACGGCGGGTCGCCCTACGCCACCAGCAAGCCCGGCATCTGGGCTGTCGGCGACGTGCGCGCCGGCTCGGTAAAGCGCGTCGCCAGCGGCGTTGGTGAAGGATCGGTGGTGATCGCCGACGTCCACCGCTTCCTTGTCCCGGCGGAGTAACCCTAGCCTCTCCCGCAACGCGGGAGAGGGACAGGCGCTTCCGCGCCAGGAGAGGGAGGGCGCGCTGCTCCCGGCCACCCTCCCTCTCCCCACTCGGCTACGCCTCGCATCCCTCTCCCTCGCGGGAGAGGGTCAACGCACTAAACCCGGTCCGCGCCGGCCGTAACTAGCGCTTGCCACGGGGACACACGGGCGGCGTCCTTAGCCGGCCCGTTGCCCGCCCAGGCACACCCAGCGGAGTGGGGGGCCGGGTCATTCCATCCGGACTGAAGCTTCGCCCCTCAGTGAAGGAGCGTAACCGATGACCGTAATGACTATCCTCCGCCCGCTCGGCCGCAAGGCCCGGCGCGGTGCCGTGGCGCTCGAATACGCGCTCGTGCTCGCGTTCGTCGCGATCGCGGTGCTCGCGGCGATGAACTTGCTTGGCAAGAGGCTCTCGACATCGATCGACACGGTAGGCAAAAATACCCTGACCGCAGTCACCACCGGCGTTACCAAGCCTTAGTCGCGCGCGGCGGGAGCCCTTGGAGCGATGCCCTGGGGCCTCCTCGCCGCGTTGCCGTGGCTGTGCGCGATCGGTCTGGCCGATGTGCGCTAGCGCATCGTGCCCGATTGGTGCGTCGTCGGTCTCGCGGCCTCGGCCGCGCTCGCCGCCCTCGCGCTCGGTATCCTTTCGTCGCACATCGCGGTCGGCCTCGCCTGCCTCGTGGTCGGCGTCGCCGCCGCGATGCTGCGGCTGTGGGGCTGGGGCGACGCCAAGCTCGTGGGCGCGGCCGGGCTCGCGGCGGGATCGCACCATATTGGCGCATTCCTGATGTTTACCTCGCTCGCAGGTTTCGCGCTCGCCGCCGTCATCCTTGTCATGCGACCCATCGCCTCCAAGCACCTGCGCCGTTCGCCCCCCCGTTGGCCACGCTGGGCGCAGGTCGAACTGACCCGGCTCCGGCGCGCGCCGACGGTCCCTTATGCGCTGGCGATTGCCGCGGGCCTCGCCGCCGCGCTTGCCTCTCCCGCCGCCTGAAGGCCCGCAGCCATGCCCCGCCCCCGCGTCCTCCTCCTGCTGCTCGCGACCGTTAGCCTGATCGGCGTCGGCGGCTACCTGGCGTTCGTGCCGCCTGCCGAGAGCGCCCCCGTCGCTGTTGCGCCCGCGCTCCATCCCCGCGCGGTGGTCGCGATCAAGGCCGCGCTGCCACCCGGGCACATCCTAAGGGCGGACGATCTCGCCGGCCTCGCCTGGCCCAGCGGCGAGCCTCCCATTGGCGCGGTGCTGGCAGGCTCGCCCGAAGCGGCGCGCCTCACCGGATCGGTCACGCGCCGGGCGTTCGGCGCGGGCGAGTTGATCGTGCCCGGCAGCGTGATCGCTCCCGGCGAGCGCGGTTTCCTCGCGGCGATCGTTGCGCCCGGCCACCGTGCGATGGCAATCGCGGTCGATGCCACCAGCGCCGCGAGCGGGCTGATCTGGCCCGGCGACCGCGTCGACGTCATCCTTACTCAGGAGATCAAGGAGGACGGGGTGCCGCTCGGCCAACGCGTCGTCAGCGAGACGATCCTAGACAATACGCGCGTCCTCTCGACCGACCAGAACCTGAACATCGCCGCGCAAACCCCGCAGCCGACGGTTGCCGACAAAGCGACGGAAGCGCCCCACTCCACGCCGGTACCCACGACGGTAACGCTCGAACTCACCCCCGCCGAGGCCGAGCGCGTCACCGTCGCCGCCACGCTCGGTAAGTTACATCTTACGCTGCGGGGCTTGGAGGCCGCGACCGACGCCACCGACCGTCTTGCGGCGGCGCCGACCTGGGCGGGCGGCGTTTCCCCCACGCTGACCGGCATTCATCCGCGCCCGGCCACATCGGTCGCCAGCGCCGCGTCGATTGCACCCGCTGCGGCGGTTCCCGCCGCAGCGCGCATCCCGCAAGGCGTGCGCATCCTCCGTGGTTCGCAGGCGGCAAGCTCATGAAACAGCTCCTCCTCAGCGGCGTCGCCTTGGCGTTTGCCGCCGCGCTTTCCCCCGCGCACGCTGCTCCGGTGACGATCGCCCCCGGCGAAGGCCGCGTGCTGCACCTGACCGCGCCGGCCGACAGCGTCTCGGTCTCGCGCCCCGAGGTGGCGGACGTGCAAATGCCGACGCCCACGACGATGTTCGTCTTCGGCAAAACGATCGGCCAGGGCACGATCACCGCCGTCGCGCGCGGCGGTGCGGTGTTGGCGACGGTCGACCTGATCGTTGCGCCCAACCTCGCACCGGTGAACGCGATGCTCGCCGCGATGCCCGGCGCACACGCAACCGCGAGCGCGGTCGACGGCGCGGTGGTGCTCGACGGCTCGGTCGCGACCGCCGCTGATGCCGACGCAGCGAGCGCGGCGGCGCGCCAGGCGGCGGGCGGCAAGGCCGAATTGGTGCGCAACCGGCTGAGCGTCGCGATGGCTCCGCAAGTCAACTTGCGCGTGCGTATCGCCGAAGTGGAGCGCAGCGTCGCGCGCGAGCTCGGCTTCAACTTCGAGGTGCTCGGCAGGATCGGTTCGGTCGTGCTCGGCGCGGCCACCGGACGCAGCTTCGTCGATCTCGCGGCAACTGCGCGGACATTCCTCCGTTCGCCGACCGGCGCGGACAACTACGTCGTCTCGAGCCACACTAACTCGCTCGATTTCAACGGCATCATCGACGCGCTCGAAGCTAATGGCATGGTAAGCGTGCTCGCCGAGCCAAACCTCACCGCGCGCTCGGGCGAAACCGCGAGCTTCCTGTCGGGCGGCGAGTTCCCCATCCCCATCGACAACCGCGACCATTCGATCACCGTCGAGTTCAAGAAATACGGTGTCGCGCTGGATTTCACCCCGACCGTCCTCGACGGCGGCCGCATCAGCCTGCACGTCCGTCCCGAAGTCAGCCAGCTCGATCCCAACAGCGGCGTGGAGATCAACGGCATCAAAATCCCAGGCCTGCGCGTACGCCGCGCCGACACCACGGTCGAACTCGCCAGCGGGCAAAGCTTCGCCGTCGCAGGCCTGCTCCAGTCCAATTCGGCGAACGACGTCCGCGCGACGCCGGGGCTGGGCAACCTCCCGATCCTTGGCGCGCTGTTCCGCTCGACGCGCTTCCAACGCAGCGAGACCGAACTCGTCATCATGGTCACGCCCTACCTCGTCCAGGGCGCGTCGAGCCCGCGCGTGATCGCCACGCCGTTCGACGCGATCAAGCCCGCGATCAGCTTCGAGAGCCTGTTCCTGGGCCGCATCGCCGAACCCGGGCGCCTGCCCAAGGGCGGCGACACCGGCTTCATCGTGGAGTGATGCCCCTGACCAAATCCTTGCTCCTGTGCGTCCCCGCGCTGTTGCTCACGCTCGGCGCGAGTGGCCCGCAGCCGCCGAGCTTCCCCGACCGAGCGCGCTGCGCACCCTATCCCTCGCTGCGCCGCCCGGTCCGCTTCGGTTGCATCAACGCCGCCAATCTCGCGCCGATGATCGCCCATCCCGCCGATCTGGCGCACGGTCGCGCACCGACACCGACGGTGGGCGCGCTCGACGCGGCGGCGATCGAGCGGCTGCGCACCGATACCGTCAAGCCGTTGCTCGGCACCGGCGCAACAGACAGCTTCAAGGCACCGGTAGCCAAGCCATGAATGCCGCGACTGCTATCAAGTCGCGCGCGGACAGCGGTTCCGTCATCACGGGCCGACCCAGCGGTATTCTCGCCTATGTCTCGGACGTCGATAGCGAGGCGGTACTGAACCGTGTCGCCGCTAGCCTTGCGTTGCCCGGCTTCGAGGTGCGGCGCGGCGACATTCGTATGCGCCCGCGGTCACCGACGAAGGCTGCGCGACGCTGCTCACCCGGCTGCGACGGGGCTATCACTATGTCGTCGTCGACGTTCCGCACGCGGTGCGCGGCAACTTCGAGGCACTGCTCGCCGAAGCCAATGTCGAACTGATCGTGCTCGAAGCGACGCTGCTCAGCTTGCGTGACGCCGCGCGGCGTCTGGAAGATGCGGCCGGCACGAGGCAGCGGGGCTTGGTCGTCTTGAACAAGCTCGGCCGCGCTGGCGATTTGGCCGAATCCGACGTTGCCGTCGCGCTTCGCCGCGCACCCGACCTCACCATCGCCTACGCGCCCAAACCGTTCGGCACGGGAATCAACTTGGGCAAACCGGCCTGGACCACCGACGCGCGCATCGAAGCCTCGATCGCCCGGCTCGCGCGCGAGATTTCGGGTCAGGCCATCGCTGCGGTTGCCGAACCATCGCGCCTGCAGCGGCTTTTCGGACGCGCCGCATGAGCTTTGGTCAACGCACCGCAACCATCGCCGAACCCGATGCTCCACCCGACGGCACCGCCGCGCTGGTGCGCGCCACGCCCGCCCAGTTCGCCGACACGCGTCGGTTGGCGTTGGCCGAACTCGATCCGGTGCTCGTTGCCGAGATGGACGGCCCGGCGCTCAAACGCGCCATCGCCGACGCGGTCGGATCGGTGGCAAGCGAGCGGCGCATCCAGTTGAACGCGCGCGAGCAGGCGGCGCTCGCCGACGAGCTCGTCCACGATATGCTCGGCCTCGGCCCGCTGGAGCCGCTGCTCGCCGACGAGCGCGTCACCGACATCATGGTGAACGGCCCCAAGCGCACCTTCATCGAGCGGAGCGGACGGCTGGAGCTTTCCGACGTGACCTTCCGCGACAACCAGCATCTGATGGCGATCGCGCAGCGGATCGCGAGCGCGATGGGGCGGCGCATCGACGAGTCCTCGCCGTTGCTCGACGCGCGGCTTGCCGACGGCAGCCGCGTCAACATCGTCATTCCGCCGCTCGCGCTCGATGGGCCGTGCCTGTCGATCCGCAAGTTCGCCGCCAAACGCATCGACATGGCCAGCCGCTTCACCTCGAAAGTGGCGCGTTCACCTACCGCTCGGTCCAGGTCATCGATCGCTCGATCGGAGACATCGGACTGGCGACGACCAGCTTCGGCGCGCGCGACGGCGGTCGCCGCTTCATCGCCGAGGCGCTCTACGCGCGCGCCATGCTGCGCGGGACGGGCGAGGTGAGCGCGTTCGGTCGCGGCGAGCTGACCGGCAGATCGATCGACAATGGCGAAAGCTTTACGCTCGGTGGCCGTATCAACCTCAGGTTCTAAACTCACGAGGAAGTTACGTTGCGGAGTAGCTGGCCGGTCGCGATCATCGCCCTCTCGTCTGCAATCCCTGGCGTCGCGCTCGCGGCCCCAATCCCGGTGCGAACCTCGCCAGCTATAACGCCGAGGTCGACGCCGCCGAGAAGACGATGATGGCAAATCCAGAGGCTGCGCTGGCGCGTATTCGGGTCGCGTTGGGTCAGCTGCCCACCGCCGATCCCTCGCTCGCCCGCGCGCGCGGCGAGTGGCTCGAGGGCGAAGCGCTCGTCCGGATGAACAAAACCGACGCTGCGTCACCGATCATCGAACGCGCGCTCGGCTTCGTTGCGATCCGTTCGCCCAGAAGCAAACTCCACGCCGACCTACTGATGTCCCGCGCCGGCATTTCAGGCATTAAAGGCGCGCTCGGCAGCGCGCTCGGCGATCTCATCCTCGCGCACAGCATTTTCCAGACGCTGGGCGAGGCGCGCAGCCAAGCCATTGCGCTACTGGCAATCGGTGATCTCTACGCGTCGGCGCGCGACTACCCCCGCGCACTGCGCTATTATGAGCAATCGGCCGAGGCATACCGCGATGACCCCGCGTTGTTGCTCGCGATGCACAATAATCGCGGTAACGCGTTCAAGGAACTGCACCAATACGATCCCGCTATTACAGAATACCGGCAGGCCCTTGCCCAAGCGCGCGTGCTGGGGAGCGCGATGCTCGGGATCAATATCTCGGGAAACCTCGCTTCGGCGCAGTTCCTGGCGGGGCATCTCGCAGCGGCGGATACGACCGCGCTCGCCGGATTGCGCCAGGCGGCCATGCTACCGCCAGCGGGTCTGCAACCGCCACTGTGGGGCGTGCGCGCGCAGATCGCATTTGCCCGTGGGGACGTGGCCACCGCCGCCCGGCTGATCGAGCGAACCTTCGCGGGCACCGATCTCGCATCGACGACGATGGACTTCCGGGACTTCCACGCCGCCGCCGAGCGCATCTTCGCCGCACGGGGCGATACCACCCGCGCGCTCGTGCACCTGCGCGCGCTCAAACGGCTGGACGATGGAGCGGGCGCGATCGTCGCATCGGCAAATTCAGCGCTAATGGGGGCGCGTTTCGATTTCGCCAATCAGGACCTGCGGATCGCGCGCCTGAAGTCCGGGCAATTGCAACGCGATATCGAGCTCGCACGCCAGCGCGAGCGCATCCAGCGCGTGACTTTATGGAGTGTGCTCGGCATCGCGGCCGCGATCATCATCGCGGTCTCGATCGCGCTGTTGTCGCTGCGCCGAAGCCGCAACCGGGTCCGTGCCGCGAACGACGGTCTGACGGTGTCCAATGCCGCGCTCGGCAAGGCGCTCCAAGCCCGCACCGAGTTCCTCGCGACGACCAGCCATGAAATCCGCACGCCGCTAAACGGTATCCTTGGCATGACCCAAGTTATGCTGTGTGATCCGGGGATCGATGCCGGGCAACGCGAGCGCGTCACGGTGGTGCAGGGCGCCGCCGAGATGATGCGCGCACTTGTCGACGACATTCTCGACGTTGCCAAAATCGAAACCGGCACGGTGACGACCGATCGCGTTCAAATGTACCTACCCCATGTTCTGCGCGAAGTCAGCGAGCTTTGGAGAGGCCAGGCCGAGCAAAAGGGGCTCGCGTTCAAGGTCGATCTCGTCGACTGTCCCGATCGGATCATCGGCGACGCGCGCCACCTGCGGCAAATCCTGTTCAACCTGCTATCCAACGCCGTCAAGTTCACCGACGCGGGCAGCATCTGCCTCTCGGTTCGCTCGAAGTCCCGCGACCTCGGCGAGGCACTGTGTTCAGCGTGATCGATACCGGAATCGGCATCGCGGTCGAGGAACATGACGCGATCTTCGAGTCGTTCCACCAGGTCGATAGCAGCACAAACCGTAAATACGGCGGAACCGGACTAGGATTGGCAATCTGCCGAGCACTGGCCCGTGCATCGGGCGGCGAGGTGGCGGTAGCGAGCGAATTCGGCGTCGGCTCGAATTTTACGGTCACCTTGCCGCTCGAACGGCCTGCGATGGCAAGCGCCCCAGCGGTCGAGCCAGCCAGCGCCGTTTCGGCAATACCCAACGAACTTCGACATTGCGCGGTGCTCGTCGCCGATGCCAATCCCCTCAGACGCAGCTTTGTCGAGCTATTGTTGACCGACGTCGTCGAAACGCTCGGGATCGTCGCCGACGCATCCGAACTTGCGACCGAAATCGAACGTCGGTCGTGGCATCACATCGTGATCGATCATCGAATAGCGGGCAGCGACGAACAGGGCCTGACCGTTCTGGCTTCCGCGATCGCGCGCACGTCGCCGCGCGCGACCGTGACTATGTTGACGTCACCACATTTTGACGGGTCGCCATTACCGACTGAAATTGCCGACTGGCGCGTCGAACCCACCCCCGTCGAGCCCTTCGGCTTCCTCAATGTCGTGCAGGCAGCACATGAGTCGCGGGCGCGAGACGGTGAGCAATGCCGGTTGGAACCTATGTCGGCGAGACTGGAAGCGGCATGATCCGCCTCTCGAAAACCCTGGATCACGAACCGGCCCCCGCCGGTTTCCCTCATCGGAGCATGGATACGGCGGTGACAAACCAGGCCACCGGAGCGCCGGCGGATTGCTGAGCGTGGCGGAGTAAAATCTGGCCAGTGGATAGGCTGCTCGCTTTGCGAGGCGGCCGGGATGTTTGCCGTGGAGAGCT
>JAABUQ010010089.1_pt1 | contig 12493 bp, 12 predicted proteins | sample 5560001 | NCBI WGS metagenome assembly JAABUQ01 (sample SAMN10711888, study PRJNA513371) | rock metagenome | isolation source: Antarctica rocks | place: Antarctica: Victoria Land, Finger Mt nord | collected 2015-12-18
CCCACTTATTTTTATAGGCTAAAAAAGGCATGGCAGAATCGGAACCCATATAAGGCGCAACCGTTACCGCATCAAACTCCATTCCTGATGATTCTTTGTCAAAAAAAGCTTTCGCATACATTTCGCCGGTGTTGCCTAGGTCGCCCCGTTTGGCATCAGCAATTTTAAAAATATCTTTCGGGATGTAATTACTTGTATCAATCAAATTTTGCCAACCTTTTGCACCATAACCTTCGTAGAAAGCGGTATTCGGTTTGTAAGCAATACATAAATCTTGTGTAGCATCGATGATCCTACGGTTAAATTCAAGCACAGGATTAGGAAAAGCATGTAGAAAAGCGGGGATTTTTTCGGGATCGGTATCCAAACCAATACATAGGAAAGACTTTTTCTGACGGATTTGACCGATCAACTGCTGCCTGGAAAACATGTTTGTATTTTTTAATTGAATCAAAATAAATAAAAATTGCCTGAATCCATGCTTTATGAAATTTTTTCAGACAAATAGTTTGAATAGTTATAAATATTATTTAGAATTGTAGCGTTTTCATGACGATCTTCCTGCAATTTAAAAAACAGAACTATTCTCCAATGCTTTTTTTATCAGTATAAAAACTGAGATGTACGGTATCCGCAAAGAAAAATTTATTTCTACTATTTATCCTTAAGTTAAAAGATAATACATTATTATTCCTTCTCATGTTTAATACCACCGAACTGAACGATAAGCTCGTATCTGAGTTGCGTGAAATAGCTAAAACTATGGGCATTGCCCAAGCTGATGAACTACGTAAACAAGACTTGATAGCCCAAATCAGCAATAATCAACCTGCCCCGGCCGAAAAGGCTAAACCGGGCAGAAAGCCAAAAGTAGCACAGCCTGTAGCAGCTATTACTACCGGAACAGAACCGGTAGCTGCTTCGCAAGTAATTGAAAACGAGTTGGCTGATTCTATAACACTGGAAGCAGAACCAACAGAAGCTGAAGACAAACCACGAAAAAGGACCAGGACAATAAAAACGGCAAAAGAGGCAGATGCCGTGCCGGAAATTAATTTCCCAGCAGCAGAACGCGTTCAGCCCAGAACAGAATTCACAGAAAACCAACCGGTAAGATCAGTGCCTTCAGCCAATACAAACGCAGAACCAGCACGTCGTTACAGCGAAGTACCTGCGGATAACCGGCAGCCTAAGTTTGAGAAACGTTATAATCAAAATAACGGCAACCAGAATCCAAACCCGCAGCAGAACAATAACCACACCAACGGCAATCAGAATCCAAACCCGCAGCAGAACAACAATATTCCGAACACAGCACCTAATAAACATGCCGAACCTGCTGTAAACCTTGATTTTGACAACGTAATTGTAAATGAAGGTGTGCTGGAAATTATGGCCGACGGCTATGGTTTTTTGCGTTCTTCGGATTATAATTACCTGACTTCTCCGGATGATATTTATGTTTCTCAATCCCAGATCAAGTTATTTGGGTTAAAAACAGGTGATACGGTCCGCGGAAGCATCCGGCCGCCAAAAGAAGGCGAAAAATATTTTCCACTGGTACGTGTGGAAGCGATCAACGGCCGCATCCCGTCTGAGGTACGCGACCGGGTTCCGTTTGATTTTTTAACGCCCTTATTTCCACAGGAAAGGCTGAACCTTTTTTCTGAAGCAAACAACTATTCTACCCGCATCATGGACATGTTTACCCCGATTGGTAAAGGCCAGCGCGGTTTAATTGTTGCCCAGCCTAAAACCGGTAAAACCATTTTACTGAAAGATGTGGCCAATGCAATTGCCAAAAACCACCCGGAAGTATATTTGATTATTTTGCTGATCGATGAACGGCCGGAAGAAGTAACCGATATGGCCCGCAGTGTACGGGCGGAAGTGGTTTCTTCTACATTTGATGAACCGGCAGAAAGGCATGTAAAAATTGCCAACATCGTTATGGAAAAAGCGAAACGAATGGTAGAATGCGGCCATGACGTAGTGATTTTGCTGGATTCGATCACCCGTTTGGCCCGTGCTTACAATACGGTTGCCCCGGCATCAGGAAAAATCCTTTCCGGCGGTGTGGATGCCAACGCTTTGCACAAGCCAAAACGCTTTTTTGGAGCTGCGCGGAACATTGAAGATGGCGGTTCTTTAACCATTATCGCAACTGCATTGATTGATACCGGCTCCAAAATGGATGAAGTTATCTTTGAAGAATTTAAAGGTACGGGCAACATGGAACTTCAATTAGACCGGAAGTTATCCAACAAAAGGATTTATCCGGCTATTGATCTTACGGCTTCCAGTACACGGCGCGACGATTTGCTACTGGATAAAGAAACTTTGCAACGTGTTTGGATCCTTAGAAATCACTTGGCCGATATGAATTCGCAGGAAGCAATGGAGTTTTTGCAGGGACAGATCAGAGGCACCAAATCCAACGAAGAATTCCTGATCAGCATGAACAGCTAAAAAGTTATTAGTTGCCTGTTGTGAGTTGCCAGTTTATGGAGCTAACCGGTAACCCGCAACAGGAAACTCACAACTGAAATGAAGAAACATATTCCTAATGCCATTACCTGTACACACCTTTTTTGTGGTTGTATAGGTGTTTTTTTTGCCTTTAATGGTCAATTGGAGTACGCGGCTTATGCTGTTTTTATCGCTGCTTTTTTTGATTTTTTGGATGGCATGGCCGCGCGGTTATTAAAAGTGCATTCTGAAATTGGCAAACAATTGGATTCGCTGGCAGACATGGTCAGTTTTGGTGTTTTGCCTTCGGTGATTATTTTGCATTTGTTTAACTGGCCTGATTTAAGTTTAGACCGCTTAACCTGGTGGTATTTCAGTGCTTTTTTTATCACTGTTTTTTCTGCATTAAGGCTTGCAAAATTTAATATCGATACCCGCCAAACCAACAGCTTTATCGGTTTGCCTACGCCGGCCAGCGCGATGGTGGCCGCTTCGCTCCCGCTGATCTTAAATCAAAGTAATGCTTCTTTTACCGGTATAATTTCAAACCACTGGTTTTTAATTGTTTACATCATCATCAATTGCTGGCTGCTGGTTGCCGAACTGCCGTTGCTCTCATTAAAATTTAAAAATTTCAGCCTGAAAGAAAATATTTACCGTTTCGTCCTGCTGGTTTTTGCAGTAGTTTGTCTGCTAATTTTTAAGTTTGCGGCAATACCGATAATCATAATTTTTTATATTATTCTATCCATTATCCAAATCAGAACCACCAAAAATGAAGTTTCAAGCAGAAATTGATGTGATGCCCAAAAAAGAAATCCTGGACCCGCAGGGAAAAGCTGTTTCCGGAAGTATGAAAAATTTAAACCTGTCGGAAATTACCAACATACGTATTGGCAAACACATTTCTTTGGAAGTTGAAGCAGACAATGAAGCTGCTGCAACAGAAAAAGTAGAAGAAGCCTGCAAAAAGCTATTGGCCAACCTGATTATGGAAAGCTATAATTTTAAGCTTTACGCGGCTTAAACTTCCGCTTCTATTTGCTTTTTGATCTGATAAAGCTGTTCTATCGTTTTAGTAACGGCTTTTTTTGTGGATTCAAATTTTGCAGCGATCATCGGGTCTGTTCCGCCGCCTTTTGCATTGATTTCTATTTCCTGCATCTCGTTTTTGATACGGTCCATCCCGAAAAAACCCAAATTCGATTTTACCTTGTGCGCCAGGGAAGCTGTTGTCGCCCAATCTTTTGATGTAATAGCTTGGGTTATATTGTTGAAAATTTCCGGTGTCTGTGCCAAAAACATATCAATCGATTCTATCAGGAATTCTTTGCTTCCGTCGGCAATTTCTTCTAAAAATGTCAAGTCAAAATCTTGTTCGCTGCTTTGAGTATTCATATAATCAATAGTAAAACTTATTAGCAAATGTGTATTTTTTTACCGGCAGTCCGTCATTTACTTCCTGCTTCAACTTGTGTATTGTTTTTTTTAATATCGGATGAATAAAATCCGGTATCAACTCATCCAGGGGCACTAAAGTAAACAAACGGTTTTGTATCTCCGGATGCGGTATTTTAAGTTCAGGCAACTCAACTATTGCTTTTCCAAAAAACAAAATATCGATGTCGATTGTACGTGAATGCCATTTATTTGTTCTTTCCCGATGCAATATTTCTTCAACGAGTTGGGTTTTTTTTAAAATATCGACCGGCAAATACATTGTTTTGATCTCTATTACCTGGTTCAGATAATCCGGCAAACCTGCTACGCCCCAAGATTGTGTTTCGTAAACAGATGAACTTCGGGTTTGCTTCCCAACACTTTCTTCCAAAAGCCGTTTTGCTTCTGTCAAATAATCGTTTCTGTCGCCTAAATTACTTCCTAATAATAAATAAACAAATTCCATGTTGTAACAAATTATATAGGCAAAGCTCTAACATTTAACGTTACGGTTTTGCTAAGTTTGCAAAAAAGAATAGCTTTTAGATGAAACAATTTTTTAAATATGTTTTTGCCACAATTATTGGTGTTTTACTTTGCCTGATCATTTTTACCTTTATCATTTTGGGCTTGATTTCCTCCGCCCGAAACGACAAAAAAACGGAAGTTGAAGCTAACTCTGTGCTTCGTTTATCATTAGATTATGCAATTAAAGAAAGGACATCTGCCAATCCTTTGTCCGGTATTCCGTTTTTAAACCTAAGCGTTAAAAAAACACCCGGGCTGAATGATATCTTAGCAAGCATCAAACGTGCAAAAACCGATGATAATATCAAAGGGATTTATTTGGATGAAGGTTATATGCTTTCCGGTCAGGCAACTACAGAAGAGATCAGAAACGCGTTGATCGACTTCAAAAAATCAGGTAAATTTGTTTTGGCTTATGGCGAAATCTATACACAAGGTGCTTATTATTTAGCTTCTGTTGCCGATAAAATTTATATTAACCCCAAAGGTATTTTTGAGTTCCGCGGCTTTCATTCGCAATATACATTTTTTAAAGGCGCGCTGGAAAAATTAGGCATTGAAGCACAAGTAATCAAAGTAGGTACTTTTAAAAGTGCGGTTGAGCCTTTTATTTTAGATAAAATGAGCGATGCCAACCGTCTCCAAGTCAATTCCTATTTGGGTTCTTTGTATGATTACTTCTTGACCGGCATCAGCAAAAGCCGAAAATTAAACAAAGATTCGCTTTTCAATATTGCCAACAACCTGCAAATCAAATATCCGGAAGATGCCTTGAAATACAAGCTGGTTGACGGACTGAAATACAAAGACGAGATATTGACGGAATTGAAGCAACGTACCGGAACCGCGCAGGGTGATAACCTGAAAATAGTGGAATTGGCTGATTACAACCAGCCAAATGAGGATAAAGACAAAGGTTCTTCCAACACCCGTATTGCGGTAGTTTACGCATCCGGAGATATTGGCGGCGGCGAAGGCGATGACAATTCTATCGGTTCTGAAGGGATTTCTAAAGCTATCCGCAAGGCCCGTTTAGATAAAAAAGTGAAAGCAGTGGTGCTGCGGATCAATTCTCCCGGCGGCAGTTCGCTTGCTTCTGATGTGCTATGGCGGGAAGTGATGCTGACCAAAAAAGTAAAACCGATCATTGTTTCTATGGGCGATGTTGCCGCTTCCGGCGGTTATTACATGGCTTGTGCGGCTGATTCTATCTTTGCGCAGCCCAATACCATCACTGGTTCCATCGGGATTTTTGCAATTTTGCCAAATATGCAAACCTTTCTGAACCAGAAATTAGGGATCACTTTTGATGGGGTTAAAACAGGGAAATTTGCCGATCTGGGCGATGTTACCCGCCCGCTTAACCCGGCAGAACGCATGATTTTGCAGGATCAGGTGAACCGTGTCTATTTGGATTTCACCCATGCAGTTGCTTCCGGCAGGAAAAAAACACAGAAATATATCGACAGTATTGGCCAGGGCCGCGTGTGGACGGGTTCTCAGGCTTTAAAAATTGGTTTGGTAGATCGGTTGGGAAACCTGGACGATGCCGTTCATTCCGCGGCAGTGAAAGCAAAAATCACCGATTACAAATTAGTCGCTTACCCTGAACAAAAAAGCCTGTTGGAAAACTTTGGTTCCGGTATTACTTCCGAAGCAAAAACTTACCTGATGAAGCAGGAACTGGGCGATAATTACCGTTATTACAACGATTTGAAAACAATCCTGAAATTCAACGGCGCGCAAATGCGGATGCCTTATAACCTCGATATCCGCTAAAATTTTTTTAATAATATTTGCAAAAGCTGCCTTGTCCGAGGTGGCTTTTGTATTTTTACTACTTCTTTTACCGATCATTTTTATATGGAGAATAAACAAATTTCCCGCCATCTCCGCTTCTTGTCCCAATTGATGGAGCTTCATGAAGAAAACCCTTTTAAAATAAAATCCATTGCCAATGCTGCTTTTAAGGTAGATAAATTGCCGTTTCCGCTTGCAGGAAAAACTGTTGCCGAGCTGGATAAAATTGATGGCATCGGCAAAAGTATTGCAGAGAAAATTGCTGAACTGCTGGAAACCGGCACGCTGAAAGAAACCGAAAGTTATTTAAAAAATACACCTGCCGGCATCATTGAAATGCTGGGGATCAAAGGCATCGGCCCGAAAAAAATTGTGGTGATCTGGCACGAACTGCATATTGATTCTGTGGGCGAATTGTATTATGCCTGCAACGAAAACCGGCTGATCGAAGCAAAAGGTTTTGGCTTGAAAACTCAGGAACAAATCCGCAAAACGATTGAGTTTAACATTGCTTCTCAAGGTAAATTTTTATACGCGCAGGCTGAAGCAATTGAACACGGTTTGCTGCAAAACCTGAATGCTTCTTTTACCGGCATAAAAACAGTATCAGCCGGGGAATTCCGCAGAAAATTAGAAATCATCAAGGAATTGGTTGTCGTGATCGAAACAGAAAACCGGGAACAATTATTTTCAGGTTTAAACGAGGCAGCATATTTAAGTTTCACCGCGCAGGACGAGCAAAGCTGGCAAGGGAAAACCGAACACGGAATGGCGGTTAAATTGGTTTTATCCGGCTCAGAAAATTTTGTAAAGGCTTTATTTACAGCAACCGGCGATGAGGAACATGTGAAAACGGTGCTTTCCAGGATTACTGACGCTGATTTTCAACCCAAATCCGAACAGGAAATTTACCAGAAAGCCGGTTTGCCTTTTATCGAACCTGAATTGCGCGAAGGAAAATATTGGGTTGAAAAAGCTTCCGCAGGAAAACTTCCGGAACTGATCACTTTTAAAGATTTGAAAGGGACGCTGCATAACCACAGTACCTGGAGCGACGGCGTAAACACGCTGGAAGAAATGGCTTTGTACAGTCGCGATCAACTCCGCTTGGAATATTTTGGCATTTGTGATCACAGCAAAAGTGCGTTTTATGCCAGTGGTTTAGGTATCGAACAGGTTTTGCAGCAAATGGAAGAAGTGGGTTCCCTGAATAAAAAGCTGCAGGACTTTCATGTTTTTAAAGGGATTGAATCTGATATTTTGAATGATGGTTCGCTGGATTATCCGGAAGAAATCCTGGAAAAATTTGATTTTGTGGTCGCTTCCATTCATTCAAATTTAAGGATGCCGGAAGAAAAAGCGATGGAGCGGCTGATCAAAGCGATTGAAAACCCATACACCACCATTCTCGGCCATCCAACCGGAAGATTATTGCTGAGCAGGAACGGTTATCCGGTTGATTATAAAAAAATGATCGATGCTTGCGCCGCAAATGGTGTAGTGATAGAAATCAACGCCAATCCGCTGCGCCTGGACATGGATTGGCGCTGGCACCAATATGCGCTGGAAAAAGGCGTTTGGCTTTCCATCAACCCAGATGCGCACCGAACTACGGGTTTGTGGGATATGCACTACGGCATCCACGTGGCCCGGAAAGGCGGTTTATCCAAAGAACAATGTTTGAATGCTTTGTCTGCAACGGAAATCGGCGCATTTTTTAAAGCAAAAAAAGACAAAATTTTAGTTGATAAAAGAAGCATTGCGCTTTAATTTTTCTTTTTATGGTAAAATCTCCTTTAAACAAGCCGCTTAAAATATTGGTGGTCCGCCTGAGTTCAATGGGCGATATTATTTATACGACGCCGATTGTGCGTTGTTTGAAGTTGCAGTTGCCCGGTGCAGAAATCCATTTTCTGACCAAACCGATTTTCAAATATATTTATGAAGGCAACCCGTATCTGGACAAGCTTCTTTTACTGCATAAAAACTTGAACGAAACCATCCGGGAAATCAAAGCAGAAAAATATGATTACCTGATTGACCTGCACAACAATTTGCGCACTTCCATCATCAAATTTAAAACTGGTATCCCGGCTTCAACCTACCAAAAACAGCCTTTGCAAAAATGGCTTTACCTGAAATGGAAATGGAATTTCATTTCAAAAAAACATTTGGTAGAACGGTATTTTGAAACAGTTGCTTTTTTAGGTGTGAAAAACGACGGGCAACCGATCAACTATTACGTGAAAAAAAATTATGACCTGAAGGATTTGCTGCCTGCTTCCCATCTCCCGAAATATGTGGCCTTCGTAATTGGTGCAACACATTTTACCAAACGGATGCCGAATGAAAAAGTAGCGCGTATCTGCCGGGAAATCCAATATCCGATAGTTTTGCTTGGCGGGGGCGATGTGGAGGCGAACGGAGACGAGATTGCTTCTTTTACCGGCAAAAAAATTTATAATTCCTGCGGAAAAATTACTTTGGATGAATCTGTTTTTATACTTGCCCAAGCTGAAAAAGTCATTGGTTTTGATACCGGTTTAACCCATATTGCCGAAGCTTTTGACCGGCCGATCGCTTCTGTTTGGGGAAGTACCGCACCCGGTCTGGTTGGCGTTTTCCCTTACGTAGTCAAAAATGCAGAAGTTGTGGAAGTTGAGTTGCCTTGCAGGCCCTGTTCAAAATTTGGTTTGGAAGCATGTCCGTTAAGCCATTTTAAATGTATGAATGATATCCCGGACGAACGATTGATAAATTTTGCAAACAGCAATCTCTAAATTAGTTTTATCTTGCTTTATTCGTTTTAAATCAAACTGATGATATTGAAAAAATGGCTTTTTATGTTTGTCGCGTTTTGGATGCTGCATCAACCGCTCCAGGCACAAACGGTTAGTTTCGGTGCAAAGGCAGGTATTAATTTTGCTTCGATCAGTGCTTATAATAACCCTACCAGTTCTACTTATGATTCTAAAAGCTATGGTAATATCCGGTTTGAAGAAGTTACACAGATAGAATGGCCAAAAGTTGCCCTTGAAACCGGCTTGTCCCTCAATGGAAAAGGCGGTGTGAACACTTATATCAACCCGGAAACCAATACCAACCGGCGAAAAAACACGCGTTTGTATTACTTGGAAGTACCCGTGGTCCTTTTATATAAACTACAAGCTAAAGCAGGGACGATATTTTTAGGCGGAGGCCCTTATGCCGCTTACGGTGTTGCCGGCACCTATACCTTATCGGGGATTATCTATGATTCACCAATTGATGGTACTAACAAAGTATCTTTCGGAAACAATGAAAACAGCGACTATAAGCGCACAGATTATGGTTTGAACTTGCGGGCAGAAATCCGTTTGCTGCATGGTATTGGTTTTGAGCTGAACTATGAATACGGTTTGAGAAATATTGCAACGCCCGGGGTTTATGACGATGCCAATATCAAAACCCGGAACAAGGTTTTTGGGATTGCTGTTTCTTACCTCTTTAAAAAAAGCTGATACTTCTTTTACCAATGAAAAAACTGATCCTGATCCGGCATGCCGAAGCTGAACCGGAAACAAGCATTACCACAGATTTTGACCGCCCCTTAACCGATTCCGGCAAAAAGGAAGCAGCAAAAACGGCGGCTTTTTTATTAAATAAATGTTCTGCCCCGGAAACCATAGTTAGCAGCCCGGCTTTGCGCGCTTTAGCTACAGCCGAAATTTTTGCGGCTACTTTTGGCATGGATGAAGTAAAAAGCAATCAGAAAATTTATGAGGCTGATACCGGTTCCCTGCTTCAGATAATTACTCAATTGGATAGCCGGTATGCGGTTGCGGCTTTGGTTGGGCACAATCCCGGAATCAGCAACCTGCTTTATTCTTTGACTGACAAAATCACAACCATACCTACCGCCGCTTGGGCGGAGGTTGAATTAGAAGCAGAAAGTTGGGACGAAGTGAGTACTGCTACCGGAAAGCTGCTTCAATATCAATATCCTTAAAAAAACTATCAGACCAAGTTGTAAGATTTGCCGGGCAAAGCACGCACCAAGCCCTGCATTTCCAGGTTTAACAGGTTCATGGCCAAAATGCTGACCGGCAAATTAGTTTTGATAGAAAGATCATCAATACCGGTTTGACCGTCGGCTTGCAAGGTTTCGAATATCTGTTTTTCGTTTGCCGTTAAATCCAGGGGAAATAACAACTGCTGTTTTTTTACAGGCAAAACGTTGTCCAGCCAGCCCAATTGTTCGGCCAAATCAGCATAACTCGTCAGCAATCCGGCTTTATTAAACCGTACCAAAAAATTGCATCCTTCCGAAAATTCATCGCCAATTCTTCCCGGAAAAGTAAAAACATCGCGGTTGTACGAATTGGCAATTTCTGCCGTAATCAAAGCACCGCCTTTAATGCTGGCTTCCACCACAATCGTTGCATCTGCCATTCCTGCGATTATCCGGTTTCTTTTGGGGAAATTTTCCCGGTCAGGATTGGATTCTGAAGGAAATTCAGTCATCAATCCTCCGTTTTCTATCATTTTTTCTGCGGTATTACGGTGTACGGCCGGATAAAGACGGTCTAAACCATGGCCAAGAATACCGATTGTTGGCAAATGATGTTTTACACAAGCTTTATGTGCACAGATATCAATGCCGTAAGCCAGCCCGCTAACCACAGTTACCTGATGATTTTTTAGCGAACCGATCAATTCTTCGCAAAGCTGCCGCCCGTAATGGGTAGCCTTGCGGGTGCCAACAATGCTAATGATACGTTGCCTGTTCAAGTCCGCATTGCCGTGATAAAACAGCATCATTGGCGCATCGATACAGCTTTTCAACCTTTTTGGATAAGCAGCATCCGTAAAAAAAATAGCCTGGATTTTATTTTTTTCGATGAATTTGATTTCCTTTTCTGCCCTGCCAAAACAACCCGCATTCAAAATGGAAGCCGTCATTTTTGGGCCGATCCCGGGTATTTGCAATAGTTTTTGACGCGGTGTTTTAAATATCTCTTCTGCACTTCCGCAATAACTGATTAAATTTTTGGCGAGCACATCGCCTATTCCGGGAACAAATGTTAAGGCAAGCTGATGAAATAAGGACATAGATACTTTCGCTTAAGTTAAAAATTTATTGTAGAAGTATAAGAACCAGCCTAACTTTTGTTCATTATATTTTAAATGCTTCTTTTATCGCATAAAACATGAACATATATACTATTTGTACCAATTTAAAATATATACTCAAATTTTTAGGCATAAAAGAAGTACTGAAAACTTCCACAATTTAAATTTAAACAGGTTTTAGGGGCGATGCTTCTTTTGCAAGTTAAAATTCAAACAGGCGTCTGAACTATTTGTAGCTTATAAAATGGCGAATCAGAAGTACGCTGTTCTATTTACCAAAATGCCGCAAACAAAAAATGTAAAATCAAGTACCTCAATTGTATTGTGCCAAGTAAATTTTGCAGTTAGTTTTTCTATCGTCAAATCTTTTTATTATTAAAGCCAGCAAATTTATTGTCAAGTATTACTTTGAGTTCACTCACTTTGATTGCATTTTAATCCGTTTGCTGAAATGCTGATTACTGTTCCAAAAGAACTATAACTTGATTGAACAACCATTCTTTTAATAAAACTTTTTTGTCTTGAAATATATTCTTGTGGATTTTTAACTACCAGGTTTATCATCCTTTGATTGAATACTCTGGTTTCTTTTATTGCTGTAATGTCTGTCCAAGGAACAAAACCTGCACTAATACCACTTGAATTATAAACAACACCTTCGTCAGAAATAATGAGTCCTGGAGAATTATCACTTAACTTATTAAAAAGAATAAATCCTGAAACTCCGAAAAACAAAATTCCTGCAAGTCCAAAAATAAAAAGCGTTGTAGGATTACCCAAAATTGGAGTATTAATTCCCGGGGGATCCATTTCAAACCCGATTCCAGCACCAAAGAAAACGATAGAACCTAAAAGCATTAAAGTAAGCTTTATTTTACTTAGCGGAATTTCTATTTGTTTTGAGGTGTTCATGTTTGTATAGATTTATCTTATAAAATTAAATTAATTTTTGGATATAAACCACTTTCTTCGTCTCAAAAAACGCTTCTTCAAAAAAATCCCTTAAGGGAAATTGCTGGACTTTTAAACCGGATGCTTTAATTTCTTGAGTCAAATCGCCTCCTTTTAAATACAGGATGCCATTTTTAAGCTTGTTTTTTGATTGCTTGTTAAAACTGTTTTTCACCAGGGGATAAAAATCCAT
>JAABUQ010010090.1_pt1 | contig 12493 bp, 13 predicted proteins | sample 5560001 | NCBI WGS metagenome assembly JAABUQ01 (sample SAMN10711888, study PRJNA513371) | rock metagenome | isolation source: Antarctica rocks | place: Antarctica: Victoria Land, Finger Mt nord | collected 2015-12-18
GCCGGCGTCCGCGGGCGCGGCGGGGCCTGGGCCGGGGCTGCCCAGGCCCTACCTCGCGCAGAGCGCGGGCGGCGCTGCACTGCCGCCGCTCGCAGCCGGGCTGGCCAAGGCCGCGTCGGCCTCGGCGGCGGTGCCCGCGCCGATGATCCCGGACGACTTCTTCTCTGCGCCCGCGCCGCCGCCCGCGCAAGTGCGCCTCCCCCCCACCCACAACCACCCTGCGCCTGATGCGGCCGGTCCCTGAGGTTGCTGGATGGCGGCCAGCAAAAGCATGTTGCCGCCGCCGCATAGGCATGGTCGCAGCTGCAGCCCTGTGCCCGTTCTTACCATCCCCTGCACGCCCCGCCGATCCCGCGCGCCACGCGCGGCCAGGCCGCGCAGCCGCGGCCGCCGCCGCCGCCCGTGGCCGCCGCGCCGCCGCACGCCGCCTCGCCGGCCGATGGCCATCTAGCGGCCGGCGTGGCGCTGATGGAGGCGGCGGAGTGGGGCCTGGCGGGCGGGCGCTTCGGCGACGCGCTGCGCGCGGGCATCGGCGCGCCCGCCGCCGGCCGCGCGGCGCAGTACCTGGCCGCCGTCAAGATGCTGCAGGCGCGCCCGGCTCGGCGCGCGGCGCGGCGCGGCGCGGCGCGGCGCGATTGACGGCGCGCGGCGTGGGCTGTAGTGGGGCGCAGCGCCGGGTGTGCTGATGAGAGGCACTGGGCCGATACAGCGGCAGCGCCGCGCTCGTGCCCGCTCCCGCGCTCGCAGGCAGCTGAGCGCGCTGTGCGGGGCGGCCGGGGGCAGGCCGCAGACGGCGCGCCGCCGCCGACCGCTGCGCGGCTGCTGCGCTTTGCGTGCGCGCTGCACCTGGCCGAGCGGCATCGCCGCGCTCTCGCGCACAGCGCCGTCATGCGCAACATGGAGGCCGGCAACTTTGGGTGCGGCGCGCGCCGCCTGCAGGCGCCGAGGCCGCTGTGTGAAGCGCTGTCTGTGTGCGGCAGCGTGCGGCGAGCCGTGTGTCGTCAGCGCCCCCGACGTTGGTGCATCAAAGCGGCATCAACACGGCGTTCCCAAGCACGCTTTCGAGCAGGTTGGGGCCGGGCCGATGGGGGCCGGCGCGGGCGCGCGGGGGCGCAGGTACGCGGCGGACAAGCTGACCGAGCTCGTGAGCGCCGCGCTGGAGGCCGGCGCGGACGCCGGCACGCTCGCGTCGCTGCAGGTGCCGCGCGCGTTACCCGCCCCGCTCCATGCGCCCGTGCGCCGTTCGAGCCACCAATGCCACCCTCACCATGTGCCCATGGCCTCCAAGCTCTTGAAAATCCAGCAAAAAAAGCCCCTTAGATAGGCCTCAAGTAGCTTAGGATAGCCCCACATTCAATGTTTCAGACACATAACACCTAGGAGACTGCGCAACACGCTGAGCGCACGTAGACCGCCATGCATGTCGATGCTTTCCTGTTTGAGCTCTCGGACGTGCCCCAGACAGACAATGCATCCGATTGACCCAGCATTTTGCCGTCGCCACTTCCATAACTCGGCGCGCCTGCATGCGCCGCACGGCAGGCGCGCATCGAGGAGTGCGACCGGCGCGGCAGCGGCAACGCGGCGCTGCCGCCGGACGAGGACCCCTCGGTCTTCCCGGACATCGTGGCGGGCACGAGCACAGCGGAGGAGGTCGCCGAGTGCGTGGACCTGCTGCTCATGACCTAGGGCTGCGGCAGACCCTGTGACGGTGTAGATTTGGCACCATGCCACAGAGCCCGTGCTGCGAGCGGGCTCCATGATGGAGCCCGCTCGCGTGGAGCCCGTGAGCAGCCAAGCTGGCTGATACACGGCTTTAATCCATTCAGTCACTCATGTGTGGAGCCGTGACATGAGGCGGAGCAAAGCTGAAGGCCTTGCTGACGCTAACGGTGGCGACGCGACAGCCTACATCAGTTAAGCAGGCTGATCAGGGCGGGGGGCCGCACTCGGCGCCTGCCTGGCAAGTCGCAGGCGCCTTGTCGCACATGGAGGCTCACCGGTGCAGAGGCACTTCCGTGAATGTCTTCATAATCAGCAAACAGATTGCCAAGTCTTGCCTAGGCCCTGGCACTCTGGCCAATCATGCCTGGGAAGCAGGCCACGTACTCGCAATACGGCAAACCCTGCAATGCCGAGGGCTCCGTTGCAAGCTCCGTTCATGATGCAAGACGAAGACGATGTCCTTGGCCTCACCTGTGGACGGCTGGCACGGTGTCTGCGCGCCTTTCAGCTGAAGGTATGCCGCACGCTGAGGTGACATGCTAGTGTTGGCATGCAGGCACGGCGCACGTATGGCCTATGGCTGTGGCATCCTTGCTCAATTGACATCTATTGGCCGGCCACAGGCGCTGCATCGTAGATCCTGCTGATTTCGGCTCCTGTGGGGATGCAGAGACGCGCCTGGCAGCACCCTCACGGACTGCCAGACGAGCCAGCCGGCCACAGGGAGGCCTGCACTGGGGGAGGCCTGTGCAGGTCGTACCCAAGACGCCCATCTCGCAGGAGAGAGGTCCGTGCCCGAAGCAGGGAGTGATCGGTGCCCGGTGGGACCTTGCGTCTTCTGCATGGTCGGGGTTGGCGCTATGCTGACGTGAACAGCGGCTGTGGCGCGCGCCAGGGCTGTGCGTCGCATCCAGGCGCCCTTTGAGGTAGCCAGCATGTACGGGTTGCGCACGCTTGCTCTGCCCAGCGGGCAGGTATGCACGCCTGGCAGCAGTCTGCTGGGATGCCCGCTCAGAGCTGTGCACTCTTCCGGAAGCAGGGCCCACACCGCTAGCGCACATTTGGTGCCACTGTGATCCATGCTTGAGCCACCCCAACACAGCCTGTGATCTGCAGTTTTTGCAGCCGTCTGGCTGTTGAGCTGCTCAGCTTCCGGCTGCCTGGCTGCGCAAACAAAAGAGCCCAGTCCTGCCCTGTCACAGCCCGCGAGTCGGCTGCTCAGCTCGTGCAAGCAGCCCAGCCCAGTTGCCCCGCTCTGACAACCTACTATCTGGCTGCAGTGTTGTTTCTGACCACTATGCATAGCTTTATTTTTACGCGGCGCAGTCGCTGAGCGTGCAGGTGCCCGCGCAGCCATTGACGGCGCACAGGATCGTGCACGTAGTGCGCAAGCCGCGCGCTGGGCCCGCCAAGGTGCCGTTTTACCAGCTGTGCGCGCTCAACGGGGCCGAGGTCAATGTCACCAAGGACGCGGCTGCCAAGACGCAGGCGCGCCAGGGGCCAGGGGTGCCTCTCTGCGCCAGGGCGCCCGGGGTGATGACCAACTTCTGCATTGTCATTATATCCTTGTGGTCAGCGGTCATGTTTACTGTCTGCTCAGCTGCTCCCAGGCTGTTCACGCACCTTCTGCGCTCCCGCGGGGTGAATGCTGAAATCCAGGTAGCATTGAGACAGCAGTTGACCTAGCATTCCGTGCTGCCTTTCATTGGTTCTAATTATTTCTATGCACAACATGTGCGTGCTCGTACTCAGCCTGCCTGGCAAGAGGAGTGCTCCTTTTTATGAACCATCTGGCGCCAGCGTGGTCATGACCCCGCAGTCAGACCGTTGCTGACTGGCCAGCGTCTGCGCAGGCCACCGCGCAGCAGCGCAAGTTTCGCCCTGCCGAGGCGCTCGAGGAGGCCGAGGCCGAGGCGGAGCCCGAGCGCCCCGCCTGGGCGGTCAAGCGCGCGCGCACCGCCCGCGCGGAGTGGGACGACCTGCTCGCCGAGGCGCACCTCGCCAAGGCCGCCGTGGAGCGCGCGGCGTCTGCCAAGGCCGCCAAGGCGCAGGCGGAGGACGCCTACACCGACAGCTTTGCGGACGGCTACGCGCACGCGGCCAAGCCGCGCCGCAAGACACCGCGCGGGTCGCCGCCGCCGCGCCCGCACAAGGCGCGCGCGGCGGCCGCGCGCCCGCAGGCCGCGCGCCCGCCGCTGCCGCCGCCGCCGCCGCCGCCGCCGCCGCCGCCGCCGCCGCCAACGCCGGACAAGGCCGAGCTGAGCGCGGTCGCGGCGTGCTACGCTGCGTGGCGCGCCGACGAGCCTATCATGCCCTGCGGCCGCATGGAGGCCGAGCTGGCGGCGTCCGCGGGCGAGGGCGAGGGGGCCGCGGACGGCACCGCGCTGCTGGAGGACCTGCCGCCGGTCGGCCTCGCTGGCGCACTTTCTGGTATTGATTGGGAGGTGCGGATGCATCCTACAAGCCCTACCCAAGTCTCTCCGTACAGAGGAAGCCCGTGGCGAGGCGGCTGCTTGCTCATGCAGCTGCACACGCGCTGCTGCATGCGACCCTGCTGCGGAACTGGGGCAGGGGCCTCCGTCTCGCCGTGCGCGGTAGGGACCTGGGCCTGCCCTGCCTCGTGCAAGGGTGGTGGCCAGCGAGCCGGCACCGCCTGCGAGTGCTGCCCCAGAGCAGCGGGGTGGCAGCGATGTAAGCTCGTACACTGACAAGCATCAGACCGCCTGGCGGCAGGCGTTTGACGTGAATGAGTGAATGGTGAGTGAAGTACAACCGTGCGGATGAGTGAAGCACAACCGTGTACAACCACGAGCACGTGACAACTCGGGATTTCATGCATGCCACGACCATCACGAGGGTCGCGGGAAGTGCTACATTTGGCTCATGCTTTGCTACTGCAGCTTTGCTGCCCAGCAGCACCCAGTGCCCCGCTCCCTTCCGCTTCAGATGTGCTCGGGCTCTCCCTGGTTTCAGGTTGAGATGCCGTGAGTGGCAGTGCAGACAGAGTGCAAAGCCTGGCCGTCGAGCAGGAGCTTGCTTTCTAGCTCCTGCTGAGACCGTGCCATCTTCAGTGGGTTGAACTTTGCCCTTCGCATGTATATGTGCTTCAAGCTCTGTTGAAGGGGAAGTGCTTGTCTGTGCATGAGCCTGTGTCGTTGTTCGTGGAACGCGAGCTCAGAAGCATGACTGTGCAAAGGCCTCTCTCTGTGTGTAGGCGACCACGTTTACAGTAGCATGCTTTTTCAGTCTACATAGTCATACAGTTTGTAGAGTGAGGACAGTGTAGGACGGGAATGGCTTCATAGTAACAGTCGACTGCATGTACGCAGTGTAACAAACCTGGGAGCAGGTCTGATTCACACATGCCCGCTGTTGCCTGTCCGACAGCTACACTACCCAGTGCTCACATCACAGCAAGCAGTGATAGCGGGTAAGCAGTATTAGGGTCTCTTTTCATGCAGCCTGTGCATGCAGTATGCTTCATGGTCACGAGCTGGGTTGCAAGCGGGCCCCATGGCAAAAGTGCACAGGGATGTTATGCAGCAGGCCTCTTCTCGCCATAGACTGTACAGACGATCAGCACTGGCTCGTCCGCAGCCGCGACCTGGAGGCAGCTCACGCATCCGACCCATGGGGGGCGCGCAGGCGCGGCGCTGCGCAGCGCGTGCGCGGCGCATGTGCTGGAGCGGCTGGCGCCGCTGCGCGCGAGCGGGCGCCTGGCCGCGCTGCTGGCCGCGCACCGCGAGGCGCTGCTGGCCGGCGCGTCCGCCGCGCTGCGCCCGCGGCTGGCCGCGCTGCGGCCGCTGACGCGCCGCGGCTCGTCGATGTCGATGCCGGGCAGCAGCGGCGCGTCGCCGCGGCCGCCTCTGGGTGCGCCGACTGCCCCCCGCCGCCTCGCTGTGACGCTGACAACGTCCAGGCACGGAGGAGTGGGCGCGCCGCACGCGCATGCTGCTGCAGTGGCTCCGCCCGAGGAGCAGCAGCCTCCCTGTGAGGCTCGCGCGGCGCCAGCCGGGCTGTCAGGTCGTCGGTCCCGCTTGAGGGCTGAGGGCGCCGTGCAGGGTTTGGCGACCATGCAGCCTGGCCCAACGGCGGCGAGGCCGCGGGCGGCCCGGGCGCGGGCTGGGCGCTGCCGCCGCCGGGCATGCCGCTGTCCTCGCGCGGCGGCAGCACGGCCAGCGTGCTGTCGGCGGCGACGAGCGAGATCGAATCCGCGCCGCTCAGGCCCTAGGGCGGCGCGGCCGCTCGCCTGCTCCTGGGTCCTTGGCGCCGCGCCTGGCTGTCGGTCTGCGTCGTCCAGCGTCCCGCCGTCAGTGAGCGGGATTTTGAGGTTGTGCCACTGAGGACATTCTATGGCGCTGCCGCCTTCTATGTTAGCTATTGTCGTCTGTGTGCTGGTCCCGCATGTCTGCGCTCATCTTGGGCTCTAGTTGAGATTTGACATGCAGTGTGGCTTTGCCTGATGGTGATGCATTAGGTGAGGTGACAGCGGTGGCCGGGCGCCAGTGCTGGTGATGCATTATGTAAAAATGAAAGCGGTGCAACTGCAGCCAACCAGTGCAGCCGTAGCTGACAATATCAGTGTACTAGGACATTACTGGCCACCACAAACGCACTCGGTCGCCCCTCGTACGTCATGGCCGCCAGCCAGTCACCGTCTGCGGCCGCGGGCGCCGCCCAGGCGCGCTTCGGGCTCGTCGGCAGGACCGCGCTGGTGACAGGCGGCACCAAGGTGCCGCGGCCGTGCCTTAGGCAGCCTCCAACAGCGCTATGGGCGACGGCTCGCGTAATCCGTTGAGTGCCGGCAGGGGATTGGAAAGGCCGTCGTGGAAGAGCTTGCGGCGCTCGGCGCATCAGTGCGCACGCTGTGCGCTCGCCCCGGCATCCGAGAGGCGCTGGGCGCAGGCGCCGCCGTCGCCGCTCTGGCTCACGCCTGCGGCCTCACTGCGCAGGTGTTCACGTGCGGGCGGTCCAAGGAGGACCTCGACGCTGCGCTGGCTGACTGGGCCGGGCGCTCGCTGAGTGTCCAGGTGGGCAGAGCAGCTGCCGCCGCTGCTGCGTGCTTGCGCTGCCTGCTCTGCTCACATGCTCGTGCCTCTGCAGGGCTGCATCGCGGACCTGGGGACGGAGGAGGGGCTGCAGACGCTGGTCGCTGAGGTGAGCCTGTTTGGAGCTGGCAGCTCTTGGTGCTTTTGTCCTCTCCCGGCCGCGGGCGCTCAGGCGCTGCGCGGCGCCCGCAGGTCGCGAAGCGCTTTGGGGGCGCCCTGGACATCCTGGTGAACAATGTCGGCCGCAACATCCGCAAGGCGACCACCGAGTACTCCGCGGAGGAGTACCGCGCGGTCATGGCCACCAACCTGGACTCCACCTACCGCATGTGCCAGGCCTGCCCCATGTCTAACCCTACCCTAACCCTACCATAAAACCCCAGGCCTGGGATGGGCGCGGAGGATGTGCAAACCCCGCGCCGACCCCGGCATGCGCCCAAGCCCCGGCGGGGCGCGCGCGCAGCTGGCGCACCCGCTCCTGCTGCGCAGCGCGCCCGGCCGCGCCAGCATCGTGATGATGGGCTCCGTGGCGGGCGGACCCACGAGCCTGAAGAGCGGCTCCGTGTACGCCATGACCAAGGGTGCGCCCGCCCCTGCTGTGCGCCGGCGCGCCCGCGGGCAGGCGGCTTTCGCTCTGCCCGCCAGCCCCTCCACGTCTACAACTAGGCCTGACCCTACTGTACCCGATTGCGGCACGCAGCGGCGATGGACCAGCTGACCCGGAACCTGGCGTGCGAGTGGGGCCCGCGCGGCGTGCGCGTCAACTGCGTCAAGCCGTGGTGCGCGCGCGCCGCGACCCGGGCGCACCCAAGCCAAGTCCGGCAGGGTCCTTGCAGAAGTGGGGCTGCAGAAATGATGAGCCGAGCAATCTGTTGCTTGCTCCCCAAGACCAACCCCCCGCACGCGTCCCCGGCGCCCGCGCCAGCCTGCACGCGCGAAGCACATGCGCGCGCGTAGGTACACCGCCACGCCGCTGGCTGCGCCGGTGCTGTCGGACCCCGCGGTGCGCGCCAGCGTGGAAGCCTGCACGCCGCTGGGGCGCGTCGCGCAGCCGGAGGAGATCTCTGGTGCGCCACAGTATCTTTTTTCTCTCCCTTTTTTTTCGGGTGGGCGCCCTGCGGCTCGGCGCGCATGCGGCGCGGTCCTGCCGCGACGCAGTGGCGCGCCCCGCAGGCCTCGTGGCGTTCCTGTGCTCGCCGGCGGCGGCCTACATCACCGGCCAGTGCATCGGCGTGGACGGCGGCTACTCCGTGCGCGGGTGGTGGTGAGCGCTGGCCGGCTGTAACGGGACGGTGCCCATGCACGCGTTAATGCTAGCCGGCTGAAAACAAGGAACGGTAACCACTGCACGCATGAGTGCACTACAGGCACGATCGCTGGCAGTGCAGCATGCGGGACCCTTCACGGACCCGCAACAACCCGCAACAACCTGCAACAAACTGCAACAACCTGCAAGGACCAGCAAGAGCCTGCACGCCCTGAAGCTCAGCAAGGACGCCCGCGCACTGCGCCCAGACGCGCCGCGCGCGGCGGCGCACGCCGCGCGGGCGCCTAGTCGGCGCGCGAAGCCTTGAGGCGCTTGGCGCGCTTCTCGGCCTGCCCGGCCTCCAGGTAGCGCTTCTTGCGCTCCTCCTTGTTGTAGCGCGCGCGCCAGGCCTCCTCCGCCTCCAGCGTGCGCGTGTGCTTCTGCAGACAGCAGGTTAGATTAGGGTTCTGCCGGTAGCGGCGTGTGCGCCCGCCCTCAGCTCATTGAGTTGGGTCGTCGGCACTTCAGAAAGCCTCCCACACAGGGTCGAGGCAGCAGGTGCAGGGCTTGCCGCGGCACTGCCGCCAGCCGCCGAGCCTCGCGCTAACCCCTGAGCAGCCAGACGCGCGGCAGAGCTAGGCAAGGAAGGGCACACGAGACCCGGCCAAGGTATAGGGTAAGTTAGGGTAACAAGGTAACAGGGTAAGAGGTAGGGCGGCGCACCTCGCGCTGGCGGGCCTGCTTCTCGCGGCGCTTGCCGGCACGCGCGTTGCGCAGCGCGTTCAGCTGCGCCACCAGGCTGACCGCGCGCCGCTCGCCGGGCTCCAGGACGACCGCGCGGCGCTGCTCCAGCGCGGCGCGCTTGCGCGGCGCCTCCTGCTTCGTCTTGCTGCGGAAGGGCAGCGCGGCCTGCGCGGGTCAGGGTTAGGTTGGGGCGCCTCCTGCTTCTGCCTGCTGCGGAAGGGCAGCGCGACCCCTGCGCGGCGGCGCCGCCCAGGCCTCGCCCACTGAGCTCACGCAACAGCAGGGCATGCAGGGGCGCGCACGTGAATGCGACGCAGCACCCTGCGACAGGCCGCACATCAGCATGCGCACAGGTAAACGTGCAGCCGGGCCCGGCGCGGCTGCCGCATGTGCGCATTCTGCCGTGCGGGGGCGGCAGCAGCCGTGGTGCGGCTCGCCGGCGGGCAGCCGGGCGGTTGGCCGCTTGCCCAGCACGCAGCAGAGCTGTGAGGCGCCGGCCGCGCAGGTCACCGCCGCAGCGTCCCCAGGCGCCATCGCAGCAATGGCACGGCGCATGCGCATGGCCTGACAATACCCACAGCGCCCGGGCGGCGTCGGCGCGCTTGGCAGCGGGCGCGGCGACGCCTGGCGCACGCTCAGCGGCGCCAGGCCGGGCCGCCCTGGCGATTGGGGGAACATCGCAGGGCAGGGGCGTGCAGCGCGCCTGCAGCGCGGTCGGGATCTTCAGCGGGTTGAAGCGCCGCGGCCGCCGCTCGATGGGCCGGTACAGGCTGTCCTGCTGGCGCGGCGCGCCCACGCCCGCCGCGCGCCGCAGCTGCGCCACCGTGCGCATGCCCAGCCAGCCGCCGCCCGCCTGCGCGCCCTGCGCGCGCGCCCCATGAGCGGCAGCGCGCGAGCCAACGCCGTGCTGGCGGCGCACGTGCCGCGGCAGCGTGCGGGTGCTGGGAGACAGCCGACCAGGCGGGGCGCCGAGCGGCCGGGGGGCGGAAGGGCGCGAACGTGTCGCTCCCAATGGCAAAAGACGGTGCGCGAGCAGGGCCAGCGGGCGCGCACCTCCGCTTCGCCGGCCGCGGCCGCGCCTGCGGCGCCGGCGGCCGCGGCGGGCGCGCCGGCGCGCTGCGTGGCGCTGCCCTCGCGGTAGCACCCCAAGCTCAGCGGCCCCGCCTGGAACGCGAACCCGGCGCGCGCGCCCGCGAACGCCGCCGCTGCCACAAAGTCGCCGCCGCCGCTGCCCGCGGCTGGCGGCACCGCTGGGCTAGCCTCCTCCGGCTGCGGCCCCGCAGCCTGGCCGCCCTCCTCGTCTCCCTGCGCGCAAGCCATGCTGGTCACGGTCTGCCTAAGTTGTCTGTGGCGGCGTGTCAACAAGTGGCATGCCCTGCATGACGCTGCCAACATCCGCCGTGATGTTGAGCCACTGTAAAAAACACACCACACCTTCCTTTAAAAACCACTTGCCAAGAGCAGGCTCGCGTCACTCTGTTGATCAAATCCAGCAGCTCTGCGGCGCGCTTTGCTCCCCGTCGGTCTCCACTTAGGCGGACCTGCAGCGCCTGAACAGGCGCGCTCCGCCAGGCCGTAGGCGCGAGCAGCGTCCGCGCACAGTCCAAACCGGCCCGCACTGACTGCATAGGGTTTGTGTCGGGTTTGGGTGAGCCCCGGGCGCGCGCCGCGGGGCCGGCGGCGCGCTTGGGCGCGGGCCGCTGCGGCGGCGCGGGCGCCAGCAGGTCCGTGAGCGGGTTGTACAGGCGCGGCAGCTCCACCGCGACCCAGGCGCGCAGGAACACGACGTCCGACAGCAGCGGCTTGTCCTCGAACGTGACGCGCGCGGACCCGTCGCGGCCGCCGCCGACGCCCGGCCGCAGCGCCTGCGCGCGCCGCGGTGGTGTGTGCTCTTTCGTGCGCAGCGGGGTGCCACAGCTCTGCCGGCCCAGTGTGCGCGCTTGCCCGGCGCGTGCACGGCCCGCACGCGCGGGCGACCAAGCCAAGCCTCTCTTTGTCGGCGAGACCGCTCCAGGTCTGCTTGCCGCCATCGCTGGCACCGGCTGGGGCGTTGCTTATCAGCAAGTCACCACGACCAAACCCATGGAGAGAGTCGGGCACACAGGCGAACAGCGGGCGCGCGCACGCAGGGGCGCGACCTGCAGCCTCCCGGCAGCGCGCGCCCCTTCACAGAGGCGCAGCGGGGGGCACGCACGCCGGGGGGCGACCTGGGGGTGTAGGGCGGCGCGGCGCGCCTTTTTGACGACGCCGCGGATGCCGGAGACGGTGCGCACGGCCGCGCCCTCAAACTTGGACGCTTCCAGCTGGCTGGTGAACATGCCGCCGACGAACGCGGTGCGGTGCGCGATCTTGAACGGCGTGCCGACCAGCTTGAGCTTTTTTACCACCGCGGGCGCGGGGTCCAGGCCCAGCACGGAGCCCGTCGCCGCGATGCGCCAGCCCTGCCGGCCGCAGCCCGGCCTCATGCGCGTCAGCGCGCTGCGCGCGCCCCAGGCCGCCCGAGGCCGCGCGAGGGATGCGCGGCCGCCCGGCGCCCGTCTACGCACGGAGCCGCCAATTGCAGCCCAGTATCTGCGGAATATGGTATAAAGCTCTCGCTAGGGCTCCCGAGGCGGGACGCGCGGGCAGGCCGTGGCGGGCGGGCGCGCCTGCTGGTCGGCGGCCAGCGACTGGATGGCCAGCACGCCGGTGCCGGGCGGCGCGAGCGCGCCATACACGTTGGCGAGGCAGTGCGCGTGCTCCGGCGTGTACTTCAGCATCCTGCGTGGCGGCCAGGGTTAGGATTTCCTGTGGTTCTGATACTGACCCTAACCCTAATCTCTCCTCCCTTTCCCTTGGCAGGCGCTGCTGCCGGGCAGCCACCGCGCGCAGCGGCGAGGGCGGGCCACGGGGTCAGGTGATTGGCGCGCACCGGTGGCGCCCATTCTGGTCCTCGGTCGCGTAGACGGGCACGCTCTGGAAGCGGCGCCAGCCGACGGAGAACGTGAGCGGGTCGCGGTTCTTCAGCACGCGGCCGAACCAGCGGTGACGCTTCAGGCGCAGCTGCATGAAGCCGCGGCCCTCCTCCGCGGCCGCGAGCCCGCCCACCAGAAGCGGCTGCGCGGGGTCCCAGTGCGCCGACAGCTCGCAGGGCATGCCTGCGCGCGCCGCAGCGGCGTGGGGCGGGTCGCCGGCGCGCAGGGGAGCCTGGGACGCCACCTGGCTCCCCGCGCGCTTTTTGGAGGAAGCTGCTGGGCTGGTCACCGCACGACCAGGCATACGTTGCGCCAACAGGCTACTTATGCGCACGGCGGACTCGGGCCGCGCCCAGGGCGACGAGGCGGAGCGGTCTACGGGCAGGGCACGGCAGGAGTAGGTTTAGGGTTAGGGTCAGGGGCGCGCCGGAGAAGCGCAGGCGCAGGTAGGCGCCCGGCCGGAAGCCCTCCATCGCGACGCGCTGCTCGGGCGCCAGCGCGTCCAGCGCCGCGCGCGTGCGCGCCTCGCGGCCGGCCATGTCGCGCTTCATTGCGTCGTAATACGTCTCCTCGTCGCCCGGCGCGTCCGGCGCGCCGCCCGGCCCGCCGGCCTCCTCGTCGTCGCTCGCGCCGCCGCCCGCCCGTTCCGCCTTGGCCGGCCGGTCGCGCACGCCCGCGGCGCCGCCTGCGGCGCCGGCGCGCGCGCTCGTGCGGCGCTGCCCGGGCCGCCGGCGGGCACGCCGTTCCGCCGCGCCGCGGCGGGCGGCCTGCGGCGC
>JAABUQ010010091.1_pt1 | contig 12492 bp, 12 predicted proteins | sample 5560001 | NCBI WGS metagenome assembly JAABUQ01 (sample SAMN10711888, study PRJNA513371) | rock metagenome | isolation source: Antarctica rocks | place: Antarctica: Victoria Land, Finger Mt nord | collected 2015-12-18
GCGGGGCGCCGAACAGCCCGAAGGCCATGGCGGCGATGGCCTGGACGCCGCCGAGGTTGAGGATGGTGTCGGCGCCGCACGCATCGAGCGCGTAGAGTACGGCGGGGTTCATGCCGATGCCGGGCCGAGGCGTGGAGCAGGCGCTGACGTGGCCGACGCCGGCGACCTTGGCGGTGGTCACGGTCATGATGGCGGAGGCCACGTGGGAGTAGCGCCCGCCTGGGGCATAGCAGCCTGCCGCCGAGACGGGAATCTGGCGCTGCCCGGCGATCAGGCCGGGCACCACCTCGATCTCGGCGTTGACGAGGGTGGCGCGTTGCGCCTCTGCGAAGCGCTGCACGTTGTCGCGGGCGAAGCGGATGTCGTCCTTGAGCTTCTGGCTGACCTTGGCGGATGCGGCAGCGCGAGCCTCGTCGGACACGAGGATGTCGCCGTCCCACTTATCGAACTGGATGGCGAAGTCCCGCACCGCGTCCTCGCCCCGGGCCTCGACTGCGTCGAGGATCGACTGCACGGTCTGGCGGACATCGGCCTCGCCGATGGCAGCGGTCTTCGATGCTTTCTTCAGGTAGTCCATTGTGTCGTGCTCCTCAGCAAACCTTTAACGGATTGCGCACAGATGGAGACCTAAGCAGGCTTGCGCGGCTCGGCATGGCCGAAGGCCATCTGCGCGGCAAGCCGCGCAGGCCTGCTTAGGGCGGTGGTCGGGGCGCGTCAGTCGGTGCGGTTGGCGAAGGCGGCCAAGGCCGGCGTCTCGGCAATGCGGCGTATGTAGGAGGGATCGATGAAGCTGGAGGCCTGCAGCGGCTTGTCGAGCGTGCCGGTCGAGGTAAGGTAACCGCCGAGGCCGTCGAACCACTTCTCCGCTGTGGAGGCCCTCTTGACCTTGTCCATCAAGCCGATCTGCTCCGAAAGGTTGAACATGGGGCGGGTGTCGATCTCGCGCTGCAGGAACTGCGGCGCCAGCTCGGTGCCGGTGAGGGCGTAGAAGTCGCCCATCATGGCGACCGCCTCCTTGTTGTGGCTGCGGATGTAGTTCACGCCGCGGAGGTAGACGGCGAGGAACTTGGCGACGCGCTCGGGATTGGCCTCGGCGTAGTCCTTGCGGGCGATCAGGGCGCCGGGGACGATGGCGCCCGCGTCTTGCCCGGAGCAGAGGAGCTTCGCGCCGGCACGGGACTCCAGGGTGTAGATGTTGGGCGCCCACAACCCGGCGACCTTGCCGGTGCCGGTGGCGAAGGCGGAGATGATCTGCTGCTGGTCGAGGTTCACCACCTCGACGTCGTCGGGGTACTTGAGGCCGAAGCTCTTGATGCAGGCGGCGGCGGCGTACTCGCCGGTGGAGTTGGTGGTGACGAGCAGTCGCTGGCCCTTCAGCGTCTTGGGATCGGCGCGGATGGCGTCGTAGTCGGCCCCGCGGGCCATCAGCGCGTTGCCGGCGCTCTCGTTGTTCGTGATACCGATCGTGACGATGCCGAAGCGGGCGGCGCCGAGCACGGCCGGGGCGGAGCCGGTGCCGCCGACGTCCCACGAGCCGGAAGCGGCGGCGGCCATCTGCGGCGCGCCGGACGGGAAGGTGGAGTAGGTGGGCTCCAGCCCGATCTCGGCCCACCAGCCCTTCTTGTCGGCGATGTAGAAGGGAAGCGCCCAGTAGAGCGCGGGTTGGTAGCTGACGCCGATCTTCTCCGCGGCCCTGGCAGGGGCGGCGGCGGGCGCGGCGGCGGCGGCGAGCAGCAGGGCCGCGGCCAAGGCTAAGATCGGCTTGCGCATGGTGTTTCTCCCGGTTGTTCTTGGGTCGTCAGCGGTCATCGCCCATCTCCTCACGCAGCAGGCGCCAGACTTGCCCGCGCAGGGCGGTGAAGGTTGGAAGCGCCATCACGTCGTCGATCGGGTGGGCGGCCCAATCCTCGGCGCGCCTGGTCTCGGCGACGTCGATGACCTCGCGGATGCGGCCGGGGTTGCGGCCGAGCATCACGACGCGGTCGGCGAGGTAGATGGCCTCCTCGACCGAGTGGGTGATGAACAGGACGGTGCGGGGGTTCTCGCGGCTGAGGCGGACCAGCTCTTCCTGCATAATGGTGCGGGTTTGCGCGTCGAGCGCGCCGAAGGGTTCGTCCATCAGCAGGACGCCCGGGTTGGTGGCGTAGGAACGGGCGATGGCGACGCGCTGCTGCATGCCGCCTGAAAGCTGGTGCGGGTAGCTGTCCGCCGTGCCCTGCATCTTCATGAGGGTGAGGTAGTGCTCGACGGCCTGGTCGCGCTCGGCCTTAGACGCGCCGCGGGAGCGCATGCCGAAGACGATGTTCTCGCGGACGGTTTTCCAGGGGAACAGCGCGAACTGCTGGAACACGACGGCACGGTCGGGGCCGGGGCCGCTTACGGGCTTGCCGCCGACGAGGACCTGGCCGCTGGTCGGGGACTCCAGGCCGGCGACCATCCGCATCAGCGTGGTCTTACCGCAGCCGGAGGGGCCGACGACGGCGATGAACTCGCGGTCCTGGACCTGGAAGTCGATGCCGCCGATGGCGACGAAGGGGTTGCCGGGGCCGCGATGGAAAGTCTTGGTGATGCCCTCGAAGCGGATGTCGCTCATCGTGCGCCTCCCCACTTGGCGCTCACGCGCACCTCGGCGGCGCGCAAGGCCCAGTCGAGGGCGATGCCGGTCAGCCCGATCATGACCATGGCGCTCATGACTGTGGAGGGGCTGAGGTTGCTCTGGCCCTGCACAAGTACGTAGCCGATGCCGGAGGAGACGACGATCAGCTCGGCGCCGATCAGCGACTGCCAGCCAAGGCCTGCGGCGATGCGCAGCCCCGCGACGATGGAGGGCAGCGCGCCTGGGAGCAGGACCTCGCGCACGATGCGGAACTCGCTGGCGCCGTGGGTCTGCGCGGCCTCTATGAGGTGGGCATCAACCAGGCGGGCGCCGCGGTAGGCGTTGATGACGCAGGGGGCGAAGGCGCCGGTGAAAATCACCAGGATGGGACCGCCCATGCCGGTGCCGAACCACAGCGCCGCGAACGGCACCCATGCGAGCGGGGCGACGTAGCGGTAGGACTCGAACAGCGGCGTGACGATCTCGTCGAGCAGCCGGAAGCGGCCCATCAGCAGGCCGAGCGGGATGCCGATGACCGCCGCCAGCGCGAAGCCGCCGAAGAACCGGCCGAAGGAGGACAGGAGGTGCTGGTAGAGCAGGAACCCGGCGAAGGGCCGGGTCATGAGGACGGCGATGCGGTTGGCGACCTTGATCGGCGAGGGGAGGACGAAGTTGGACACCAGCCCGGCGGAAACGGCGCCCTGCCACAGCCCGAAGAAGAGGAGCAGCGAGCTGGCCGAGTAAAGCCAAAGGTGTTGCGGACGGGCGTTCATTGCGCGAGCCAGGGCGTGGCCCGGCGCTCGGCCCAGCCGATGGCCTTGGTGGTCAGGGCACCGAGGATGGCGATGGCGACCATGGCGACAAGGATCATGGCCGTGTTGATGTCGCGGTAGGCGGTGGACAGGACGCGGCCGAGGCCGAGGAACGCGCCGACCAGCTCGGCGGCGACCAGGGTGGTCCAGGACGCCTGCATGGAAAGCTTCAGGCCGGTGAAGATGAGCGGGAGCGAGCCGGGCAGGTACACCTCCAGCAGCAGGCGCCGGCGGTTGGCGCCGTGTACCCGGGCGGCCTCGACGAGCGTGCGGCGCGTGTTGCGCACGCCGGTGAATGTGTTGATGACAGACGGCACGAACGCGGCGACGAAGATGACGAGGATCTTGGACCCGTCGGTCAGCCCGAGCCAGACGATCGCGAGTGGTATCCAGGCAAGCGGCGGGATGGGGCGGAGGAGCAGGAACACCGGGTTCGCGAAGGCCTCCACCCGGCGGTCGTAGCCCATGGCGAAGCCGAGCGGCACGCCGACGATCACCGCGGCGGCGAAGCCCATGAGCACGAGGCGGACGCTGTGGGCCGCATGCTGCCAAAGCTGGCCGCCGGCGTAGCCATCGATGGCGAGGCGCTCCAAGGCGGCGAGGAACTCGGGCGGGGAAGGGAAGCGGATGGGGCTGACGAGGCCGGTGACGCTGGTGACGAGCCACCAGAGCAGGACGGCGACGGCGATGGTGAGGAGGCCAATGGCGGTCGCGCGGCGGACCGGCGGCGCTGCCGTGCGCGCCGTCAAGGGCAGGATTGCGATTGGTTGCGCCGACGTCGTCAAACGGCCCTCCCAGACCTCTGCGCGTTGCTCACCTGCTGAATAGGGGCACATTGTAAGCGCTTGCATAACTATGTAAGCGCATACAAAGTTGACTTGCAAGCAGCCGAGTGCGCAAGGCCGGGGAATGAAGGAATGCCGCGGTGCGACCCAGAAGGACGTTGCAAACGCGGCGGGCGTCTCCACGGCCAGCGTTAGCCGGGTGCTCAACGGGGTGGGGCCGGTCAAGCCGGAAATACGGGCGCGGATCGAACGGGCGATCCTCGCATTGGATTACGCGCCGCACGAGGGCGCGCGGGCGCTGGTGACGCGGCGGAGCCTGGTCCTGGGGGCTATCATCCCGACGCTGAACAACGCGATCTTCGCCGAAGGCATCAATGCGTTCGAGGCCGAGGCGCGCGCGCGCGGGTATACGTTGATGCTGTCGGTGTCGAACTACGACCTGAACGAGGAGCAGACCTTGGTCCGGCGCATGGTCCAACGGGGGGTGGACGGGCTGCTGCTGGTGGGCAACCAGCATGCGGCAGAGACCTTTGCGACGCTGCGGCGGGCAGCAGTGACGCATGTGTGCGCCTGGGCGTTCGAGGAGGACGGCCCGGCGCCGAACGTAGGCTTCCGCAATGCGGAGGCGATGGCGGAGATCGTTGACCTGCTGGTGGGCCTGGGGCACCGGCGGTTCGCGATGCTGGCCGGGGTGCAGGCAGGTAACGACCGGGCACGGGGCCGGGTCTCGGGCGTGCAAAGCCGGCTGGCGTTCCACGGCTTGCGCCTGCAGCCGGACATGCTGGCGGAGTGTCCCTACACGGTCCGCGCGGCGCGCGAGGCGTTCCAGCGGCTGATGGGGGGGGCAGCGGTCGGCCGGCCTACGGCGTTGGTCTGCGGCAACGACGTAATCGCGATCGGCGCCCTGCTGGAGGCGCGCCGCCTCGGCATTGCCGTGCCGGGCGCCCTGTCCGTCACCGGCTTCGACAACCTGGCGGTGGCGGCCGAGATGGATCCGCCGATCACGACCGTGGACGTCCCCGCCGAACAGATGGGCCGAGGGGCAGCGCTTGCGCTGATCGAGGCGATCGGCGCCGGCCGGGCCGTTAAGAGCACCCTGATGCCGACACGGCTGCTGGTGCGCGGCACCACCGCCGGCATCGCGCCCGGCGCTTGCCGTGGATGCCCCTGCCCCTGTTCGGGTTGACAGACAGGATGAGTGGGTCCGTGGCGCTGTGGCAGGACGGTAAGGTCGTCAGCCATGGCGACCGCACCGCGGCTATACGCCTGGCGCGGGCCTATGTGCGCTGGATAGCGCTCGGCCTGCCCGGCACGGGTGCCTTCCGCTTGGAGGTTCACCGTGCAGGCGCGGTCCCATCCGGCACCGACCGGCTGTGGATCGAGCCACGAGGCGCTACCGCGCTGGCCTGGCGGCTCAGGCCCGAAATCGGGAACTGGCAAGCCCTGGCCGGCGCCGATGCGGCGGACCACCGATAGATAGGGGCGGGTCGGGAGCCATGCAGGCAGGAGGGCGAGCAACCGCCCCAGCTTGCGATCCAAGGGCAGCACCTGGCCGTAGCGCAACGCGCCTGCCCGGTCGCCTCCACAGCCCGGTCATAAAAGTGTCGCGTCGAGCACCTCCCGTATGTGGCCGCCCTCGATCAGCAGGAACCGCGTGCCGACCGCCCTGACGAAGCTGCGGTCGTGGGACACCAGGACGCAGGTGACACCGTGGGCGAGCAGCTCCGCTTCCAGCCGCTCCTGCCCTGGTATGTCCACATGGTTGGTCGGCTCGTCCAGCAGGTAGAAGTTCGGCTCCGCCAGCCTGAGCGCCAGCAGGCCCAATCTCGCCTTCTGACCCGGCGACAGACGGCCGATTGGCCTTGCCTGTGCGTCCACGCTGATCCCGGCGCCGGCCAGCAGGCTGGTGGCACGCCCGTCCCCGATGCCCGGCCCGGCCGAGATGAAACGGTGCGGCGTTTGGCTGTCCGGCAGGTGGGCCATGCCCTGGTCCGCATAGCCCAGGACGACGCCGGGGCTGACCTGCACGCCGGGCACCTCCTCCGTCACGGCCCGGCGCAGCAGGGCCACAAGCCGCGACTTGCCCACCCCGTTGCGGCCCAGCAGCACCAGCCGGTCACCTTGGCGGACGTCGAGCTTGGCGATGTGTAACAGCGGGCCTCCATCCGGCGTGCGGACCGTCACGTCCCGCAGCGCCGCCAGCACCTTGGCGTGGATGCCGCGGCTGGCCAGGCGGATGTCGCCGGGACGTTCGGCGTGCGCCGGGCGCAGGGTCTGCTCCAGCCGCTCCGCACGCTCGCGCAGCTGCATGGACTTCTTCTGCAGCAGGTCGCTGCCGCTGTTGACGCCGACGTTGCGCAGCTCCCCCGCGTTGCGGCGCAGGCGGTCCACCTCCTTCGAGTCCTTGGTGTACTTCCGGTCCTGCGCGGCGTCGTCCTCCTCCAGCAGGTGCCGGGCACGCGAGTAGGGGTGGGCGTAGGTGCGGCTGACGCCGGGCCGCAGGAACAGGGTCCGGGTGGTGCAGGTGTCCAGGAAGCTGCGGTCGTGACTCGCGATCAGCATGGGCGTGCGGGAGGCGGCGCCGCTGATCCACGCTTCCAGGAGGGCGATCTTCTCGCCATCCAGGTGGTTGGTCGGCTCGTCCAGCAGCAGCGCGTCAGCCTCCATCTGACCATCCCCCGTTACGGTGGACACGGGTTACGGCCTACGCGGCCGCGGCGAGCTGTTCTTTGTTGATCGGCGTGATGTAGCCGAGGCTCGAATGGAGGCGCTGGCGGTTGTGCCAGCCCTCGATGGCCCGGAACAGGGCCGTGCGCGCCGCCTGCCTGGTGTCGAACGGCCCGTCGCCGTCCAGCTCGGTCTTGAGGCCGCCGAAGAAGCTCTCCATTGGCGCGTTGTCCCAGCAGTTTCCCTTGCGGCTCATCGAGCACCGCATCCCGTGCTCGTCCAGCACGCGGCGGTAGGCATGTGCAGCGTATTGGCCGCCGCGGTCGGAATGGTGCAGCAGCCCCGGACCTGGTTTGCGGTTGGTGACGGCCATGTTCAGTGCGGCCAGGGTCAACTCCTGCGGCATGGTCTCGCTCATCGCCCAGCCGACGACCTTGCGCGAGAACAGGTCCATGATGGCGGCGAGATACAGCCAGCCCTCGCCGGTTGCGATGTAGGTCAAGTCCGCCAACCAGACCTGGTTCGGCGCGGCTGCGGACGCGAACTGCCGGTCCAGCAGGTTGGGGGCGGACGGGAAGGTATGGTTGCTGTCCGTGGTCTTGCGGAACGGCCGTCGCCTGTGCGCCTGGATGCCGTGCGCGCGCATGAGCCGTGCCACCCGGTTGCAGCCCACCCGCTTGCCCTCGGCCCGCAGAGAGGCATGCACACGCGGGCTGCCGTAGCGGCGCCGGCTCCCGGCATGAACACGGCGGATGTCCTCAACCAGCGCCTTGTTCGCCTGGGCGCGGGCGCTCTCGGGCCGGCTGCGCCAGGCGTAATAGCCGCTGGCGCTGACCCGCAGCACCGAACACATCACCCGCACGAGGAACACCTTGCGGTGGTCCTCGATGAAACGGAACCTCATCTCGGCGGGCTCGAGAAGATGCCGACTGCTTTTTTTAGGATGTCACGCTCCATCTGCGCCCGCTCCAGCTCCCGGCGCAGGTGCCGGATCTCCACCTGCTCGGCCGACGCCGCGACCGCAGCGCCGCCGGGCCGGGGAGCAAGTGCCGCCTGTCCTGCCCCGTTTGCCAGACTGCGCCAGCGCCGCAGCACCGATGGCTCCAGGCCCAGCTCAGCCGCAATCTGCGTCAAGGGACGGCCGCTGTCCCGGAGCAGGACCACCGCCTCACGCTTGAACTCGTCCGTGAACTCCCGTCGCGTCTTCTTCGTCGTCATATGCACCTCTGCCCCCGCAGGAGCTTACACGAGGTGTCCACCGTAACGGGGGATGGTCACCCGAAATTACACCACATCCGCGGACGCTATCACCCGGTCCTGGCATGGCTGGCACCGGCATGTGTCGCTCGTCATGCTCGCCTTCGCCATGATGGCCAGCATCCGCCATCACGCAAACCAGCCGGCCCCACAAAAACCCCCGCCGCGCCTGCCCCGGACACGCCTGCCCCAGACCCAGGCACGCGGGACCCAGGCACGCCAGCCCTCATCCGCTGGTCGGTCCAGGAAATCCGCCGCATCGCCACACGCTTGGCCCAGCGCCGCATCTAGCCCGCCCACGTCATCGCCTGGTCGCTCTGGCGCAGGGCGCACCAAGCCATCGCACAACGCTCACATCTGAAACGAAAGCAGCAACTGTAATGTTAGTGTCTGTCCGGGATCATGTTGTTGAAAACATTCCCTTACGGCACGCGGGCTTGCACAAGCCAAGGGACCGAAATGCAGCACGCACCAAGTAATCAGGCACTACCCTGGCCTATGCTAATAGAGGAAATATCAAGTCATATCAATAGTATGATCTCGGACAGACACTTAGATCACCATTCCCTCGGCATGATCCTGACGTGCTCCAAGCGTCGGCTACGGCGGCAGGTGCGCGACCGCCCGGGGCCTGTCATCAAGCTAGGCAGGGGCCAGCCAGTATTGGGCAAGCACCCTGGCCATCTGCACGAGCGCGTTCGCACCAGAGACGAGGATCGCGGCGGCGGTGGCGACGGCCAGCACGCGCTGGCCCCGGGTCAGGCCCAGGCGGTCCCCACGCTGCGCATCCGCCGCGGGCCGTTCTGTTACCTTGCAGGAGTCGGACGCGGTGCGTGCCGTGTTGGTGTCTGTCATAGGAGGCTCCCCGTCTTTGATCCGGGAAGCTAGGATTTCTGTCCAGAACAAATCAAGAACTAAATCCTACTAGCGGTTCATAGCTCCGGTGTCATTTTCCAAAGTCGCCTTCAGCGATGTGTCAGAGTGGGCTTCAGCGGCAGCAAGGATGGCCTACACCTTGCTCCGGGCCGACGCCGCATGTCACGCGGCGGGTGCTGGCTCCAGCATGGCCCGCATCTTGGCGACGAGGACGTCCAGCGCGAACGGCTTACCGATCACCTCCATGCCCGGCGCGAGCTGGCCGTCGAGCACAAGGCCCGCATAGCCCGTGATGAACAGCACGAGCAGGCCCGGCCTGCGCTCGCGCGCGGCATCGGCGATCTGCCGCCCGTTCATGCCGCCGGGCAGGCCCACGTCGGTCACCAGCAGGTCCACGCGCGAACCGAGGCGCAAAAGGCGCAATGCAGCAGGTCCGTCCCCAGCCTCCAGCACTGTGTAGCCCAGGTCGCGCAGGTACTCGGCCGCCATGGCGCGCACGCCCTCCTCGTCCTCAACCAGCAGCACCGTCCCGCCCGCACCGGCCTTCTCCGGCTCCACTTCCGGTGCCGAAGACCTCTCCTGCCCCCGCGCGTGCTCCTGCCGCGGCAGGCAAAGCCGCACGGTCGTGCCCCGGCCCGGCGCGCTGTCGAGATGCACCACGCCGCTTGACTGCCGCACGAAACCGTAGAGCTGGGAAAGGCCCAGCCCCGTCCCTTGCCCGAGCGGCTTGGTCGTGAAGAACGGCTCGAAGGCGCGCGCTCGGGTGGCTTCGTCCATGCCCGTGCCGGTGTCGGCCACCAGGATCTCCACGTAGTCGCCGGGCCTCGCCCCGTCCTGGCCGGCCACGTCCGCGGCACCAAGCGTCTTGAGGGTGGTGCCGATGGTGAGCGTGCCGCCTTCCGGCATGGCGTCGCGCGCGTTGATGGCCAGGTTGAGCAGCACGTTCTCCAGCTGATTGGGATCGCACAGCACCGCCCAGGAACCGCCGCCCCTGCGCAGCTCGACCGTGATCGCCGGCCCCACCGTGCGCCGGACCAAGTCCTCCATGCCCGCGATCAGCGCATCCGGGTCCACAGGTTCGGCCCGCAGCGATTGGCGCCGCGCGAAGGCGAGCAGCCGGTGCGTCAGCGTCCCCGCCCGCTCCACCATCCGGCGCGCTGCGTCCACGTAGCGGCCCACCTCGGCCGTGCGCCCCTGATCCATCCGGCGCTGCATCATGTCCAGGTTGCCCGCGATGCCCTGGAGCATGTTGTTGAAGTCGTGCGCGATGCCGCCCGTGAGCTGGCCCACTGCTTCCATCTTCTGCGCCTGGCGCAGGGTTTCCTCAGAGGCCATGAGCTCGGCCGTGCGCTCCTCGACCTGGCGCGTCAGCTCCTCTTGGTGCCGCGCCAATACCTGGCGGGCGCGCTCGGCCTCGTCCACATCGAGCACGGCTGCCAGCGCACCGGTGATCCGCCCCGCTCCGTCACGCAGCGGGATGCTGCTCAGCCTGATCCAGGCCTCGGTCCCGTCGCCACGGCGATAGCGGGCCAGGTCCTCCTCGACGACCTCGCCTTTCAGGCCGCGGGCGAGTGGATACTCCTCCGGCGCATAGGGCCGGCCATCTGGGTGTCGGGCGCCCCACTCTCCGTAGGCCCGCACGCCCGGCGACGGCATCGTGGGATGGCGCAGGATGCGCTCCAGTGCCGGATTGCCGTATGTGACGCGGCCCTCGTGGTCAGCGATGCCGATGCCGACCGGCATCTGATGCAGCACGCTGCGGAACTGCGCCTCGCTCGCGCGAAGCGCATCCTCCGCCAGCGCCGCCTCGGTGACGACGCTGCCCTCAATGAAGATGCTGCTGACCGCGCCCGCCGCGTCGCGGATGGGCTGATAGACGAAATCCACGAAGTGCTGATTGGAAGCACCGTTCGCACCGGAGGCGAGCGTGACCGGCGCACGTCGCGCGGTGGAGGTCTCCCCGGTTGCGTATGCCCGGTCCAGCAGTTCGAAGAAGCCCTGTCCTTCGATCTCGGGGAGCGCCTCCCGCACCGTCTTGCCTAGCACGTCTCGGCCGACGAGGGAGACATAGGCGGCATTGGTCAGCTCGAAGACGTGGTCGGGTCCGCGCAGCAGGGCCATGAAGCCGGGTGCCTGCTCGAAGAACCCGCGCAGTCGCCCGGCCTCGTCGGCCTTTGCCTGCTCCGCCCGCACCTCCGCAGTCACGTCGCGGCAGATCACCAGCACGCCGCCAACGCCCGTCGCCGCGCCGTCATCGTCGATGGGCGAGTAGCCGTAGGTCCACCAGACGTCCTCGCGCGCGCCGCCGCGGGTGATGGGAATGAGCTGCCGCTCGTGCCAGGTCGCGCCTTGGCCGGCCATGACGAACTCGATCTCGGGGCCGATGACGTCCCAGATCTCCGCCCAGACCTCACGTCCCGGACGCCCGAGCGCCGAAGGGTGGCGATCCGGCCCGATCGAGGCGCTGTAGGCATCATTGTAGAAGCAGGTAAGCTCAGCGCCCCACCAGATGAACATCGGGTGCTGCGAGGTGAGTATCAGGCGCACGGTGGTCTTCAGCGTCTGCGGCCACGTTTCCGGCCGACCGACCGGCGTCACCGCCCAATCGTGACCGCGCATGAGCGCGCCCATCTCGCCGCCGCTGGCGAGAAAGCTGGCACCTGGCGCGGGCACCACTGGGCTATGCATGCTCAGTAGCCTTGCCCTGGACCGGGGCCGGTTGCACCAGTCCGGTATGGGAGTGCGCAATCAGCCCCTTGCGTCCGAGCAGCTTTTCCCCGTCCGGTCGGATTGCACCCTTGGGGTCCACATGGCGGTAGAGCGTCTGCCGCGTGATGCCCAGCTCGGCGCACAGCTCGCCCACCTTGGTGCCGGGCTGGCCCATGGCGGCCTGGGCGAGACGGAGCTTGGCCGCCGTCATCTTGAACGGCCGCCCGCCGTTGCGGCCGCGGGCACGCGCCGAGGCCAAGCCCGCCCGGGTGCGCTCCACAATCAGCTCGCGCTCGAACTCGGCGAGGGCTGCAAAGATGCCGAACACCAGGCGGCCGTTCGCGGTGGTGGTGTCCAAGTTGGCACCTTGGCCGGCCAGCACCTTGAGGCCGACGCCGCGCCCGGTCAGGTCGTGGACGAGATTGACCAGGTGGCGCAGGTCGCGGCCGAGCCGGTCCAGCTTCCAGGCGACCAGGGTGTCGTCCCGGCGCAGAGCCTTCAGGCACGCCTCCAGACCCGGCCGGTCGTCGCGCTTGCCGGAGGCGTGGTCCTCGTAGAGCTGGTCGGCCGGGATGCCGGCGCCGAGCAGGGCGTCGCGCTGCAGGTCGAGCACCTGGCTGCCGTCCGCCTTGGACACCCGCATGTAGCCGATCAGCATGGGCGCGGGCTGCTCCCAGGGGCTACGCATGAGATTTCGTGTCGGTTGCACACAGGGTTCGCCGGCTATCCAGCCAGGAGCTTGAGCATGTAGGCGTCGTTCCAGGCAGCCTTCTTGCGCCGGGCACGCACG
>JAABUQ010010092.1_pt1 | contig 12489 bp, 11 predicted proteins | sample 5560001 | NCBI WGS metagenome assembly JAABUQ01 (sample SAMN10711888, study PRJNA513371) | rock metagenome | isolation source: Antarctica rocks | place: Antarctica: Victoria Land, Finger Mt nord | collected 2015-12-18
CCAATCGCTGAGTTTTTTCAGGGTGGCTTTTAATGTAACTTAATATTTCCTTCATGTTCTAGTAAGGAAAAAGCTAATTTTATACTCTTTTACCACAAAACGTTTCTATTGTGGAGATGTCTATTATAGATAATCAGAGTTATACAAATTCACAGATTAATCATGAGCGATTTGAGTGATACTTCCGCAGTTCTCTTTGAGAAGGTTGAGAAGAGTTTTGGTGCATTGAAAGTGTTGCAGGGGATTAGTGGACACATTAATCACAGTGAGGTAGTAGCGATAATTGGACCATCAGGATGTGGTAAAAGTACGCTACTACGCTGCTTCAACCGTTTAGAGACTATTAGTGCTGGACAAGTTTTGATTAACGGTGTTGACATCAGCCGGAAGGGAATTAATACTTCCAAGCTGCGAGCAGATGTGGGCATGGTCTTTCAGCAGTTTAACCTCTTTCCTCACATGACAGTCCTAGACAATCTGACAATTGCCCCCCAAAAAGTTTTACATCGTTCTCGTAAAGCTACCACTAAATTGGCGAGAATTTATTTAGATAAGGTAGGTCTAGCTGACAAAGCTGAGGCTTATCCAAATCAGCTTTCGGGTGGTCAGAAGCAGCGAGTTGCGATCGCGCGTAGCCTTTGCATGGAACCTAAGGTCATTCTCTTCGACGAACCCACAAGTGCTTTAGACCCAGAACTGGTCGGCGAGGTATTACAAGTCATGAAGAATTTAGCCGTTGAAGGGATGACGATGGTGGTAGTCACTCACGAAATGCAGTTTGCTAGTGAGGTAGCTCATCGTGTTCTATTCCTAGACCAAGGTCTGATTGTGGAGGAAGGTCCTGCTCGTCAAGTCATTAATCGTCCCAAAAGCGAGCGACTCAACGCCTTTCTCAAACGCATGAACTTTGTCAGTTAATTCAGATTGCGGCTCCGTTTTAAGCTAGGCATTCGTCGTACTGGGTCCATGTAACTCTCCAAGGAGCTAAAAGCCTGAGATGAGATCAGAGTCAAGACTAGATATATGAGGGCGACTGCGGTGTAGATTTCAAAAGAGCGGTAGTTGTCTGCAACAATCAGCTGCCCTTGCCGAAATAACTCTTCAAAGCCAATAACGGATACCAAACTGGTGTCTTTGAGCATCGCGATGAACTCATTACCCAGGGGTGGAATAATCCGGCGAAACGCTTGGGGAAAAACGATGTAGCGCATAGTCTGAACCGGACTCATGCCCAAAGATTGCGCTGCTTCAACCTGTCCGATCTCAATCGACTGAATTCCAGATCGGACAATTTCCGCAATGTAAGCCGCGCTGTTGAGACTGAGAGCCACAACCGCAGCAACGAAACGATCCAGACGTAAAGGAAACCCAAACTCTTGAGCCAGGGCAGGCAGACCGAAGTAGATCATGAAAATCTGGACGAGCAAAGGTGTTCCCCGAAAGAAATCAACATAGGCTCGCATTGCCCATCGGACTGGCAGTATTGGTGACAGACGTGCAATTCCAATCAGTGAGCCCCCAACCATACCTAAGAAAACCGAGAAAAATGTAATGCGCAGGGTAACCACAGCTCCCAGAAGCAAGGCTGGCAGTGCGTTGAGAATGATGCTGAGAGATTCAAGCACAAAAGGTACTCCAGATTCAGAAGGCTCAGGTTGTAGGGGGGTTAGGAACGGCTGCTGGTAGCTGTGGCGGCTGGGCGTTAAACCACTTCTTGTAAAGCTGAGCATAGGTGCCATTTTGAATCAGTGTGTCCAACCCTTTATTGATGGCATCCACATTCGGTGAATTCTTGGGTGCAGCAATGCCGTAGTATTCTTCTGTGAGCAGCTTCCCGACGACTTTGATTCCTTTGAGGCTGCCAGTTTTAATGGCATATAAAGTCACAGGTGCATCATTGACCACCGCATCCACATTACCGTTGGCTAGTTCCCGTAGGGCTAGGTCTGGAGTATCAAAGGTAGTTATTTGGGCACCAGGCACCTTTTTCGCTTCAGCAGCTCCCGTTGTGCCAATTTGTACAGCAATTTTTTTATTCTTCAGGTCACTTAAACTAGTGACATTTTTGTTGCTGTCCTGAACAGCGATCGCCAGTCCGGCTTTAATATAAGGCTTAGAGAAGGACACAACCTGCAGGCGCTTTGCCGTAATAGTCATCCCGGAAATCGCAGCATCCACATTACCTGTCTGTAATGCCGGGATAATTCCATCAAAGCGCAGACTCTGAAGCTGTATTTGCAAACCTGCCGCCTTACCAATGCCATTCATCAATTCAATGTCAAAGCCTTGAGTCTGCTTCCCAGTACCCACCTGAAATTCAAAGGGTGCAAAAGTGGGATCGGTTGCCACTTTAAGGGTTGTTTTTGTCGGACTCGGACTACCGCCTGACGGACTACCTCCAGTAGCCGTGGAAGTCGGGCTGGAATTGTTACAAGCAATAACCAGCAGCAAACAGGATATCGCAAGAACTAGCTGTCGCCACCAACGCAAAGTCAATCTAGTCATATTTGTTATTTTCTCCTCCCACACCACATAACTCATGATGAGTCATAACCGAATTATCCCCTACAAGCCAAAAGACTGACGGTAGCTAAAGAGTCAGAACCTGACGAAGTCAACGCAGCTCCTGCCGTGAGACGGCAGGAGACCGTTGACCTAGCTTTATGTACAGCCTGAAGCTGTTACCAGAAATCTGGTCTTTTTGCCGATATCTTCTGAGCGGTTCTGCATCACGAGTTGTTAGGCTGCTGGCAATGACTCTGATTATATCAAATGTGATATAAAATCGGTATGGATTAACGATGATAAACCCTTGGTTTGGTTGCACGGTGAAATCAAAACTCCTCCCTTCAGTCAGGAAGCGCGTGTCGAGGCAGGTATTCTCCTTAGAAGCTTGCAGCAGGGTGAGAATCTTGGACTACCCTACTCACGACCTATGCCAATCATTGGAGTACATTGCCACGAGTTGCGAATCCGGGATGTGGACAACAATTGGAGAATCATCTACCGAATTGATGACGATGCCATCTTGATTGTTGAGGTGTTTAATAAAACTACACGAGCAACTCCTGAAAACGTGATTGAGAACTGTAAAAAGCGACTAAGTAAGTACGATATAGATCTACAGGATTAGTTATGGATCAGCTAAAAAAAGAACGTTTAGAAGCAAAGGGTTGGAAAGTTGACACGGTTGCAGAATTTTTGGAACTAACACCAGAAGAAAATGCTCTGATTGAAATCAAGTTAGCACTCAGTCGGAGCCTGAAGGAACGGCGACAAAAAGTAATGACGCAAGCTGAATTTGCAAAGAAAATTCACTCCAGCCAACCGCGCATTGCTAAGGCAGAGAATGGTGACGCTTCAGTTTCGATTGAACTGCTAATACGTGCGATGCTGGCAACAGGTGCAACCCCTCAAGAAATTGGACAAGTCATCGCTAAAGTTAGATGAACTTATGCCACTGAGGTTGCCTACCGGGTTGGTAACTGCTAGCTGGATCTGTCTGAAGCATCCCACAGCTTCAAGTTATGGGAGTCTCAAATCTATTCTTCAACTCTGGTAGAAGCTGAGTATAATTCTGTCAGGATTTGTAGATAACTAGAGGCGACAGGATTCTGTAGATCGAGTCTCAGTGCTTTTTGCCAAGATGTAATGGCTTTCTGGAACTCACCTTCCAGTGCCCACAACCGTCCGGCTAAGGTCTGGAAATCTGCATTGTTTTGATGCAAAGCTAGAGCCTGTTCATTCCACGCCTTAGCCTGGGAATAGTCGCCACTTTTCCAGCACTGGAGAGCTTGTTGGTAATGCCAGAGCGCTTGGTCGTGAATGTGAATTAAGGGAGACAAATCAGCCCCGCAACGTTTACAAACGCTGGCAGTAGGACTTTTCATCTCCCCTGTTGTTTGACTCGTAGTTGGGAGAGACCTGACTTTTAAAGGGCGCAAGACAGCACGGCAGACAGGACATTTCATTGCGGCTCGCTCTCAGTATCAGTATTGGTGCTGACGTAGTAGAGAAAATCTTCCAACTCCTCCTGTAGCTGGTTCAATTCTGCTGTCTGCCCAGCGGAGTCCGCTGCCTCAATCCGATCCAACAGATCCTGTAACTCCTCTGCCTGCTCAGGATTTAGGGTCTCCAGAGCTTGAGCGGCGCGCTCTACCAGGAGCGCTAACTCTGGGTCGAGGGTCATCTCTTTTGCAGTCGCTTCAATCGTTTCATCACTTTCAAATAGTGCCTCCAACTCTGCCCTTGCCTGTTTCAGTTCGTGACTAGAGAGACGATGCACCCCGGTGCTACTATTTACAACTAGAGAACTTTGCTGTCCTTTGCCCTTCTCAGTCGTCGTAACGGTAAGAATGCCATTGAGGTCAAAATCAAAGTGAACCTCGACTTCCACTCCCCCCGCCGGTCTAGGGGGCAAGTTCTCAACTTTAAAAGAGCCTAGAGGAACATTTTCTTCGGCAATGTCATTCTCCCCCTGAAAAACCTCGATCTCAACTGTTTCTTGATTGTCTGAGAGGGTCGAATAAACTTGGGAGCGAGAGACAGGTACAACACTATTGCGGGGAACGATCACACTGAAGAATCCCGGCATAATTCCCATCCGCGTACTCACAGCAACGGAAATCCCCAGAGAATGGGGAATCACATCCACCAGAATTGCATCTACTGCCTCACCCACTAGGACTCCAGCCTGTAAAGCCGCTCCTAAAGCAACGCAGAGATCTGGTTGAATCCCAGCTGTTGGGGGTTGCCCTAGATGCTCCTCCACCATCTGCTGCACCAGGGGAATCCGAGTCGAGCCACCAACCAAAATGATCCGATCGAGCTGTTCAGGTCCCAGCTTGGCATCATCAAGCGCTCGGTCAATCGCCTCCAGGGTTTCTTCTAACAGGGGGCGGAGCAGCTTTTCAAAGTCTTGGCGGGAGATTTCTACTTCCAAGTGCAGCGCTGTCTTCCCTTGACTGCCCAAAAATGCTTCCCGGACAGTAGCAAACCCGTGGGAACTCAAGCGGATTTTCGCTTGCTCGGCTGCCCGCATGAGGCGAGCATTAGTGGCAGCATCGTCTGGGATATCAACCCCATGTTCCTTGCGGAACAGTTCAGCCAGATGCAGTTGCAACCGGCGGTCAAAATCGTCCCCTCCCAAGCGATTGTTGCCGTGGCTAGCCAGCACTTCAGTGACTTCACCCGTAATTTCTACCACTGAGACATCAAACGTGCCGCCCCCTAGGTCATAAACCAACACCCGCTCGCTATCATCCGATCGCAGGTCGTAAGCCAAGGCAGCAGCCGTTGGCTCATTAATAATTTGCAGCACCTCCAACCCGGCAATCTCCCCGGCGGTTTTGGTTGCCTGCCGTTGCGCATCAGTAAAGTAGGCTGGAACTGTGATCGCTGCCTGAGTGACCGACTCCCCTAGAGCCACCTCAGCCCGTTGCTTTAATGCCCGCAAAATAATAGCAGAAATTTCTTGAGGCAGGTAGTTGCGGTCTCCCAAAGAGGTCTGATGCTCAGTTCCCATCCAGCGCTTGATCGACCTCACAGTTCGCTCTGGTGCCGCCGCATACTGACGGAGTGCCTCCCGCCCAACCAAGAGTTTGCCAGTGTCACTAAACCCAACACAAGAAGGCAGAATTAGGTCCCCATCCTCGCCTGGCAACACTCGCGCCTGTCCATTTTCGACAATCGCTACTTCAGAGTTAGTTGTTCCTAAGTCGATGCCTACTGCTCTTCCCATAGTCTCCGTCCATCCAATCGAGAGGAATGCAATGGTTTAGATCTTAAAATTTTAATTCCCTTTCCTAACTACTACGATCACCTGAGCTTCCCGGAGAATCCGATCCCTCCACATGTAGCCCCGCACAACTTCCTGAAAGACGGTATTTTCTTTTGCGCCCTCGCTCTCACACCGCCCCACCGCATACATCAGCGTCGGGTCAAACGGCTGCCCTTGAACCTCGATCGGAACCACCTGCCGCTGCCGCAGCAATTCTAGCAAAGTCCGCCGAATTAACTCCACTCCCTGCTGATGACTTGCTAAAACTTCTGCCACAGACTCTGAAGGTTCAGATACCTGATTCCGGTTAATGCTTGCAAACCAATAAGATAGCCTTTGCCAAATTGTCTTTAGCGAAGTCGGCTTCGGCACTTCATCTAGACCCGCCTGCCAATGGGCAGATGCTTGATCGAGGGCATCGAGGACGCCCAACAGCTCCCGCAGCCAGCCCTCCTGCTCTCGCTCAAATTGTCTCTTTTGGTCAGCAAGCTCTTTGGCAAACTGGTCGGATGCCTGTTGCTGGCTTGACTTCAAGTGGGTTTGGAGTTGCTCTTTATCTGCTCTTGCTACTTCTAATGCCTGCTGTAGTGCCTCAAAGGCAGAATGGAGCTGTTTGCCCTGCTGTTTGACTTCATGCCGCAACGCAATCCATTCTCCCACCATCTGATAGGGGTCAAACGAGCTAGCCTCTTGAGGTGCTTCACCTAAAAACTCAGGCGGTCTCTGTTCTGCTGCTTGCAGCTCGGTCAAAAATTTGTCAAATAGTTCTTCGCGACTGAGCATTTCTCTCATGACCCCAATTAGAAAGTTGCACGAATTAAGTCATCTAGACTGACTTCAATTTGAGCCATTGCCCGCTCTCGTAACTGCTCAAGTGCCTCTGGGTTAAGGCTAGCTTGTAAGGGGCGGGCTTCAAGCAAGTCCTGGAACTGAGGAGCAGTATTTCCTTTACGGAGTGCCTCGTAGGCAGCACGAATCGCCTTAAATTCCTCTGGGTAGGTATGGGCAGGAAATTCTCGCAGTTTGGCATGGTAAGCTGCTTTGATCTCAACGGGGGTGGCTCCGGGCGAAATTCCTAGTTGGTCGTAGTGAGAACTCATCTTTTTTGCTATAAATCTTGAAACCCACGTTTACGCTTTTTCGTTTTGCCTGTACTATTCCCTTTACCAAAGGGAATGAAGTTGGATTCATCTGCATCATCGTCATCAAGGTCATCAAAGCCCGGCATCGGCATACTTTCGAGCAGCTTTTGCTTTAGTTCTGGGAGTATCCGCTCCAGTTCAGCCTGGGGAGTTTCCTTCCCAAAGGTTTTACGGATCATATCTTCCACAAAACCTTTGATGTCTGCTGGCTCGAAGTCATCAAAGTCATCTGGTGGGAGCATCTCCTGTGCTGCACAAGCAGTCAGAAATGCCTGCTCTTCCCGAAATGCTTGTAGGGCTTTGCCATCTTGGAGGCGACGTGCTAGCTCGAATCCCTGCTGTTGGAATTCCTCATAAGATGGATTGTTGATCGGGTAAGTGGTTGCCTTCGCCAGCAACAGCATCGGATTTTGAGGTTCCCGACGCAGAGCTTCATTAATGAAGGATGACAGGATCTTGGTTTGGGCAAAACGACGGACCTGCAGTTGAATCGTAGCCAAGGAGGTTCCAGGATCAGGTGCTGTATCCAGGTAGGACTGCAAGGGAAACTGGATTTTCTGGGGTTGGTTCTCCTTGACCGCTAACACAACTAGATGAGCAACTGAGGCTTCTGGATGTTCACTAGAAAGTAGAAAGAGTTGCTGAATATACTTGTTGATCAGGGCTGCAAGTCCCTTTTCGCGCTTAGCAAAGAGTTGGAGTGAAAGGGCGATCGCTTGCAACACCGGGATCTGCTCGGCGGTGGATAAGCTGTGGAGTAAAGCGTCCCATTGCTTAACTGCTGCCGCTTGTTGCAACGAAATGCGACCCCCGGCAGTGGAAACACCTGACGCCGCCTCAACAAAAATTTGACAAGCTCGAAGGGCGGGGTCTTGCTGGTCTCCAGTTTGGACGAGGCGACGAAAGCAGGGGTAACTTTGTGTTGATAAGGCATCAATCCAGGGCAGGACCTCAACATCGGCTTCAACATTGATATCGCCAAAGTCTTTCCCAAAGCGGCGACGAGTTTCGTTACGCGCCTGCTTATTTCCGAGTGACTCCCAGCACCTCAAGAGGCCAGCATACACTTCTTCATACCGACACCCACCCTCCAATGCCTGAGTCAGCAGCACAGTCGCCTCTTGATAGTTTTCCTCCATTGCCGCCAAGAGACCTCGACGACCGATCACTTCTGGGGATTCGGGACATACGCGCTCTGCCTGTTGTAGTGAACCCAAGGCGGTTCGGGGGCGATTGAGTGCCATCCAGGCATCCGCCAGGCGACACTGAATCTTCGCCAACGTCGGTTTGAGCCTGGCATCAGGCCAATCTTGGGGATGTTGCTTGGCTTCTTGTTCCAACCACTTCAATAGACGGGTTAACAGGCGTTGAAATTCTTGCTCAGACTCATTTGCTTCGAACACCTCTAACAAGTTGACTGCTAGTTGAGGATTGAAAGGCTGTTCTGTTAGGAGTGGCTCCCAGAATGTCTCAACGCATTCTGCTTGTCCCTGCATGAGTGCCTGTTGACCTGCCAGAGTTAACAGTGCCGGACGCAGAGTAGCTAGGTCAGGGAAGCGAGTCGCACGACGACCTAGTTTTAACAGGACATGTCCCGCATCATGGAGGTTGCCTTGGTCGATTAAGTGAAGGATTTCTAGCACCAGCACGACTTCCTGGTCTGCCCGCTCCTCATCAGCTACCGATAGCAGGGATTTCCCAGTCTTTACCTGCAAAAGCAGCGTGAGGCGCTCTAAAATGGAGTGTTTTGTGGGCATCCGAGTCCGGGCTGCTCCTAATCTCAAACTGACAGCAGCTGCATCCCAGTTTCCGAGTGCCTGCTGCGTGTAAGCGATCCAGGCAGCAGGGATATCTCCTGGTGTGAGCGGCTGCTTGATTTTCTGCAAAGATGACAGAGCCGTTTCAAATTGTCCACTTTTCAAGGCAAGGACACCGCGAGCCCAATGAAGTTGCGCTGCAGAAAACCGTTTTGCCTGCTGGGTCAGCAACTGCTCAACCGTAGTCATATCCCCTTTGAGAAACAAAAGCTTGAGATAACAGACGCTATAGTCCTTGGGTAGAACTTTCTGCTCAAAGGCTGCGCGGAGCAAATCTAGAGCTGCATCCAATCGATTCAGATCTAGCAAACATTTAGCAAGCCAGTAATGAACTTCCCCGTTGCTCCCCAAATCCAGAGCCCGACGCAAGGAGCTTTCTGCTTGCTTGAAATCGTCCTTTTGGAACTCCTGCTGGCCCAGCAGCAACCAAATCTCAGCTTCTGTTGGGGTCAATTCAATCTCAGGGGATGAATGACGGATTTTTTTGATTTCATCCAGAGCCTGGCGATATTTCTGCTGCTCTAGCAGTCTCTGCAGTTGCAGTTGAAAATTTTCTTGAGCGGTTTGTTGTCCCTGGCTCTCGATGGTCTGCTGCTTTTTTTGTTTAAATCGATGCTTAGCCACGGCGACTCCCCTGATTGTTTCAGCATTTCTCTGTAATCAGAAGCATCTGACTTTGTAGAGGCAGTAGAGTCTCTTGTTTACCCGCATAGAATTTCACTCATCTCGCATCGGACAGTTACAGCGATAAGTTGACTTTGAGCAACTTCTCTATACTTTAAAGGATGTTAGCGCGGATCGTAGCTTGATGGCTTGATGATTTTACTGCCATCCTAGCTTTAGAGCTATTGACATCCTCCCCCTCCAGCCATTAGATGTTATGGGGAACTGTTTGAGCCTATTCCTCGCCTCTACCGCACGTCATCGCTAGCCCTAGTGGTAGCCAAAAGGCTTGTAGATTGGCTCAATGAAAATCCGAAAAGTGGATTATGGGGATGTTTCACTCCCGACAAGAACAGCCTCAAACGAAACTGTGAAAGGTACGGGCATTGTCGTCTACCTGACATCTTGCACCAATAGGCTCAGCTAGTATGAAACAGCCAGTCTAGAGTATTCATCAGAGTTAAGTGCTTTTGAGTTAAGTGCTATGTAACAGCACGGTTGAGCGGCGAGAGACAACCTTTGCAACCACATCAGGATAAGGGATTTTTCGTTCGTTTGCTCCAACGAAGTGTTGTTATGCCGCACCAAGCTACCATGGCTACTTAACTGCCGTCAAAGTCATCTCTACATTTTTGATTAAATTGCTGTAGATTGCACTCTCCTTTAGCAGGAGTTCTGTATCAGATGCGCTCTCTGGATACCACTCAAGCCAGACTTCGCTGGGGGTGTATGCAACGTGTGCTAACTCGAAGTCCACATCTAGGTACAGTGCAAGCAGAGTAAACGCTTTCCCACTGGCAAGCCATTCCCGATTTAGCCGTTTTGAGAACATACTCAACCCCACAGGTGTAATTGGACGAACATGAGTGGGGTCGTGGAAGAAACGATCACTACGATGATGCGGAACCGTAACATGCACCTTTGCTCCTGGTTGGCAAATTCGATATAGCTCCTGAATGATTTCAAAGTAAACCTCTGTTTGCTGTCCAAGATGCTCTAGAACGTGGTGCATTTCAATCTCAGCGACACTGTCTTTTTCCCAAGGATAGGGAAACGTTTCTAGGTCAAATCGAAGGTCAGGAGCGCCAAACTTATCAACGTTGACGTAACCGTTAAGACGTTTTGCTCCGCACCCAAGATTTAATCGTAAATCCGTCATCACTTAAGTCGTCTCAGTCTTGACAGTGGATATTGTAAAACACCAACTCAAAGAAAGCGCGCTCCATGGGGTTTGGGTAGCATCGGAACCATAAGTAGCGCGCTTGCTGTTCAGTTTTGTGAACAGCACAAGTTGATTGCCTTCAGGAGCCTTGTAAGGCGGTAGTTCCAGCACTTCCCGCAAAGCACCACGTTTCTCGCGTAGTCTCCGTCGTTGTGGTTGTGGTTCCAGTTTAACCAGTCAGTGGCAATGCTAGTCTGGCAAGACATCATCGTCAAAAGCTTTATCTAGAGACACTTCTAGCTAGATCGCCGCATAACGGTGCCCATGCACACCGACGGTCGACAGTTGATTGATCATTGCATGAGTGATCTGCGGCGGGTGATGGGCACCGTTATGTTCCAAACCGAGCACCTGTAGATTGAGCAATTTCTGTCAGGCTTCATGAATTCCAAGGGAGTAGTCTATTGATAGTCGAGGAGGATGCTTCATTGACTGAATCTGCCGTTGACACCTATCACTCTAGATTCCACAAGGTGCTTGAGTACATCGATTCTCATTTAGACGACGACCTTACTGTCGATCGCCTCAGCAACGTTGCTGTATTCTCGAAGTATCATTTTCACAGGCAGTTTTCTGAGCTTTTCGGGATTAGCGTATACAAATACGTTCAGCTCAATCGCTTGAAGCGCGCTTCTTATCAACTTGCCTTTCGTGACCATATGCAGATCATAGATATCTCGCTGGCGAGTGGCTACGAAAACCATGAATCGTTTTCTCGTGCATTCAAGAAGAGCATAGGGCAGACCCCTTCCGAGTTCAGAAAGCGTCCGCAGTGGTATCCTTGGCACTCGACTTACCAACCATTAAGTGACTTAAGGATCAAGCACATGAAACCAGAAAATCAGCCCGCGAAAGTCAAGTTAATCACTTTTAAAGTCACCAAAGTTGCCGCTCTTGAGCACCTTGGCGACCCAAATCTCATAGGGGACTCCGTACGCAAGTTTATCGAATGGCGAAAGCAGAACAATCTGCCGCCCTATGTCAGCGCTACTTTCAACATCCTCTACGACAATCCGTCCGAGACCTCGCCTGACGACTATCGCTTTGACATATGCGCGTCAACAGAGCAAGATGTGGCTGACAACCCATTTGGGGTTGTAGAGAAAACCATTTCTGGTGGTAGATGCGCCGTATTGCGGCACATAGGAGACGACGCTAACATCGGCGAGAGCATAACTTATCTTTACTCGAAATGGCTCCCGCTGAGCGGAGAAGAACCGCGAGACTTTCCACTGTTTCTTCAGAGAGTCAGTTTTTTTCCTGACGTGCCTGAGCATGAGGCGATTACCGACGTGTTTCTTCCCCTCAAGTAAATTCGTACAGATGACACAAACTATTCATTCCAGCGGAGTATTGAAGCCAAAGCAACATAATAACGCCCATGCACACCGACCACCGAGAGTCGATCTGTTGTGATGCAAAGGTGGGATTAAGCCGAGATCCGGTAAAAAAAGTGCCACGACCCATTGAAAAGTCTTACTTAATAAGGCTTTCAGCGTTCTCTGCCTGTAATTGCTCAAACATGTCCCAAATGGCTCATTTACGGGCAAGTTTGAGAATGATAGGGCGTGAAAGCCTTATTCCACCGTTTTTGTTAGAGGAAGTTCCTTCATCGTTTATGGGCAAGTTCTCCTTTACCCCCGTCAAAATGCCTAAAAGCTAGATATAGAAGGACTTTTTGAGGGCTCGTGGCACTTTTTTTGCCACATCTCGGCGCAATCCCGAGTTTGAATATTGAACATCCTTGACAAGTTAAGAAGATGGGACAAAAGTCAAGTGGGGTTTGGGAAATGGTGATAAGTCAAGCAGGGGTTCTTTTTTACGGATCTTGACAACTCTCAAATCTTGATTTTGAGGTGCGGCGAA
>JAABUQ010010093.1_pt1 | contig 12489 bp, 11 predicted proteins | sample 5560001 | NCBI WGS metagenome assembly JAABUQ01 (sample SAMN10711888, study PRJNA513371) | rock metagenome | isolation source: Antarctica rocks | place: Antarctica: Victoria Land, Finger Mt nord | collected 2015-12-18
TGACGGCTGTGGTTTCCATGACGTATCGTCCTCTCACGCCCAGTAGCTCACTAAATCTTGGAGGTTACTGGTACCGTCTCAGCTTGACACGTGGGGCAAGCGAGGTCTTATCGCGCCTGATCCCACAGTACAAATAACTAAGTCTAGATTTTTCTTACGACCGCTCTGAAAATCGAACATCTCGTGATTGATGCCGAAGCCGACTTTTCGCTCCTTGATGTGCTTTGACAAAAGTGGGCACTCGTGCAGCAGATCAAACATGATGGCCCAGCATGCGATCTTCGAATGGCGATCGCTCCTGCTATGATACTGCCATGAGTTTCCGTACTTGTCGGGGATCAGTGAGGAACTCATCGACCTCGCGATTATCTCAGGGCCATCCACGTCGTATCGATTAGATCAATGAAGGATGCATTGCCTCTTAAGCCGATTTTTTTGAGGCCAAGCTAGCAACTCGGTCGAGATGTGACTCCACAGCCGAAATGAAGCCCGAAGGGAATTTGAGTTTAGCTATCTTCGTTCTCTGTAGAAATCCCGCGGTAGCCCGAGCCGATAGTAAGGATGGCTCGAAACGAAGAAATTCTTCTAGCGGAATTTGGCCTATCTGCACCGGCCATTCGCTTGCAAAGACCTTACGTCGGCCGGCTCCAACGTTGAAAGCGGCCGTCGGCCACGCACCTCCGGTGGTAAAGGCGACAGTCGGGAAGGCGATGGGCTCTCCGGGATGCGCGAGCCTTGCACCTATCCACTCCGCTGCTGGCACGCTTACAGCATTCCCAACGAGTTTCCATCGCTTCCCGCGCTTCGCCACCGCCTCCGCGGGCAGGGTCCAGTTCGAATCGAACCCCTGAAGGCGCTCGGCGTCGCGAATGTCGAGAGTTACTATCCGGCCGTCGCACAAGAGAATGGCCGGCGACGATGGAATGCCTAACCCCGAACCGCCTTTGAGAGTCGGAACGGCATCGACGGCCCACCCAAGACCTCTAACTCCTTCAGTCCAATAAAATCCAAATGCCGCGCGACGACGCGTCTCTTCGAATGTTTTCGGAACACTCTCGTCGGCGAATAAGACGGTCGTTGGATCTTGCTCTCGACTGGCGAAGAAATATACACGTCGACGCCGCTGTGGCAACCCGAAAGAACGCGCATCAACAACTCGGTAAGCCCACGAAAAACCACGCTCTTCGAAAGCACTCGCAATCGTTTCCATAGCGCGTCCTCGGCCGAGTTGCAGCATGAACGGCACATTTTCTAAAATGATATTCGCGATCCGCCCATTGTCAACGAGCCGGAACACCTCGTGTACTAGGCTGGAACGGTCCCCGGCGATACCTTGTGTTTGACCGGCCTGGCTGAGATCTTGACACGGAAATCCCGCGACCACGAGTTCAGTCGCTTTGGGAAGCGTCTTCAACGTTTTCACATCGGCGTGCAACGGCGTCTCGAACTTTGCTGAGAGCACAGCCCGTGCGCAATCATCATTCTCGCACATCAAAGCAGCGCTATGACCACTTGCAGAAAGACCTAATCGAGACCGCCGATGCCGGCGAACAGTCCAGCGATCGTATATGAACGGCTTTCGCTTTGCTGTTCGAAATCGAAAACGGTTCGCATTCGATCACCTATTGAGTGTTTCGACGGATCGCTTTTCGCGTGAGGATGACTCAAGGTAGGAGTGCTTTCTACGGGCTTATATGACGCGCATCCCGATTCTCGGCGAGGACTAGTCATCGAACGTACGTTCGATTACAGATGCCGTGCTCCCTCTGTACGCAGTGCCGACCTCTCCTGGGTACGATGCCCCGGGTGGAGACGACCCGATGACCGCGCTTGCGACCCCCGAAATCGAACACGCGCGGTCGGCTGGGCTTCGCTACGTCGATGATTCCACGCCCGGTTACCGGCGCGAGCGCACGCGCTCGCGATTCATCTATCGGGACCACCACGGCAAGCGCCTTACCGACGCGGACGAACTCGTACGTATCCGGTCACTCGCGATTCCGCCCGCCTACGCGGACGTCTGGATCTGCCCATTCGCCCACGGGCACATGCAGGCGACCGCACGTGATGCCAAGGGCCGCAAGCAATATCGCTACCACAAACGTTGGCGCGAAGTGCGGGACGCGACCAAATATGAGGAAACGCTCGCCTTCGCAAAGGCCCTTCCGGCCCTACGCGAGCGCGTCGAGCACGATTTTGCCAAACGCGACATGTCTCGCGACAACGTGCTCGCGACCGTGATTCGCATGCTCGAGACCACACTCGTTCGCGTCGGCAACGAAACCTACGCGCGCGAAAACGACTCCTACGGCCTCACGACGCTGCGCGCGCGACACGTGCGCGTCGAAGCGGGCGCGAAGCGCGTTCGCCTAAAATTTCGCGGGAAGAGCGGCGTCGATCACGCGGTGACGATCGACGACGCGCGACTCGCGCGCGCTGTCAAACGTTGTCGCGACCTGCCGGGCGAGGTGCTCTTCTCCTATCTCGACGACGCGGGCGATCCCGTGCCCGTCCACTCCGAAGACGTCAACGCCTACGTGAGAGAAGCGACGGCCGGCGATTTCTCGGCGAAAGATTTTCGTACGTGGGCCGCGACGGTATCGTGCGCGGAGGAGCTTGCTGCGATGGGCGAAGCCGCGACGCAGGCGCAGGCGAAGTCGAACGTGGTCGCAGCGCTGCAAGCGACGGCAAAGCGCCTGGGAAACACGGCCGCCGTTTGCCGCAAGGCCTACGTGCATCCCGCGATTCTCGAGCACTATCTCGACGAACATCGCCTCGATTTACCCCGGCCGCGCACGACGAAGGCGATGCGCGGCTTGCACGACGACGAACGTCGCGTGCTCGCCTTCCTGGAGTCGGAGAACTTGCGCGACGAGACCAGCGTCACCGTCGAGAAGCTCGAGCGCTCCGTGAGGCGCGCGAAGAAGTAAGCGCGGAGGTCCGAGCGCATTGAGGGAATAAGAACCTCCATGCCGTTCGAATTTCCCGCCGCTCTTCGCCGAGCCGTCTCGTCGCTGCGTCTTTCGCAGCATGTCGGCAATTTGCCCAACGTCGAATCGAAACGCACGCGTGCGCTGGCTCCGCGGTCGCGCCACGGCAAGACGGTCACGAGTGTTTGCCAGTATTGCGCCGTCGGTTGCAGCACGCTCGCGTTCGTTTCGGCGGAGGGCAAACTGCTCGACGTCGAAGGCAATCCGGAAAGCCCGATCAACGCCGGCAAGCTGTGTCCCAAGGGCTCCGCGATTTTCGGCGCGACCGTCAATCCGCGACGCTGGACGACCGTGAAGTATCGAGCACCGTACGCGACGCAATGGGAAGAGAAGCCGCTCGATTGGGCGCTGGACCGCATCGTCGATCGTTTCATCGAGACGCGTGAGCGCACGTTCGTCCGCACGACGCAAGATGGGAAGCGCACCAATCATACGCTCGGCATCGCGTCGCTGGGCGGCGCGACGTTCGGCGCGGAAGAGAACTACCTGCTGCAAAAGCTCATGAAGGCGTGCGGCGTGATCTCGGTCGAGAATCAAGCCCGCATTTGACATAGCTCGACGGTGCCGGGTCTCGGCACCACCTTCGGTCGCGGCGGCGCGACGACGTATTTGCAAGATCTGGTCAACGCCGACTGCATCCTCATCGAAGGCTCGAATTTCGCCGAGGCGCATCCTGTCGGCTTCCGCTTCGTGATGGAAGCAAAAGCGCGCGGCGCGAAGATCATCCACGTCGATCCACGCTTCACCCGCACCTCGGCGATGGCAGATCTCTACGCGCCGATCCGCAGCGGATCCGACATCGTTTTCCTCGGCGCGCTCATCGCGTGGATGATCGAGAATCAGCGCTACTTCGCCGAGTACGTCACGGCGTATACCAACGTGTCGTACATCGTCAGCGAAGAATTTGCGGATACGGAAGATCTCGACGGTCTCTTTTCCGGTTTCAACGATCACCCCGATCCCGACAAGCACGCGCACGATCGCGGCAGCCAGGGACTCATGGGCAAGGACGACCACATGGCCGCGCCCGGGACGTACGATCAGACGTCGTGGGCATTCGAAACCATCGACGTTCCAAGCGCCGACGGCAATGGTACGGTAAAGGCCCCGAGGCGCGACGAGACGTTACAGCACCCGCGTTGCGTCATGCAGATTTTGCGCAAGCACTACGCGCGCTATACGCCAGAGATGGTCGAAGCGGCGTGCGGGATGCCGCGCGAGACGTTCCTGCAGATCGCCAATCTTCTCGCCGACAACAGCGGTCGCGAGCGAACGACGGCCTTCGCCTACGCCGTCGGCTGGACGCAACACACGGTCGGCGTGCAATACATTCGCGCGGCGGCGATCTTGCAGACGCTTCTCGGCAACATGGGACGTCCCGGCGGCGGCATCATGGCCCTCCGTGGCCACGCGAACATCCAGGGCGCAACCGACATTCCGACGCTCTACGATCTGCTGCCGGGCTATTTGCCGATGCCATCCGCACTGCGCGACGAGCAGACGCTCGATGCGTACATGAAGGCCTGTTGGGTGCCGACGGGCTGGTGGGCCAACGGTCCCAAATACATCGTCTCGCTGCTCAAGGCGTATTACGGCGACAAAGCGACCGCGGAGAACGACTATTGCTATGAGTATCTGCCGCAGATCGTCGGCGATCATTCGGCGTTGCCGATGCAGATCGCGATGAAGGACGGCAACGTCGATGGCTACTTCGTGATCGGCATGAACCCCGCAGCCTCCGGCCTCAACAGCGAACTCGCGCGTGCGGCATTTGATCGCCTCAAATGGATGGTCACGATCGATTCGTACGATACGGAGACCGTCGCCTTCTGGCAACGCGAAGGCGCCGACCCCGCCTCGATCGCCACGGAGTGCTTTTTTCTTCCCGCGGCGACCGTGCTCGAAAAAGAAGGCACGATGGTCAATACGAATCGCATGCTGCAGTGGCACGATCGCGCGATCGATCCGCCGCGCGACGCGCATTCCGATCTCTTTTGGATCTACGAACTCGGCAAACGCATTCGCGCTCGACTCGCGGGTTCCACGGATACCAAAGATCGTGCCATTCTCGACTTAAACGTGGGAGTACGACAGCGACGACGCGCACGAGCGCGACCGCGGCGAACCCTCTGCGCACAAGGTGCTGCACGAAATCAACGGATTCGAAGTGGTGCCGGGCCGCTCACGCGACGAATCGCCGCAGGTCGCTTCGTTCACCGATCTGCACGACGACGGCACGACGGCGTGCGGTTGTTGGCTTTATTCCGGCGTCGCGCCGAATAAGACCGACAACGCGGCGCGCCATCGCGAAGGCGATGCGAAGGCGTCGCTCGGCTGGGGTTTCGCGTGGCCCGCGAACCGGCGTATGCTCTACAACCGCGCCTCCGCCGATCCCGACGGAAAACCGTGGAGCGAACGTAAGCGATATATCGTGTGGGACGACGAGAGTAAGACGTGGACCGGCCCGGATATTCCGGATTTTCCGATTCATAAAGCACCGAACGAACCGGCTCAGCCCGGCACACGTGGCCTCGACGCGCACAGTGGCGCCTCGCCATTCATCATGATGCGCGACGGCCTCGCACAACTCTATGTCGCCGAATCGCTCAAAGATGGGCCGCTACCCGCGCATTACGAACCCGTCGAATCGATCGTGCGCAATCCCGTCTACGGTCAGCAGAACAATCCCGCACTTCGCGAATGGGAACGCGACGACAATCGCTACAACGGCACGGACAATCCAGAATTCCCTTACGTGCTCACGACCTATCGCATCACGGAGCAATCGGGCATCATGACGCGCTACGTGCCGTGGCTCGCCGAATTGCAGCCCGAACTCTTCGCCGAGATCGATCCCGAACTCGCGGTCGCGCGCGGCATCGTGAACGGCGGTTGGCTGACCATCCGCACGAAAACGGGCGACCTCGAAGCACGCGCGCTCGTGAGCGGACGCATGCGCGCCCTTACCCTCGGCGACGGACGACGCGTGCACCAGATCGGCGTGCCGTACAACTACGGCCGCCTCGGCGTCGCGACGGGCGATTCCGCGGGCGGCCTGATCCCGCTCGCCCCTAATAAATTGGGCAAAAACATGTGAAAATCCCCCACGCCATGGTGGAAAATCCCCCACACGATGGCGGTATTTCCGCCACGACCTGTTACGGCGAGAGTCGCTCGATCGTCCATGCGTTGCCCGAACGAACGTAGGCGAGGCGGTCGTGGACGCGATTCCGGCGGCCTTGCCAGAACTCGAACGCGTGCGGCGCGACGCGGTAGCCTCCCCAGTACGGAGGGCGCGGCACTTCGACGTCGCGGAAACGCTCGTCTTCCTCGGCCATCTGCGCCTCGAGAGACGCGCGGTCCGGAACGACGGTACTCTGCTTCGATGCCCAGGCGCTGAGCCGATGGCCGCGCGGGCGCTTCGAAAAGTAGGCGTCACTCTCGTCCGCAGAAATGCGTTCGACCGTGCCTTCGATGCGGATCTGCCGTTCGAGCGGCGCCCAATAGAAGAGCAACGCGGCCTTCCCGGCTACGTCGAGTTCGTGGCCCTTGCGACTCTCGTAATTCGTGAAGAACACGAACCCTCGCTCGTCGTAGCCGCGCAGCAGCACGACGCGCAGACTCGGCTGCCCGTCCGGCGCGACGGAGCCGACCGTCACGGCATTGGGTTCGACGAGGCCTTCGGTGCGGACCGCTTCGTCGAGCCAAGTTTTAAATTGTCCGAACGGATCGCCGTCGACGGAGGCTTCGTCGAGCGCGCCCTTTTCGTAGCTCTGGCGCGCGGTTGCTAAATCTTCAGCGTTCACGGTCGAGTTTGACTCACGTCGAGCCCTTCGGCTCGCAGTCTTAAATCTCGTTTAAGTCCGGAGGCGTCGGACCCGACCGTGCGAACCCGGGCCGACGTGCGTGTTTTCCGCGCGATCGCCCTCGCGGTCGTTTGCATCCTCATCGCCGCGTCTTTGACCGCGGTGATTTCGCACGTTCTCATCGACGCACTCGGTGACGTGTTGCTCGCGCACGACTCGTACGATCGCCTCGGACACGCGTCGCGTTCGATCGTCGTCGGTGCGAGCCTCGCGGGCTTCGCGGGGCTCATCGGATTGCTCGTGGCGGCGATCGGAGCCGACGCGTTCGGCACGCGACAGGGCACGCGAACGACGATCGTCCGCGCCGCTCGCTTCGCCTCGCCTGTCACGACCGCAATGGCGACGATCGTACTGGCCACCGTGGCGGTCGCGTTGATGGAAGTCGTGGACGTCGCGCGTGCCGGCAGCACGCTGCACGATGTGGCCGCGGCCTTTGGCGGATCGCTCGCACTCGGCTTCGGCGTCATCGCCGTCGTCGGGTCCGTCGTCGGCGGCGCGGTGTCCGCGTTGCTGCGTCGGTCCGCGCTTGCCTATGAGACCCTGGTCGGCTCCGTGCGCCGACTCATCCTCGCGATCATCGCGATCTTTGCCGCGCGTTCGCCGCTCGCATCGCGCGAAGCACGACCGCACGGAGCGCGCAGCCGAACGATCGTGCGTCGCGCCGCAAAACGCGGCCCGCCTCCCGCTCCGACGTTCGCCTAGCCTCGTTCGCGAGGCCGTGTGTTTCGGCGTGCGACGTTTCGCGCGCCCGTTCGAACGGAGCCATTCATGTTGTCATCTTTCGGTCGCCCCGTTGCGACCCTGATGCTCCTTGCGGCATTCGTGCCGCATCCCACCGCTGCGAGCGAAGCGACGGGCATCGTCGCCGCGCACGTCGTGACCAGCGACGGCACACCCGTCACCGCGGCGCGCGTCGCGATTTTACGTGGCGGTACGACGCGTTCGGCCAACACGAGCGCGCAGGGGCAAGCCGCCCTCGGCGACGTGCCGCCCGGCACGTACGCGATCTCCGCTGAAGCGCCGCAGTACGAACGTCTCGCGCCATCGCCGATCCAAATACGCTCGGGCGCGACGACCGACGTAACGCTCGTTCTCGCACGATCCGCGACATCGCTCACGACGATCGGCAGCGTGACGACGGCGGGTTCTGCAACGGTGTCGACCTCGAGCGCGCCCACGCAGGCGCTCGCGACACAGCGCTATGCGGCGCGAGGCTTCACGCGCGTCAGCGACGTCTTAGCGGACGCGCTCTCCACGACCGTCATTCGGCAGGGCAGCGGAAGTGCCGCGGCACCGCAGAGCGTCGCGCTACGCGGCCCCGATCCGACGGAAACGCTCGTGGATATCGATGGCCACGAAATCAACAGCGGCGTCACGGGAGATTTCGACCTTTCGTTACTCGACCCGGCGGATTTCGCAAGTGTGCAAGTCGTGTACGGCATCTCGCCGTCGGCGCTCGTGGGGCCAAGTACCATCGGCGGCGCGATCAACTTGCGTACGCTCGAGCCGACGGCGAAGCGTCAGGGCTTCCTGCGCACGACGATCGGCTCGAACGCGACGTTCGCGCAGACGCTGCAAACGACGGGAAGCGTCAACCGCCTCGGCTACGCCGTCTCGCTCCACCAGACATCGACGGCCAACACCGTCTCGCAAACTCGCGTGACCGATGCAGCGGGCGAAACAGAGCGCGTCGGAAGCGATGTGGACGCCGAGACGTCGCTTGCGAAAATACGATACGCGTTCGGGCACGCAGGCGAAAGTTACGCGCAGGTGACGGTTCGCGATCAAAGCGTCGTGCGCGATCTTTCCGCCGCGTTGACCTCGCTCGCAGGCGACGGCACGTTCGTTCCGTCGATCGGATCGCGACTGCTCGGTCACAACGCCGGCTACGGCTTCGACCTTCAAGTGCCGCTCGGCGCGCAGCGACCCGATGGCACGTCCACGACGACCGCGCTATTCCGCCACCTGACCTCGTTCGCGACGCAATCCGTCCAAGGCGCCGCGAGCGGCACGAGCACGTCGTACTTCGACGATCGCGATCGCATCGGCGACGACACCCTCGAAATCGACCGGACGATGGGCGCGGCGAATTTGGCCGTGAAATATCGTTTGCGCACGGAACACCTGACGACGTTCGATCCGACGCTCGCAACGAACGTCGTCGAGCAAGGCTTTCGCATGCGCCCGCTCGCGTCGCAGCGCCGCTTCGACGATGTCGCAACAAATGGCGCGGGCGTCGCGACATCGCGAAACGTGGATCTCGCACAGACGCAAGCCTCGCTCGCCGTCAGACTCGGCTACGAACCCACGCCGCAACTGCATTACACGCTCGCCGCGTACCAGAGCGATTTCTCGATTTTCGGCCACAGCTTCGATCCGCGCGCGAGCGTCGTGTGGACGCCCGACACCCGCACCTCGCTTCGCGCATCGATCGGAACGACGTTTCAATCGCCGCAACTCACGGAACTCTACGTCCCCGCCGCTCTCCCCGCGCCCGACGCGAACGGCCACATCTCGATCGGCAACGCGGCCCTCAGAGCGGATCATGCGACGGAATACGATATCGGTTTCGAACGCCTGATCGGCGCACGACGCAGCGATACGCGCCTCGGCGCGGACCTCTACCGCACGAACTTGCGCGCGCCCGCACAGCGCCTCGTTCCGGTGGCGACCTGTGCGGCGGGTCAACCCAGCCTCGCGTGCGCGAGCTACCCCGTCAACATCGGCGCGGCCGTCTACACCGGCGCGGAACTACGCGCGCAGACGATCGTGCGCGGAAGCGCGGTCCGCCTCGGATACGCAATCGAGAGCACGTACGCAACGACGGTACCGGACGCCGTACAGAACGGCGCCATCGTGACGCACGAGCAGTTCTTGGGCGTCCCGTTGCACAAGGCCACGCTCGAGCTCGAACGCCAGACGCACGGGCTCGGATACGATGCGGGACTGGTTTACGAAGGCCGCTACAACGAACTCAATCGCGGGCCGTTCGCGACGCTACGTGCGAGCGTCTCGGAGTCGTTCGCCGGATTCGACATCACACTCGGCGGGACGAATCTCACGAACGCCGACACATCGCGCTTCACGCTGGGCGGCGCGGGCGTGCCGTACGGTGGCGTTGACGGTCCGATCGCGACGGATGCGTACGCGTTGCCGGGACGGGCAGTCACGCTGTCAATCGCGCGACACTTTTAGCGGCTGGGCGCGAAACCGCGAGCGCGAGGAACGTTGCGGCGACGAGCATCGCGGTCGCGACGAACCCACGGCGCACCGGGCACACCGAAGCCGTGCAACGGGCCGACGGCTGCGGCGAGCACAAGTGGGAAGAGCGCGGGTCCCGCAAGGGTCGCGACGCCGCGCAAACTGCCAATCGCGCCCTGCAATTCACCCTGTTCGCTCAGGCCGACGCGGTGCGTCATCATGCTCTGCGCGGCAGACGAAAGGCCCCAGAACATGAGCACCGGCGTACCGAGCGAGAACGCGAGGCCGGACGCGGCGCACCCGTAGATCGCCATGCCCACCGCACCGCATAGGAGACCGATCGCAAGGGCGAGCCGCTCGCCCGCGCGCGCGACGATCGGCTTCATCAACACCGCCTGCACGACGACCGAGCAGATCCACGCACGCCGCGTGGTTGCCGATCGCGCTCGGCGCGCTCGCGATCTGCGCCTACGTTGGCACGCGGCGAGCGCGCACGTCGTCGCGCGCGGCGGCGCCAGCGGTAACGGCATCGCACCGTTCGCGCCACATGCGAACGCGCTCGGCGCGACATTCGCGGCTGCGGCACGATTGCGGTGCTCGCGCTCGTGGCCATCTACGGCGCCGTGCAAATCGCAGCGCTACGCCTCTTCGGCGCATCGTGGTCGTGGGCGCAGCGCGCGATCCCGATCGTCGCGCTGATCTCTCTCACGGCGACGCTAATCTCAAACCTCGTGCCGGTGCCGACGGGCATTGCCGCGGCCAGTCCCCTCGTCGTCATCGCGTGGCTCGTTGCCGGGTTCGACGTCGTACGTCGAACGCCGTGATTCACACGCGTTCCGATGCGGGATGAGGCCTAGAGCCGCCCCGCCGCGAGCGCGCCCAGGAGCGTGACGACGAGCACCACGCCACCGCCGAGCGCGATCGGAAAACTCGCATCGATGCGCTTCTTCTCCCACACCGTTGCGAGCGCGATCGCACGGAACGCGGCCTTGAGCGAACCCGCGTCACGCGCTTCGACGTAGCGACCGCGCCCGTTTTCCGCGATCGTCGTCAGCGCAGCGGCGTCGAGTTCGGCGGGCTCGTTCGTGCCGGGAATGATCTCACCGCTACCGCTCGAGCCCACGCCGACGGTTTCGATCGTGATGCCGCGGGCGCCGATCGTTTGCGAGTCACCGAGCGGATCGCTGCCGCGATTGTTCACGCCGTCGGTCAACAGCACGACGATGCGTTTGCCACTCACGGGCATCTGCGCGGCTGCGGCTTCGAGCGCATCGCCGATCGCGGTCGCGCCGTCGGGTGGCGGAATGCGATCGAGCGCGTCGCGCACGGCGTCGAGATCGGCCGTCGGCGCGGCGATCACGTTCGCTCCGCTAGAAAATGTCACGAGGCCGACGCGCGTCCCCTCGGGCACCGCGTCGACGAACGCGCGGGCGGCGGCGTGCGCGGCGGCCGCGCGCGTCGGTGCGACGTCGCGCGCGCGCATCGAGCCCGACGTGTCGATGCAGATGACGACGGTGCCATCCTTGCTCGGCACGCGTGTCACGAGATGCGGCCCGGCGAGCGCGAAGAGCACCGCGCCCGTTCCAACGACGTATGACGCGAACAGCATTGCCGCCGGCCACCGTGCCGGGCGCATTGCCGCAAGCGCGAAGGCGAGATTCGAAAACGCGTAGGCCTGCGTCGCGCGCCGACGTTCGAGCATGCGATAGCCGACGACGAACGCGACGAGCGCGAGCGCCGCGACAACCAGTAGCGTCGGATGCGCGAAGCTCATGCGGCGAACCTGAGCGCCTGCGCGATCGCAACTTCGGCGCCCTCGTCCTCGGCCAATAGCGCGACCTTCGCCCCCGCGCGACGCAGCGTCGTAGCGGCGCGCGCTTCGCGTTCGGCGACCGCGCGCACGTAGCGCTCGCGCGCCGCGCGGCCGAGAAAGACGCGCTCCGCACGACCGGTTTCCGCGTCGCGCACGCGCACGAAGCCGCGCAGCGGCAAGCCCCCGTGCCACGGATCGCGTGCGACGAGCGCGACGATGTCGAAACGTTCGGCACACGCGCGGACGAGCGGTGCGAGCCGGTCGAGGTCGTGGAAATCGCTCGCGAGCAAGAGCCGCGTACCGCGCGCGAGCGTCGCTAGCGCGAGCCGCAACACCGCGTCGTAGGGCGTGCCGAACGTCTCCGTCACGTCCGCACAGGCGCGCGCCGCCGCACGTCCGCGCACGGCGCGAAGCGCGAGCGCGCGATCGCCGACGCGCGCGCAGCGATCGTCGTCGGTCGCGGCCGCGTACCACGCGCGCGCGGCATCGCAACCGAGATCGTGGAGGCTGCGCCGCCGTCCGACGCGCATCGAGTGCGACGCGTCGATCGCGACGGCAAGGACGAGCGCGCGATCTTCGAGCACGACGCGCGTTTGCAGATCGCCCGCGCGTGCGGTTG
>JAABUQ010010095.1_pt1 | contig 12488 bp, 11 predicted proteins | sample 5560001 | NCBI WGS metagenome assembly JAABUQ01 (sample SAMN10711888, study PRJNA513371) | rock metagenome | isolation source: Antarctica rocks | place: Antarctica: Victoria Land, Finger Mt nord | collected 2015-12-18
CGTGCGCGCAGGAAGCAACGCCAGACTGCGTCTGGCGGAGGCACGCACCGCGAGCTCTGCGGCTGGCGCGCTGGTGGCGTCCGGCGCTGCGGCAGCGGACTTGCCGGGCACCTGCGCGCACAGTGCTTGAAACGTGAAGGTCTGCCAAGTAGAGCTGGGCCCGCGCAGTGCGTGCGCGCTGGAAGCAACGCCAGACTGCGTGTGGCGGAGGCACGCACCGCGAGCTCTGCGGCCTGCAGCTTGGCGGTATCAACTGCTGCCGAAGCGGAGGCTCGCGCGGCGCGCAGCGCGTGCCCAGGGTTGTGCGCGGTGCGGCCCCTCACATGCGAGCGGGCGGGCGCGGCCTCCACAACCGCGCCGATGGCTGCGGAGTCGATGCCGGCGGCGACGGCCAGCACAGCCAGCTTGTCCTGCGCTGACATTGCGTTGCGGTGAGCCGGACGAGCCACACAGTCGTCCGGGTAAACACAACCTGCTTGGCAAGGGGCTAGGCAGGGTGATCGCGCCTGAAGGCGCTCGAGGCTGGAAACCACCCGTATTGCTTCGCTGACGCGCGCCCTGGCCCAGCCCACCTGGCCCATGACAACGGCTTCAGGCCCATGGCTACATGCAGCGAGGCTCACGCTTCCCGCCACGCTCAGGGAGCGGCATACGGCCTGGTAAGGTGGCACGGATGCCTTTGTGTGTCCCAGAAGCATTTGGCATAGCTACAAGCACCGCCCGCACGGGACAGACCGGCCAGACCCGTTGTATAGATGGCATTGCAGCAATGACCGACTCCATACCTCGTCGCGATCACTGCTGCGCTGCGCCGTGCGCAGGCAGTACGCCTCATGGCGCGCCAGCTCCGTGCGGGCGTCCACCAGCCTGCTAGTCACCCGCTCCAAAGGCCCAAGCGCGGAGGGTGTCATGGTGCGCTTGGCTTCTGCAGAAACAGCACCTCACAGTGCTATCAGTTTGCGTGTGAATAGCCTGCTCAGCTCATTACTATCTGCTCTGCAGACCAGCTGAGCAGATGGTATTTGTAAAAACCAAGCGGGTTTGAGGGTGCACACGTCCCAAGAAGCCAGAGGTAAAGCTGTCCTAGCTAGCACTGGCAACAGAGCGCCATAAATAGGGAGTGGGTACCTCATTTATCTACCGACTGAGCAGCGAGGTTGGCTGGGCTCTGGCTGTCTCTATGCTTGCCGAGCCTGCTTTTGAGCCGGGCACGTTTGCGGCTTCCACGTGCAGCGTTAAAGGCGATGTGGCCGCCCTTGTAGCCTGCCTGGTGCGCAGGTCAGCAAGAAGCGCTTCACCTTGGGTACTGGTGGAAGCGGTCTCACCTTGATGTCTAACATGGCTGCTGTGCTGCACCCCGCAGAGGACCGCGGGCGGAGCAGCTACACAGGCGCGCCCTAAAATTGCAAAGCACACTTGGCAGGTGGCCAAACCACCGCAAGGCTCCTTGCGGCCGATGCCTGCCTGACTGGAGAGTTTACGCGGGCCCGCGCACTGCTAGGCTGTCAAGCAGATGCGCCGCCCGCTTGCTAGTAGGCAGGCCTGCTGCCGTGGCGCACCGCGCTGCAGTCGAGCGCCGCACTCTCAGCAACACCCGGGCGCCGCCAGCGGTTGCAGCCGAAGCGGCTGTGACAGCTCTGCATTCCCGTGCCCAAGAAGCAGGCGTGCTGCTGTGGCACCACGCGCTCAACCCGGGCGCCGGCAAGCTCACCGCGCTCGTGGCGGCGAGCGCTGCCGGCGCGTGCCTGGGCGTGCTGGAGGCGCCGGGCGCGGCCGCGCCCGAGCGCTGCTGCGCGCTGGGCATCCTCGCCGGCGTCGCGCGCGCGGGCGAGGCGGGCCGCGCGGATGTCGCGGCGGCGCGCACGCGCAAGGTCGGGCCCGATAGCCCCCGGCTGCCCCGCCTGGAGGCCAGGTCCCAGGTCTTGGGTGTCAGCGTACCCTTTCCTAGGTTGCACCATGACCCAACTTGGTCTCTCGGCAGCAGTGCAGGTGCCTTGGATGCATGACAGAGCTGCCCGGCAGGCTGGCGGCAGCACATCAGGTTGCGTTGAGGCGACGCGCGTCCTCGGGTGCCGCGCAGGGCGCAGGCATCCTGCGGCTGGCCACGGACCACGTGCGCCGCTGCAGCGCGGGCGGCGCCGCCTGCATAGCGGCTGCCAGCATCCTGCGGCAGCTCGCCGAGAGCCCAGCTGCACGCCCCCGCGACCCGCGCTCTCCTGAGGCGTTGGGTTCAGCGCTATGCCCTCTCTGCAGGCTCATGGCCGCCGGCTGTGTTCGCACTTTGTGGTCCCGCCAATATTGCCGAGCCAGGAGTTGCCCTGCAGGGGTCTGTGACTGTCTTGCATGCTCATAGGCAGGCAGGCCCAGTGGGACATAGCCCGGCAAGGGCATGGGAGCCCAGCGCGCGCACCTGCTAACCTCCTCTATACCCTACCCTACCCATCCCTGATCTGCCAACCTTGCCGGGCGCCGTCCTGCAGGCATGGACCGAGGCGGCCAGGGGCGCGCGCGGCCGCCTGGAGTGGCCGGTCTACGTGGCCGCGCTGGGCGCGAGCGCCTGCCCGGTGCGCGCGCGCGCGGAGCTGGCCGCCTTCGTGCGCCTGCTCGCCACCGGCGTGCGCGCCCCCGCGGCCCCGACCGGCCTGCTTGGGCGCCGCTCGCACCGGCGACAACATGTGTCAGCTCGGCAAAGCATGTGACTAATAAAATGCATTTAAGCAGGGGAGGCGGGGCGGATCGCTGGCGGTGACTGCGCTCCCGCCTGTTTGGCGGCTGGCAGCGCACGGGCATCAGTGCCGGGCAGAGGCCTGCCTTGCACATAGATCTCGTGCACATGCAGTGGACGCAAATAGCATATCTTGAGCGCCTTGTGCAAAGCACTGAGAGCGTGGTGCCGCGGCCTGCCGGCAGCGGCCTGCACTGCGGGAGGAGGCCGCTCGTGCGGGCGTCGTGGAGGCGCTGCTGGCCGTCCTGCGGAGCTCGACGAACGAGCCCGCTTTGCAGGCGCGAGCATGGCAGCGGGGCAGATACGGGATGCACGCCCCACAAGCTGCGCACATGGCAGAGCAGGGTTCACTGCAGCCCGCTGTCTGGTGCTGGGCAGCCCGCTGCCCTCCCAGCCGCGAGCTATGCTGCAGCCGCGCTGACCCAGTCTCGATCGTGGTTGCCTTTGTCGCGCTCCATGCTTCATGCCATGTGTTGAGAGATTTTCACTGCATTGCCCAGGCCGCCGCATGGTGCCTGCGGCGGCTGCTGGCATCCGGCGCCATAGCGCAGCGCGCTGCGGGCGCGGGCGCCCTGCGCACCCTGGTGGACGTTCTGGGGCCGCCACCGCCGCTGCCGCCGCCGCCGCCGCCGCTGCCGCTGCCGCCGCCGCCACCCTCAGGGCAGACGGATGCCATGCCGGCTGCGCAGCCGCCTGCTGCAGCTGTGGAGCCAGGTGTGGGCTGTGCCCGGGAACGACGCAGCATCTCGGTCATTGCCCTGCATTATGGTACTAAAGCATGAGTGGATGCCCTGTGTTGAAGAATACAGGCATGCAGGTACCATGCTGTCAGCGTGCGTGCGTGTCCTGAACAGCCTCCTAGTCCTTGCAACTAGCACCCTACGATGCAGGTTGGTGCGCCTGCAGAGCAAGCCGCGGAAGGGAGCAGCGGCGCATTGCCCGCGGCGGCGCCCGCGCGGCGCGCCAGCGCCGCAGCGGCGGCCGCCGATGCCGAGGCCAAGGCGGCCGAGAAGCGCACCGTGATGTGGGCGGAGGTGCCGCCGCCCTCCGCGGCGCAGACCCCGCCGTCGCCCGGCGCGCGGCCGCTCAGCGCGGCACGCCCGCGCGACGCACCGATGTCTGCAGCCGCATGTGAGCCCGCTGCGGTCAACCGCCCGCGTCACTCGTTTGGGTCCAGGGTTGGGCCGTCGGCCACGCTCGCCCTGCCGGCGGAGCCCGCCGAGCCCGGCGTGTGCAGCATCCGCGCCGGCTGGGCGGCGCCGCGCGCGCTGGCGACGCGCGTGCACGCCGCGGGCTGCCTGTACTGGCTCGCGCGGCACCCGGGCGGCGGCGGCGCGGTGGCGGCCGCGGGCGCGGTGCCGCGCCTGGCGGCGCTGCTGCGGGACGCGGCGGCCGGCGCCGCGCTGCCGCCGGCGCCGCCGCCGGAGCTTGGCGTGGCCGCGCTGGCGGAGGGTCTGGACCCCTTGCAGTTGCCTGCATGACCCATGAGCTCATGGCCACGTCGTGGCCATCGGCTAGCTCTTTATATATGTAGGATCAGTGACAACTTATTGATGTGATGACTCACCGAATGTGGGCAGCAAGGGGCATTCATGTCCGCATGCAGCTGCCTGCCAAGCATTTTGAGTGTGCGCATTAAGTGCAGAGTCTGGTGTACACACTGCCACTCTGTCTCTCAGCGCGCGTGACCGGCGTGCTCGCCCCAGGCGTGGCAAAGCCCAAGGCGGGTCTGGGCCTGCCGCCCGCGGCGGAGCGCGCGGCGGCGGCCGCGGCCGGCGCGCTGCGCAGCGCGACGGCCGCCTCCGACGCCGCCAAGGCCGCCGCGGCGGCCGTGCCGGGCTTGGCGCCGCTGCTGCAGCGCGTGGCCGCCGGCGCGGCCGGCGAGCGCCTGCGTGCGGACGCGGCGGGGGTGCTGGGTGCGCTCCCGCATGTGTGATTTGCGTTGCGCATTTGCCGATTTGCAGAGTGTGGTGCCATGAGTCATGGGGCAGGGTGGTGCAGGCGTAGCATTCTCCCATTGAAATGAGGTCCTGCCCATCGGCAGGGAACCTGGGCGCGCTGCAGGAGAGCGTCGGCGCGCTGGCGCAGGAGGGCGTGCCGAGCTACTACGCGACAGTGCACCCGCCGCACCTGTGACCACGCGTGTTACATGTGCATGGTGGCAACCTGCGGCGGCCTGGACAGTAGGAATGGACATGCAGGCATGCGTTTACAATATCCACATTTGGTGGTCATAGGGCCAAAGCCCCCCTTTCAGCTCCCCGGTCTATAGTGCAAGTGCAAGTCCAGAAAAACGTCTGTTTCGCAAATTTCACTGTTCTGGCGATGGCTCTCCGGAATGCAGCAAGCGGGCAGCTGCAGCGCAGCCTAAGGGCGGCCTGGGCCCAGCAGCAGAGCCGGACCCTTGTGACTCAAAAGCTGCCGGACCTGCCCTATGATTACAGGTGCTGGTTGTGATCGTTGGCAGCTTGCCTGTCGTCCTATCATAGCAAAGTGTACAGCCCGCTGTAGTATGTTCACGCCTTGCTCATATGTGTTAATGCCAATGGTCTGTTCCAAGTCTCTGCAAGTCTTTCTCGGCCTGAGAAGTGCGCACTGTGCAAAGTGCGCTGGAGCCGGTCGTGTCGGCGGAGATAATGGAGCTTCACCACAAGAAGCACCACCAGACATACGTTACCGCGCTCAATGCCGCAGCAGAGAAGTATGCAGAGGTAGGTCCGCAGTGTGGCTCTTGGCACTTGGAAGGCACCAGCTATTGAGGGTGGTTGCATATGTTTCAAGTCATTGCCTGTGCTTGGCAGGCAGACTCCAAGGGCGATGTGGCGACCATGATTGCGTTGGAAGGCGCACTCAAGTTCAACGGCGGCGGTGTGCCACGCAAGAAGTCCCTCGCATCTTGGGTCCTGCCTCAGCTGAGAGCTATTGCTGTGCGCAGGCCATGTCAACCACAGCATCTTCTGGACCAACCTGATGCCGCCCAAGGTGCGCACCCTGCCTGCGCCCCGCCGGCAAGCTGTGCTTGTACGGGCATGCTGCCTGGGCGGTGAGCTCGCAGGCGGCGCGAGGCGAGGCCCGGGCCTGAGCGCGGGCGCCGCGCGTCTGTAGGACTACGAGCCCCCGAGCGGCGAGCTGCTCGACGCGATCGAGCGCGACTTCGGCTCGCTGGACGACATGGTGTCCAAGTTCAACCCCAAGACCGCCGCCGTTCAGGCAGCCTCTCGCGGCCCGCCTGCTGATCGTCCCAGCAAGCACCATGCAGCATGCGTCTTGGTGTCAGTTTGCACATACGGGCGGGCGCGCGGCCGGGTGCAGCAGGCTGTGCATGAGCGCTTGCCAGGCCTGGACCTCGAGCATGCCTGCTGCAAGCGCTGTGCTCGGGAGGTCTGGTGGGGTACATGGCAGCCTTGTGGGCGTCGCGTTGCGCATGGGCACTTGCCAGCAGCTTCGCTTGCAAGCACGTGTGATACATGTCTGTGGGAATTCATGCCAGCTCCGCACACGACCTGCAAGCGTGCGCACTATGGGCGAGGCCGCGTGCGCCCGCGTCGCAGGGCTCCGGCTGGGGCTGGCTGGGCTACAGCAAGGACAGCGGCAAGCTGGTGCTGGAGACAACCGCCAACCAGGACCCACTGTCCACCAAGGTGAGGGTTAGTGCGCCCTGTGTTGATGCGCCAGCTGCGGGGCGCTCCTGTGCATGTCTTGTGAGCTGGTGCAGCCTGCTGTATGGGGCAGGCAAGCGATCTGTCGGAAGGGAACTGCGGTGGCCTGACCGGCGCTTGGCCGGGCGCGCCTAGGGCCTGGTGCCGCTGCTGGGCGTGGACGTCTGGGAGCACGCCTACTACCTGCAGGTGCGCGCAATTGTGGGACGAGCTGTGAGGCCATGGGTGCGAGTGCACGCGGTGCCAATGTCAGCAGCAGCGCGTGCGGGCCTGGTGGGGTAGTCCGGGCGGGCAGCACAGCCCGCAGCACCCGCCACGGACCGTGGCTCGCAGTCTGAAGCAAAGACGCACCCAGCTCAGCTGAGCGTGCTCCGACAGGGCGTGCTGACAGGGTGCAGAGGGCAGCTCGGCGTGCCACCCCGCCTCTACGGCAGCGCCTGTGCATGTCTGTCATGTAGTGCAGCGAGCCCCACTGCTGCCGTGCTCGCGCACCTCGCTGACTGCGCTGTGGTTCCGGGCCGCGCAGTACAAGAATGTGCGGCCAGACTACCTCAAGAACATCTGGAAGGTGCGCCACATTAGGTTTCGCACCCTCGGGCGGCCCTGCATGCGCGCGCGCGCGGCGCCGGCGGCAGGCCGGGCGGCGCGGTGCGCGCGGATTTGTACGGGGAGTGCGCTGTGATGCATCATGCGCTGCGGCTCGGGATGCTGCACAGGACGCATGCGAGGGTGCTCCTCAAGTGCGTGACGGTGTCGGCCCGTGGCGCGGCAGGCGGTGAACTGGAAGAACGTCGCCGAGCGGTATGCGGCCGCCAAGTGAGCGGGCGGTCCTGCGCTGGTCCGCGCCTTGCCGTGGCCTGGTGCAACGTCGACGGGGGTGAGATACGCGTTGGAGCGCCCTGTGCAGGCAGTTGCTAGTGGGTCTTGCATAAGGTCAAGTTCGCTCTGATCGGGCTGACCAAGTCAAGTGGTGTTCATGGAGAGTGCGTGGGCAGTACAGTCTTGCAGGTTCATGTGATGCATCAGGTTATGAAATAGCAACAGCAAGCACCCTGCTGCACATGCACGTCACGGCGGCACACTTTTTGGTAACAGGACCGCTTCCTCCTTGGCTCATCCCGCATCCCACACTGAAGGCTCAAGCCCTTCCAGGACTAGTAAGACTGGGCCAAGCACATTCATAGCATTCCATTTGTCTGCACGGTTCAAGCGGGCTGTGGCAGTGCAGTGCAGGGCAGTGCTGTGGCTGTGCGTCTGGGTAGAGTACCAAAGGCCTGGTCTCCCCGGATGTGGCAAGGGCCTCGCAGAAGCGCATGCAAACATGCTAGTTGAGTTTTCAGCCAAGAAGATAGGGCTAGGGCATCACACGTGCGCTTAACGTAGGGTGTTGTCGTACATTCGAGCGGGGGAAAATTATAACAAGCATCGCGTCACAATCGCACCATGAAGGCCATGCCTGCACGATCTGCTGCCGTAAGTCTCCTACTGACTGTGCTCCAGTGCGTTTGCGTGTTTCGAGGCGCAGCCCATAAAAATAGGCAAGCATTCACCTGCCAGCCAGGCGTGTCTGTCCATTTCTTGTCAATATGTAGCAAGGTGCACAGCGTACTTTGCAACGTGCGTGCTGCGCGAGGCACATCGTGCCAGCACTGCAACGCTCCGGGTGTATGCACGGTCAGGCACTGCTTGGCACCGCACTGTCCAGCCGGCTCCCCTCACATTCCAGCCTTCTAGTAGCAGCACGCCCCAGGCACGCCGCAGCAGCGCGAATGACTTCATGCAGGGTTCTGGACGCGCAGGTACGCCAGCCCGCGGCGGGCGCTGCGCCAGCAGGCCGCCTGCGGCGTGCTGCTGGCCGGCGGCCGCGCGGCGAGCCTGTACGCAGAATGCAGGAGCCTGGCCCCGCTGCTGGGCGGCGCGCCGGTCGAGCTGCTCTGGACTGTGGAGAACCGCGGCAGCGGCCAGGCGCTGCTGTCGATCGCCTTTGACAGCGCGCTGTGGCCGGACGCCGGATACTTTGCCTTTGGCATTCCGCAGGACGGCGGCATGGTGGGCGGCAGCGCGCTGATATTCTCGGTCAACTCCACAAGCCCCAGCGGTGCGCCCAGTGTCCTCAAACATCCCTTTCTATGTGCAAGGAAGAGAGCAGTCCATATTCGTGTGTCAATGAATCACCCATAGCGTGGCGCTCCTCGCCTTGACGCGCATGTGGCGGGGCGCACAGGCGCGTCCGCAAGCAACACGTTCCTAGAGGGCTTCAGCATGGGCAACATCCTCGCGGGGCAGGGCTCACTGGAGCTTGCCGGCACGCCTGTAGCCGCATTCAACACCACGTCGGGCCGCCTGCAGGCGCGCCTCTCATGCGGCGCCGAGCGTGCCACCCAACAAGCTGAGCTGCGTCGCGGCCCGGCACCCGCCAACACGTGCGCCCGGCAGGGCGCTTTTGGCCTGGTCGTCGACCGCCTGGTGCAGTCGCCGGCATCGCTCGCAGCGCCGCTGGACGTCATGTACGCGCTGGGCCCGCTCGCCGCGGACGGGGCGCCGATGGCGCACGGCGCGGCGCGCGCGCTCGACCGGCTGGACCTCCAGGGCGCCTTCCAGGCGTCCAGCAGCACGGCGCCGCTCGATGGCGGCGCCGCTGCTCCAGCGGCAGGCAGCAGCCTCCCCGCGTCAGCAGCCGCCGCCGCGCCCGCCCGGGCGCCCGCCGGCGGCGCGGCGGCCGCGCCGGGCGCCGCGCTACCTGCCTTGCCGCCGCGCGCTGCAACGCGCTTGCCCGTACAGGTCGTGCCGGCAATCCTGCCTGGCACGGTGCCATACCCGCGCGCGGCGGCCAGCGCGACGCCGGTTCCTGTTAACGCGGCCGCGGCACTGCTTGCCGCTGCCGGGCCTCACAGCACGGGCGCACAGCGCAGCGGCCGCGCACTGTTCGCGTGGCTGCTCCTGCTGCCCGCGGCTGCCCTGTGCTGCCTGGCCTGCGTGGTCGCCCTGCGTTGGCGTCGTGCACACGCGTTCCAACGCCTGGACGATCGAGCGGTGGGCCTTGACGTTTTGCCAAGCTCGGCAAAGGCGCAAAACAGGGGTCAGCCGAGCCTGGTGAAGGCCATGCACGAGTCACCTTTTTATGCAAGTCCCTGTGTATGACTTCATATCTCGGCCTGCTTGCAGGACGCCGTTGAGCGCTGTGTGCAGCGGGCTGAGATGTGTGTCAGGTGTGCCCAGCGCGGCGGCCCAATATGGGTGATTAACACCAGGTCTTCAGCAATACTTGTGTAAAAGCACCGCACAAAGCCAAGGACAACAATGCCAACAGCCTACTAAGGCTGCTCAGGAGGCTGCTCAGGCGGTTGGAGGTAACTGCTGCTCCTACTAAACCTAAAGCGAGGGTGCTGCTCCTTAAGCAAGTTGCCTTGGAAGCCTTGCAAGATGCCTTGCGCAGGCGACCAGCGCGCTCCATTGCAGGGCAAATGATTATACTTCAACATGACTCACCAGTACAAACTCGCCACAGTGCGCCTCTACCAGTGGCCCTCTGGCTTTCCTTGCTTGTGCTTGCTTGCTGGTTTGCTTGCTTGTGCGGCTGCGCTCTCTTCTTCCCTGTTGTCTGCACCGTCAACAAGATGCTTCTTTTGGCGCAGTCGGAGGACGACTTCACGCCCGACGAGGCTCCTGGGACGGACACTTCTTCGTCTGGCTCACCAAGCAGAGTCACAGCGGCACGCAAGGTGCAGGCGCGCACTGGCAGCCAAGCATCTATGTGCAGCCGCTTGTGCTTTCAAGTGCCTTGTTGGAACGCAGCAGCGTGTGGCAATTACAGTACTTGGACTGGAGCAGCTTTTCTGTCTACGGGCGTTGAGGACGGTGCCATAGTCGCCATGACACCTTTGCACCCACGAACAGGGCACGCACGTCAGCGCTGCTGCGCACGCGCAGGGTCGCAAGCGGCGTGCAGGCCCCCGTTTGCTCGCTGCTGACTCCGAGGATGAGGACGGCCGTGAGGAGGCCGACACAGCGGGCCCGGGCGGAGGGGAGGCCCCGCAGCCTGGGCACGGGCGCGTCGCGGCGCAGCGCGCCCGGCGGGGCGCCGCCGGCGGAGCCGCTGCCGCCGCGCGGCCCCGCACGCGCGGCGCGGCCATGCAGCGCGCCCGCGGCGGCAGCTGCGGTTGCGAGGGCGCGCCGGCGCACCCGGGCGCACACGCGCGCAAGCGCCTGCGCCGGGCCGGCGCTGCAGCCGCGGCGGTCGGGGGCGGGGCCTCTGACCCGGACCTGGAGGATGCGGGCGTGCGACTGTGGCCCTGCGCGCTGGGTGCGGGCCGCGGCGCGGCGAACGAGCGCGCGCGCCTCCGCAGCGAGTCACCGGTTGGGGCCGTGGGGGAGGGGGAGCGCGGCGCCTCCGACGGCGCCGGGCTTGGAGTGTCCTCGGCCCTGCAGGACAGCCCTGCGCGCGGCGCGCGCCGCGCGCGGCGGCCTGTTTTTGTGGCCCTGTCAGACACCCCATCGACCTCCTCGCCGGAGCCGGGCGGGCGCGGCGGGGGCGGCGCGGGGACCTGGCAGGGGCGCACGCGCGGGTCGGCGCGCAAGCCCTTCCCGGCGTCGCGCGAGGCCTCGCCGTGCCTTGAGCCTGCGGCGCCGCCGCGGCGTGCGCGGCGTGCGCGCGAGGCGGGCCCCGCCCCGGGCTCAAAGGCGACGCCGCCGCCGCCGCCGCCGCGTGCCCAGCGTGAGGCTGAGCTCCGCAGCGCCGCGGATCCGGGCCCGGGGTCGCGGCGGGAGCGGCCGCGGAGTTTGGCCAAAGCGCACGGCCCCGCGCGAGCAGCGAGGGCGCGCCCACGGTCCGGCCGCTCTCGGCTGGTGGACGTGGGCGGCCCGCGCTCGGGCTCCGAGGCCAGCTCTGGCATGGACTCCTTCATCGCGTCCGGGGACGGCAGCGGTGAGGAGGCGGATGGGCCCGCCAGCGAGGCCGTGGGCGCGCGCGGCGTGGTGACATTGACCAGCAGCGCCAACGACGCGGCGCCCAACGGTGTGCGGCACGGCGGCGCGCGCGTGGCGCGCGCCGCCGCCGCCGAAGGGGCGCCCGGGCGGCCGGGCGGCGGGCTGTCTGACTCGGAGCATGAGCAGCCGGTGCGCGCGCGCCCGCGCAGCGGCGGGTGCGCTGAGTCTGGCGAGGGAGCGGCCGCTGCGGCTGCACGGGCGGCGGCCGGCGCGGCGGGAGCGGCCAGCGGCAGCGAAGGTGAGGGCGGGGCGACCAGGGCGCATGCGGGCGGCCCCGGCGGACTGGAAGATGCGGCGCACGCCTTACCTGCATGCGTCGGCGGGGCGCGGCGGGGGCCGCGCCGCCTGGATGAGGGCGCTGGCGCTGAGGCCGGCGGGCGCGCCGCCGGAGGCGGCGGGCCGGCCCGCGCAGGCCGCGGCAGTCCGCCGGGGGGCGAGGCGGACCAGGGGCGGCGCGCGGGGCTCACGGATGACGTCGGGCCGGCGCCCGCGTCTGTGCCCAGGGCGCGGCGGGGGCCGCCGCGCCTGGGCGAGGGCGGCGATGAGCTGGCCAGCGGGAGCAGCCCTGACCCTGACCGTTACCCTGCACCTGGCTGCGACGCTGCCCATGGCGCGGCGGGACCGGGCGCAGAGCGCGGCGACACGCAGCACGGCGCGGCGGTTGGCCCAGGCGGCGAGGGGCCAGCTCGTGACGCAAACGTGGCCTCGGCGGGACAGGAGGGCGCCGGCGACGGCGCCGCTGCTGGTACGGCCGCGGCGCGGCCGCGGCGGCGGCTGCGCAGGCGCCTCGACGTGCAGGAGGGCGAGGCCGCGGCGCAGCTGCGCGCCCGGGCTGCGGGCGCTGCAGCGGCCGATGCCGGCCCAGGCGCAGCCGACGACGATGCCCCTGCCCCTGGCAACGTCGACGCCCCGCAGAGGCAGCGGCCGCGCAGGCTGCGCCGCGCAGAGGAGCTGCAGCCCGCTGCAGCCGCGACGCCCGCCGCTGACGCGCGCGCCGACACGCCCGCGCGGCGGCCGCGGCGCCCGCGCGCGGCGGCGCTCACCAGCGCCGAGCTGCGGGCGCGCACGCGGCAGCGCGTGCTTGGCGGCGGCGGCGGCAGCGAGGAGAGCAGCTCGGG
>JAABUQ010010096.1_pt1 | contig 12486 bp, 9 predicted proteins | sample 5560001 | NCBI WGS metagenome assembly JAABUQ01 (sample SAMN10711888, study PRJNA513371) | rock metagenome | isolation source: Antarctica rocks | place: Antarctica: Victoria Land, Finger Mt nord | collected 2015-12-18
AGGCCGCCAGGTCCCGCGCGGGGTCAAACGCAAGATGAGCGGCTATCCGTTGCGGCCGCGCACCCCACAGCCGACGACACGGATCGACGTATCTGCCGCTATCCGAATCACAAAGTGAACAGTATTGTTGCTAGCCGTCGAGAAGCAGGGGCGGCACCGCTATTACCGCCTAGCGTCGCCCGGGGTGGCGCGGATGCTCGAAGGTATTATGGCGGTGGCTGAGGTTGGCTCGACGGTGGACCGTGTGCGGCGCCCGGTCGTGGTCGGCCCACGCGACCTGGCGATGCGAGCTGCCCGCACCTGCTACGACCACTTGGCCGGCAGGCTGGCCGTGGCGATGGCGGATGCGATGGTCGAGCAGGGGTATATCGAGCTGTCGTCCGATGGAGGCGCCGTGACACCAGACGGCACGATGTTCCTGCGGTCGCTGGGAGTGGACCTGCAGGCCGCCGAGGCGCGCGCAGCCAAGCGGGGCGGCAGCGGCAGGGTGTTCTGCCGCCCTTGCCTGGACTGGAGTGAGCGCCGCTCACATGTCGCCGGGGCCGTCGGTGCAGCATTATGCGAGTCCTGCTTCACCCTGGGTTGGGTGAGCCGGATCGAAGGCACGCGCGCCATCTCCGTAACGGCCAAGGGCCGGTGCGGGATCAAGCGGTCATTCGGCGTAGAGGCCGGTTGAAGGCCGCCGCCACCCCAGCGCCTAGATTTGGTAAACCTTGCTGGGCGCCAGCGCCGACGCGTCCGCGCCGGGCCGCGTCGGCACCTTCCCCACCCGGTTCCACGCCGCATACAGCGCCGGCACGAAGCACAGCGTCAGCGCCGTGGCGCTCACCAGCCCGCCCATGATCGCAATCGCCATCGGCCCCCAGAACACCGAGAACGCCAGCGGCACCAGCGCCAGGATCGCGGCGGCAGCGGTCAGCACGATGGGGCGGGTCCGGCGTACCGTCGCCTCGACAATGGCCTCGGCCAGCGGCAGGCCGGCCCGCACGTCAGTGTCGATCTGGTCGACCAGGATCACCGAGTTGCGCATGATGATCCCGGCCAGCGCGATGAATCCCAGGGTGGCGACGAAGCCGAACGGCGCGCCGGTCAGCAGCAAGGCGGCGCTCACGCCGATCAGGCCCAGCGGCGCCGTCAGGATCACCATCGCCACCCGGCCGAAGCTCTGCAGCTGCAGCATCAGCAGCGCGACCATGACGAACACCATCAGCGGCATGACCGCGTTCACCGAGGCCTGGCCCTTGGCGCTTTCCTCCACCGCGCCGGCCGTCTCGATCGAGTAGCCCGGCGGCAGCGCGGCCTTGATCGCATCCAGCGTCGGCAAGACCTGCGCGGTCACGACCGGCGCCTGGGTGTTGTCCGCGATATCGGCACGGACCAGCAGCATCGGCGTGCGGTTGCGGCGCCAGACCGTCGGCGCCTCGACGCCGTAGGAGATGCGCGCCACCTGGCCCAGCGGCACGGTGCGCCCGCCGGCGGCAATCGGCAGCTCCGTCAGTTCCGCAAGGTTGCCGCGCTCGGATGCCGTGGCGCGTACCAGCACGGGGATCAGGTCGGTCCCCTCCCGGTACTGGGTCAGGGTCACGCCCTGCAGCACGGCCTGCAGCGCGGTGGACACGTCCTCGCTGGTCAGGCCGAGCAGCCGGGCCTTGTTCTGGTCGACCTCGACCTGCACGGACTTGGCGGCGTTGCCCCAACTGTCGCCGACGTTGCGCAGATGCGGGTTGGAGCGCATCTGCGCCCGCACTTGGTCCGCGACGCCGCGCAGCACGAGCGGGTCAGGGCCGACGATGCGAAACTGCACGGGATAGCCGACCGGCGGCCCCAGCTCCAGCCGCCCGCTGCGCATCCGCACGTCGGGGAACGCGCCGCTGTCGGACATCGCGTGCAGCCGGGTCAGCGTGGCCTCGCGCGCCGGAATGGAGCGCATGTTGACGACCACCTGGGCGAAGTTCGCGTTCTCCAGTTCCGGTGCGGAGGCCAGGAAGAAGCGCGGGGCGCCGCTGCCGACGTAATCGACCCAGGACCTCACCCCGGGATCGGCGGCCAGCACGGCGTCGAGCCGGGTGACTTCGGCCGCGGTCGCGGCGTAGGCGCTGCCCTCCGGCAGGCGCATGTCGATGATGACTTCCAACCGGTCGGAGTTCGGGAAGAACTGCTGCGGCACCCGCGTGAAGCCCACGACAGCCGCGGCGAAGGCCAGCACCGTCGCGCCGATCACCAACCAGCGCCAACGCACGCACCAACTCACGACCCGGCGCACCGCGCGGTAGGCGCGCGTGCCGTACACGTCGTGGCCGGCATGGACGCGGACCTCCGGCAGCAGGCTCGCGCCCAGCAGCGGCACGAACAGCACGGCGACGATCCAGGACAGCACCAGCGACATGCCGACCACGCGGAAGATGTCCTGGGTGTACTCGCCGGTGCTGGACTGCGCGAGGCCGATGGGCAGGTAGCCTGCCGCCGTGACCAGCGTGCCGGTCAGCATGGGGAACGCCGTCGAGGTGTAGGCGAAGCTGCCGGCGCGCAGCCGGTCCCAGCCCTGCTCCAGCTTCACCGACATGGTTTCCACGGCGATGATCGCGTCGTCCACCAGGAGGCCCAGCGCGATCACCATGGCGCCGAGCGAGATGCGCTGCAGGTCGATGCCCAGCAGCTTCATGCCCACCAGCACGCCTGCCAGCACCAGCGGCACGCTGATGGCGACGACGATGCCGGTGCGCCAGCCGAGGCTCGCGAAGGACACCAGCAGCACGATGGCCAGCGCCTCGAAGAAGCTTTCCTGGAAGTCGCCCACGTCGGCCGCCACGACCTCCGCCTGGTCGTGCACGCGGCCCATCTGCACGCCGAGCGGCAGGGTCGGCGCCAACTCGGCCACCCGCGCCTCCACCCGGCGACCGAGGTCGAGCAGGTTGCCGCCGTCGGCCATCGAGATCGCCAGGCCCAGCGCGGGCTTCCCCTTGAACCGCATGGCCGAGACTGGGGGATCGACGGTGCCGCGCGTGACCGTCGCGACGTCGCCCAGCGGCACCAATCGCCCGCCGGCCTGCAAGGGGAGTTGCTTCAACTCCGCCGCGCCGTCGATCCCGGCGCCAGTGCGGACGAAGATGCGGTCGCGCGCCGTTTCCACGAAGCCGCCGGCGACCACGCTGTTCTCCCGCTGCACCGAGGCCGTCACGTCCTGCATGGACAGGCCGAACTGCGCCAGGCGGCGGGGGCTGAACTCGATGGTGATGCGCTCGTCCTGCTGGCCCAGCAACTGGACCTTGGCGACGCCGGGCACGGTGAGCAGGCGCTCCCGCACGTCCTCCGCCACATGTTTCAGCTCCGGCAACGTGAAGCCGTCCGCGGTGAGCGCGTAGACCAGGCCGAACACGTCGCCGAACTCGTCGTTGAAGAACGGCCCCTGCACGCCGGGCGGCAGGCTGGGCGCGAGGTCGGCCAGCTTCTTGCGGACCTGATACCAGAGGTCGGACGTGCGCCGCGGCGGCGTGGTGTCAAGCAGCGTGATGATCGTCGTGCTGTTGCCGGGCTTGGTCTGGGTGTCCGCGTGGTCGAGGAAGGGCAGCTCCTGCAGCTTGCGCTCGATCCGGTCGGTGACTTCGCGCGCCATCAGCTCGGCGGAGGCGCCGGGCCAGTTGGCGGTCACCACCATGTTCTTGATGGTGAACGGCGGGTCCTCGGCCCGGCCGAGCTGGAAGTAGGCCCAAACGCCTGCCGCCGCCACGGCCAGCATGGCGAACCAGGTCAGCGTACGGTGGCGCAGCGCGAGGGCGGACAGGTTCATCGCTGCGCTCCCCCCCAGGCGACGACCGTCAAGTTGGGATCGAGCTGCGTCACCCCCGCCGTCACCACCTGCTCGCCCGCCTGCAGCCCGGCGGCGATGGCGACATGGTCCTCCTGATACGCCGCCACCGTGACCGGGCGGGGCGCCGCGCGGTTCTGCCCCTCATCGAGCACCCAGACGCAGGGCTTGCCGTCGCAGTCGCCCAGCGCCGCGGCGGGCAGGATCGCCACCGGCCCGGCGCCCCGCCCGGTGAGCCGCACCGTGGCCGTGCCGCCCAGCGCCAACTGCCCGCCGGGCGCCTGCATCGCGATGCGGACGGCGAAGGTGCGGCTGGCCGGGTCGGCCCGCGCCGCGACCTCCCGCACCCGGCCAATGAAGGAACGGGACGGGTCCGACCACGGCACGACCGCGATCTCGTCGGCGGCGCGCAGCTCGGGCAGGCGGTTCTCCGGCAGGTCGACCAGCACTTCGGTTTCCGCGGTCTGCGCCACGGTCATGACGGTCTGGCCGGGCGACACCACCTGGCCGATTTCGACCGGCAGCCCCACCACCACGCCGTCCGCGTCGGCGAGCAAGGTGCCGTAGTTCTGCTGCGACAGCGCCAGCGCGTACTGGCGCTGCGCCTGTGCCAGGCGGGCATTGGCCATCATGTTGGCCGCGACGCGCTTCTCGCGCTCCGACGCCAGGAAGGAGGGCGAGGAGCGCCCCAGGTTCTCGTAGCGCTGGAACTCCAGCCGGGCGTTCGTCGCGTCGGCGGCGGCGGCGGCCATGGCGTTCTGCGAGGCCCCTGCCGCCAGCGCGAGGTCCGCGGGGTCGAGCCGGGCGAGCACGTCGCCGGCATGCACCCGGACGCCCAGGTCCACGGGCCGGGCGATGATCTTGCCGCCGACCCGGAACGCCAAGTCGGCCTGGCGCCGAGCCTGCACCGTGCCGGAATAGGTCAGGGTTTCCCGCGGCTCGGTGAAGGTCACGGCCTGGACCCGCACCGGCCGCGGCGGCGCTTCCGCTTGCGTGGGGGCCGGCTTGTCGCAGGCAAAAAGCGCGAGGCAGACAAGCAGTGCGGCGGTTCGCATCGGCGTCGTCCCTAAGGATGTCCGCCGGAGACCTTAGATTACCACCATTAGGTTAACAATGGTAATTCACCGAGCCGAAAGGCCCCGGACCGCGGTGTCCAGCACGGTCTCGATCAATAGGTCCGGCGGGGACTCGACATGGGCGGATAGGTCGATCAACAGGGCGGTGACTCCGTGCAGGCTGGCCCACAGCGCCTCCGCCACCAGGAGCGGGTTGCCGGGTTGGAACTCTCCGGCCCGCATCAGCTCCGCAACCCCGCGCTCCAAGATGGCGAAGGAGCGGCCGGCGGCATCAACCTCGATGCAGTCCAGCTTGCGCCGGCCCGGCGCGGCAGGCGCCAGCATCTTGGCCAGGAAGGTCAGCCGGTAGCCATCGGGCCGGGCACGCCCGAACGCCACGTAGGCATGCAGGCCCGCGCGGAACCGCTCAAGCGGGGTTGCCGCCGGGTCCTGGCTGGCCTCAAGCACGGCCAGCATCTCGGCGAACGTCGCCTCGGCGATGGCTTGCAGGATCGCGTCCTTGTCGGCGAAATAAACATACAGCGCGGTTGCCGACACGCCCACGGCGTCCGCGAGGCGGCGCATGGTGGTGTGCTCGAACCCTTCTTCCAGGAACAAGCGCTGCGCCGCGAGCAGGATCTCGGCCCGGCGCGTGGCGCCCTGGCCACGCGGCTTGCGGAGACGAGGGCCGGTGAGGACTGTATCCATAATTGGACGTTGTTTGGTCATGATGCAGACCAGGGGTCAATGCGCATAAGGGTTCAGTCGGCCGGCACGCCTGGCCTATGGCCGCGTGGCCTGCATCTTGCAGCACAGTCAGACGGGCATCGTGCCGGGCCAAACGGAAAGGACAGCAGTCGTGCAGCCATCGGAAACCGCCTTGCAGGCTGACGCACCGCCCGCCCCGGCGCCCGGCTTGGCCTGCAGCCCGGAGCGCGACGCCGCTGCCCTGCTGCACCTCATCAGCGAAACCCGCGCCCGGGCGGTGCAGGACCCGTTCGGCAACCCGGTGCTCACCGCGGCGCTGGCCATCAGCCGGCAAATGGACGAGGGCCGGCTGGACGAGCCGCAGCTCGCCGGCATCGTCGCCTTCCTGCGCGACGCGGCGGCCGGGGAGCGTGCGCAGCGGCTGTCGGAGTACGTGGGCGGCGCCGAGCTGGCCGGGTCCCAGGTGGCGTTCGTCCAACTGGCGGAGCGCCTGGTGCGGCCCAACCCGGAGGACAGCCCGCTGCCGCTCCGCGAGGTGCGCGCCCTCATGGAGCGTCCGCGCTACGCCTGCGTGTTCACGGCGCATCCCACCTTCGCCCTGTCGCCCCCCGTGTATGCCGGCATCGCCGAGGCGGCGAGCGGCGGACGGCCCGGCGGCTACCCACCCTCCCACCGTCCGTCGAAGCCGACGCTGGAAGACGAGTTCGGGGCCGCCAACGCCGCGATCTCGCACGGGCGAAACGCGCTCGACGCGCTGTGCGGGGCGCTGCTGGACGCGGCGAGCGCGGCGTTCCCGCAGGCCTGGACCGGGCTGAACCCGGCGCCCGTGGTGCTCGCCTCCTGGGTCGGCCTCGACACGGACGGGCGCACCGACATCGGCTGGTGGGACAGCCTGCGGCTGCGGCTGCGCACCAAGCGGCTGGGCCTGGCGCGGCTTGCCGCCGACGTTGCCGGCCTGCCATGCGCCGCCGCCCTGCACAGCCGCGTGGAGCAGGCCCTCGCCACCGTGGACGCACAGCTCGCCTTGGCGCCGTCCGGTCCCGACCCGGCGGCGGTGGCGCCGTTCGCCCGCGCGCTCATCGACGGGCGGGAGGAGGCGCTGCTGTCGCCGGAGCCGCTGCTGCCGCTGTTCGCCGGCGCCATCGCCCGGGCGGACAAGACGGCGCAGCGCCGCCTGTGCATCGCCCGGGCGGGCGCGCTGGCGCACGGGCTTTGCCTCGCCCGCGCGCATTTCCGGCTGAACGCGACGCAGGTGCACAACGCCGCCCGGCTGCGCCTCGGCCTTGACGACCCGCCGGCCGACCGCTCCCGCCGCCGCACGCTGCTGGCCGGGATCGACGACGCGCTCGACGCCGTGGAGGCGGAGCCGGTGGATTTCGGCGCGCTGCTGGACGAGCAGTCCTCGGCGATGCGGCTGATGATGCTGGTGACGCAGATCGCCAAGCACATCGACCGGCACACCCCGGCGCGGTTCCTGATCGCCGAAACCCGCAGCGGCTACACCCTCTTGGCGGCGCTGTGGCTGGCGCGGGCCTGCGGCGTCGAGCACCAGATCGAGATCAGCCCGCTGTTCGAGACCGCGGACGCCCTGGAGGAAGGCGTGCGCGTGCTGGAGGAGGCGCTGCGCTCCTCGCACTACCGCGCCTACGTGCGCGGGATCGGCCGGGTGTGCCTGCAGTTCGGCTACTCGGATTCCGGGCGCTACCTCGGGCAGCTCCCCGCGAGCTACCTGGTCGAGCGGCTGAAGCTCCGCCTGGTGGAGACGCTGAGCCGGCACGGGCTGGGCGACATTGAAGTCGTGCTGTTCGACACGCATGGCGAGAGCATCGGCCGCGGCGCGCATCCCGGGTCGCTGGCCGACCGGCTCGCCTACCTGTCGCCGCCGGCCGCCCGCGCGGCCCTGACCACCGGCGGCCTGCGGGTCCGCGAGGAAAGCAGCTTCCAGGGCGGCGACGGCTACCTGCTGTTCGACACCCCGGCCTTGGCGCTCGCCAGCATCGCCCGCGTGGCCGAGCACGTGTTCCAGGAGGCGCCCGAGCAGCCCGACCCGATCTATGAGGAGGGCGACTTCGCCGCCGGGTTCTTCGCCACGGCGTCCAACGCCATGCAGGAGCTGGTGGAGGACCCCGGCTACGCCGCCCTGCTCGGCGCGTTCGGCCCGGCGCTCTTGGACCCCACCGGCTCCCGCCCCAGCGCGCGGCAGAGCGACGCGGGCGGCCCCGTCGCCATCCGCCACCCGCGGGAACTGCGGGCCATTCCGAACAACGCGATCCTGCAGCAGCTCGGCTGGTGCGCCAACGTGCTGCATGGCTTGGGCGCCGCCGTGGGACGCGACCCCGAGCTGTTCGCCGAGCTGCGGCAGAGCAGTCCGCGCTTCCGCCGCGCGCTGGAGTTGGCGGAGCACGCCGCGCGGCACTCCGACCTCGATGTGCTGCGCGGCACGGTGTCGATGCTTGATCCCGGCTCCTGGCTGGACCGGGCGGCGCATGCGCGGCTGCCGGGCCGGGCGGTGCAGCTTGTGGACGTCGCGGACGCGCTGACCGGCCTCGGGCTCTGGGGGCCGATGCAGGGCACCATGCGGCGGGCGCAGGCCGACCAGGTGCTGCTGCGCCGGGTCTGGCCGGACCTGCCGCACATGGCGGACCGCGAAACGCTGCTGCATGCGCTGCGGCTGGCGATCATCGGCCGGGTCTGGCTGCTGGCAGTGCAGGTGCCGGACTTCTCGCCGCGCCACGGCGCCACGCCGGAAGGGCTGCGGGCACGGCTGCTGCGCTTGGACGTTGCCGCGACGCTCGACCTGCTGGCCGAGGTGTTCCCGCGCGACAGCGGGGCCGCGGCCCGGCGCGACTTCGGCGAGCCGCCCGGCCCCGGCGCCCACGCCTCCTACGCCGGCGAGCATGAACGCATCTTCGAGCCGATGCGCCGCCTGTTCGGCCTGACGCGGGAGATCACGGCGGCGCTGTCGCACGAGGTCGGCGCGTTTGGGTAGGCGACGCGCCGGCCTTCCCAGGGCCGGGCCGGCACGGCGCGGACCCGGCCGCTTCTGCGGACCGGGCCGCCTCTATTGCAGCCGGGACAGGCGCCGGAGGCAGGCCGGGCAAGTAATCTGCTGCCCCGGCGGCTCGGCCCAGTGCGAGCCGGGTCCCGGTTCGTCGGCGCACAGCGACATGCGGCAGTATGGCGTCACGGCATGGAACACCCGGCTTCTGCTGCTCGCCACGCGGCCGGATTTTCGCAACGCGACAAAAACCCGGTCGGCACGCACAACGGCATCCTCGGGAAATGGTTCCAGCATGCAGCCCCCGTTTCAAATTTCCTTGAGGCAGGCTTACCCTAAGAAAGATGAATTTTGCTAGAGACTATTCGTAAAAAAATTTACTGCTCAAGGTTGTAGGACTTCCCCAAGATACCGTTCCGCGTATGAATTTTATTCCGTCTCTGATGACATTTTGCCAACCGTATTAAGATCGTTGCCAATTACTCGACAGCGGCCGGTATGGAATGGCACATCAGCCGCCCGACTTGGCGACCGCGACTCGGCGGACCCTCTAGCGGCCGGCACCGCTGCAACCCCGGCCGCCGCTGCGGCATTATAAGCGCGCAGCAACAGGCAGGACCCCCATGGCAGACACGTCGAACAGCACCTCCTCCGAGGTAGAACAGCTCCGCGCCCAGCTCGACGAGCTGCGTGCGGGCGACCCGGCGCCGATCCTTGCAGACGTCAAGCAGCGTGCCGCCGCCGCCGTGTCCAACGCCGCATCCACGGTGTCGGAGACCGTGGCGACGCCGATCCGCCGGGGCGCCGATCAGGTTGCCGGCCAGGTGCGCGGCGCCGTTGCCGGCGCCCGCCGGACGGCGGCCCAGGTCGATGCGCAGAAAGAAAGCCTGTCGGAGCAGGTGCGGATGCGGCCCTTCGCCGCCTTGGGCGTCGCGACGGTGGTCGGCTACGCGTTCGGCCGCATCGTCCGTTAGCCGACCGGCCTGTGTGGACACGGGGAGCGTCCCCGCCCCCGCCCCTGCCCCCGCCCGAGGGGCGGCCTTCATGCCGCGGTTGACCTGCCCACAAGCGCCGCTTACCACCTTGCCGATGCTGCACAGCATGAGCTGCGGCCAAGCAGCGTTGCGCAGATGGAAGGACACGTAATGATGGCAGGCCAAGGCCCCTGGACACCGCCTCGCGAGGCGGACCCCGCTTCTCAGGACGCCACCGCCGGGATGGTCCCGCCCGGTTCCGAGATGATGCTCGGCCTATGGACGTCGTGGGTCGAGGCGGCCTCAAAGCTGGGACGTGGCATGGCCCCGACACCGGATGACCTGCCGGAACAGGCAGCCCGGCAGATGCCGTCCGACCAGATTGCCGGACGCCTGCTGCAAGGCAGCGTGCGGCAGCTTGGCGAGATGCTGTCCCGCGACCCGATCCTGCGCGCGGCCGAGGACGCGCTCAACGCCAACCCGCTCCACCAGGTGATCCCGGTCGATTGGGCGGAGATCGCGCGGGCGCTCCGCACGGTTTGGCTGCACACCATGAGCCGGCCTGACAAGGCGCTCGCAGCCGTCGCCGAGTTCAACGCGCAGGCCTGGAAATCGGCGATGGACGCCTGGAACGAGGCCGGCCAGCGCTGGTGGGGGCAGCTTGGCGGGACGCCGGCGGGCGCGGCCAGCGCCGCGAGCGACAAGCGATTCACAGCGCCGGAGTGGCAAAGCAACCCGGCCTACCGCACGCTGAAAGACCTTTACCTGCTCGCGTCGGACTGGCTGCTGCGGCAGGCGGGCGAGGCCGACGGCCTGAGCGCCGCGGAGCGCCAGCACCTCAACTTCCACCTGCGCCAGTTCGTGGACGCGATGAGCCCCACGCTGCAGCTTGCTGCCAACCCGGCGGCGCTGAAGCGCGCCGTGGAAACCGGCGGCGCCAGCATCGCGGAAGGCACCCGCAACCTCCTGCACGACATCAAGGCGGGCAAGCTCAGCATGGTCGATGCCACGGCGTTCGCGCCGGGGCGCAACCTGGCGCTTTCGCCGGGCAAGGTGGTGTATCGCAACAAGCTGATCGAGCTGATCCAGTACGCGCCGAAGGGCGATGCGGTGCATGAGATCCCGCTGCTGATCCTGCCGCCCTGGATCAACAAGTTCTACATCCTCGACCTGCAGCCGAAGAACAGCATGGTGCGCCACCTGGTGGAGGAGGGCTTCACCGTGTTCATGGTGTCCTGGCGCAACCCCGACAGCACGATGGAGGGCACCACGATCGAGGACTACGTGGACCTCGGCCCGCTCGCGGCGAGCGACGTGGTGCGGGAGATCACCGGCAGCCCCGTCGTCAACGTCATGGGCTACTGCATCGGCGGCACGCTGCTGGCCATGACGCTGGCCTGGCTGGCCGTCCAGGGTGACGAGCGGTTCGGCACGGTGACGTTCATGGTGTCCTTGCAGGACTTCACCAAGGTCGGCGACACCGCCGTGTTCCTGGGCGAACCCACGATCGACTTCATGGAGCAGCAGATGATGGAGCGCGGCTACCTCGACAGCCGCGAGATGTCCAACATGTTCAACCTGCTACGCAGCAACGACCTGATCTGGTCGAACGTGGTGAACAACTACCTGCTCGGGCAGAAGCCGCCGGCCTTCGACCTGCTGTACTGGAACAGCGACGGCACCCGCATGGCCCGCACGGCGCACGCCTGGTATCTACGCAATACCTACGTCGAGAACAACCTGATCGAGCCGGGCAAGACTCAGTTGAAGGGCGAGGCGCTCGACCTCCGCCGCATCCGCCAGGACATCTACGCCGTGGGCGCGGAGAAGGACCACATCGTGCCGTGGAAGGCGGCCTGGCGCATCACCCGCCTCACGGGCGGCCCCGTGCGCTACGTCGTGGCGTCGAGCGGGCACATCGCCGGGATCATCAACCCGCCTGGCGGCAAGGGAACCTACTGGACCAACGAAGCCCCCGCCGAAACGCCGGAGCAGTGGCGTGCGGCGGCGCAGGCCAGCAACGGAAGCTGGTGGACGGATTGGTTCGCCTGGCTGGCAATGCGCTCCGGCCAGAAGGCCGCACCGCCCACGATGGGCGGCGGGCGCTACCCGCCCTTGCAGGACGCGCCCGGCAGCTACGTGCTGGAGAAGTAGCCTAAGCATCATTCTGCGGAGCGTGTTCACGCGCAACAGGCAAAATGATGCGTCTCCAACGACCCTAAGCAGGCATTCGTGGCGTAAGCTACGAATGCCTGCTTAGGCGGCCCAGCTAACCCGCCGCCTTCTCCATCAGGACGCGGCGCTCCTCGATCAAGACGTCGCGCTCCTTGAGCAAGGCCGCGTTCGCAACGCGTGCCGCCTCGATCTGGGAGGCATGATCCGCCGCGGCCTTGGCCAGTTGGTCCCGCTCCCGCCGCAGCATGCGGCATTGCTCCTCCAGGTCGTCCATCTCCGCAGAGGCGGCCCGCAGCTTCAGTTGCATCGAGTTCTGGTCGCCGCGCAGGCCGTCTCGCTCGTCTTGGAGGCGCCGCACCGCTGGGATGCGCTGCAACAGGCGGAATAGCGGGGTCAACTAGGTCCCTCCTTGGTCACGTCGGCGCCTGCGGCATCCCCGGCCTCCGACAACCGGCCGGGACAGCAGGAACGGCGTTATACGCCCGCAGGACTGCGAGGGCTACGTCCGTTGCAGGACCGAATGCAAGGCTCTTCTGCGTTGAGTCGTCGGGTGTTTGAGGGCGGCCCTACGGCATTTCTGCCGGCAGCGCAGTGGAGAGCGATGCGTTCCCATCCTTTGCCGTCGCCAGGAGCACCGCCGAGCGCAGGTGCTGCGAGTCGAGCATCGCGTTGGCGGCGGCGTAAGTGTTGGCCACGGTCAGCGGATGGCCGTCCTGCGCCAGCAGGCCGGCATTCCGCATCACCTGCAAGCTCGCCACCTCCAAGCTGGAT
>JAABUQ010010098.1_pt1 | contig 12484 bp, 11 predicted proteins | sample 5560001 | NCBI WGS metagenome assembly JAABUQ01 (sample SAMN10711888, study PRJNA513371) | rock metagenome | isolation source: Antarctica rocks | place: Antarctica: Victoria Land, Finger Mt nord | collected 2015-12-18
CCAGCGCGACGGACACATCCAGATGATCCGGGACAAGGGACGCATGGCTTGGCAGAAGACGACCGGCTACGGCCGGAGGTCGCATGCGGAAACGGCGATGTTCCGCTACAAGGCCATCATCGGCAGCCTTTGCCCGGACCCTGCCTGCCCAGAAGACCGAGACCAAGGTCGGCTGTTCGGTGCTGAACCGGATGGCCAGCCTCGGCATGCCAGCGTCGCAGCGGAGCTGCTGAAAGTGCTCTGGGCTGGCGCTCTACATCCACCACCCAAATAATGCACCAACGCCTGACAACGCCATCTTCCTAGAGACAGAGGAGCAGGGACGCAGCTACCATCGCACTGACAGGGGCTTGCCCTCAGGAGCTTGTTGACGCAGGCGCACCGGTGTTGCCAAGGTGACCCAACCAGGCTCGCGCTAAACGGGCCGGAATGAGGAAACTGAACCGTGACAATCGAGCGCCGTAGCCTGTTGGCTGGCATGGCCCTTGCCGGGCTGGCCAAGCCGTCTTTCGCCCAATCGGGCTCCGAGCCGATCCGCATCGGTTGGCTCGCTTCCCTCACTGGGCCGGCGAGCGCCCCTGCCATCGGCTTCGACCGCGGCGTTCAATTCGCGGCCGCGTCCATTAACGCGGCAGGCGGGGTGAAAGGGCGCAAGATCGAGGTCGTCACGCGCGACACGCAGGGCGACCCGACCAAGGCGGTGAACGCGGTGCAGGACCTCATCAGCCGCGCCAAGGTCAACACGGTCTGGGGTCCGACAAACTCCGGCGAATCGCTTGCGGTGACGCCCATCATGGCCCGCGCCAAGATGCCCAACATCCATCCCTGCGTGGTCGACAGCCTGATCGACCCGGCGAAATACCCGAATGCCTTCCGCGTCGCGCCATCCAACGGCCAATGGGACGACGCCGTGCGCGGCTACACGTTGAGAACCCTGGGCATCAAGGACGTGGCGGTTTTCGGCGACACGACCGGCTACGGCACCACGGCCGTTTCGGACTCGGTGGCGGCCTTCGGCAAGGACGGGGCCCGGGTTACCTACCGGGCACAAATCGACAGCACGCAGCCGGACGTCTCGCCCGACATGCTGCGCGCCCGGGACTCCGGTGCCAAGGCCATCGTGGTCTGGACGGTAGCAGTCGGCCTGCTGTCTCGCCTGATGAACGCCCGAGCCTCCATGGGCTGGGACGTGCCGATCCTGGGCCATCCGTCGCTGGGCGCCGGCGAGGTGCGCGGCCTGCTGGAAAAGCCGTCGAACTGGGACAAGGTCTACATGGTGGGCTACCGCTCCTGCTCGTTCGACGCATCCGGGCAGCTGCCGGAGCGGTCGCGGCAGTTCGTGGCCTCGCTGGCAGGCAAGGTGAACCTGTCGGACACGCTGCTCTGGTGGGTGGCGTGCGGCAACGACGCGGTGCACCTGGTCGCATCCGCTGTGGCAGCCGAGGGTGACGCGCCGGCGGCGATCGTGGCGGCCTGGAACAAGGTGCAGAACTATCCAGGCGTGTTCGGCGCCTACAGCTTCTCGCCCACCGACCATAACGGCTACCCGCAGGATGGCGTGGTCATGAGCCAAGCCAATTCGCAGAAGGACGGCGCCTTCGTGCTTGCCCCGGCGTAGCGCGTGCTCGCCTCCATCCTGGTCACCGGGGTTGCGGTGGGTTCGATCTACGCGCTGATCGGCGTGACTTACAATGTCATGTTCTCCGCCTCCCGGGTCATGAGCTTCACCGCAGGGCAGCTCGGGATGCTGGGCGGCGTGCTGGGGGCGATGTTCGTGGCGCAGATCGGCCTGCCCTGGCCGCTGGGCCTGCTGGCGACGCTGCTCGGCTGCGCGCTGTTCGGGGTGTTGACGGAACTGGTGGCGGTGCGGCCGGTGCTGGCGGCACTCGACAAGCATCTCTACGTCCTCTCCACCCTGGCTGTGGCGCTGATGGTGCAGCAGGCAACCGCCATCTGGTGGGGCACGGAGCCGCGCCCCTTCCCGCACCTGGCCGGCTTTGGTATCGCGGGGGTCGAGGAGCGGTTCTGGCTCCCCCCCCTGGCCTGCGCCGTGACGATCGGCGGCCTGGAATGGATGTATCGCCGCACCCTGGTCGGTCGCGCCTTCCTGGCCGTGGCGGAAGACGGGTTCGCCGCCCGCGCCCTCGGCCTGCCGGAACGACAGCTGCGGATGCTGTCCTACGCGCTCGCCGGGGCCGTGGCGGGGCTCGCGGGCTTCGCGGGCGGGCAGCTCCTGCTAGCCTATTTCGCCAATGGCGCCATGCTGAATTTCTATGGCTTCGTGCCCGTAGCGCTGGGCGGGCTCGGCAACAATCGGGGGGCCCTGGTGGGCGGACTGCTGCTCGGCCTATTCCAACAGGCGGCAAACTTCGCAGTTGGCGGGGTGTTCGCCTCCGTCGCCGTGTTCAGCGTGTTTATCGCCGTGCTGCTACTGGCACCGCAAGGACTGTTCGGCGGCCTGGCAGTGCGGCGTGTCTGAGGCCGCCGAGCTGGCGCCGACTGTGGTGGCGCCGCGTTGGGGCGCCCTGGCGTGGCCCGCAGCACTGCTGCTCGCCGTGGTCGCCATTCCCTTCGTGGCCGGCGATTACTGGACGGCGATCGCTACCCGTGCGGCCGTCTACTGGGTGCTGGTGGCCGGGCTGAACCTGGTGGTGGGCTTTGCCGGGCAATTGGCGATCGGCTACGTCGCCCTGCTCACCCTGGGCGCCTACGCCGCCGCGGCGCTGGCGGAGAAGGCGGGCGTGCCGGCGCCGGTGGGCGTGCTGGCGGCCGGTGCCGTAGGGGCCTTGGGCGGCGTGCTGGTCGGCCTGCCAGCGCTTCGTCTGCGGACCTTCTACTTCGCAATGAGCACGCTGGGCTTCGCCACCATCGTGACCCAGGTGGCCCTGGCCTGGACGGACGTGATGGGTGGCGGCGTGGGCCTGCCCGGCCCGGCCTTCGCCCCGCCCTTCGACGGCACGAAAGGCTTCTACGCCCTTTGCATGGCCGTGGCCGCGGTGGTGACGGTGTTCTCCGCCAATCTGGGCTTCAGCCGCTTTGGACGCGCCCTGGTGGCGCTACGCGACGCGGAGGTGGCGGCCGAGGCGTCCGGCGTGCGGAAGGCGCCGCTGCTGATGTCCGTGTTCCTGTTCAGTGGGGCCTGCGCCGGGGTAGCGGGAGCGCTGTTCGCCAGCCTGCAGAGCTACATTACGCCGGATGCCTTCACTTTCGACCTCTCCGTACTGTTCTTCACCGCCATCCTGATCGGGGGACGAGGCGCAGTGATCGGCCCCTTGCTGGCTACGGCGCTGCTGACGGTGCTCCCGGAGTTCGCCGCCCCGTTGGTGGCCTGGTCCACCTTCGTCTATGCGGCGCTGCTGCTGCTGGTGGTGCTGCTGGCGCCCGGCGGCATCGCGCAACTGCTGGATCGCGCCGGCCGCAAGCCGTTGCACACGGACCGGCACGTGACGCCATGCGTCGGGCTGTTGCCGGCGCTGCTGGAGAGGCGGCACGCGGGCGGAATACTGTCCCTGCGCGGCGTGGAACTGCGGTTCGGCGCCGTGCGCGCCATCGACGGACTCGACCTTGACCTCAAGCCGGGCGAGGTGCACGGACTGATCGGTCCCAACGGCAGCGGCAAGACCACCACGCTGAACGTCATCAGCGGCTTCGGCGTGCCGCAGGCCGGCAGTATCCGCGTGGGGAATACCGTGCTCGGGCCGGGGGCGGCGGACCGCCGGGCCACCGCCGGCATCGCCCGCACATTCCAAACGCCGCGCCTGGCCGGCGAGGCCAGCGTGCTGGACAACGTGCTGCTGGGCTGCACTGCGGGGGCGCGGTCAACGGTGTTCGGCGCCATGCTGACCCTGCCGGGCGCGCGGCGCGAGGAGGCGACGATGCGCGAGCGGGCCATGCAGGCGCTTCGGGCCGTGGGATTGGAGCGGCTGGCTGCCGTGCGTGCCGATCGGTTGCAGCACAGCGAGCTACGCTTCGTGGAGATCGCCCGTGCCCTGGTCGCACGCCCGGACTTCCTGCTGCTGGACGAGCCGGCGGCCGGGCTGTCACCGGACGAGATCGAGCGGCTGGGCGGGCTGGTGCGTGCCGTGGCTTCGGCCGGGGTGGGGGTGCTTCTGGTGGAGCACCACGCCGACCTGATCTTCGCCGTGTGCGACCGAGTGACAGTGCTGAACCTGGGCCGCATCCTGGCGGCCGGGACACCGGCGGAGGTCCAGGCGGACCGCGAGGTGGTGGAGGCCTACCTCGGTGGCTGAGCCCCTGCTCCAAGTCTCGGGCCTCCACGCCGGCTACGGCAAGGTCGGCGTGCTGCACGGGGTCGACCTCCGCGTCGAGGCCGGGGAAATCGTGGCGCTGCTGGGGCCGAACGGGGCGGGCAAGTCCACCCTTCTACGTGCCATTTCCGGCCTGTTGCCAGCCACGGGCACGCTGCACTTCGGCGGCCGCTCCATCGCCGGGCAGAGCCCGAGGGACGCGGTGGCGGCCGGGCTGGTGCACGTGGTCGAGGGGCACCGCGTATTCACGGGACTGTCCGTGCACGACAACCTCCTGCTCGCCGGCTACGCCCTGACCCGGGCGGAGCGGCTGCGGCGGGCAGAGGAGGCGCTGGCCTACTTCCCCGAGATCGCGGCCAAGCGGGCGGAGCGGGGCGGGGCGCTGTCCGGCGGGCAGCAGCAGATGCTGGCGGTGGCGCAGGGCTTGGTGCAGCAGCCGCGGCTGATGATGTTGGACGAGCCTTCGGCTGGCCTGTCCCCCGTGCTGGTGGACCGCGTGCTGTCCGTGCTGGACCGTCTGCGGCAGGCGGGCACGGCCGTGCTGCTGGTGGAGCAGCTCACGGTAAAGGCGGCGGCGCTGGCGGACCGGGTATGCGGCCTGGCGCGTGGACGGATCGTCCTGGACGCGCCCGGGAACACGCCGGACATCCACGAGCGGCTGGAGCGCGCCTACATGGGCCAGTCGGCGTGAGGGCCGACCTGATCATCGCCCGGGTGAGTACCCACCATTTCGGTATCCCATACGCCTATGACGGCCCACGCCACGCGGTCGGTGGCCAGGGCTGGACCACGCTCGACATGCTGTTGGTGCGGATCGAGACGGCGGGCGGCCTGGTCGGCTGGGGCGAGGCCTTCGGTCACGGCGCCATCCCGGCCACCAAGGCGGCGCTGGATACGCTGGTGGCACCCTGGCTGCTCGGCCGCGACGCCAGTCAGATCGGCGCGATCGCGGACGGGCTTGCGCAGGCCATGCACTTGTTTGGCCGCAACGGTCCCCTAACCTATGCCATTGCCGGGGTGGACATCGCGCTGTGGGACATGGCGGGTAAGCGCGCCGGCCTTCCGTTGCACGATATGCTGGGCGGAGCGCGGCGGCGGGAGATCCCGGTCTATGCCAGCCTACTGCGCTACGGCGACCCGGCGCGCACCGCCCGCAACGCCGCCGCGGCGCGTGATGAGGGCTACTGCGCGGTCAAGCTGCACGAGGTCGATCCGGACGCCGTGCTCGCCGCCCGCGACGCGCTCGGCCCGGACGCGGTGCTGATGGACGACGTGAACTGTCCCTGGACGGTGGCCGAGGCGCTGGAGCACGCCCGCCTGCTGCGTCCGGCGGCACTCCATTGGCTCGAGGAGCCGGTCTGGCCGCCGGAGGACTTGGTCGGTCTGGCCCGGGTACGGGCGGCGGGCGCCATGACGGCGGCGGGAGAGAATGTCGGCTCTGTCGGTGGGTTTGCCGCGCTGTTCGACGCCGGGGCGACCGATGTGGCGCAGCCCAGCGTGGCGAAGATCGGGATCACCGAAACGCTGCGTGTCCTGGCCCTAGCCGGGGCGCGAGGGGTGCGCGTCGTCCCGCACTGCGCCTATTTCGGTTCGGGTTATCTGGCGTCTCTCCATCTCGCTGCGACGATGGCGGACGCGCCGCTGGAGCGCCTCTGGGTTACGCTGGAGGCGAGCCCTTTCGGCCCATGGCTGGAGGCGCCGAGCGGCATGGCAAGGCTGCCGCCCGGGCCTGGCCTGGGCTGTGATCCCGACCTCGCCATTCTGGAACAATACCAACGGTCCCCGGTGGGTGAAGCAAGGAGCCAGGCATGAAGGTCACCGCGGTGCGCACGAAGTCCGGTCTCATCACCCTGCCGCGGCCGGCTGTCGGAGGATTGGGCCCGATCCGGACGCTGGGCGTGCTGGCCACGCTGGTCGAGACGGATCAGGGGCTGGTCGGCGAGCACGTCTTGATCACGCTGCACGGCCGGCACATTCGCGTGCTGGACGAGATGGTCCAGAGCCTCGTGCCGTTGGCGCTGGGACGCGACCCGACCTTCACCACCGCTTTTTGGGACGACGCCTGGCGTCAGAACAACTTCATTGGCCAGAAGGGCGTCGCCGTAATGGGCCTCTCGGCCCTAGACGGCGCCTTCTGGGACCTGCGGGGCAAGGCGGCGGGGCTGAACATCGCGGCGCTCATCGGCCAGGCGCGAACCGCGGTGCCGGCCTATGCCAGCGGCGGGTTGTGGCTCGACCGTTCGATCGACGAATTGCAGGCGGAAGCGGCCGGCTTCGTGGCGGCGGGCTTCCGCGCGGTGAAAATGCGCCTCGCCCCCGGCCCGCTGCCGGCGACGGAGGTGCGGGTGCGCGCGGTGCGCGACGCGATCGGCCCGGCCGTTCAGCTTATGGCCGACGCCAACCAGCAGTTGACGGAAGCGGAGGCGATCCGGATGGGCCGAATGCTGGAAGCCTACGACCTGACCTGGTTCGAGGAGCCGCTGCCGGCCTGGGACCTGGCCGGGATCGCACGGGTGGCTGCGGCGCTGGATATGCCGATCGCCTCCGGCGAAACTGAGTACGCCCGATACGGGTTCCGCGACATGCTGGAGCGCCGCGCCGCCGACGTGCTGATGCCCGACCTGCAGCGTGTCGGCGGGGTCACGGAGTTCGTCCGGGTGGCGCACCTGGCGGCGGCGTTCGATGTGCCCGTGTCGTCGCACCTGTTTCCTGAGATGAGCCTGTCCGTGCTGGCTGGCCTCGGCAATGCCACCTTCCTCGAACACATGCCCTGGCTGGAACCACTCTACAAGCAGCAGGTCGAACTTCGGGACGGCTCGGCAGTGGTCCCGGATCGGTCCGGCTGGGGCTTCGAACTCCAGTTGAGCCAAATCCACGCTTGAGGTGGCCCCCTGGTTGGCTTTGCACAAGTGAACCAATGGGCAGCATCGTGTCCAAGCGACTGCTCTGAAAGCGGGCTGCTCCGCATTCAAACCGATCATGGCTCATGGCTGCTAAGCCGCAACGCCAGCCAGGTCCTTCCGCTCGGCGTGGTTCAAAAGGTGCCATTTCCAGGTAACGCTGGAAATCGATAAGGCTTTGATGGTAAGGAGATTTCTCATTTTGGGTGTTACCCTGATTTGAACCACGCCGCCTACGCGCTGGCTGCATCACCACCCTCGCCCAGACCAGCGTGCACGAGCGCGACATCATGAAGCACTCCCGCCATGCCTCGCAGGCGGTGATGCGGACCTACATCCGCGCCGCCGGGGTCGAGGAGGCGTTCACGTCAGGGGCGCTGTGGCGGCGCAAGGACCCCTGATCCGGCGATCCCAGCGCCTGGGTGAGTCGCATGATCCGGGAACAGGTTCGCCCGTTCAGCGGTCCTGCCGAGGCCGGTCGCATGATCCAGGAAACGCGACAAACGGGCAGAGCAGGGGAAGCCGAAACCTGCGGGGGAACACGTTGACACTCGTTCTATTATCGATAGTCTTATCGAGAGTAATCCGAAGGAAGTGATATGGTTGGGCGTGAAACTTTCCTGATGGGATGCGGTGCTGGCTTCTCTGGCGACCGATTGGACGCCCCGGTCTCAGTCGTGGCCGAGATCGCCCGATCGGGTAAGCCAGGGGCAATCATGTTCGAGACTCTGGCGGAACGCACCCTCGCCCTGGGTCAGGTGGCGCGGCGGGCGGACGCCAACCTCGGTTACGAGCCGTTGCTCGCCGAGCTTGTTGGACCCGTCTTGGCGGATTGCGTTCGCCACGGCATTCCTATCGTCGGCAATTTCGGCGCGGCCAACCCGCCGGCAGCGGCTGCGCTACTGAAGTCCCTCGCGGCCAAAGCCGGATTGCCTGATTTGCGCATCGCCATCGTGGCCGGCGACGACATCAGCGCGGCCGTCAATCTATCCGATCTAGAGGTATCGGAGGGCGACGCCGGGTTGCGCGGCAGCACGGAAGAAATCGTGGCAGCCAATGTTTATCTCGGCGCCCGCCAGATCGCCGACGCTCTGCTGCAAGGCGCGCAGATCGTCGTCACTGGGCGGGTCGCTGATCCTGCCTTGGCGCTCGGCCCGCTCGTCGCGCATTTTGGCTGGGATTGGGAGGACTGGGATCGGCTGGCGGCGGGCACGCTGGTCGGCCATCTATTGGAATGTGGCTCACAGGTCACGGGCGGCTATTACGCCGATCCCGGCTACAAGGACGTGCCACGCGCGGAGGAAATCGGCTTTCCGATTGCCGAAGTGGAGGCGGATGGCAGCTTCGTCGTCACCAAGGCGCTCGGCACCGGCGGCTTGGTCGCTGTCCGCACCGTCACCGAACAACTGCTGTATGAGATGCACGATCCCGCAGCTTATCTGACCCCTGACGTGACGCTCGACGTGACCGGCGTCGTGCTGGAGCAGGTTGGATCGGACCGCGTGCGGGTGACCGGCGCCCGCGGCAAACCGGCTCCCCATCGCCTCAAGGCGACTGTGTCCTTTCCTGGCGATTGGCTGGGTGAGGCCGAGATCTCCTACGCCGGCCCCAACGCCATGGCCCGTGCCCGGCTGGCGGCCGAGGTGATCGGTAAGCGCATAGACCTGCGTGGTCTACAGGTGCGCCGGCGGCTCGACCTGATCGGCGCGCTGAGCGTGTTCGACTCCGACCAGGGCAAACTGGCTGAGGAGATGGGCACGCTGGATGAGGTCCGCGTACGCCTCGCCGTGTCAGCCAGCGAGCGCGCGCCAGTGGACCAAAGCCTGCAGGAAGTGCTGGCGTTGCTGTGCTGCGGCCCCGCGGCCGGCGGCGGCATGCGGTCCCAGGTGCGAAATCGAATCCGCACTGTCTCCTACCTCGTCCCGCGCAACCTGGTCAGCCCAACCGTAGAGTTCGAGGCATGAAGACCGTGACAGTGGCGTTGCACGAGATCGCCCACGGTCGCGCTGGCGACAAGGGCAATCGGCTCAATGTCAGTATCGTCGCTTACGCTCCAGAGCTGTGGCCGCTGGTACTGGCGCAGGTGACTGAGGAAAAGGTGCATGCCTTATTCCGTCACCGGGGCGCGACCCGCGTGGTGCGTTACACGCTGCCCACCCTGCACGCGCTGAACTTTGTCATCGACGAAGTGCTGGAAGGAGGCGTGAACTCTAGCCTGAACCTTGACATTCACGGCAAGACCAACTCGTTCCGATTGCTTGGCATGTCGGTCGAGGTGCCGGAAGCACTGCTGCCCCGGCTGGCCGCGCTGCGAGCCGCTCCATGAGCATCCCGCGCTACGAGGTGTTCGCGCTACGCTACGCCACGCATGCCGAGCGCCGCGCGCATGAGAACTTCATCTTCTACGACGCGCATGACGGTCCGATGCCGATGGACTACTTTGTCTGGGCGATCAAAGGCGAAGGTCGCACTATTGTCGTCGATACCGGCTACGGCCCGGAAGCAGCCGGGCGGCGCGGTCGCAGGCTGCTGCGCCACCCGGTCGATGCGCTTCGCCAAATCGGAATTGAGGCGGCCGAGGTCCAAGATGTCGTGCTGACCCACCTACACTGGGATCACGCGGGCAGCCTGGACAAGTTCCCGTCCGCGCGCTTCCACCTGCAGGATGCAGAGATGGATTACTCTACCGGCCGCTGTATGTGTCATAACGTGCTACGCCGGCCGATCGAGGTAGAAGACGTGGTGGCGACTGTGCGACTGGTCTACGCCGACCGTGTTCGCTTTCACGCCGGCACTGCGGAGATCGCGCCCGGCGTGTCGGTGCATTTGATCGGTGGGCACTCGGGCGGCCTGCAGGCGGTGCGGGTGCCAACCGCGCGTGGCTGGGTGGTGCTGGCCAGCGACGCCACCCACTACTGGGCCAACATCAACGACCGCATGCCTTTCCCTCTCGTGGCCGACGTGACTCGCATGATGGAGGGCTATCGCCTCGTCGAGGAACTCGCGGATGGTCCCGACCACGTCATTCCTGGTCACGACCCGCTGGTGCTCACGCGCTTTCCGTCCGTTCCGGACACCACCGACGTGGTCCGACTCGACCTGCCGCCGCTTGCCGACTGACTTCCTGCGAAAGCTTTGCAAGGCAGACCATTTCAGGAGAATCCACCGATGCCTACGCCGATCCATCGCCGCGCCGTGCTGGCCAGCGCCGCGGTATCTGCCCTTGCTGCCCCTAGGCCCGCTCGCGCTCAGAACAGGCCGCTGCGCATCGGCGTACTCGGTGATTTCAGCAATATCGGCCGTGCCAATAGCGGTCCCGGCTCAGTGGAAGCGGCGCACTTGGCCGTTGAGGAATTCGGCTCCACTGTGCTCGGCCGCCCAATCGAAGTACTACAGGCCGACCATCAGCAGAAGCCCGACGTCGGCCTGCAGATCGCACGTCAGTGGATCGACACGGAGGGCGTATCGGCGATTGCCGACATTCCCAACTCCTCTGTGGCGTTTGCGGTAACCGACCTCGCCCGTGCGCGCAACCGTGTCGCGCTGGTCGCCGGTGCGGGGTCGAGCGAACTGACCAATCGGCAGTGCAGCCCGAACACCGTACATTTCGGGTTTGATACTTACGCGCTGGCGAAGGTGGCTACCCAACCCATCATCGCCGAGGGCGGGACTACCTGGTTCTTCATCGCGGCCGATTATACCTTTGGCGCGCAGTTGGAGGCGGATGCTAGGCGCTTCATCGGCGAGGCGGGTGGCGCTGTGTTGGGCAATGTCAAGTTGCCTGTCGGCACGCCGGACTTTGCTTCAGCCCTTCTTCAAGCCCAGGCCTCAGGCGCCAAGGTGCTGGCGCTCGCCAACGCCGGCGAAGACACGTCCAACGCGCTGAAGCAGGCAGCGGAGTTTGGCTTGGTAAAGTCCGGCCAGCGCATCGTCAGCCTAGAGCTGTTCATCACCGACATTGAGGCGGCAGGACTAGAGACCGCGCAAGGCGCCTATTTCGCCACCGCCTCATACTGGAACATGACGCCCAAGACCCGCGCTTGGTCAAAGCAATTCTTCGACCGGGTGCACCTTATGCCTACCATGAGCCACACCAGTGTTTACGGCTCGGTGCTACATTATCTCAAGGGCGTACGGGAAGCGGGTACAGATCAGGCGGATCAGGTGATGGCGGCAATGCGAAGCTTGCCGATCTCGGACGCCTTCATCGAACATGCCACGCTGCGCGCCGACGGCCGCGTGATGCGCCCCATGTACCTAGGGCGGGTCAAAACTCCACAGGCCTCAAAAGGACCATGGGACGACGTGGAGATCCTCAAAACAGTGCCACCTGAAGAAGCATTCCGTCCGATCAGTGAATCCGTCTGCCCATTACTGCGGACATGAGCCACACGGATATGCCAGGGCGGCGACGCTACTGGATTTACTTGCTGTTGTTCTTTCTAGCGGTGATCAATACCGCTGATCGAGCGGCGTTGTCCGTCGCTGCCCACCCTATTGCCGACGAGTTTGGCATCTCCACGGTGGGAATGGGCTACTTATTTTCTTCCGTACTCTGGAGCTATCTGTTTTGCCTGATTCCCGCGGGCATACTGGCCGACCGGCTAGGCACGCGGGCGGTTACCGCAGGAGGCATTGTGCTCTGGTCGGCCGCTACCCTGCTGACAGGCGGCGCGTGGAGCTATCATTCGGTGCTGCCAGCCGATTAGTTATGGGCGTGGGCGAGTCCACTACCTGGCCGGCAGCGGGCCGGGTAATCCGCGAATGGGCCCCGGCCAGGGAGCGCGGCTTCGCGGCCGCGGTGTTCAACACAGGCTCATATGCCGGGCCGGCGTTTGGCGCTTTGCTGATTGCCTGGTTGGTGTCGATAGCCGGCTGGCGAGTCGCCTTCCTTGCTGCGGGGGCAGCGGGGTTCATCTGGGTGGTGGCCTGGCTGATATTGTTCCGGAATCCAGAGCAGGCACGCTTTCTGGGTGAAGCGGAGCGCGCGCTGATCCTCCGCGAACGCGACAGCGGCGGGCAAGAAACTATGCCGGTCCAAGGCCCTTCCCGGTTGCGGACTCTGCTGCGCTGCCGTAGCATTTGGGGTGCAGGCATTGCTCAAGGCTGCGCCGTTTACACACAATATTTGTTTTTGACTTGGCTGCCGAGCTACTTGCAGGCTACCCGCAATATCAGCATGGCCAGTCTGGTAATTGCTCACCCTACCTGCGAGCAGACAACGCCATTTGGCTTGGCGGCGAGCGCGGCGCGTAGGTCGTCGAGGACGGATCGACCGTTCGCCTTGGCGGTGCTGACAACGGTTCGGAACGCTGC
>JAABUQ010010099.1_pt1 | contig 12484 bp, 9 predicted proteins | sample 5560001 | NCBI WGS metagenome assembly JAABUQ01 (sample SAMN10711888, study PRJNA513371) | rock metagenome | isolation source: Antarctica rocks | place: Antarctica: Victoria Land, Finger Mt nord | collected 2015-12-18
CCAAGCCCGAGGTCGACCGGATCGACGGCCTCAGCCCCTCGATCTCGATCCAGCAGAAGACCGGCGGCCGGAACCCCCGGTCGACCGTCGGCACCATCACCGAGATCAACGACTACCTCCGCGTCCTCTACGCCAGGGTCGGCCAGGGGCATTGCCCCCGCTGCGACCGGCCGGTCGCGGCCCAGACCCGCGAGCAAATCGTCGGCCGGATCCTCCAGCAATTCGAGTCCGAGGCGTTCTCCGTGCTCGCCCCGGTCATCCGGGGGCAGAAGGGGGAATACAAGGACCTCTTCGAGGACCTCGCCAAGGCCGGCTACCTCCGGGCCCGGGTCGACGGCAAGACCTTCGCGCTGACCGATCGCCTGGAGCTCGACCGCCAGATCAAGCACCACATCGAGGTCGTGATCGACCGCCTCAAGGGGGGTGGGCCCGCGAGCCGGACGCGGCTGACCGAGGCCGTCGAGGCGGCCTTGAAGCTCGGCGAGGGGACGGTGATCGTCGCGGTCGAGGGGAAGCCCGACCTCCTGCTCTCGTCGCACTTCGCCTGCTCGCATTGCGGGGTCAGCTTCGACCCGCCCAGCCCCCAGCTTTTCAGCTTCAACAGCCCCCAGGGGATGTGCCCGAGCTGCGACGGCCTGGGCGTCCGCCACGACTTCGACCCCGACCTGCTCGTGCCCGACCCCAAGCTGTCGGTCTGGAAGGGGGCGATCGAGCCCCTCGGGCCCGTCGCCGGGATGGGCAAGTGGCGCCGGCACCTGTTCGAAGGCGTGGCCGCCAACCTCGAAGGCGACCCCGACGGCCCGCCCAGAGGGACCATGCTCAAAGGCCCCTGGCGCGACCTCGACCCGGCCTGGCAAGCGGCCTGGCTCCAAGGCTTGGGCGACCGACCCGTCGTCATGCACTGGAAGGCCAAGGGGAAGCGGATCGCCCACTCCGAGCCGTTCCCCGGCGTGGCCAACGACCTGCTCGCCAGGTACCAGGCCGCCAGCGGCCCGGCCCGCTCCGCCCTCGAGCCTTACATGCGGAGCGTGACCTGCCCCGACTGCAAGGGGGCCCGGCTCAACCCCCGGGCCAGGGCCGTCCGCGTGGGCGGCAAGAGCCTGGTCGACCTCGGCTCGGCGCCGATCGGCCGCCTCGCCCGCTTCTTCGACTCCCTGGCCGGCGAAGGGGCGGTCGACCTCGACCCCGCCGACGCGGCGACCGAGCTTGACGGGCTGTCCCGGACGATCGCGACGGAGTTGCTCAAGGAGATCCGGGGGCGGCTCGGCTTCCTCACCAACGTCGGGCTCGACTACCTGACGCTCGACCGCTCGGCCCCCACGCTCTCCGGCGGCGAGGCCCAGCGGATCCGCCTGGCCAGCCAGGTCGGCGCGGGGCTGGTCGGGGTGCTCTACATCCTCGACGAGCCGTCGATCGGCCTGCACCCGCGCGACAACGACCGCCTGATCGCCACCCTCCAGCGGCTCCGCGACGTCGGCAACACCGTGATCGTCGTCGAGCACGACGAGGACACGATGCGCGCCGCCGACCACCTCGTCGACTTCGGCCCCGGCCCCGGGGTCAAGGGGGGCGAGGTCATCGCCTCCGGCGCCCTCGAAGACGTCGCCGGCCACGAGGGGAGCCTCACCGGCGCCTATCTCTCGGGCCGCAAGGCCATCGCCGTCCCCGCCTCCCGCCGCCCCCCGACCGACCGCAAGCTCACCGTCGTCGGCGCCCGCCAGCACAACCTCAAGGGGGTGGACGTCGAGTTCCCCCTCGGCCTGCTCGTCTGCGTCACCGGCGTCTCGGGCTCGGGCAAGAGCTCGCTCGTCGGCGACATCCTCCGCGACACCCTGGCCCGCGACCTGAATAAGGCCATCACCCAGCCCGGCCTCCACGACCGGATCGACGGGGTGGAGCATCTCGACAAGATCATCGACATCGACCAGTCGCCGATCGGCCGGACCCCCCGCTCCAACCCGGCCACTTATATCAAGCTGTTCGACCTGATCCGCGACCTGTACACCAAGCTCCCCGAGTCCAAGGCCCGGGGGTACAAGGCCGGCCGGTTCAGCTTCAACGTGAGCGGAGGCCGGTGCGAAGCCTGCGAGGGGAACGGCTCGAATAAGCTCGAAATGGACTTCCTCGCCGATGTCTGGGTCACCTGCGCCGTCTGCGAGGGGAAGCGGTTCAACCGCGAAACCCTCCACGCCCGCTTCAAGGGCAAGAGCATCGCGGACGTCCTGGAGATGGACGTCCAGGAAGCCTTGGAGCACTTCGCGAACGTCCCCAAGATCGCCGGGATGCTCCAGACGCTCCACGACGTCGGTCTCGACTACTTGAAGCTCGGCCAGGCGTCGCCCACGCTCTCGGGCGGCGAGGCCCAGCGGATCAAGCTCGCCCGCGAGTTGGTCAAGAAAGGGACCGGCCGGACCCTCTACGTCCTCGACGAGCCGACCACCGGCCTCCACTTCGACGACGTCCGCAAGCTCCTCGAGGTCCTCCACGGCTTCACCGCCCTGGGCAACACGGTGGTCGTGATCGAGCACAACCTCGACGTCGTCAAGACCGCCGACTGGGTGATCGACATGGGTCCCGAAGGGGGCTCCGGCGGCGGCCGGGTGATCGCCCAGGGGACGCCCGAGGCCGTCGCCGCCGTGCCCGAAAGCCACACCGGGCGGGCCTTGAAGCGGCTCCTCGACGGCCCGCCGCCGATGGCCCCCAAGGGCAAGGGGAAAGCGAAGAAGAAGCCGACCCGGCGATCCTCGGAGCTGGCCCTGGCCGACATCACGATCCGGGGTGCCCGGCAGCACAACCTGAAAGGGGTGGACGTCACCATCCCCCGCCACAAGATGACGGTTTGCAGCGGCCCGAGCGGGTCGGGCAAGTCGAGCCTGGCCATCGATACGTTGTACGCCGAGGGGCAGCGGCGGTACGTCGAGAGCCTCTCGTCCTACGCCCGCCAGTTCCTCGCCCCCTTGCAGAAGCCCAAGGTCGAGCACATCAGCGGCCTCTCCCCCGCCGTCTCGATCGAGCAGAAGACCACGAGCAAGAGCCCCCGGTCGACCGTCGGCACCGTCACCGAGATCCACGACTACCTCCGGATCCTCTTCGCCCGGCTCGGCCAGCCGTATTGCCCGGCTTGCGGCTCGGCGATCGGCACCCAGACCGCCGACGAGATCGTCGAGAAGATCCTCCACCTGCCCGAAGGCAGCAAGGTCTACGTGATGGCCCCCGTCGACCGGGCCGACAACGAGTCGTATGACGCCCTCTGGGACGACCTCCGCGGCTCCGGCTTCACCCGGGTCCGGGTCGACGGGACCTCGCACAGCCTGGACGCCCCGCCCGAGTTGAGCCACCGCCGCAAGCACCGGGTCGAGGTCGTGGTCGACCGCGCGATCGTCCGCCGGACGACCCGGTCCCGCCTGGCCGACTCGATCGAGTCGGCGCTCGACCTGGGCAAGGGGGTCGTCCACGTCGCCCGGGTCGGCGACGACGCCGACGAGGCCGCTTGGCCGGTCGACCGCTACAGCCAGCACCGCTCGTGCGACGGCTGCGGCCGGAGCTTCGAGGAGCTCTCGCCCCACCATTTCTCCTTCAACGCCCCGCTCGGCTGGTGCCCGGTCTGCGAGGGGCTCGGCACCCAGCACGGGGCCAACCCCGCCGCGCTGATCCCCGACGGCCGGCGGAGCCTCCGCGACGGCGCGGTCGTCCCCTGGCCCCGGTTCGACCAGGTCCCCGCCTTCGCCCGGATGATCGAGGTGATGGCCCGGACCCTCGGGATCGACCTCGACACCCCCTTCGACGACCTCGAAGGCCGCCACCGCCGGTCGATCCTCCACGGCTCCGGCGACGCCTGGTTCGTCGTGCCCAAGGCCGGAGGGGCGCCCTCGTTCTCGTTCCAATATAAAGGGCTGTTCCCGGCGATCGAGGAGGCGGCCCGGGTGTCGTTCCTCTACCGGCACAAGCTCTCGGGCATGGTCGACGACGTGCCTTGCGTCGCCTGCATGGGCGGCCGGCTCCGCGACGATTCGGCCGCCGTCCGGTTCCGCGGCGCCACGATCGATCAGGTAAGCAACTGGCCCCTAAGCCGTTCCCTCGCCTTCTTCAAGGGGCTGGACCTTGGCGCCGACGAGAAGCACATCGCCGGCGACCTCGTCCGCGAGATCCGCGACCGCTTGCGGTTCCTCGTCGACGTCGGGCTCGACTACTTGTCCCTCGCCCGGGGGACGCCCACCCTCTCCGGCGGCGAGAGCCAGCGGATCCGCCTGGCCAGCCAGGTCGGCTCCGGCCTCACCGGGGTCCTCTACGTCCTCGACGAGCCGACGATCGGCCTCCATCCGCGCGACAACACCCGGCTGCTCGACGCCCTCCGCCGCCTCCGCGACCTGGGCAACACCCTGGTCCTCGTCGAGCACGACCGCGAGGTGATCGAGGCCGCCGATCACCTCGTCGACTTCGGCCCCGGCTCCGGTTCGCTCGGCGGCGAGATCACCGGGGCGGGATCCCCCGCGAAGGTCAAAGGGTCGAAGGATTCGCTCACCGGCAAATATCTCAGCGGCCGGCTCGCCATCCCGGTCCCCACCAACCGCCGAGCCGGCGACGGCCCGAGCCTCGTCGTCCGGGGGGCCAGGCACCACAACCTCAAGAACGTGGATGTCGCCTTCCCGATCGGCCTGGTCACCGCCGTCACCGGCGTCTCGGGCTCGGGCAAGAGTTCGCTGGTCGAGGACATCTTGTGGAAGGCCGCCGCCCGCAAGCTCCACCGGGCCCAGCTCACCCCGGGGGCGCATGACGCGATCGAAGGGTTGGACCAGGTGGATAAGGTCATCAGCGTCGATCAGGACCCGCTCGGGAGCACCCCGACGTCGACGCCGGTCACCTACTCCGGCGCCTACGACCTGATCCGCGAGCTGTTCGCCAAGCTCCCCGAGGCCAAGGTCCGCGGCTACTCGGCCCGCCGGTTCAGCTTCAACCAGGCCGGCGGCCGGTGCGAGGCGTGCGAGGGGGCCGGGCAGAGGCGGATCGAGATGCACTTCCTGCCCGACGTCTGGGTGACGTGCGACGCCTGCGGCGGCCAGCGGTTCTCGGCCGAGACCCTGCTCGTCAAGTTCCGGGGCAAGACGATCGCCGACGTGTTGGAGATGAACGTCGACGCCGCCCTCGAACTCTTCGCCGGCGTGCCCAAGGTCCGCAAGATCATGCAGACCTTGCACGACGTCGGCCTCGGCTATCTCCCCTTGGGCCAGTCCGCCCCCACCCTCTCCGGCGGCGAGGCCCAGCGCGTCAAGCTCGCGGCCGAGCTGGCCCGGCCCGACACCGGGCGGACCCTCTACATCCTCGACGAGCCGACCACCGGCCTGCACCTCGACGACGTCCGCAAGCTCCTCGGAGTCGTCCACCGCCTGGCCGACCTGGGCAACACGGTGGTCATCATCGAGCACAACCTCGAGGTCATCAAGACCGCCGACTGGCTCCTCGACATCGGCCCCGAGGCCGGCGCCGAAGGGGGCCGGCTCGTCGCCGCCGGCCCGCCCGAGGCGATCGCCGCGACCGCCGGATCCCTCACCGGCGCGATCCTCCAGGGCGTCCTCGCCGCCGGGCCCCACGCCGAGCGCCCCCGGTTCGACCCCAAGGCCGCCGCCAAGCTCGCCATCGCCGCCGCCAAGGCGGCCCGTGGCGGCGATCGGGACGACCCCGAGGCGAAAGCCCCGTGGGAGCAGGACGGCCGGAAGTGGCACACCGTCGACCGGGTGGCCCGGACCGGCAAGCCCGCCCGGTGGGATGGCGCGATCCTGGCCCGGGTCGTCGACCGGATCGAGCAGGTCGGCGGCTTCGGGGCGGCCGACTGGTCGCAGCGGGCCGTGGTCAAGATCGCCGGGCCCGGCCAGGACGCCCCCCCGTTCCTCCAGGCCGTCACCGGCGGCGAGTGGGTCCTCACCCTCCGCTTCCTCGTCCGCCGGAGCGCCTTCCATCCCGACGCCCTGGCCCGCCAGCTCCGCCTGACCCCGTTCCACGAGGCGAGCCGGCCGGTCCTCAGCGACGCCGAGCGGATCTCCTTCGCCGAGCCTCGGGCCGGGTTCCAGGAGATCACCATCACCGCCCACGCCGCCGCCGAGCTCCAGACCGACGCCTTCGACGCCTTCCTCGTCAAGGCCGCCGTCTCCTACCAGAAGGCGACCCAGGCCGAGCCCGAGCCCGAGGCCGATGCCGGACTCGCCGCCGGCCTCGCCGATGCCCCCGGCTGGAAGGTCATCACCCCCGAAAACTTCGAAGCCCCCAAGAAGCGGCCCGACCCGGCCAAGCTCAAGGCCAAGAAGCGCGCCAAGGCGAAATGAGGCGATCGGTCGGTGGATCCGTCAAACTTCGAAGAAAGGTAGGAAATCAAATGAGACAACCAACGGAAACGGCCTCGATACCGTCGGTGGCCACCATCTTGGGCCGCGCGCCGGAGATGAAGGGCGGGGAAATCCCCCTCGAAGGCGCGAGGTTCATCCTCGACCTCGGCATTCGCGCCGAGGATCAGGCGCGAATGCTCGACCTCCTGGCCAGGAACCAGGAGGCGAAGATCACCGCCGAGGAGGCGAAGGAACTCGAGTCTTACATGCTAGCCGATGACGTGCTTTCCCTCTTGAAAATCAAGGCACTCATCGTCATGAAGAAGCACGGGGTAGGGGCGTGAGCCGATGACCGCGCCGCTGGAAAGGCGTGTCCGCGAGCGGGCCAAGGGCCGTTGCGAATATTGCAGGATGCCGGCCTACGTTTCCGAATCGACGTTCCCGATCGACCATGTCATCGCCCGTCAGCATCGAGGGCTGACGACGTTCGATAACCTCGCACTTTCGTGCCCCCGCCGTAACTATCACAAAGGTCCGAACATCGCGGGAGTAGACCCGATGAGCGGTAAGCTCACCAAACTTTTCCATCCGCGTCGTCACCGATGGGTCGCCCACTTCGCTTGGGATGGGCCGGTGCTCATCGGCAGGACCGCGATCGGTCGAACGTCGATCTCCCTGCTGCGAATGAATCGAGTCGATCGGGTCGAGATCCGAAGGACGCTGATCGAAGAAGGACTGTTTCCGCATTGACCGGAGCAATACCCGAGGTCCGATGAATGGCGGGTATCCCATCTCGTCGAGGTCTCACGCCGTCCGGTCGCGGCCGGACTGGACCAGGGTGCCGACCATCGCGGTCAGGAGGATCAGGACGACCAGGGTCGCCGTGGCGATCCATCGGGGGGTCGTCGCGTTCCGGAGCGCGGCGCTGGCGACGGCGAAGGCCGCCACCAGCAGCATCAAGGACGCGATCGACCAGTGTCGGGGCATGAATCTTCCTCGCGGAATCCGGCGAACTTGCAAGATTGCCCGCTAATCCGGGGCCCAATCGGCGATAATATCCCGGTCCGAGGAAATCGATTTCGCCGGGGGGATGGGCCTGGTTTCGTCGCGACGGGGTCCGTGGCGATGGTTCGTGTCGAGTTGGCTTCGTTTCGTCATTTTGGCCCGCGAGGGCGAGCGGTCAAGTCTCCCGAGGGGCGAACGGCTCGACGGGCGAGGGGTGGATGGTCGGGGGTTCGCGGGCCTGGATGGCTTGGATCTCGCGGGCGACGGCGGCGACTTCCTCGGGGGTGTCGAGGACTTCGAGGATCGTCTCGGCGGTGAACGTGGCCCCGGGGGGGACCGGGACGACCCGCCCTCGGCGCTCCTCGAAGGGGCGAGGATTGGGGAAGTTGGTCGCCGGTTCGAGGCCGGCGACGTAGCCGTCGCGGAGGCCCCCGGTGTTCTTCCAGAGGGTGAAGCAGGGGAGCTCGGAGCGGCGAAACCGGAGGACGATGGCGCGGTCCTTCCGGGGGCTTTGGAGCATGGCGAGGGTCCGGCCTTCGGGCCCTTCGCCCCGGAGGTGGCAGAGGTAAGCCTGCTCGGCGAATCCGGGCTCGGGCGGGCCGAAGTCGGGCCAGCGGTCGAGCCCCTCGGCGGCCCTGGGGTCGCGGGGGACGAGGGTGTCGATCGGGGCGGCGAAGGTCGAGCCTTCGCCGAGGTAGGGGGGGCCGAAGTTCCAGTGGTAGAGCAGTTGCAGCGTGCCCGGTCGGTCGGAGAGGTTCGTGACGGCGTCGCGGACGACCACGCGGTTCGCGCCGGGGACGGTGGTGATCCGGGTGGTCAACTCGAGCTGGGCCAGGAAGAGGGTCGACTCGGCGACCCGGCCTTCGACCGTGATCGCGCGGGGAGGCGCGTCCTCGACGTGGATCGAAACATGATGTGCCGGGATGTTGGCGATCCGCCCGTGAAGGCCGTGGACGACCTGCCGAGGCGGCGAGTCGGCCGAAGCCGGGACCTCGACCGCGTAGGGGGCGCCGTTGTGGGCCAGGCCGCAGCGGACCATCAGCTCGTCGAAGCCGTCGAGCCAGCCGAGGCCCCCTCGGTCGGCCAGGTTGACGAAGCCGGGGTGGACCGGGCCGTCGACGACGGGCGACTTCCAGCCGAGCCCCACGCCCCGGTCGTCCGCCTTCCAGATCCCCATGCCCCGGGTGGGCAAGATGGCCAGGGCGACCCGGCCGTTGTCGACACGGACGAGGTCCACGCCGTCGCGCCGGCCGCCTCGGAGGGTCCGCTTGGAGACCGACCAGGCCGGGCCCGCGCCTTGGCCGAGGTCGGCGCCGGCGAGGTCGAAGGCGTCAAGCCAGGTGTCGGAGGCGAGGTCGGTCAGGGTGAACGAAGCCATGCGGCCCTCGGTGCTCGTCGGCGGCGATTTCGGCCCGGCGATCCCGCCCGAAGGCCCGCGCCAGCATAAGCCGAGGCCGACGTTCGAATCCAGTCGACCGGCCGACCTGCGTTCACCGCGGGGCGATGATCGCTTTCAAAGGACTCCTCGACCGGGGGAGGTCGCGGGACTTTCCGCGGCTCGGGCAGGAGAACGTGAATCGAATCGCGGTGCCATCGGGCCGAAGGCCATCGAACCGACAAGATGTCCGATTCCGACAGGCCGGTCGGGCGCGGTCCGGGGCCGATCTCGCTGGCCCTTCGCCGACGACCCGGGCTCCCCGGAAATCGCGACCGGCGGGGACAAGGTTGTCGGTCGGGTCGGCGATTTCGGATATCATTTCATGGGTAAGGCACGCTCCTCGAACTTCCGGGAGTCCGCGACCATGTCCGACCGACGCACCCGCCGCGCCCTGGCGATCATGCCCCTCGAACGGCTCGACGGACGCCTGGCACCGTCGGGCTTCCTCGTCTTCACCCACATCCGGCCCCCCGGCGGCGTGATGCACGGCTTCGCCCCGCCCAAGGCCCAGTCCTACAAACCGACCGGCGGACCGATGGACAAGGCGGGCCAGACCCTCAACATCGTCTACAACGAGTACCAGTCCTACGTGGCGGCCGGCGGCCACGACACCTTCACGTCGAGCCAATCCGGCCGGGTCCAGATCACGGGCGCCTCGGTCGGCGTCGACATCCGGGCCAAGGGCGACATCGCCTCGCTCGCCGCGCAGCTGAGGGCCCAGGGGATGACCATCACCTCCCCCCCCCGGTTCGGGATCATCGAGGGGACCCTGCCGATCGCCAAGCTGCCGGACGTCGCCGCCAACGCCTCCGTGATCGGGATCGACCCGATCTCAGGCGCGGCGCACAACCGCTCCTGAGCGGTCCCGGGACCGGGAGACCCGGCCGGGAATCGGCCGGGAATCGGCCGGGAATCGGCCCCGAATCTGATTGACCGGGCCGGGGGGCCGGCTTAGGGTGGATCCGTGCGACGGGGTCGGGGGTCGATCGAGGCCCCTTCGGTCCCGTGATCCTCCCTTCCGACACGCCACCCCAGCCCCGAAGGAGGCCGCTGATGGCCGACGCCCCCGATCGCCCCGGGCCCCAATCCGGCCCGTCCGTCTCGCGCCGCGACTTCGTCAAGTCCGTCGCGGTGGCGGCCTCCGCCCCCCTGATCCTCCCGGCGTCGCTCCGCGCCGGGTCCGACCCGGTCCAGGTCGGGCCGAGGCCGACCGCCCCGGCGGAGACCGCCGTGGCCCGGTTTTATGCGTCGCTCAAGCCGGAGCAGCGCCAGGCCATCTGCTTCCCCTTCGACGACCCCAAGCGGTCGATGGTCCAGAACAACTGGCACATCGTCAAGCCGACGATCGGCGACCTCACCGCCGACCAGCAGGCCCTCTGCGACGAGATCTTCCAAGGGCTGTGCAGCGAGGACGGCCTCGGCCGGTTCCGCAAGCAGATGGACGGCGATTCCGGCGGCTTCGACACCTACAGCGTGGCCGTCTTCGGCGAGCCCGGCACCGACCAGCCGTTCGAGTGGGTCCTCACCGGCCGCCACAACACCCTCCGGGCCGACGGCAACAGCGTCGAAGGCGCCGCGTTCGGCGGGCCGATCTTCTACGGCCACGACGCCACCGGCACCGGCCGCGACGACGCCCGGCACTCCGGCAACGTCTGGTGGTTCCAGGGCCAACAGGCCAACGCGATCTTCGCCACCTTCGACGACAAGCAGAAGGCCCGCGCCCTCGTCGCCAAGGCCGAGCCCGACGCCCCCCGCTCGATCCGCCTCCGAGGCGACCGCGCCGACGCCCCCGGGATGCCCGTGGCCGACCTCGACGGCCAGCAGAAGGAGATGGTCCAGAAGCTCCTCAAGAACCTGACCAGCCCCTTCCGCGCCTTCGACGTCGAGGAAGTCCAGGAATGCCTCCGAGAAGCCGGAGGGGCCGACAAGCTCCGCCTGACCTACTTCAAGGACGGCGACATCGGCGACGACCAGGTCTGGGACATCTGGAAGCTCGAAGGCCCCGCCTTCGCCTGGTTCTTCCACGGCTCCCCCCACGTCCACACCTGGGTCAACATCGCCCGCAAGGCGCCCGGGGTGGCCAAGGGTTGATTGATCTGGGCCTCCCCGGTGTGGACGGATAACCTGGGCCTTGACGGAATCCTCCCTCGATCCTGGATGGGCCGATCATGGACATCGCGGCAATCCTCGCGGAAGTCGATCGCTGGCCGGTCGAGGACCGCATCCAGCTCGTCCAAGAGGTCTGGGACCGGCTCGCGGATCAAGGCCACGAGCCACCCTTATCCGATGAGATGAAAGCCGAGCTGGATCGGAGGATGGCCGCCCATCAAGCCAATCCCTCCGCCGCGATCTCGTGGGAGCAGGTGGAGGCCGAGGCCCTGGCCCGGCTCGGCCGGTGATCTTGCCGATCCGCCTGCTGCCCGAGGCCCGAGCCGAGTTCGACCGGGCCACGCGTCCAAGCGCTGAATGTCCCGCGGAACGAGAGGAGGATTGATGCCGAGCGAATCCGGCCCAAGGTATTCGAATCGAGGCCCAGATCCCGCCCGATGCGTGGGCGATCCTGCAACAAGCGGCCGACTTGCAAGGGCAGAGCATCGGCGATTTCGTCGTCGCCGCGGTCCAGGAGGCGGCCCATCGCACGATCGAGGATTCGCATCTGATCCGGCTGACGGCCGAGGGTCAGCGGCAAGTGGCCGACTTGCTCCTCGATCCGCCCCCGGTCGCGCCTGCGCTCGAACGCGCGAGGGAGGCCCATGAACGTCTGCTTCGGAAAGAGGGATGAGCGAACCCTATCGGATTGTCGCCCTCGCCCCGGAGCATGACCGGGCCGGCTTTGTCAGCGGCGTCGATGTCCTGGATCGGTATTTTCGCGAGCAGGTGACCCAGGACGCCCGCCGGCGGGTTACCACCCGCTATGTCGCGATCGATGCGGTATCGGGGCTGGTCGTCGGCTATTACACGCCGGCGGCGGCCGGGATCCTCCTGGCCGATCTGCCAGATCGATTCGTCAAACGCTTACCTCGATATCCGTCCATACCGACGGCAAGGATTGGCCGCCTGGCGGTCTCCCTGGACCATCGCGGTCGAGGGTTGGGCAGTGGGATGCTCTTCGATGCGATCATGCGAGCGACGCGCTCGGAGATTGCTGTTTTCGCGCTGGTCGTCGATGCGAAGGACGATCGGGCGGCGGCGTTCTATCGACATCATGGATTCGTGGACATCGCGGGCCAGGCCAATCAACTCATCCTGCCGCTGGCGAAAATCAAAGTCCCTCGACCCACCCTACATGTTTGCCATCAACGAATCGGCGGCGAGGCCGATCGGGCCATCTCTGTTTCAGCCCTGCCGGCGAAGGGGGGGAGGTCGACCCACCGGGATTCGGAGCGGCCGGCGAGGCGGTCGGCGAGGGCGGCGGCGAGGTCGGAGGTGAGGACGGTGGCTCCTCGGCGGTCGAGGTGGATCGCGTCGATGTGGACGGTGGCGTCGTAGCCGGCGGTCCGGGCGTCGAGGATGGTCAGGCCGGGGTGGCGGGACACCGCGAGGCGGGCATGGCGGGTATAGGCGGCGTCGGCGCCGGAGGTGGCCCGGAGGGTTTGGAGCTCGGGGCCGAGGGGGGGCATGAGCCAGAAGATGGGGAGGTTCGCCGACTCGGCGAGGGCGAGGAAGCGGTCGAAGTACTCGGCGTTGATCGGGTCGCACTCCCAGGCGGCGGGGTTGAGCCGGG
>JAABUQ010010100.1_pt1 | contig 12482 bp, 12 predicted proteins | sample 5560001 | NCBI WGS metagenome assembly JAABUQ01 (sample SAMN10711888, study PRJNA513371) | rock metagenome | isolation source: Antarctica rocks | place: Antarctica: Victoria Land, Finger Mt nord | collected 2015-12-18
CTTGCCCCGGCGCTTGGAGATCAGCGCCGTGGGCCCGTCGCGCTGGAATGCCCGCATCAAACGGCGCAGCTGCCGCTCTGAGATCGCTAAGGCCGCAGCGGCGTCGGTCTGGCGGAGTTGCCCTTTGCAGGTCTGCTGGACGAGCCCGATGCGCTCGACTTCGGCGGCGGTCATGGTCAAGAGCTCCATAGGAGGTCCCTTGGCCGCTTCCGGACATCTGTGCTTTGCTCCTACAGGCGATGCCGCGCCCCCGTTTTCGGGGAAACTCCGTCGAAACACCTATATGTTGACCGTCCCTACAATTACGCGATGGCGCTTATCGGCTTTCAAGATAGGCGTCAATGCGCTCAAGAAATGTTCGTCGACAACTGTTTGCGAACGAAGCATTTTTTCGTGCGTCGCAAAGCGCGACGATGGGGGTCGGGTTGCTCTTACGAGTTCGAATCGTTCGCACGTTACTGTTCGCAGAAGCGATCGTCGCCGTTACGGCGATTGCGGCGATTGCCGCGCCCGTCGTCGACGATTCGCTCGTTCCGTATAAGATTGTCGGATACGCGATCCCCGTATCGTTGACCGGCAAACCCGGCGATCCCGCCGCGGGACAGCTCGTCGTTACCGATCGAAAACTGGGCAATTGCCTCGGCTGCCATAGCATGCCGATTTCGAGCCAAGCGGACCAAGGGAACGTGGGGCCCGATCTACACGGCGTCGGCAAGCGCTACAGTATCGCTCAGTTACGGATGCGCGTCGTTAACATGAGCGCGCTCGACCCGACGACGATCATGCCGAGTTATTACCGCGTTGCGGGCTTGCGACAAGTCGGCAAGAACTTCGCTGGTAAACCGATTCTATCGGCCGATCAAGTCGAAGACGTCGTCGCGTATCTTTCAACGATCAAATAATCTCTCTCACCCGTCACTTCTCGAGGTCTTCATGCTCGAAACCGACTCACGTAAACGAACCCTCAATCGGGCCGAGGTCATCTTCGGCACCGCGCTCGCCGGCATCGCCGTCATTCTCGGAAGCCCCCGTCCCGCATCGGCAACCGCTGGCGAAATCGGAAAATATATCACGACGACCCTCGGTCCCGGAACGCCGACCGTCGGCAAAGTGATGATCGGCGCGCCGGAGATCGCCGAAAACGGCAATACGGTGCCGATTACGATCACCGTCGATAGCCCGATGACGGCACAAAACTTCGTGAAAACGATTGTCGTCGCCGCCGACGGAAATCCGCTTCCAGGCGTCGCTCAAGTCATGCTCACGCCGGCGAACGGGAACGCTAACGTCTCATTTAGGATCCGGCTAGCGAAGACACAGACGCTGACAGCGGTCGCTCTGATGAGTGACGGCACGATGTGGTCGGCGACGCGGCTCGTCAAGGTAACGATTGGAGGTTGTGGTGGCTAATCCGTCGACCCGCCTGCTCGTCCCGAGTACGGCGAAAAAGGGTGACATCGTCGAAATTAAGGCGTTGATTTCGCACCCGATGGACTCGGGCTTCGCGAAGGACGCTTCAGGCAAGACGATTCCGCGCGAGATTATCAACACGTTCGTCTGTGATTACAACGGGAAAGAAGTGTTTAAGATGACGCTCAATCCGGCCATCTCGGCGAACCCGTTTATCTCGTTTAACGTCAAGGTCGATCAGAGCGGCACTTTGGAATTCGTATGGACCGACGACAACGGTGCGGTCTACAAAGACCAAGCGCCGATTACCGTTTCCTAACATCCGAAAGCCGGAAAGGTCGATCATGCGGTTGAGCCCATTCTCATCTCTTGCGGCCTTCACGATTGCAATCGGGCTGGTCGCGAGTCTGGCCCGCGGTGCGCATAGCGCGACCGATCCGGATCAGATGAAGTACGCTGTGGGTGCCGTGAAGTCGGACTTCCTTTACCTCGATGCGGAAACGCGAACGATGCAGAAGGATGACTTTAGCAATCCCGGTTATCTCTGGGTCGGGAAAGGCAAAACCGCTTGGAGCGTCGCCGAAGGGACGGCGGGGAAGTCGTGCGCTTCGTGCCACAATGCGGCCGAAAACACGATGAAAGGCGTATCCGCGACGTATCCGAAATTCGATCAAAAGCTTGGGCGGGTCATCGACATCGAAGAGAAGATCAACCAGATGCGCACGGAGCAGATGGGTGCGCCCGCGCTGAAATGGGAATCCGACGAACTCCTCTCGATGACGGCGTACGTCGGCGCGCAATCGCACGATATGCCCGTTGCGGTGACGACCACCGGCGCCGCGCACGCCACGTGGATGGCGGGTCAAGCGTACTATAACGAGCGCCGCGGTCAACTCAACATGTCGTGCGTCCTGTGTCACGGCGTTCACCTGGACCAGAAGCTTCGTTCCGAAACGCTCGATCGCGGGCTGACGAACGGCTTCCCGACGTATCGCCTCTCCTGGCAGTCTCTCGGTTCGACGCAGCGTCGTTTCCGCGAGTGCGAGCAGCAGATTCGTGCGGAGCCCCGCGCGTACGGAGCGGCCGAGTACGTCGCACTCGAACTCTACATCGCTTCGATGGGCAAGGGGCTCCCCGTCGAGACGCCCGCGGTTCGCAAGTAGGTGCTCTCTCGACGTCATTTCGTCGCGGCAACCGCCGCGACGGCGGTCGTCGCCGGCTCGTCGCTCGGCTCGATCGCCCGTGCCGCCGCAACCCAAGCGATCACGCAGAAGGAGCTCCTCAAGTTCGAGCCGCTTGGCCAAATCACGCTGCTGCACTTCACGGACATGCACGCGCAGCTCATGCCGATTTTCTTTCGCGAACCTGCGGTAAACATCGGCGTCGGTGAGGATACGGGCACGCCCCCTCATCTCACGGGTATGAACTTTCTGAAACATTTTGCGATCGCTCCGGATTCACCCGAGGCGTACGCATTTTCGATGGACGACTACCTCGCCCTCGCGAAGTCGTACGGCCGCCTCGGTGGCCTCGATCGGATGGCGACGCTGATCAAAACGATCCGCGCGGAACGCCCCAAACAAACACTCTTGCTCGACGGCGGCGACACGTGGCAGGGCTCGTACACCTCACTCAAAGAGCGCGGCGGCGACATGGTCGACGTCATGAACGCACTCGGCGTCGATGCGATGACGGCACACTGGGAATTTACCTACGGAAGCGCGAGGGTAAAGGAGCTCGTGAAGAAGCTCGATTTTCCGTTTCTCTGCGGCAACGTCGTGGACAATTCTTTCGGCGACGCCGTGTTCGAGAGTATGACAATCTTCGAACGCAGCGGCCTTGCGATCGCGGTCATCGGGCAAGCATTTCCGTACACACCGATCGCAAATCCGAGCTACATGATTTCCGAATGGTCGTTCGGCATTCGCGAAGAGCTGGTACAAAAAGAAGTCGACGCGGCACGTGCGAAAAACGTGGACCTCGTCGTCCTGCTCAGCCACAACGGCTTCGATGTCGATAAAAAGATGGCCGCGCGCGTCAAGGGTATCGACGTCATCCTCAGCGGGCACACGCACGATGCCGTACCGGCACCGACGATGATCGGAAAGACGATGCTCGTCGCCTCGGGATCGCATGGGAAATTTCTCTCGCGTCTCGACCTCGACGTCAAGAACAAGCAAATCGCGAGTTTTCGGTATCGTCTCATCCCGATCTTTAGCGACGCGATCACACCCGATCCCGAAATGGCGAAGCTCGTGACGGGAATTCGCGCCCCATATCAAGCCGAACTCGATACCGTGCTCGGCCACACGAACGGCCTGCTTTACCGGCGCGGCAATTTTAACGGCACCTTCGACGATCTCATTTGTGCGGCGTTGCTCGAAGAGCGCGACGCGCAAATCGCCCTTTCGCCGGGCTTTCGGTGGGGCACGTCGCTGCTTCCAGGCGAGCCGATTCGCTTCGAAGATCTCCTCGCGCAGACGGCGATCACGTACCCCGCCGCGTATCGCAACGAAATGACGGGCGCCGCACTCAAGGCGATCCTCGAAGACGTCGCAGATAATCTCTTCAATCCCGATCCGTACTACCAACAGGGCGGCGATATGGTGCGCGTCGGCGGGATGTCGTATGCGATCGACGTGAGCAAGCCGATCGGCTCGCGAATCAGCGACATGACCCTCGTCAGCTCGGGAAACCCGATCGAGGCGAGCAAGACATACGTCGTCTCGGGCTGGGCCTCGATCAATAAAGAGACGACAGGCCCCGCGATCTACGACGTCGTCCGCAAATACATTGTCGAAAAAAAAGTCATCGATATCGCCGACCGAAGCATCGTGCGCGTTTTGGGCGCCGATAAGCGCGGTTTCGTCGCTTAAGTCGCTTTGCCGTAACGCAATCGTGATGGAGAAATCTTTGAAAGGGAAATCACAACCAATCAATCGACGAAGGTTTCTCGGATCGGGTATCGGGGCTGCCGCTGCGATCGCGGTGGGCGCGGCTTCCACGCAATCGGTGGCAGCAGAAGAGTTGCTTCCCGCACGTGCGCCGTCGATGACGAAACTCGGAGATGGTGTTCTCGCGCAGCCGTACGGCGTTCCCTCGATGTATGAGAAAAACGTCGTTCGCCGGGACGTCCCGTTCCTGACCGGAACGCAAGAGTCGTCGGTGAGTTTCACGCCGTTGCAGAATCTCGACGGCATCATCACGCCCAATGGCTTATGCTTCATTCGCGATCACGGCGGGACGCCGCAAGTCGATCCGCTCACGCATCGGCTGATGATCGAGGGTCTCGTCGAAACGCCGTTGCTCTTCACGGTCGACGAACTCAAACGCTTCCCGACGATTAGTCGGACGCACTTTCTCGAATGTCCCGCAAACGGCGGCATGGAGTGGCACGGGGCGCAGTTGCAGAGCCTGCAATTCACACACGGGATGGTGCATTGCTGCGAGTGGACGGGCGTGAAGCTATCGGTTCTCATGAAAGAGGCGGGCGTCAAACCCGACGCGGCGTGGATGCTCGCAGAGGGTGCGGACGCGGCCGCCATGACGCGGAGTATTCCCGTCGAGAAAGCGCTCGACGATGTCCTGGTTGCGTGGTCGCAGAATGGCGAACGATTGCGTCCCGAGAATGGTTATCCGATTCGTTTGATCGTACCGGGATGGCAAGGGAATCAGCAGATCAAGTGGCTCAGACGATTGAAATTCGGCAAGGAGCCGTGGATGACGCGCGAGGAGACTTCGAAATACACGGATCTCCTTGCCGATGGCAAGGCTCGCCAATTCGCCTGGATTCTCGAGACCAAGTCGGTGATCACGAATCCGTGCCCGGAGAATCCGGTCGCAGGCAAAGGCTTTCTCGAAGTGCGCGGCCTCGCATGGTCGGGTCGCGGTAAGATCAAAAGTGTCGACGTTTCGTTCGATGGTGGCGATTCGTGGAAACCGGCCGATCTTCAGGAGCCGGTCTATACCAAGTGCCTGACACGTTTCCGCGCCCCGTACCGCTGGAACGGCGATCCGGTGATGATGCAGAGTCGTGCCGTCGATGAGACAGGTTACGTGCAGCCGACGATCGGGCAATTACGCGCCGTGCGTGGTTCCAATCCGATCTACAATAACAACTCGATTCAGACGTGGCGTCTCAATGCGGACGGATCGGTGGACAATGTTCAAATCGCGTAACGTCGCCTTGTATCTCGGCGCCGCTGCGATCGTCGTGGCGAGTTCGCTCGTTGCAAGCGCGGCCTCCGATCCGAAATTCGGTTTTGGCCAACACGCCTCGCCCGCGCAAGTCTCCGCTTGGGAAGATGACGTCAACGGATTGACGGGCGCGGGTTTACCACCGGGACACGGCACCGTCGCCCAAGGCCAGAAAGTCTTTGCCGCGCAGTGCGCATCGTGCCACGGTGACTTCGGGGAGGGTGCCGGGCGATATCCGGTGCTCGCCGGTGGTCAAGGGACCTTAACAGCCGAGCGGCCGGTGCCGACGGTCGGAAGCTATTGGCCCTACGCGCCGACATTATTTGACTATATTCGCCGGGCGATGCCTTTCGGTGCCCCGGGATCCCTCTCGAACGATGACGTGTATGCGGTCACCGCCTACGTGCTCAACCTCAACAGTATCGTACCGAACGGCGCGACGCTCGATGCCGTGTCGCTCGCGGCGATTAAGATGCCCAACCGCGAGGGCTTCATTAACGAGCACCTCAAGCCCGACGTCCACAACGTCGCGTGCATGAAACACTGCCGCAAGGGCCCCGTCGTCGTCACCGGAGATCTGGCCAAATCGCTTGGCGTCACGCCAGAAGAAAAAGGCGATAGTCTTAAAGACATCGCCGCTCTCGTAGCAGCGTCTCACCAAGCCGACGACGTGATGAATTCCGCGGCCGCGGCACAATCGGGCAGTCCCGCTACTCCGCATACTGGCGCGAACGCCGCATCTAGATCGAGCCACATAGCCTCGCCGGCTGCGTCGGTATCTTTCGCGATGATCCAGCCGATCGTTGCACAGCGTTGCACGGTGTGTCACGCGGACCATCCGACCCAGGCTGGTTTCACCTCGGCACCAATGGGCGTCAAACTCGATACGCCCGAACACATCAAGGCCCAGGCCGCGAAGATCGTCCAACAAGCGGTCGCGAGCCAGCAAATGCCAATCGGCAACGTCACGCACATGACGGCGCAAGAGCGCATCCTGCTCGGCAAATGGGTCGCAGCGGGCGCGGATATCCACTGAACGACGTACGATGAATGCCAGCGTGAGCTATGCGGGCGCGGCGATCGCGGGCATGTTGAGCTTCGCGTCGCCCTGCGTATTACCGCTCGTACCCGCGTACCTCTCGTTCCTGGGCGGCATGTCGTTCGAAACGCTTGCAAGCGATTCGCGTGACGCGTTGACCGTCCGTCGTGTTATGATCGCGGCCCTCGCGTTCGTTCTGGGTTTTACGACGATTTTCGTGACTCTCGGGGCCTCTGCCACGCTCATCGGTCACTCTCTCTCCGATCACGTCGAGATTCTTGCGAAGATCGCGGGTGCGTTGATCGTCGTTTTTGGGCTCCATTACGTCGGCATTCTGCGCATCCCGTTGCTCGCGCGCGACGTCCGCTTTCACCCAACGGCATTACCGCGAGGCATCGTCGGTGCCTACGTCATGGGACTCGCGTTCGCGTTTGGGTGGACGCCCTGCGTCGGACCGATTCTCGCCACGATCTTGACGCTCGCGGGCAATTCGAATACGGTCGCGCACGGAGCACTGCTCTTGAGCGCGTACGCGGCTGGCCTCGGCGTTCCGTTCCTCATCGCCGCGACGGCGCTCGCCCCATTCATGCGCATGGTAACGCGGCTCCGCGCGCACATGCGTTTTATCGAGATGATCCTTGGGGCTACGATGATCGTCACCGGCATGCTGATTTGGGTCGGATCAATCGCGAGTGTTAGCGGTTGGTTGCTACGCGTTGCACCGGCTCTCGCGGGTGGTGGATAGTAGCAATCTCTCGACAGCTGCGGAACGATCCGCGTACGGAGGGTAATCCCATGCGTTTCCACTCGCTCATCACTCTCGCCGTTCTTATAAGTGGCTCCGCCGCGCTTGCCGCTCCGGCTGGAATGCCCGGCGGCGCGGCCGTCGGAACATTTTCCGATCCGAAACCAACGATTGATCAACCTCGAAAGATTGTTCTTAGTCTTTCGGAACGCAATCCCGAACGGGTCAACGAAGTGATCGGCAATCTCGGCAACATTCAGCGCTACTATGGAGCCGACAACGCGACGATCGCGCTCGTCGTCTTCGGACCGGGAGTTCACGCTCTGCTCTCCTCGGAGAGTACGATCAAGCCGCGCATCGCCGGTCTCGTGGCAATCGGCGTTCAGATCTTCGCGTGTCAGGCTACGCTCGACTCGCTGCATAAGACGAAAGCGGATCTGATAGCGGGCGTCGCTGTGGTGCCCAATGGAATTCCAGCCATCGTCGAGCGGCAGGTAGCCGGTTGGATCTACGTAAAACCGTGACCGCTCGATTTGCGCTTCGGTCGTTCGCTAGCACCGTTGCGGCCATCTTCGCTGTCTTCCTTAGCGTGCGAGTCACGTGCGCCGATGAGCTCGTGATGTTCGAACAGCCCGGCTGCCCGTACTGTCATGCATGGAATGTTGAAGTCGGCAGCGCTTACGCGCGCACGGACGAAGCCAAACTCTTACCGCTGCGACGTGTCGAACTCAACGAAACACGCCCAAGGGACCTTATTGAGATTTCTGGCGTGCGCTTTACGCCGACATTCATCGTGATGCATTGCGGACACGAAATCGATCGTATCGTCGGCTACTCCGGTAGCGAGGCATTTTGGATGCAGATGGTAACCGATCTGAAACTGCTTACATCTGAACCTGTTTGTCGCAGCACACGTCATGCCGAGCGCAACCTCCAACTCTTCAAGTTCGCGCCGCCAGGCGTAGAGTTGCGACGAATAAATGCCCTCCCGGCGCAGATAAGCACCGACCGTGCCGGGCGCGCATGCATCGACCGCGCGTAAGATGCGGACTTTCTCGTCAATTGAGAAGCGCCGGCGTTTGGGCCTCTCGACGATTCTCGATGCTCGGTGACGCCGCTCTCGACGCGGTGCCGTTGCTTGTGGCGTTGATCATGGTCTGCTCCTTGCGGCCCCGTCGTGAGTTTACCGTTCACCGGGTGCCGGTACCAGATCATGCTGACAAGTGGGGTTCCCCGGCTTTCGAACCGCTGCGCACTTGACAAAAAGTTTACGTCGTGGTGATTCAAGAAGCTTTCCGCTTTACCATTGGGGATGCTGTGAACGCGATCCTCGCGCCGTCCGAACCGCGGACCCGTGCGCCTTCTGCAAAGACGACGTCAAGCTGGTCTCGCTGCAAATATGAATTGACCGGCTACCGCCAGCGCGACCGCGAAATCTCGGAAGTGCAGCGGATTCGAATGCGTCTTCAACGTTATCTCACCTGGGCTTTGCTGCGTTCATTGGACGAGTTTTGAACATCAACACGCCTCGACGCCGATCACATGATCGCGAACGACCTCGGCCTATTGGTTAGGGTGGCTGCTCCGGCTCGTGCAGCTTCGCAACGATCTCGCTGATGCGGCGCCGGATATACGCGATCGGCGACTCGGCGGCGTCGGTTTCCCCCGAACCCCCCTTCCATCGCTCATCGTATCGCTCTTAGGTTCCGCGCTACGCGCGGGGACCGCGTACTCGGAGACGATTGCTACGGCAATCGCTCCTCCGTGCGCGGTGGAAGGTTCCGATGCAAAAGCATCGTCGATCACGGGGTCATTCCCGTTGGACTCAGCGCCCTGCGAAGCGGCCGGCACGGCACCCGGAACGCCCTCAAAGTCTGATAGGCCGGGCGAACCCTGCACAGCCGGCGCCGACGATCCGCCCGTGGGCCGGACGAGCGCAACCACGACGCTTTCGAGAAGGCGATAAACCTCTCGGACGCTGACGGCAAGGACGTGCGCGATCTCCCGGACGGAGATGCCGCTTCTGCGCATGTCTTGGGCCTCTGCGCGCCGTCGCTGGGCCGGGGCGACGTATTCCGCTCGTGTCATCCGCGAGCGTTCTCGCGCCGCTTCTCGGGCCGCCTGGCGCGATCGCTCGCGCTCCCGATGCGCCGCAATTCGCGCTTCGCGTAACAGCGGCGGCACGTCAGCACCGTAGCGCTCCCACACCCAACGTGCCACGCTTTTGGCGATGTGACCGACCTCGTTATCCTTGAGCGGACCGCGGGTGCTTTCGGCGCCGACCTCAGCGGCGATCTGACCCGCGCGTTCAGATACGGCCCTACACCAGCCGTCGTAGACGCCGCCGGCCGTGCGTGTCGCCATCCGCCAATCGGTGACCGCGGCGTACGCCCAGCGGCGCAGCCGATCGAAGATCTCGACGTTGCGGCCGATCCCCGCCGGCGCGATCTTCTTCTGCGGCGGTCCCGTCAAGTCGACGTACTGCGCGAGCTCGGCGAGCGAATACGGCGCGTCTCGCCCGACTTTCGTGACGTACGTATCCGAGAGCGGATTGTGGTGAAAGCGGCCGGCGTAGCCGGTGTCGGCGCCGAGCGCGGCGGTGTAGGCGCGCTCGATCGCGGCCGCGTACCGAATCACTTTGAGACGGCTCGGATCCCCGAAGTCGGTCTGGACCCACGCGCCGAGCAGGTAGATCAGGTGGGCGTGCCCGTTGCGCGGGTTGACGACGACGAGGTTCGGCGCCGGCAGCTCGGCCTCGATCCAGGCCGCACCGCCGCCTTCGCTATCGATGTCGAAGCGCAGCGCCGTCAGCCATCCCGGCGGGTCGGGCGCGATCTCCGCCATCGAGCGCGCGGCTTCACGCCGCTCGCGATGGGCGCCGCGGCGGAAGTCGTCGGTGGCGTGGACCCGAAATGGAAGGGTCCGGGCGAACCGCTCGAGAGCAGGTTGAACCTGACCGGCGGCTGGCGCAAGCGCGGCCGTCGGGGCCTTTCCAACCGCGCCTGCCTGCCGGGACGCTCAAGCAATGCGGCGGCTAGGGTGGACAGGCCGGGGGTCCATCGGCTACGATGGACGTGGCTCGCCACCTATGGTGCGAAACCCGCCCCGTATCTCCCGATCGCGCCTACTTCTTCAGGGCGGACGCGGACGAGAGGTGAGAGGGACGAGCCCCTAGAGTAACGCCGTCGGTTCCCATGCCGGCGGCGTTTCGATTTCAGTCGATCATTGCCACGATTATCCGGTCCTCGGCTACGGCGTGCAAGCATTCTCACGCGATGGCGTCGGGGTTCTCACGCGATAACGCCGGGGACGCTGCTCGTTCTCACGCGATGACGTCGGGGAAGCGGCCCTTCTCACACGATAACGTCGGGGAAGGCGACGTGGTGAGAATACCCCCGGAATCGGGTCGGCTGGTCCGACGAAACGTCGGGAGGCTTCGCGCTTCACACGATGACGTCTGGGAAGCAGCACTTCTCACACGATAGCGTCGGGGAGGACTACTTTGTGAGAACACCCGCGTTTCGATAGACGATCAGCTTGCGACTCATCCAGTCGTCGACGAAACCGCGCGCGGGCAACGGATTTTGCTCGAGGCTAGGATCGAGCTTCCATGCGGCGATGACGCGATCGCGTTGGATGCTATCGAGGGCTTTGTGGAAGCGTAGGATCTGGCGCCCCACATTCGCGCCGCCGAAGGGCGCTCGGATTTCGCGCACGACGTCACCAACGCTGACCTTAACCATGCCCGAGGACTGCTGTCCAAGCAAAATCGTCAGGAGGCGCGCGAGGCGACTCTCCAGCACTTCGCGATACGGGTCGTAGGTCAACGCTACTGCAGGAATGCGGGGGTCGCTGCGCAGCGCCAAGGCGTCGACCCACGCGCCGAGCTCGTACCACACACCCGTTGCTGCGCCGCTGACAAAATCGTATTCGAAGCCGTGGTCTTCGATCGTCGGTGGTATCATCCCACGGCGCCCGCGTGGCTTAATTCCAACGAGCGCGCCCATATTGACCACGCGCAGGACGCTTTGGTGTTGCTCTTCGCGATCTTCACCGCGATGGCCGGCTGTGTACGTGGCTCCAAAATCCGCGCGCCCTTCTCGCTTCTCCATCTTGCGCCGCTTTTCAATACCGCGCGCGTCGAGCATTTGGTCGTATGACACGTACCACCAACCACGGTCGTCTGGTTCATTATCGACGACGTTGTTCACGAGTAGATCGAGCGTAACCTGATCGATCTCGCGCCAGCGATGATGAGCTTCGGCGAGCTCGCCTCGCTCGCGCTCAGAGAGTTTCCGTTTCAGCATCCCTAGCGGTCGAACGAGAACGACTTCGGCGACACTCTGACCGTCGCGCATAACGATCGGGTGTTCGGCTTCATCAGTCCAGCGCTCGCCAAGCTCAGTTGCACCGGCCAGCGCGAAGGCGATTGCGCGACGTCCGAGGGTCGTTGCAATCGTTACGCGCGTTCCGCGCACTGCTGGGGGGCTGATCCGGCGCGCAGGCCGCGACTCTGCAATCGCACCATGTCTTACATGCGTGCTGTTCTCGACGGCGACCTCAACTTCAGGAGGATATGCGTCGCTCGCAAAACCCCACACCATCATCACGCCGCGGAAACTTTCGATCTCCCGCTCCCTCCGCTCTTGCGTCGTTTCCGGAGCGAGGAGCGACAGCTGTGCGGGTGTTGTCCACCAGTCGCGCGCTGCTGCTTCGAAGATCGGCCAGCTCCCCGGCGTAACGCGCAGTATTGTTGTCTCCGCGTACTCAGGTCGCTCAATTACAATCGTCGCCAACGACTTCTTCCGCTCGGAGTTCTTGCTCGTCTTCGGCCGCTTCCGCGCGCGTTCGCTTAGTGAGGGCATTACGACGCTAAAGGCTCGCGTATGCGGTCGTCAGTCATCGAAAAGCTCTGGTCCGTGGGGCCACGGGTGGTCTCGCGCTGGTCAACACGCTGCGACACTTCTGGAGTTGCCCCCGTCAAGCCGGACACACAGCGAGTGAAGAATTGGCCTCTATAAACTCTCGCGGCGAAAGCATTTTAAGACGGCTATGCGGGTGAGTGCTGTTGTAGTCTTCAAACCAGGCGTC
>JAABUQ010010101.1_pt1 | contig 12482 bp, 15 predicted proteins | sample 5560001 | NCBI WGS metagenome assembly JAABUQ01 (sample SAMN10711888, study PRJNA513371) | rock metagenome | isolation source: Antarctica rocks | place: Antarctica: Victoria Land, Finger Mt nord | collected 2015-12-18
GGGAAAATCACCGTCGTGTTCTTCTCCGTCCCGATCTCCACCAGCGTTTGCAGATAGCGCAATTGAATTGCGACCGGCTCCTGTTGAATGCGGTGCGCCGCCATGCTCAGCTTCTCGGCCGCCATATATTCGCCCTCGGCATGAATCACCTTGGCGCGGCGCTCGCGTTCCGCCTCCGCTTGGCGCGCAATCGCGCGAATCATCTGGTCGGGCAGGTCTACCTGCTTTACTTCCACCATCGTTACCTTCACGCCCCACGTACCGGTGTACTCATCAAGCACTGCCTGCAAGCGGACATTGATCTTCTCGCGCTGGCTGAGCAGTTCATCCAGCTCCACTTCGCCCAAGACACTGCGCAGTGTCGTCTGCGCCAGTTGGCTGGTGGCATAAAGAAAATTCGTTACCTCTATCACGGCCTTAGTGGGGTTAACCACGCGAAAGTAAATCACGGCATTCACCTTCACCGTGACATTGTCCCGGGTGACCAAATCCTGCGGAGGCACTTCCATCGCTTCAATCCGCAGTGAAATCCGCACAATGCGGTCCAGCGGTGCAAAAACCAGAATGATGCCCGGCCCTTTGGGTTCACGCAACACGCGTCCCAACCGGAAAATGACGCCGCGCTCGTATTCGGCCAGAATCTTCACCGACGAAATCAGATAAAAAACCAGAATGACGATGAGAATCAGTACTGCGCCCGAGAAAAGTCCTGTGAATCCTTCCACCCTTCACGTCTCCTTGCTTTTAGCCTCTGTGACATACACAATCAGGTCCTGTACTCGTTCGACACACACACGCTGCCCCGGCGCAATCGTGCCATTTGAACGCGCCTGCCAATACTCGCCATGCACGAATACCGTGCCGTGCGGCTGCACGCCATCGGGATGAATCTCCGTTCGCGCCACGCCCATCTCGCCGACTAAACTCTCTTCACCCATTACATGCCTGCTCCTGCGCGCGCGCATTCCCAGCAATCCTAGAAAAATCGTGATCATGCCAAAAGCAAGGGAGACCGCAATCGCGAGACTCGGGCTTACCCGACGTGGTCCCTCGAGAATCACCGTCGCGCCGAACGCCAGCAACATTGTCCCCGCCAGACCCGAAATCATGTGCGTGTAGTATTTGAACTCGATCGTGAGCAGAAGCACCGCAGCTGCCATGATCGTGAACCCGTACCAGCCTGGCGAATCTTGATACATCCCGTACGCACCCGCGCAAAGCAGCAGTACGCCGAGGATGCCCGGTACAAACATGCCCGGTGCATGAAGTTCCCAGAACAGCCCCAAGGCGCCCAGCACAAGAAGTAGGAACGCAAGATTCGGATCAGCCAACATAGCGGCAACCGTGACCTTTCTAGTGTGTCAGTTCTCTCTTGGCTAAAGGAACTTTAACCGGCCTCCGATAACCCTCAAGCGCCGCGCTTTCGTCTTTAAAGTAGAGACCGGCCTCTGAATCAACAGCAAGCTCACCCGGCCTTGAAAAGGAGTAGTCATGAAAAAACAACTTTGTTCCCTAGCCCTTTCCGCACTTTTCGGATTAGGCGCAGCTATCGCCGCGCCGCAGGCACAAGACCCGGCCGCCCCGCCCCAGAGCAACGCTGATGGTGGACACCGCCAGTTCGATCCGAACCGGCAAGTGCAGATGCTGACCAAGCGCCTGAAGCTGACGGGCGATCAGCAAAACCAAATTCTTCCCATCCTGACCAGTCGCGGTCAGCAGATGGACAGCCTACGTTCCGATACCTCACTCTCTCCAGAAGATCGTCGTGCCAAGATGCGCTCCATCCGGGAAGACGGCAACGTGCAGATCAGGGCGCTGCTGAACGACAAGCAAAAGCAGACCTACGACCAAATGCAACAGCAGATGCATGAACGCGAGCAGCAACGCCGTGAGCAGCATCAGAATTCCGCTGGCGGCGCCGGAACACTGTAAAGTCGCGAGACTGGCCGGCTAGCATGTATCCGGCCAGTCTCCTCAGGAGCAAACCATCAGGAATCGGGTCACCTAACCTCCTTGGCCCTTTGCCGCCAATTTGGCCGTCAGATACCATCTGAGCGTGCCTTTGGGCTGTGAAACAAAGCTTTCTACATCCACGCGCATGATGGCGCCCTTCTTGAAATGGATTTGGGCTGTTTTCGAGCCTATGAGATAGGCAGCCAGATCGCTAAACAAAGGGTTGTGTCCAACTAACAGGATGGAAGCTTCATCGCGGTGAACGCGGATTTCGTCCCAGACTTTTTCCACCGTGGAACCAGGAGTCAACGCTTTCGTGTGCAGGATCTGCTGCTTGTAACCCAGCACGTGACGGGCGATCTCCGCAGTCTGTAAGGCGCGCTTCAAGGGACTACTGATTACGAGAGTGGGTGCGACGCCGGAGTCCGAAGCTGCCTCAAGGACTTGCCGCAACTTCTTGCGGCCTTCCGCTGTCAGCTCACGATCTGCATCGCTGCTGCCGGCTGAACCCTCTTCTGCAATTCCGTGCCTCAGCAGATAAACCTGCATAGGTGGATTTCGCCCTTCATTCTGTCATACTGGGTCGTTCATGCTGGTCTCGCGCTGCATTGGAATGGCCGCATTGGAATCGGCAGGATTGGATCAGTAATGCCGGTCGCGGCGCATTGACAGACCAGACCAGAAACCGCCTCTTACTTTTCGTCGCGATCGCGGCCGCCGGGCTCATCCACGTTTCGATCGCCGCCAGCCAGCTTCTGCTGGGCGTTGGTATCGCCTTGCTGCTGGTGTTTCGCCGCAAGCTGGAGTTCCCACGCATCTGGGTTCCGCTTCTCGCTTTCTTTGCGTGGACTCTGCTCGCTGATTTGCTCTCGCCAGACGCTTGGGGCGGCCGCGCTCAAATCCGCAAATTTTTCGTTTTCCTCTTTATTCCGCTGCTCTACGGCGTCTTCGTCCACCAGTTCGCAAAAGTCTTTTATCTCGTTGCCGCTTGGGCCACAGCCGCGACCGCATCCGGCCTTTGGGGGGTGGTCCAATACATCCTGAAATACCGGCATGCCCGCCAGACCGGCGAGAATTTCTACATCACTTACATAGGGCATCGCATTACCGGATTCGAGAGTCACTGGATGACTTTCGGAGCACTGCAGCTGAGCGTTCTCTCCCTCTTATTAGCGCAGTGGTTCTTCTCGAGCCGTAGGATGCCCGCCTGGGCTTACACCAGCGTCGTGATTCTAGGGTTCGCTATTCTACTTGGCCAAACACGAAGTATTTGGCTCGCGACCATCCCTTCCGTGCTCTATCTGGTGTGGATCTGGCGGCCCAAGATGACTCTTGTTGTGCCTGTCATTGTCGTTCTTGCCTTTCTCCTCGGCCCTTCAAGTACTCGAGAACGACTCAAGTCCGTGCTTGAGCCGCGCGCGGATGTTGATTCGAATCTCCACAGGCTTGTCACCTTTCGCACCGGCCTGCGAATGATCGAAGCACACCCCTGGTTCGGCTTAGGACCGGAGGAGATCGGACGAAATTTCCAAGCGTATGTTCCCGCTGACGTGAAGCAGCTTCCGGTCGGTTACTACGGCCATTTGCACAACATCTATCTGCAATACGCGGCGGAGCGCGGCATTCCGGGCCTGCTATGCATCTTATGGATGATTGGTCTCACTATCTGGGATTGTTTCAGAGCCGTTAAGCGCGCCGGCCCCACCCCGTCTCAGCAGCGCTTCCTCCTTCATGGCGCCATCGCTGTGACAATCGGCGTGCTAGTAGGCGGTTTGTTCGAATACAACTTGGGCGATAGTGAGGTTCTCATGATGTTCGTCAGCGTGGTGGCGCTAGGTTATGCGGCAGTGCGCAACGTCCCCCTAGAACCGGCGCGGATTTAAACAGTCGGCGCCGAAGTACCGCCTCCGAGACCCTGCTCTCGGTATCATAAAAGTAGCAATGGGCACAGCAACACTCAACACAACAGCAAGTGAATATAAGGTCGCCGACCTAGGGCTGGCGGATTGGGGTCGTAAGGAGATCTCTATCGCCGAGTTCGAGATGCCCGGCCTCATGGCAATTCGCGCGAAATACGCCGCCGAGAAGCCGCTAGCTGGCGTCCGCGTGACCGGTTCGCTGCACATGACAATCCAGACCGCGGTTCTGATTGAAACACTTGTCGACTTGGGCGCCGATGTTCGCTGGGCTAGTTGCAATATCTTCTCCACCCAGGACCATGCTGCTGCGGCTATTGCGGCCGCCGCTGTTCCGGTATTCGCCTGGAAAGGCGAATCGCTCGATGAGTATTGGTGGTGCACTTACCAGGCCATTAGCCATCCTGGTGGTGAAGGCCCTCAGCTGGTTGTCGATGACGGCGGAGATGTCACGCTGCTGATCCACAAAGGATACGAACTCGAAGACGGCAGCGATTGGGTCAACACGCCTTCTGGAAGTCAGGAAGAGAAGATCATCAAGGAACTCCTGAAGAAGATTCACAAGGAGGATCCTCAGCGCTGGCACAAACTCGCGAAGAATTGGCGCGGCGTTTCTGAAGAGACCACCACCGGCGTCCACCGCCTCTATAAGATGCAGGAAGCCGGCAAGCTGTTAGTTCCCGCCATCAACGTGAACGATTCCGTCACTAAGTCAAAGTTCGACAATCTCTACGGCTGCCGCGAGTCGCTGGCTGACGGCATCAAACGCGCCACCGACGTCATGGTGGCGGGCAAGGTGGCTGTCATCTGTGGCTACGGAGATGTCGGCAAGGGATCGGCGCACTCGCTTCGCGGGATGGGTGCTCGCATCATTGTCACCGAGATTGACCCCATCAACGCCTTACAGGCTGCCATGGAAGGCTTCGAAGTCACCACCATCGAAGACACCCTGGGACGTGGCGACATCTATGTCACCTGCACCGGAAACCTGGACATCATCACCCTTGAGCACATGCGGTACATGAAGGACCAGGCGATTGTCTGTAACATCGGGCACTTCGATAACGAAATTCAGGTCGACCGCTTGAACGAGCAGGACGACGTCAAGCGCACCAATATCAAGCCGCAAGTGGACATGTACACGTTCCCCGACAAGCACAGTATCTTCATGCTGGCCGAAGGCAGGCTGGTTAATCTCGGTTGCGCCACCGGCCATCCCAGCTTCGTGATGAGCAACAGCTTCTCAAACCAGACGCTGGCGCAAATCGATCTCTGGAAAAATCGAGACACTTACAGCATTGGGGTCTACACGCTGCCGAAGAAGTTGGATGAAGAAGTGGCGCGGCTGCACCTTGAGAAGATCGGCGTAAAACTCACGACGCTGAGTTCGAAGCAGGCCGAGTATCTGGGCGTTCCGGTCGAGGGGCCTTACAAAGCAGATCATTACCGCTACTAGCTCCCCAAGGCTTGAGACTTCTCTCATCTGAGAAACACTTCTTTACGAGGTTTCTCAGATGAGACGGTCACTTTCCCTGCTTGTCGCTGTATTGGTACTAACGCTCTCCACAGTGGCTTTCCCCTTATTCCACAAATCGAAAAATCCTTACGGGCATCCAAAGCCCCACAAAGTGCAACGCCACAAGGCGCAAAGCCACTAACCGAGATTACGGCTTGGTACCTAAGCCGCCCACCAGGATTTCCGAAAGTGAAGAGATCAACAGATTGCCTGGATTATCGGGCGTGTAGTTGATTTCGGGAATGTTGTCTACCGTAATAGCCATCGCGATCGGACCGCGCTTTGAGTAAATGATTCCTACATCGCTTCGGAGATGATCTAGCGCTCCTGACTTGTTGGCGATAGTCACATCCTTCATGTCGCGACCAATCGAATCGTGGTCACGCTGCCGCTTCAATACTGCCAGCATTTCATCTGAAGCAGCTTTACTGACCAGCTCACCGCGATAGAGTCTGTCGAGGATGGTAACCATGTCGCGCGGACTGCTGCGCCCCGTGCCCCACTGCTTGTTCTCCGGTTTTTCGCCTTCTTCCGTAACCCCGCTTGGGTGCGGCTTCAGATTGCTTCCGTCGCCCAGAATCTTACGCATAACTCGAGTTTGGGGCAAGGCCAGTTGCACCATGCGTGCGTTGACAGCGTTCCCGCCAATGCGATTGAGAATAAGATTGGTCGCCGTGTTGTCGCTCAGCACAATCATCAGATCCATCACGTCCCGCAACGGAAGCTGCACTCCGTTTGAGAGGTCCTGTAGAACGCCGCTGCCGGAAACTTTCTCGTCTGCGCTGATTGTCAACGGCTCTGTCCATTTCAACTTGCCTTCAGAGACTTCGGCAAAGCACTCCGCCATAATCGCCAGCTTAATCGTGCTCGCTGTACGCACCGGCTGGTCCGGCAGAATGCCGTAAGTGCCGCCTGTATCCAAGTTCTTAGCGAACAGCGTTACCTGGCCAGGAAAGCCTTTAAGTCTTGCTTTGATCCGTTGATCGACCATGTGCCCCACCATCGGCGTGACGCTTTGCTGAGTAGCGGAAAAGGCGATACAAAGTGGCAGGACAATAAGAAAAGCTCTGAACGTCATTCGCTTATGTTCGCATCGCTTTGCTTAGGCAAGGGTGCCCGGCCCAGACGAAGCGCAGCGGCCAGTCTATGCATTCCCGAATCCCTATGCGCGGTGTCACGGCGACGGCAAATTGGCGATTCTCTCTCCACACGCGGACGGTCAACTCGCCCTTATCTAACCGCTGACCATAATGCCCGCGTGTAATGGCAAGAGCTTGCGTCAGTTTTCCCGGACCGTTGGCCAGCCCTTTCGCAGAGCCTGCCCAGTTCCGTCGCTTGTACATCTCAGCGAGGCCGCAGACCGGTTCCAGCGCGCGGATAAGCACGCAACCAGGGGAACCTTCGTGATCAGCCACTACGTTGAGGCATTCGTGCATGCCGTAAATGAAGTACACGTAGGCATGTCCCGGCGGCCCAAACAGCACCTTAGTGCGTTCTGTGATTCCCCGTGAGGCGTGTGCCGCCAGGTCATCGAGCCCCAGATAGGCTTCGGTTTCGACAATCATGCCCGCAGTCTCACCATGTATCAGCACACAGCCCAGCAACTCGCGCGCAAGCTCAACCGCTGGACGTTCGAAGAAGGCCGGCGTGACCGCTTCCGTTTCTCTCAGAAGGCGTTCAAGCGGAAACGAATCCGCTGCGCCTTGCGGGGAGACTATGCGCTCACATTTGGAACTCGCCCTCAATGTACGCTAGAACATTACCACGTTCATCCGTTCATGCGACTCTTCACCGCCATCGATTTGCCTGCGGACGTTCTCATGCGCTTAGAGCGTCTGATCAGTGCACTTCGGGCTCGGGCGCTTATTAGCTGGAGTCCACTCGATAAGCTGCACGTCACAACAAAGTTCATTGGTGAATGGCCTGAGGCGCGTTTAGAAGATCTACACCAGGCTTTGGCAGCGTTAGTTCCCCGCGAACCATTCGACGTGGATGTGAAACAGCTTGGATGGTTTCCCAACGAACGGTCGCCGCGCGTGTTGTGGGTTGGCGTACATGGGGGCGAACAACTGGCAGCGCTTGCCAAGGACACGGAGGAACGGCTGCTCACGCTCGGAATCCAGCTGGAGAGCCGGAAGTTTTCGCCGCACCTGACACTTGCGCGCCTCAGGAATCCATTTCCGCTGGCGCCCTTGCGCGAAAAGGTAGAAGAGATGCAGCCGGCCGGGTTAGGCAAATTCGTGGTTTCGCATTTCAGCCTATTTCACAGCGAGACCAGGGCGCATGCCACTGTTTACCGAAAGCTTCGCCAGTATCAATTCAAATCTGCCGCGTCCACCTCGTAACATCTAGAAAGTGTCCGCCGCGATTCCATTCCCGCTTCTGGCTGCGATTACAACCGTTCTGGCGTACTTGATTGGCGCCTTGCCGTTCGGATATTGGTTCGTGCGCTTGTCCTCAGGCAAGGATATTCGCAGCATGGGCAGCGGAAACATCGGCGCGACAAACGTACATCGCACAGCGGGGGGTAAGGCCGGAGCTATCGTTCTGTTGCTCGACATTCTTAAGGGATTTCTAGCAGTCTGGCTGGCGGCCGTTATCACCGGCGGTAATACGGTTGCCCTCGCCTTCAGCGCCTCCGCCGTCATGCTCGGCCACTGCTTCCCCGTCTTTCTTCATTTCAAGGGCGGAAAGGCGGTTGCTTGCTTCGTGGGTGCGTTCTTGTACCTCACGCCTCTTGCGCTCGCCATAGTGGTGGTCATCTTCGTTGCAGTCGTGCTTCTTAGTAAATATGTTTCGCTAGGCTCTATCTTCGGCGCCTTGGCCTTTCCGTTCCTGGTCTGGATAATTAGTCATCCACCGCCGCCCATCCTTGCTGCTTCGACATTCGCTGCGCTATTAGTCATCTATCGCCACAAAGCAAATATTGATCGATTGAGACACGGCAAGGAGCATTCTTTCTCCCTGCGTGGCGGGAGAAGCCCGGCGTGAGCGGCGACTTAGCGGTGGTGGGCGCGGGTAGTTGGGGAACCGCACTTGCCATTGCTCTCAGCAGGCGTTTTGACTCCGTCCAGCTATGGGCGCGCGACCCAGGCCGGGCGGCCGAAATTCAAAGCGTGCATGAAAACCGCCGGTATCTTCCGGGATTCATCTTGCCCTCTCAAGTCAGCGTATCCTCAGAGCTCGAGCTCTCGCTGAAAAACGCGCAGATCGTGATAGCGGTGATTCCGTCGAGCCACTTTCGCCCTGTTCTAAACACCGTCAAACGCCATATCCGCCGCGGAGCGAGGCTAGTGAGCGCCACGAAGGGTTTAGAGGATCCCAGCCAGTGTCGCATGTCGCAGGTGATGACAGAGGTGCTGCCGGAACATCCATTCACGGTACTGTCCGGGCCGACTTTCGCCAGGGAGATAGCAGCCGGCGAGCCGGCGGCCATGGTCATCGCAGCCGAAGAACTTTGGCTGGCTGAAGAGATGCAGCGCGCGCTCGCCACACCGGCGCTGCGCTTGTACGCCAGCACCGATGTGGTGGGTACCGAGATTGGCGCCGCGCTAAAAAACGTCATCGCGATTGGCGCCGGCATCTGCAGCGGACTCGGACTCGGCAGCAATAGTGTGGCCGCACTTGTGACCCGTGGGCTGTCGGAGATTACCAGGCTGGCGGTCAGTATGGGCGGCAGCCCTCGCACCTTGAGCGGGCTTGCCGGCTTAGGGGATCTTGTTCTGACCGCGACGGGCGATCTATCGCGCAATCGCTTTGTTGGCGTGCAGCTTGGCCAGGGGCATCAGCTAAAGCAGATTCAGGCCGGAATGATCATGATCGCCGAGGGCATAGCCACCTGCCGCGCGGCACACGCATTGGCCCTTCAAAAAAACATGGACCTTCCCATCGTCAACCAGATGTACCAGGTGCTGTATGAAGCGAAGGAGCCGCGGCAAGCGATACGCGAGCTAATGGAACGCCCGCTTACGAGAGAATAAAAATCGCGCCTGTGTAAACCCCGCGCCAGTTTCCCTCGTTTGCGGAGGTGGACTTGTGATGGCTGCGGCAACTCAAATAAGCCTGAGCGTCAACCATGGCGAGGCGGTAATCCGGGCGGCCCGTTACGCCTTCGAATGTGACGCCCAACTCATGAGCCGGGTACGCGACGGCGACTCGCAAGCATACACTCTGCTGGTCCATCGCTACCAACGGCCGCTCATCCACTTCTTATTCCGCATTGTTCGCTCCCAGCATGTTGCAGAAGAGCTCGCCCAGGAAGTATTCTTGCGCGTGTATCGATCCCGGGCGACTTACGAACCAAGCGCGAAGTTCAGCACTTGGCTCTTTCGCATCGCAACTCACGTAGCCATCAATTGGCTGCGAGACGGTAAGTACGAGAAGAATCGTCAAAGCCTCGACGAGCAGGTCTGCGCAGGCGCTTGCCGCCAGCTTCGAGACCGCGCATCCACGGCGGAGGAGCGGCTCGTCGCAGGCGTCAAGGTTCGTCAGATACGGGAGGCCATTGACAGCCTGCCGGCGAATCAACGCGCTGCGGTGTTTATGCACAAGTACGAAGAACTTGCGTACTCAGAAATTGCTCTCGCGCTCAGCTGCTCGGAAGGCGCGGTGAAGAGTCTCCTGTTCCGCGCCTATGAGCGTCTGCGAACGCAGCTTGTGCAGTTCAGCGCGTAGCCGCGTTTCGCCTGGAATCGAGCCAGGAAAAGAAGCCGATGATAGTTTTGCCGTCGTGAATCTGTCCAGCGCGGATGAGATCGCCCAACTCCTGCTCCCCGAACCAGCGCATCTCAATACGCTCGTCAGGCATCTGCGCCGGCGCGCCGGCCGTCAGGTCGCGAGCTAGAAAAAGATCCATCTTCTCATCCACGTATCCTGGGCTGGGCCAAAAAGAGACCAGCTCCACCCAGTTCTTTGCTTGGTAGCCGGTCTCCTCTCGAAGCTCCCGTTTCGCGGCTTCAATCGCCGACTCGCCTGGATCTAAGCGCCCCGCCGGAAGCTCCCATAGCTCCTGTCTGGCGGGCAGCCGGAACTGCCTCACCAGCAGTATGCGGTTCTCCTCGTCCACCGCCATCATCACTGCTGACCCGGGGTGGCGAATGATGAAGCGGTGAATTTCGAACCCGCTCGGATCGGTTGCAATCTCATCGACTACTCTGAACAGCTTGTTCTCGAGTACCTCTTTTGAAGAGATGATCTTCATACCCTCTTACCGTATCGTTGCGCTAATTTGAGTTTTGGAGAACATCAGCCCCTTTGCGCCCGCACCTGTGCGCCGGCCCGTCATGCTGCAGCACTGGCAATCGCTCACCTTCCTTCACTGGAGGTACCCGCCTGATGCCATCCGGGCACTGCTTCCCCCTCAAGTCGAGTTAGATACCTTCGACGGCGCTGCCTGGGTTGCACTGACTCCCTTTCTGCTCACCGGTCTTCGGGCCCCATTCTCTCCCGCGCTACCCTTCCTGTCGCACTTTCCGGAGACAAATGTGAGGACTTACGTGCGCGGACCAGACGGCGAGCGGGGCGTCTGGTTCTTTACTCTTGAAGCGGGTCGCCTGATGGCAGTACTCGGCGCGCGCACCCTCTACCACCTGCCTTATCGCTGGGCCCGCATGCGCGTCAGGCGCACAGCCACGCAGGTGGAATACAGGAGTAGACGGAAGTCTCCATTCGGACGTGGCGCGTCCCATATTGTGGTCGAGCCCGGTCCACCCATCAAAGCAGGCGAGTTTGATAATTTCTTAACAGCACGTTACCGCCTGTATACCGTCCACCGCCGGCGCCTCCTTTTTGCAGCCATCGAACATGAGCCATGGCGCTTGCAGAGCGCCCGCTTACTGCGGCTGGAACAGGATCTGATTACCAGATCAGGTGTGCCGATTGAGACCGGAGACCCGGTGGTGCACTTCTCCCAGGATCTTGCCGTGCGAATTGGGCGCCTCCAAATAATCTAAGTGTGAGATCCCGGTCCGATTGCATCTAACTCCCGAATCTTATGGCAACTCTTTCCGGCATGAACTGGTGGGCGCTAGCTCTTCGTGGAGTAATCGCTATACTCTTCGCGATTTTGACATTTGTTGTACCGAGCCTTACTCTCGCGGCAATTGTTCTTTTGTTCGGCGCCTACGCATTGATCGACGGCGTTTTCGCTTTGATCTCTGCCGTTCGCGCCGCTCATGGACATGGCAGGTGGGGAGCGTTCCTGCTCGAGGGGATAGTCGGCGTCATCGCAGGCATAGTCACTCTGGCCGCGCCCGCCGTCACTCTGGCGTTTCTCATCTACGTGGTAGCCGGTTGGGCGGTAATCACCGGAGTACTGGAAATCATGGCGGCTATGCGCTTACGCCGTCACGTCACAGGTGAGTGGCTACTTATACTCACGGGGATTGTTTCTATCATTTTCGGCGCAGCCATCTTCGCCGCGCCCATCGTCGGAGCAATTGCAATTACCTGGTGGCTCGGCGTATACGCATTGATCTTCGGCGCGTTGACGCTAACGCTGGCTTTCAGATTGAAGACACTACACGGGGCAGCTCTAGCCCCAGTAGGCCCGAGTTTATGAAACTCGCCGGCGTTCTGGGCTGCGTGATTGTTCTCTGTTCTTGTGGAAGTCGTAACACCCCCGGCCCGGGAACCGTATCGAGCTTGGGTCCGGCGCAAGTACCTGCTACCTATACGCCGCGCTTAGGCGTAGCCGTTACCACCGCCAGCAGAACTTGCATTGCCATCCAGAACGCAAACTTGACTGCAAATGGTCCCGTGACCCTGATATCTCCCATGGCGCCGCAAACGTTCACGCAAGCAGAGATCGCCGCAATAGCTCCGGCGCCCTGCCCCATCAGCAAAGACGTGGATCCTACCATCTCGAACTACGATGTCCACGTCCTGGGAGGTGCGAAGTTGCCCAAGCTTACGCCGCTTATCGCTGTGGTGGGCACATCAGCTCCCTTCTCCATGGATGCAACCAATAGCGTTCTAGGAACTTGTTGAAAATTGATCTTCGCAAGTGACTAAAGAAGGTGGTGAGCGTCTCTTGTGGATGCGAGGAAGAGACGAGCAGCAAGCGAGTGTATTCAGCTATGTAAGCGCGGAGGAGCGTA
>JAABUQ010010103.1_pt1 | contig 12481 bp, 17 predicted proteins | sample 5560001 | NCBI WGS metagenome assembly JAABUQ01 (sample SAMN10711888, study PRJNA513371) | rock metagenome | isolation source: Antarctica rocks | place: Antarctica: Victoria Land, Finger Mt nord | collected 2015-12-18
CGAGATCAAACCGTGCAGCGTGCGGGCCCTGGCCTACCAGCTGTTCAACCGCAAGCTGATCGCCTCGATGGGCAAGCTGAACACGCAGAAGGTCAGCCGGTGGGCCACGATCGCGCGCGAGGAAGGGTCGATGCCGTGGGAATGGGTCGTGGACCCGACCCGCCAGGAGCAGTCCGTCCCGACGTGGCATGACCCCGAAGCCTACGGCCGGGCGGTGCAGCGGTCCTACCGGCGGAACAAGTGGGAGGCGCAGCCCACGCACGTCTCGGTCTGGTCCGAGAAGGGCACGGTGGAGGGGACGCTCAAGCCGGTCCTGGACAGGCTGGAGGTGCCCTTCCAGGTGCTCCACGGCTGGTCCGGCGCCACCCCCGTCTGGGAGGCGGCGCAGGCGAACCTCGGCCGCCACCAGGACACGCTGATCCTGTACGTCGGGGACTACGACCCGTCGGGGATGGGCATGTCGGAGACGGACCTGCCGCAACGGCTGGCCCGGTACTCCACCGACAAGCCGGGCGAGAAGGCCCTCGACCGCGCGACCGTAAACGAGATCCTCTCCGACGGCCGGCTCACCATCCGGCGGATCGCACTGACCCGGGAGGACACGCTGGCCCTGGGACCGGCGACCCGGTTCCCGGCGTCCGACAAGAAAAAAGACTCCCGGCACGGGTGGTTCGTCCGGACCTTCGGTGAGGGGTGCTGGGAACTCGACGCGCTCTCCCCGAACGTGCTCCGAGAGCGCGTCGAGGGGGCCGTCCTCGGCGTGCTGGACCGCAAGGTCTGGGACCGCTACGTCCACGCCGAGCGGGTGGAGATGGAGTCCATCGCCGCGACGTGCCGGTCGTGGACGAGCATTTTGCGACCTGTCGCAGAATACCCCGACGACACCCCGGAGAACTGACTACTCGGGACGGACGACACCGAAACACCAGCAGTTAGCGATGCGATCGGGAAGCGGGGAGTAGCTACCCCGTGACGGCCGGCTGGTACGCGGGGACCCCTAGCCCCCGTGCCAGCCGGCCCGGCCCGCAACACTAGGGGGTGCCATGCCGGAACTCAATCAGCCCTACGTTCCGTGGTACGGTTTTCCGGTCTGGCCGCCTCAGCCGATCCCCGCTCAGTGGGAGCGGACGAGACACGTCAACGTGTTCATGCTGGAAGGCGGCGTCCGGGTGGTTGACCTGACCGGCGCGAAGATCTGGGAGGGGCGGGACGAGTGCGACTCCGGCACGGGGTCATTGGCGCCCGTCACAAAGTTCGACGTGCCCCACCCCGACGCCAATTTCGGCTCGTACGGGCGTTACGGAATGACCTATTCCCTCCGGGCGATCATCCTGGCCGGCGGGAGGTGGATCATGGAGGGGAAGAACCACTGGAAGCCGTTCGGCCCGACCCTGGCTTACTGTGAGATCGAGCCCGAGCGGGCCGCGAGACTGTTCGTCATGGAGAACTTCCCTCTCCCGGCGGAGTTGATGGGCGAGGCCCAGAGGCCGCCGGCCACCATCGGCGAGCACCTCGCCTACCTCGGCCGCGACGCGAGCAGCACGAAAACCTTTCACGATCTGATCAATAACAAGGCGATCGAAGGGGGGCCGGTTACGGTGCCCGGTCAAAAACGCGGGCTCTGGTGGATGCGGGTCCTCGACCGGGGGTTGGCGTTCAAGAAGGGGCACGGCTGAATCGGAGTCGATTCCGATTCATTCCGACGGCACTCCGATTCAATCGGAATAGTATCATTATTCTTTGACATTGAGAATGCGTTCGGTACGATTGATTCGGTGGCGGCAAGAACGCCACGAATCGTGTCACGAACGCGAGGCATGTCCATGCAGGCGGAAGTCACCCGGACCGTGTGGATCTCTCACCGGGAGGCGATGCGCCGGCTGGCGATCGGCTTCCCGGCGCTACGCGGCCTGATCCGCACCGGCCGCGTCGCCGTGCGGAACATCGAGGGCTCACGCCCCCGTGTCCTGGCCTCGGACGTCGCCAAGATCGCCGACGAGTCGACCACCCGGGCGGTCCCCGAGACGGAGGCCGCCGCGTGCTGACCAAAACCTTGTCCCAATGGATCAGCGGGGCCGAGGCCCGCCGCCGGCTCGGCATCGGCCGCAAGGGGCTGGCTGCCCTGGTGGAAGCCGGGCGCCTCTCCGAGCGGCGCGTGCTGGCCGACCGGCCGCGCTACCTGGCCGAGGAGGTGGAGCGGATCGCCATGGAGTCGACCCGCTCCGCGGCGAAGGGGGCGGCACCTTCGATGAATTCGAAGGCTCAACGCCCGCGGTCCATTGAGACTCTGGGGTAACGCGCGAAGAGGAGAGCAAAGGGAAAAGATAGGCGCTGGCGTGGGGTTTTCGGCTTGTGCGCAATGCGACGTATGCGGCCCCGCTCCATCGAGAAAATCTCATGTGACTGCGGCGCGTGCCGCGTAATTGTGGCAAGCTTTGCCTGAGGCGAACGCCAGGATTTCAGGGCACTGATCACCTTGTCAGCCACGACCGGGGCATTTCGCCCATCCCACCGAACGCGGCCCGCCGGCCAGGATCGCCGGCCGGGCCCGGCTAGACCCGACCCCCGACCGACCGGCGCGGCTGCGGCTGCCGGGGCGCGTGCCCCGTCGCCGCCGCGCTCTGACCACGGAGGATCGCAGATGCCTGCACCCGTAAACGCATCCGAAGGGCCGCAGTACACGACCGGCCTCGACGCGTGCCGCGCGCTGGGAATCAGCCCCAGGACGCTCAGGAAGCTGGCCGGCCGGAAGCTGATCGGCGTCCGCCAATTCCCGGGACTCGCGCCCCGCTACCTGAAATCCGACGTCGATCGACTCCTCGCCGAGTCCGAGCGGCCGGCGATGGCGGATTCGAAGTAAACCCGGGCGACCGCGGGGTCAATCTTGGCCGAGAGACCCGCGACCGCCCGGAGCCCTTTAGCCTGATGGGCGTCAGGACCCGGATAATATGCAAAGCCTCACAACCCGTCGAGCCCGCAACCGGCACCCGGAGCCGGCCCGCCCCCCATCCGTCCCGACCTGGCCGACGACCGAGCCCAAGCCGCGGCCCTCCGCCAACCACGTCGGCTCGGCCGAGGTCTGCCGCCGGTTCGGCCTGCGGCCGTTCTCGGTGCAGGCGGTTGTTCACTGTGCGCCGGTGCCGCGGCGCTGGTTCGCCGGCCGGCCGATGATCGACGTCAGGGAGTTTGCCGTTGCCCTTGTCTCGCCGCCGATGGCGCGCGATAACCGGGCCAACAAAATGGACCCTGGCGGGGTGAGATCCGCCAGGGCCCGAGAGTCCCTCGTACGTGCTCTGCCGGGCACGAAGGACACACGATGAAGGTACGCGATGAACCCATGGGGGGCAACCCCAGCGGGGCAAACGGGCACGTCTGTAGCCAACCCGAACCGCCCTGCCTGGGGGCGGCACTCCGGGCGCTCGCACGGGGCCTCTGGCCGGTGGTCATCCACCCGTATGACGCCAAGGTCCCCTCGCCCGGTAAGGCCCCGATCGGCCAGGCGTGGGGCAAGGAGCGGCCCGACGAGCAATCCCTCCGCTCGACCTTCAATCGCCACCCAAAGGGCAACGTCGGGTTGAAGCTCGGGGCCGAGGGCGGGGTCGTCGACGTCGACGTTGATGACCCTGGGGCGGCCGCCTCGGTCCTGGCCCGGATCTTCCCGGACGGCATCCCGCCGACCCGGGGTTGGTCGAACGCCGACGGCAAATTCCACCTGCTCTTCCTCTGGGACGACCGCTTCGCCCGGTACGGGAAGTCCATCATCAAGGGTCAGGTTCAGGCCGGCGGGGAAGTCACCGGGAACCCGAGCTACGCGGGGCTGGAGATCCGCATCGGGGCGCCGATCGGCTCGGCCAAGCAACTCCAGACGGTCATCCCGCCGAGCCTCATGGCCAACGGGGCAGCCCGCCGGTGGAACGAGCACCGCGAGATCCTCCCGGCCCCCGAGTCGCTCTTCGCCGACCTGGACGCGCACGCCGCTCCAGAGGCCGGCCCGACGAAGGGCAAGGCGTCCGACCCCAAGCCCAAGTCGCTCGACGACGTCGCACTCGCGGCCGACGCGCTGCGGTTCCTCGGCCCGGTGTATTACGACGATTACGGGCAATGGCTCAACATCGGGTTCGCCCTCCACTGCCTCGGCCAGACCGGGCTTGGCCTCTGGGACGACTGGTCTCGGGCCAGCAGCAAATACCAGGACGGGGTGTGCGAAGCGAAGTGGAGGGGGATGAAGGACGACGGGGTCAAGCTCGGAAGCCTCTTCCACGAGGCCAAGCGAAACGGCTGGAAGAGGCCGACCAGGCCGGGGCGGAAACCCGCCTCGCCCCCAGAGCCGTCTGCCAATGGCGAGCATGATCCCCCTCCCCCCGGAGGCGGGGAGGCCTCGGCCGAGGAACCCCCGATCAACCGGACGGATCTCGGCAACGCCCGGCGTCTCGTGAAGCGGTTCGGCGACGACATGCGCCACTGTGCACCATGGCGTACATGGCTCGTCTGGGACGGCCGAAGGTGGGTCAAAGACCGGACAGGCGCGACCAAGCGGATGGCCAAAAAGACCGTGCAGTTGATCGCCATGGAGGCTGCACAGATCGAAGCAGACGAGGAACGGAAGGCCACGCTGCGGTGGGCTCTTTCTTCGGAGTCGAGAAAAGCCCTTGAAGCTATGGTGGCGGTTGCTGAAAGCGAGCCCGGGGTGTCGGTCTCGGGCGAGTCCTGGGATACCGACGACTGGCTACTCAACTGCCTCAACGGGACCATCGACCTTCGCACTGGCAAGCTGAGGCCACACCGGCGAGAGGACCTGATCACCAACCTCTGCCCTGTCGAGTTTGATCCGAACGCCAAGTGCCCGCGATGGGAGCAATTCGAGCACGAGATTTTCGCCGGCGACGTCGGGGTTATCCGGTACATGCGGCGGGCCGTAGGGTATGCCCTTACGGGCGTTGACCATGTCCAAGAGATCAACATCCTCTATGGTGACGGGTCTAACGGGAAGAACGTGTACCTCGACACCGTTCGGGGGATTTTCGGTGACTACGGCTTCCAGGCCGAGCCGTCGCTTTTGCTCGCCAGTCAGTCAGAGAAGCATCCGACCGGAGTGGCCGACCTTTGCGGCCGGCGGTTCGTGTCGGCCAGCGAGATCGACGATGGGAAGCGGTTCGCTGAAGCGTTCGTGAAGCGGCTCACCGGGGACCGCACGATCACGGCCCGACGTCTCTACGAAGACAACTTCCAGTTCAAACGCACCTTCAAGGTCTTTCTGGCGACGAACGCCAGGCCGGAAATCCGGGGACAAGACGCGGGGATCTGGAGGCGCATCCGCCTCATACCCTTCGGCGTCACCTTCGTGAAAAAGGAGAAGCCGAGCAACCCGCCGTTCATCCTCCACGAGCAAGAAGGGTTGATCGACGACCTGACAAAAGAGGCGTCCGGCATACTCGCCTTGTTCGTCCGCGCTTGCCTGGAGTGGCAACAGGAAGGGATGAAACCACCCCCAGCGGTCATCGCAGCGACCGAAGATTACCGCAAGGATATGGACACAGTTGCAGAATTCATCTCCGAATGCTGCAAGTCGTACCTCGACCACGAGGCGTTGAAGACCCAGGCGAGAACCAAGCCGGCCGAACTGTACCAAGCTTACGTCGAGCACACGAAGTCGAGCGGCATCGAACCGTTGGGCTCGCGGGTTTTCGGGGCCAAGCTGGAGAAGCTCGGGTATCACCTCGACAAGAGTAACGGTAAGTGCTGGCGGCTCGGGATAACCCTTCTCGCCAGCGGGAGCACCCCCGGGGAGGCGGGAGCACCTTAGCACCCGACCAGAGCCATGCGGAAATCGCTTAGGTACTGGCCCTTTTCCGTTGCCAGGGAAGGGTTAAGGGAAGGCCAGTACCTTAGTACCTAGCCAGGCCAAAACTTTGAGCTTTGCTCCCCTCGTGAGATTAGTTTTTCGGGAACCGGGTACTCCGGGTACTTAGGTACTCCCCCCGGTGGAGGACCCAACCCTAATGCCGACGCTCCGAGTCCACGACGCCAACCGGTGGTCGAGCCTGTCCGAAGACGCCGAAGTGATCGCCTCGTACCAGGCCAACACGCAGCTCGTGCGTTTGGCAGTGTCCGGCTCCGGCGAGCGGTCGGCCGTCGTCCTACTCAATCCCGACGACGCGAAAGCCCTGATCAACGAACTGATGGCCGCGGTGCACGAGCACAAGGTGGCGACGAAGCGACGTCAGCCGGCCCCGACGCTGCTGCGTAAGCAGTCCAACAAGCCGCGCTCCATCCCGACCACGGGGTGACCCGATGACGACCGCGACCGCGGCCCCTCCCAGGCCCCTGTTCTGCACGCGATGCCGGGCCCCGCTCCCGCCCGACGACTTCGGCACCCGGCTGACGCTGGAGCCCGCGGCGGGGGCCGGTGGGCCGGTGACGAGGCGTAACCCAATGTCGACCATCCCGGCCGGCGTGGTGGACGACCCCGACGTGAAGCCGATCCCCGAACCCGACGGCCGGCTCAACCGACCACGCCGGCCGGCCCCCGGCCCGGTCGTCCCTGATACGGTTTGGGTAGTTTCGGCCCTCCCAAACCCGTGCCTTTCCGTCCCCATGCGCTCCATGCGCTCCATGCGACTGATGCGCTCTATGCGCTCTTGTATGAAATTACTTTGAGAACTCCGTTGCGTCTGCTCTAATAGACGTGAGTGCGAACCCGCCCGCCACGAGGACCCGCCGACCATGCCCGCCGCGCCCGACCGTGAGCCGACCTGGGTCGACCGGACCGCCGGGGCCCGCATCCTCGACGCCGACCCCCGCGTGCTCGACCGCCTGGTCGACGAGGGGCTGGTGGGCGTCCGCCGGCTCCCTGGCGTCCGCGCCCGTTACCGGCGGGAAGACCTTGTGAGCCTGGCCCGCAATGCGCTCGTGCCGGCCAGGCCGGCGGCGACCCCCGAACAACATTGAAGACAGGCCATCGTCTCGGGCCTGTGGTGGGGAGGGGCCGGGCCCGTTCGTCGCGGGCCCGGCTTCCACCGCCGGCCGGGCCGAGAAATTGGAGACCGACCGTGAGCCACGCAGACGACGCCGCCCGGCACTACAAAACGAACCAGGCCCGCTCGCGGGCTATGAGCATCAAGGCCGACGTACCCCTGCGGAAATACCTCTCGGCGATGGAACTCGCGGGCGAGATCGTTCCGGGGGCGGCTGACGTCATCGCGGCGAAGGTGCTCGACCCGACCCGGGCCACCCGCGCGGGGGTGGACCAAACCTCAGCCTCCGCCGCCCGCTTGGCCAACTCGATCCTCGGCGGTGGCGGCGGTGCGCCCCCCGCGGTCGGGATGCGGGGCGGCCCGAGACTCGACTCCCCCAGCGTCGCGGGCGGGGCCGGGGGCAACCTCGTGCGTGCCGCCGAGTTCCTCGCGGGCGAGGGCGCGGTCTACCTCACGGCGCCCGACGGGAATCCCGCTGAGCCGCCCCTCAAGGCGGTCCTCCGCCGCTTCGGGCTGCCGGGCGGCCGGGTCGATCAGGTCTACCGCGATCACGCCGCGGCGCTGGCTGGCCGGACGGGCGGCGCCCTCATAGCCTCGGTCTTCGGCGTCCTGGCGGAAATCGACGGCGGGATCTTCCTCGGCGCCGAGCCGGGGCGGTCCACGGCGCTGGAGATGGCCGCCCGCCCGGCCGCGCCCCCCGAGCCCCGGCCGACGGTCGGCCCGGACCCGAAGGCCGTATTTTTGGGCCGGATTGGCTTTTGATTGTTACGCCCGGAGATGGAGGCCCCGAGCATGAACGACCAGCAAGACGCCCCGCCGCCCCGCCGCGAGGTCATCCACGACACCATTACCGAGCGCTACATGGGCGCGACCGACCTGACCCCGCCCGGCGGCAGGTTCGGCGTCCGCGTGCCCGTGGAGCGCGACGGCAAGTGGGTCGAGGAGGTCCGGTACGTCGACGCCCACGGCAACCTGCTGGACGGCGAGTGACCCCGGGAGCCCCCCGCGATGCGGCGGGGCGTCCCGGAGTGGTGCAACTGCGGGGGTGTAGTACATGGCGATCGTCGTCCGCGGTGGCCACAGATACCTCTACCAGTCCGTGCGCCGGCGGGGTCGGGTCACGAGCGAGTACCGCGGCGCCGACCTCCTGGTCGACCTGTACGCCGGGGAGCGGGCCGGGCGGCGCGAGGAGGCGGAGGCGGCGAGGAGGTCCAGGGCCGCGATCCTGGCCGGCGAGCGGGAGGCGGACGAGGCGTTCGACCGGGTCGAGCGGGTGTTCCGCTCGGCGATGAAGGCGGCGGGCTACCACAAGCCGGGGCGGGGCCCCTGGAGGAGAAGGCGGATGGGTAATCAGGCAGCCGCCCCCCTTCGGGCGTCCGTCGCAGAGGCCCGCAGCGAGACTCCGGGGGGGGTCGTCGCGGAGATACGGCTCGCCAACTCCGGGGACGTGGCGGCGATGAAGCGGGTGCGTGACCGGTTCGCGGACGGCGGCAAGGGCACCGAACTGGCGGGCCTCCTCGGCTCCCCCGAGTACAACGCCAGCGAGAACGCGGTGAAGGTGTTCGCCGGCACGAGCCCGGTCGCGGCCGCGGCCGCGCGGCAGACGCTGGAGGGTATGCGCCGCGACCTGACCGGGCCGGACGCGCCCCCGCTGGAGAAGATGCTGGCCGACCGGGTGGCGTACTGCTGGTTCCGGCTCTACCAGGCCGAAGCTGCCGCCGCGCGACCGGACGTCGATCTGACGATCGGCCAGAGCGAGTTCATGCAGCGGCGGATCGACCTGGCCCACCGCCGGCACCTCTCCGCCGTCAAGGCGTTGGCCGTGGTCCGCAAGCTCGGCCTCCCGTCCACCTCGGTGACGCTCAGCCAGTCGGTGTCCGTGAAGCTCCAGCCGGACGCCGGGCTGGAGGCGGCCGACACCAACCGGCACCCCCAACCCCTGGCCCTCGATGGAGGCCCCGACCGTGCCTAACCTCGACGAGCGAGCCCGTCGCCTCCCCGAGTCCGAATACGTCAGCTCGGCGCAGGCCGCCGCGATGCGCCGGGCGGTGGCCGTATGAACTCCGCGATGCCGCCCCACCACCACGCGGAGACGCCCGGTGATAGCGACCGTCGATCCGGTGGCCGGGGGAAGGCGAAGGGCCGGAAGGTCAAAGCTAAGGCCGCGGCGAAGCGCCGGAAGGCCGGGTGAGGCACGTTCCACGCGAGAAATCGCCCGGCGTGGAACGCCCGATAACGGGGGTTACGTTCCGTTGAGCCCTTCACCCACCCGCGGGATGCGACCCTGCGGGTTGTGACGATGATCGTCACACCGGCCCAAATACCGAAACTTTCGGAATTTGCCGCGTGCGTGGTGATGACCGCCACGCACCGTCGGGCGGGGTAAGGCATGGGCATGATACCCCACGGCCAGCGCCCCTCGGTCCCGTCAGCCTCGACGGGATCGCCAGCCTCGGCCACGCCCGGGGCCCGGACAGAACCGGACAAAAGGCCGATTCGGGCGGGCGGAAAAACGGAATTCTGTCCGGCCACGCCGTCAGCCTCGACGAGACCGCCAGCCCCCGCCGCAAATGCGGAAGGCCGCCGCGGCGGGATGCCGACAAACAGAAAGGCCGCGGGTTTGAGCCCGCGGCCTTCCGTTGGTTCAGCGTTGGAGGCGTCGACGTGAGTGAGAAGCCTACGCAGCGACGAAAAGCCGCCGGTCCGCCCCCCAGCAAGCCCGTGAAGTGTACGATTCTCCTCGACGTGGAGACTCACACGAAATTAGCCGCCGGTGCGGCCATGCGTCGGTGCGACCGCTCGTCGTTTGCGGCCACCATACTCCGCGAGGGCTTGAGGGGGATCGTCGCGTTCGACCGCAACATCCCGCGGAAGCCTGCCGACAACGCTGACCCTGCCGGTGAGGGTATCGGCGGGGCCGACGCAGCCTAGAGAATAAATCCGGGGGTCGGCCCCGGGGGCGGTTCCGGTTGGGCTGGCGGTAACGGCGGCACGGGCGCCCGGAGACCCGGGGCAGGGGAGGGCGTCGGCAGAGGGGATACCCTTCGAAGGGGTCTAGACTGAGCGATACCCGTTGCCGGGTGGGATCAGTTACCCCTATTCCGGAAAACGTCGCGGCGGTTGGCGACCCGTACCACCAGGACGATCAGGCGGGCGTCCTGGATCGTGTAGACGACCCGGTAGTCTCCGACCCGGATGCGGTACTGGTCGGACTGGCCTTTGAGCTTGTCGACCCCGACGGGGCGAGGGTCCTCGGCCAGCGCGGTGATCTTCGGGGCAATGCGCTGCTGGACCGCCCGGGGGAGGTCTTGAAACTCCCTGAGGGCCGGGCGGGCGAATTCGACGGTGTACCGGGGGGAGGGGTCGGACGACACGGGTTAGAGTCCAAGGTCGGCCTTGATCTGGTCCCACGGTACGGTGCCGTTCGCCTCGACGTCCGCGAGCGCGGCTTGAGCGGCCTTGGCGTCACGGCGGTTCTCGATGGCCTGGAGCAACGCCAGGTCCTCGACGGAAACGACGGCCGCCACCCCCTTGTTGTGCCGGACCAAAAGAAAACGCTCGCCCTTCCCGGCCCCGCGGATGACGCTGGAAAGGTCCTGGCGGGCCTTGCTGGCGGTGAGCTTAATCACGGCTTTTACCCCTATCCCATGCCCGGCAGAATTTTGTACAAGACTTTTCGATCATTTTTCGACATTCCTTGGCTATCATCGGCCTTGCACGGGCTTCCGTCAATCGTTTTGTACAAACTCCCCCATTTTACCAACGACGACGCCCCGCCGGGCCTCGGTAGGCCAGGCGGGGCGCGGGGTATTCACACTGTGAATGGCGGCGCGGGTCAGTCGGGGACGGATTCCAGAGGTAGGGGACGGATGAACCCCGCCCGAGCATACCAGGGCGGGGCGGGGGCTGTCCGAATGACTGTCACTACCACTGACAGTCAAAAAGGCCGTCTTTGCCAATCGTCTTGATCGGGCCGGCGTCAACATGTCGATGATCGACATGTTGACGCCGGGTATCTAAAGACAGAACGTTTTGCCTGTGGACGATGTCAGTACCGCTGACACCCTTTCCGAGGGCCGAGGGTACGCGGCTCGTGCGTACCCTCGGGCGCGGGTCAGCCGTCACGGGTCGCGGATCACCACCGGGTCGGCACCGTCGAGGCGGATCACTTCGGCCTCACCGTCGGGGCCGGGGCGGATCACGGCCACGAGCCGCTCGCCGTGCCAGACCGCCCGGTGGTAGGTGTCCGTCGGCAGGTACTCCGCGAGTTCCTCGGCGAGCACCTGGTCGAGCGTGAGCCGGTGGTGCGAGTGGTAGAGCAGACACTCGCCCTCGGTGACCGACCACGCGACGCCGCGGGTCTTGCGGCGCGCGTCGTCGATCTCATGGAGCGTCTCGACGCCGTCCATCTCGTCGGCGACGTCGGCGTCACGCGCCGCCCGCTCGGCGGGGGTCGACTCCCGGGGGAACCGGGTCGACGCGAGGGCCGAGGCCCCGGCGGCCTTGAGCACGTCGCGGCGGTTCAAAGCGCACCCCCTTTCGACCCGGGCCGGGCGACGTCGGCCAGGACGACCCGGCAGAGCAGTAGCTCGCCCCCGTCGCCGTTGCCGCCCTGGCTGACGACCCACAAGACGCCGTCCTGCTCGACGGCGGCGGCCGGCCAGGTGTCGAGCTCGGCGACGTGGGTTCCGTGCCCGCTGGGGAGCGGCGACCACCCGGCAATCTTCACCACGAAGCGGATCAGGGCCTGCTGCGCGGCGTACTGCCGGCCGCAGAGATCCTGCTGGCGCTCCTCCCACTTCCGGTGCACCGCGATCGGGGCATCGTCGGGGACCGTCCGGTCATGGGCCGCCTGGCACTCGACCCAGGCCCGGGACTCGTCGAGGAACGCCGCGGCGAGCCGCCGGCCCTCGAAGAGCAGGCCCGGGGGCGGGGGCGGGATCGCCGCGTGCCTCCCGGCGATCGGCACGGCGGCGAGGGCCGGGAGGAAGCGGCGGCGGGTCAATAACGCGTCGGGAGCGGCGAACGTCTCCATGGCAATTCTCCTGGAAGGGTGAGGGGCCAACCCGGGCCGGCAGCGGTAGGCCGCTGCCGGCCCTCTCTCTTGCGCGGTACGATGAGCGGGCTCTCGGTGGGGCGGGGGCCCGGGCGCGTTCGGTTCCACGCGGCCCGGGCCCCCGTTCGTGCGCGGGGCTCAGACGCAGCCGTGGTTGCGGAGCTGGTCCTCATCGCGGTAATCCGACCCGACGTTGGTGCGGCGGGGGGTGCGGAGCCGGATCGACCGGGCGTCGGCCGAGGGGCGGGTCGGAAGCTTTGCGACGTAGAGCACTGACCGGGGGTCGGCAAGGTCGGCCAGCCACGCGGCCTCGAACGCGGCCGAGACGGCGGCCGGGTCCGCCTCGGACGGGGCGGGCACCGGGGCCTCGGTGGTCGTCCAGCGGTCGGCGTCGGTGTCGGCGGGCCAGTCGGCCGCGCGGGCGTACTCGCGGTCCCACGGGTCGGCCGGC
>JAABUQ010010104.1_pt1 | contig 12481 bp, 12 predicted proteins | sample 5560001 | NCBI WGS metagenome assembly JAABUQ01 (sample SAMN10711888, study PRJNA513371) | rock metagenome | isolation source: Antarctica rocks | place: Antarctica: Victoria Land, Finger Mt nord | collected 2015-12-18
TCAGGTCGAACACCGCGTGCCCGCTATGCCTGTATTCCGTCATCCTCCCTATTCTCGGAGGAAACGGGCGGCTGAAAGCCGACCGCCTAAAAGGCGGTGGGATTAGACCGGGCGGACGGAGCTAAAAAGCGCAGCGATCTATAGGGAATGGACTGGCACATTTTCTTCGCGCTGCTATCCCAGTACCCATCCGGCCCGTCGAGATCTCCGCCCCCCACCAGAACACAGGCATGCACGCGGGTGTCGATGGCGCAAGCCAGAGAGGTGATGAAGGACCCCATGGAGTAGCCCATCACTCCAATGCGCTTGGCGTCCACGTCCTTACGCGTTTCGAGATAGCTGACGGCCTGCATGATGTCGGCTACCATCAAGCCGCTCATGCGGCGGGCCATGTCGTCAGGCGCAATGTCTATATCGTGCTGGCCTGTATTGGACTCGCGCTCCTTATTGCGTTCGTACTCACCGATGGGATCGTAGGTAAGAACGACCGCGCCGGCCCGGGCGTACAAAATGCCGGCCCAAGACGCATACCACGATGACTTATCACCGCCATGTCCGTTCACCACGATCAGAGCGGGGTGTTTGGTGAGAGTGGCGCCGGCCGGGCGGTAAACGATAGCCGGCACGCGAAGGCTGTAATCAGTCGCATAGGAGACGCGTTCCGCTGTTACGCCGGGTGCAGGGGTAAACTGCCCATAAGATTTCTCTCCCGGATTGACCAGTTGCCGTGGGACGTGCATAGTCTCTTCGATCTGCCGTCGGAGATCCTGCCAGTCCTTCTTAGTTGCGCCTCCGGCCTTAGCTACCACCACGGGAAGGGAAGCGAGACAGATGATAAGGCCTAGGCGAAGCATCCGCGCGCACACCTATCGAAACTGCCCTTCGGCCTCTTTTAGCCAATCGGGGCGCTTTAGTACTTCTCTCGGCTTGCTGCCGTCCGGCGGGCCGATGATGCCGTCGCGTTGCATCATGTCAAGGATACGGGCGGCGCGGCCATAGCCCAGGCGCAGGCGCCTCTGCAAGGTCGAAGTGGAAGCTTTGCCCATCTCCAACACAACCCGGATTGCATCCTCGTACATGGGATCCTGCTCACCGTCGAAGACCTCGCCGTCTTCGCCCTCCTCTTCCGAAGGCGGCGTCATGAGGAAGCTTTCGTCGTATTCGGGCGTAGCCTGCTCTTTCCAGAAGTCGACTACGCGCATGGTCTCGGTCTCGGTGACGTAGGCGCCATGCACGCGTGTGAGCCTGGAAGAACCGGGCGGCAAGAACAGCATGTCGCCCTTGCCAAGCAGGTGTTCCGCGCCCATCGAATCGAGAACCGTTCGTGAATCCACGCGGGTGGCAACCCGGAAGCTAATGCGGGAAGGGAAGTTGGCCTTGATGAGGCCGGTAATCACATCCACGCTCGGTCGCTGGGTGGCGAGCACAAGATGCATACCGACAGCGCGCGCCATTTGCGCCAGACGCGTGATGCATTCTTCTACGTTCGCTCGCTCCAGCATCATCAAGTCCGCCAACTCGTCGATCAGAATCAGCACGTAAGGTAGCGGCTTGAGCTCTTCGTTTTCTTCCTCCGGCGGTTCATCAAAGAGGTTTCGCGGCTCCTTGCGCAACTGCATCATCTTACGGTTGTACTGGTCGATATTGCGCACGCCTTGAGACGCCAGCTGTTTAAGCCGCCGCTCCATTTCGAGCACTGCGTTTCGGAGCGCATTGGTTGCCTTCTTCGGCTCCGTGATCACTGGAGTCAACAGATGAGGGATGCCTTCGTACATCCCAAGCTCCACGCGTTTGGGATCGACCATGATCATGCGCACCTCGTCAGGCGTGGCCTTGTAGAGGAAGGACATAATCATGGCGTTCAGCATCACGCTTTTGCCCGAGCCAGTCGAGCCCGCGATCAGAAGGTGAGGCATGGTTTCGAGCGACGCCACTTTGATGCGGCCGTTGATGTCTTTGCCGAGCGCGATGGTCATCTTCGACGGCGACTCATGAAAGCCGTCCGATTCCAGAATTTCGCGCAGGCTGATCACTTCGCGGCGCGTGTTCGGCACCTCGATACCCACGGTGGGCTTGCCCGGCAGGCGTTCAATCAGGATGGATTCGGCCTGCAACCCGAGGCAAAGGTCTTCGCTGAGAGTAGTGATGCGGCTGTATTTTATGCCCGCTTCGGGTTTGTATTCAAAGGTGGTTACCACCGGGCCGGGGTTGATCTGCACCACCGAACCGCGTACGTTGAACTCTTCCAGTTTCGACTTGATGCCGCTAGCCACCTCCTTGAGTTCCTGGCTGTCGAAACCAGAACCGGGAGGCACTTCATTCAGCAGTTCCGTTGGCGGAAGCTTGTAAGCACGCCGGCGCTTGGGGGCCGGGCGAGATGGGCCGCTGAAGGGTTCCTCGAAACTACCCGCCACGTCGAAAGGCGGCGCCGTGTCGTCTTCTTCCTCGTTCGCGACAGGCGCCTGAGCCCGGATGGCCGGCTGATAATCGAGCGCGCGAATCGGAATGTCTTCGGCTGCTTCTTCAGGCTCGGCCTCGGACTCAGGCGCAAGATCAAAGGGAGGCGCCTGCTCCTCGAGAGCCGGGGATGCGGCTGGAGTAGGCGCTGGCGGCTGGGCTGGCGCCCATATCACTCGAACCGGTTCTGGAGAAACGGGATCGTTGTCCGCGGGTGCGCTATTGCGCCTGGCCGTGCGTTCCGTCGCTTTCGCCTTGGCTTTTTCGATGGCGTGTTCGCGTTGAGCTTCCCGCGACGCTCGCCAGCGAGCAACGATCGCTTTCCACTTCGCTACCGGACCGCGTATCCAGCGCATCAACGTAGAGACTTCGATGGTAGTGGCAAAGTAGAGCGCGACAACGCAGGCCCCGACTGTGATGATCGCGGCACCGGCTAGATCGAAGCGTGCCAGCAGAAAGTCAGCGATCACCAGTCCAACGATGCCGCTGGGGTGGATAGCACCGCTGATCAGCCACGGCCGGGGCATGAGGCCGCAGGCGGTGGAGAGACAGAACCAGAGTGCGACTGTACCGAAAACCCGAAACCAGGTGCTTTCGATGGGAGAGGAGCGGACCCACTTCCACCCAAGCGCCCAAATCTGAATAGGTAGAAGGAAGACGCTGATTCCAAAAACTTCCAGTAGGAAGTCGGCCCACTTGGCGCCAAACAGGCCCAGCAGGTTGTGGGTGTGGGGCGCTCCTGTAGCCGTATTCCAGGATGGATCGGCCGAGGAATAGGAAACCAGGCTTAGCGAAACAGCCAAGCCGAGAAGAAGCAATAGAATACCGACGGCTTCGTTCAGCCGGGTATGGCGAGACGGTGAAAGTAACGTCATCCGCGGTCGCGGAAAAATGCCAGAGCGATTACTATTATGCCAAACGCGACCCGGTACCAAACGAACGGCATGAGGCTGTTGCGCCGGAGATACCTTAAAAAGAACGCGATGCAGAAGATTCCGACGACCCCGCTGACAAGAATGCCCACCGGATAAGCCATGCGCATGTCCGCTGGAAGGCCGGTTTTGCGCATATCGAAAATATCTGATAACGCCGCTCCGGCAATGATGGGAGTGGACAGTAAAAAAGAGAACCGCGCGGCGGCTTCGCGGTCCATGTGGCGCAAGCGCGCGGAGGTGATGGTGATGCCGCTTCTCGATACGCCCGGGATGACAGCGAATGCCTGGCCAATACCGATGAAGATAGTATCGAGCCAGCTCATTTGATCGAGCCCGTTCTTCTCCTGGCCGATTCGATCCGCCACGCCCAGCAGCAGGCCCACCACAATCATCGCGATGCCTATGACGTAGAGATTTCTCCACGGCCCTTCGGCGTAGGGCTTGAGAATTTTGCCGGCAAGCGCGGCAGGGATGGTGGCTATCACCAGAAACCACAGCAGACTGCGGCTGTTTTCATCGGGCTTCGAACCACGATAGGAGAAGCCGAGACCGTTTGCAATGACCTGCACCCAGTCCCTGAAGAAGTAAATGAGGACCGCTGCCAGCGTGCCTACGTGTAAGGCGACATCGAAATCTAACCCGCGATCTTCCCAACCGAAGATTCTTGGCACGGCCACCAGGTGAGCTGTGCTACTAACGGGTAAAAACTCAGTCAATCCTTGAACAATCGCGAGGATGATCGCTTGGTAAAGCGGCATAATAAGTTGTTGAGTGAACCTTCCCTTCGTTCGGAAGCTTTCGCTATCGTAGCGTACCGGCTAAATCCATTAAATTCATGCGCGCCACAAAGATAGTAGCCACTCTGGGTCCATCCACAGATGCGGATGAAGTGCTCAGAAAGCTGTTCGAAGCTGGGGTTGATGTCTTCCGTTTGAACGCCTCGCACGGCACCCCGGAAGACATCGTACGGCGGATCCGCGCGGTCCGGCAGCTTTCCGTCGAGTACGGAGTTCATAAAGGCATACTGCTGGATTTGCAGGGGCCAAAGATTCGGGTTGGAACCTTTCCGAACGGCCCACATGAGCTGCGCGAGGGCGACACGTTTACGATCACGACAGAGCGGGTGGAGGGCAGCGCCGAAATGGCGTCCACCAGTTACGCTGAGTTCGCCCGCGACGTGAAGGCGGGGGATCCGGTGTTGTTGGCCGACGGTTCGATTCAGCTGCGCGTGCTGGCAACGGATGGAATCGCGGCGCGCTGCGTGGTCGTGAGCGGCGGGACTATCAGCGACCGCAAGGGAATCAACCTGCCGGGCGTACATATCAGTACGCCTTCGCTCTCGAAGAAAGACATTGCGGACGCTTACTTGGGCGTGGAGCAAGGCGTGGATTTTTTCGCTCTGTCCTTCGTTCGTAGCGCGCGCGACGTGCTTCGCCTGCGGCACCTGCTGGAGGAGAAGGACGCCAAGCAGCCGATCATCGCAAAGATCGAGAAGCCGGAGGGCGTGGACAATCTGGATTCGATTCTTGAAGAGTGCGAGGGTGTGATGGTGGCGCGTGGCGATCTGGGTGTCGAGATGGCGCCGGAAAAGGTGCCTGCCATCCAAAAATCGATTATTGAACGGGCGCGCAAGTGCGGCAAGTTCGTCATCACAGCCACCCAGATGCTGGAATCCATGATCTACAGCCCGCTGCCGACAAGAGCGGAAGTGAGCGACGTGGCCAACGCGATTTACGACGGCACGAGTGCGGTGATGCTGTCCGCGGAAACCTCCGCGGGTAAATATCCCGTGGAGGCGGTCAAAGTGATGGCGCGGATTGCGAATGAGACGGAGGGCGCAATTCATCAGAAAGGGTTCGTGGATATCTGGAACGCCGAGGTGAAATCCATTCCGGAAATAATTGCGGACGCGGCTTATCATTCGGCACGCTCGGCTGGTGTAGTGGCGCTGGCGGTCGGCACCACGTCCGGCGCCTCGGCCCGATTGCTGGCGCGCTACCGGCCTCCTGTCCCTATTTACGCGTTCACTTCGAGCGAGGCAGTCGCCCAGCAGCTGACGGTGGTGTATGGCGTGAACGCGATCATATCGCTGGCGGCGCAATCGACTGACGACATGCTGCAAAACATGGAGCGCCTGCTGATCGAAAACGCGCGGGTAAGACCGGGCGACAACATTGTGTTTGTTGCCGGGCAGCCCGTGAATTTGCGGGGCTCGACAAATATGTTGAAGCTGCATCGCGTTTCCGGCATTCAGTCATAACATGTACGATGCGGTTTTGATTGTTTCTTTCGGGGGACCTGAGGAAACGAAAGACGTTCTGCCATTTTTGGAAAATGTGACTCGCGGCCGGAACATTCCACACGACCGTCTGCTTGAAGTGGCGGAGCATTACTACCACTTCGGGGGGAAGAGCCCGATAAACGACCAGTGCCGGGCGCTAATGGAGGCATTGCGAAACGAACTGGACCAACACGGACTGAAGCTGCCGATCTACTGGGGAAACAGGAACTGGAAGCCTTTCCTCAAGGACGCTTTGCGGCAGATGAGAGACGACGGCGTGCGGAACGCTCTGGCGTTTGTCACTTCCGGCTACAGTTCTTATTCCGGCTGCCGGCAGTACCGGGAAAACATCGCGGCTGCCCAGGCGGAAGTGGGCGAAGGCGCGCCGAAGGTGGACAAGCTGCGCGTTTTCTACAATCATCCCGGCTTCATTGAGGCATCCGCGGATCGAGTTCGAGAGGCGTTAAGGGCGTTTTTACCGAACGAACCCAACAGCGGCCCCAAACTACCGAACGAACCTATTACTGACAGCCCGGCAACGCACGGCGCTGCGGCTGGGCAAAGTCAGCGGAACAAACACGCAGAGTTGCCCGCACGCAGCTTGGCTGCCGGGCTGCCTTGGGTTCGTTTTTTCATAACGGCTCACAGCATTCCGTGCTCCATGGCCGAGACTAGCGCCTATGAGCAGCAACTTCGCGAGACGTCGCGGTTAGTTGCTGAGGCGGTTGGACTTAGTAACTGGGAGTTGGTATATCAGAGCCGCAGCGGTTCGCCCTCGCAGCCTTGGCTTGGCCCGGACATTCTGGATGTGTTGAGGAAAGCGCACGAGGATGGCGTGAAGAATGTGATCGTGGCGCCGCTTGGCTTTGTTTCCGATCACATGGAGGTTTTGTACGACCTGGATACCGAAGCGCAGGGATTGGCCGAGGAGCTGGGGATCAAGATGGTGCGGGCGGGAACTGTCGGAACGCATCCGGCGTTTATTCGCATGGTTCGGGAGTTGATCGCGGAGCGCGTTTTACTAAACGAACCCAAATTGGCGGTGGGTTTGTTTGGCGCAAATCACGACGTTTGCCCGGCGGATTGTTGTCCTGCTCCGCAGCGCGCGGGTAGACCGCCTGCTTTGGTTGTCCCATCGGTTTTGCAACGGTCTTGAGCGGGGTGGGCTTGCTGACGGTATTGTACTTGGGTGTTGGGGAGCAAACGGGCAGAGAAAACCGGCATAAAAATGGTGGGCTACATTGTGGAATGGGACCAAGACCGTTTGTCGCGAATATCTGAACACTGGTCCGGTTATGCCGTAAACGGGCCAGGTGATCCAGGAACTTTCATGGCTATAACCTCTTTGGAAGGCAATTAAAAACTTTCGTAGCACACTCGAGAACCTCCTATTGTTTTCTCGGTTCCAAAAGCGTTATCTCATTCCCCTTGACCGCACGATAAAGGTACGATGACGGGCGGCTACGAAGGAGACCCCCGATGCTTTACGTTGGAGTCGACGCTCACAAGAGCACATCGCAGATTACCGTCATGAATGAGGCTGGAGTGATCCTCCGGAGAAAACGTGTACACAGTACGAGCGAGGGTTTCAAAGAAGCCCTCGCCGGATACGACGAACCGTTCAAGGCTGCGCTTGAGGCAAGTTACAGCTGGGGACCAATGGATGACTGGCTTGATGACATCAGCGAGGAGGTCCTACTTGCTCATCCGCTGAAGGTTCGTGCCATCACCTCTGCCCGGATCAAGAACGACCGCATAGACTCTGAAGTGCTCGCTCACCTGTTACGAGCAAACCTCATCCCGGCGGCGCATGCGCCTTCGCGAGAGATCCGTGCGCTCCGGCGGGTACTTCGGCAAAGAATGTTTTTCGTGCAGTTGCGGACCATGCTCCGAAACCGCGTGCGGGCGCTTTTGGCTCAACATTCCGTGAAGCTGCCGGACTCTGATGCGCATCTCTTGCACGCAGACTGCAAGCTTCATGACGACATCGAAGTACAGGTCGGATCGACGGATACTCTGATCAACAAGCTCGCTGCCCAGGATCCTTCGGTGAAGTGGCTGATCAGTCTTCCAGGGATTGGGCGTTTCCTCTCCGTTCTAATCCGATGGGAAGCGGATGACATTCATCGATTCCCTGACGCGAAGCACTTTGTGAGCTACACCGGGCTGGCACCTTCCACGTATGCATCGAGCTCTCGGCTGGTTCATGGGCCGCTAACCAAGCAAGGAAACAAGTGGCTCAGGTGGGCCTTCATCGAAGCGGTGACACCGGCGGTCCGTTCGTCGGATTTCATCCGCGACCACTACATGAAAGTGAAGAGCCGCCGGGGAACGAAAGATGCCCGCTGTTCGACAGCGCGAAAGATTGCAGAGATCACTTACACAGTTTGGAGCGAGGGACGCTGCTGGGAGGAAACACGCAGCTGAACTTGCTCCAAAGACTCCGGTTACCCTCTATAACGTCCTGGGCATAATGGCCCCTCATAAAGGTTAGGGAACCGCGGGTCCAATCGTTACTTGTGCCGTCTGGGCACCCATAGCAGGATGACCATAGAGTCTTTCAAAGACTGGAGAGGGTAAGTGTGTCTGCACCGTCAGTGCTGCGCAAACCTAACTCCAAAAACAGTAATGCCAACGAGAACGCGCACGAGAATGATAGCTGCTATTCCGAGCAGCACGCCCGATTTACTCCTTGCGGTCATCACACAGATCGCCGCTAAGCCGGAGAAAAAGGTCAGTTTGGCGAAAAGCAAGTTCACGCTTTGCTCATACAGCAACGCCAGCACGATGGTCGTAGACACCGCCCCCACGATGCCCCGAACAATATCGCTTTTGGACGGTTCTGAGCTGTTCACTGCTCTAATTGTGCCTGTCTGATCCGCCGGTGGTGCTTGACATTAGCCCGTAATAGCAGGACGTTATCATGCGGTTGTGGTGGAGGCAGACGACTGGCGGTTGCTGAACGCGAGGTGGCATCTGGAGGGTGCTACTTTTTGCCGGAAGATGTATCGCGCGAAAAGTGAACGATGGGAGCACGATCATTGCGCCGGATGCTGGAACAAGATCGCAGAGAGCGACATACCAGACGCGTTGCATGAAGGCTACGCCGTGACCAGCGATTACAAGCACGGGGAGGACTACGAATGGGTATGCGCCGAATGCTTCGATGCCCTGAAAGAGCAGCTTCGCTGGCGGATTGTGGAATGAGCGGGATCGCATGGTAACCGCAGCAATCATCCCGTTCAAAGAGCCGCCTTCGCTTTCAGGACTGTCCGCTCAGCCGCCCGCATTGTTCCTGCCGCACGAACGAGCGGCCGAGCGCTTCTTCGGCTTCTTCACCGTGAACATCCGCAACCAAAAACACGCGGCGGGCTTACTACAAGGCAGCGGGGCGGTTTTCCGAATGGAGTGAGGGCAGGGGACTGGCTGACCTGGTGCAGGTGAAGCCGCTGCATATCGCTGCTTATATCGCACCTTGCGCATGGCGTGTCTCCCTTGCCGGAACCGGGTACCATGTTCAGGGATTCGATATGACAAAATTGCGCTGTTCGGAGCCGCTGGGGCCACCGGCAAAAGCATCGCGATTGTACTTGGGCACACTCGAGAACCTCCTATTGTTTTCCCACAAGGCTTGTGGCATACTTTGGTGGGAAGCCAACAGGAGCATGTGTGAACGAAAAAGCCGATGTTCGTCAGGGGACCCTAGCCTTGATGGTTTTAAAAACGCTGGATGTGCTGGGCCCGCAACATGGCTACGGCATTGCACGCAGAATTGAACGGATAAGCGGCGATCTACTCTCGGTCAATCATGGAACGCTGTATCCCGTGCTCCTGAAGTTGGAGCAAGAAGGATCCATTACGTTTGAATGGGGAGTCTCCGAAAATAACAGGAAGGCGAAATTTTATAATCTAACGAAGACCGGGCGGAAGCAGCTGACTTATGAAACTCGTGAATGGCAGAAGACGAGCGAAATCATTGCTCGTTTCTTCGCTCTCGCAGAGGGCTCGCAATGAAACGAGTGCGGCGATTCCGGGAGCGACTCATTGGCACGATCACCCGTGGCCGTCGCGAGAACGAGTTAGCAGCGGAAATGGAAGATCATTTAGAGTCGCAGACAGCAGACAACATGCGATCCGGTATGTCTCCGGCGGAAGCCCGAAGGGCGGCCCTCGTCAAGTTCGGCAGCCTAGAGTGTGCAAAGGAAGAATATCGCGACCAACGTGGGTTTCCGGCAATCGACACACTCCTGCAGGACTTGCGATTCACACTACGCTCCTTCAGGAAGCACCCCGTCTTCCTAGCTGTAATAGTTCTTTCACTTGCCATCGGCATTGGCCTCAATACCACTATCTTTACTTGGCTAAAAGCCGTTTATCTCAACCCGCTGCCTGGTGTAACAAACGCGCGCCAGCTTGTAACCATCAACGCGGCATACAAATTCGGGGATGGGTACTCGGACACGTTTCAGGATTATGTCTATCTTCGTGACCACAGCCGTCTATTTGCCGGTCTCTTCGCACACGAGTTGGAAATTCTGGCGGTAAACGACGGCAGATCTGCCGTGATGACAACCGGTGGCATCGTCTCGAGCAATTATTTTGACGTGCTGAATACGAAAATTTCTCTTGGCCGGGGCTTTCGACCGGGAGAGGACCAGGTGCTTGATCGCAACCCGGTGATCGTTTTAGGGGATACGTTGTGGCATCGCCGATTTGGCGGGGATCCTGACATCCTCAGCCGGAAAATTGAGCTGAACAGAATTCCCTTCACGGTGATCGGCATTGCGGCGCCGGGGTTTATCGGCGCATATGGTGGTCTTCCGCAGAACTTTTGGATACCGCTTCACATGGCCCGCGCGGTCGATACGAGCCAGAGTGATCCGCTAATTCAGGGGATGGGTTTACAAATCATGGGGCGTCCAAAGCCCGGAGTGTCGATCTCCGCCATTCAATCGGAACTGGACGTTCTGTCCCGGCAGATCCAGCCGCTGTATCACAAGGACGCAGCAGACTACAGAGCGCAAGCATATCCGCTTCACCAAGCCCAGCGGGGTTTCGATTCGACTTTGTTCGAGATAGTGAGGGTACTTGCGATTGCCGTTGTCATCATCCTGATGCTTGCGTGTCTCAATGCGGCTAATCTTCTGATTGGACGGGCAACGGAACGTACGCGAGAAATTGGCGTTCGTATCTCGCTAGGCGCCGGACGCGGACGCATTGTTACACAATTACTGACCGAAAGTTTTGTCATGGCCGCGTTCGCCGCAATCGTAGGTTTGCTGATTGTGTACGCGACGCGTTCCGTACCTGCCATCCTTGCTCCGCCCGGAATGGACCTGTACCTGAATCTCGATATTGACTGGAGAGTCATAACTTTCTTATTTGTTGTAGTTGTTGGCACGTCAATCTTATTCGGTCTGTTGCCGGCCTTAGAGGCTACAAAAATAGATGTTGTCGACAGCTTAAAGGAGGGATCTGGAAATATCACGGCAGGACGGCGGCGTACCTTTTGGCGCAGATTGCTGGCGGTCGGCCAAGTGGCCCTGGCCATGACCACGCTTTTCGGCGCCGCTTTATTCGCTGAGTATCTGCATGAGGTCATCACGTCCAATCGCGGTTTCGAGACCAAGAACATTCTGACAGCTGAGACAGACCTCTTCGCAGCGGGCGTGAATGAAGCGCGTGGACGAGTCTTCTTCAGGGAGTCCGTCGGGCGGCTTGAGTCGCTTCCGGGCGTTCAGTCGGCTGCGTGGACAACATTTCTTCCAATGAACGGTTCCGGTGGAGGCAACCGCCGGAAAGCAGAAGTTCGGGGCTATTCCGCGCCTGCTAACAATCCGCTTTCGATCGTTGTGGATTCCGTGAGTCCTGGATACTTGAAAACTCTCGGCATCCCGCTTTTGAAAGGGCGCGAATTTGAATGGTCTGACTCTCCAGGCGCAATGCCGGTAATGATGGTCAATCAGAAGTTCGTCGATGAATATTTGAAGGGCCAGAACCCGATCGGGGCACAAGTTCGAATAGGGGAAACTTGGCATTCTGTTGTGGGAGTGCACCGGAATTACGTGTATCGCGATCCTACACAGCCTACGGGTCCGACAGTTTTGTTACCGATTATTCAGGATTACCATACCGATGCGATTGTCGTGTTGCGGTCGAAGGCGAACCCTTCTCATCTCGTATCACCGGTCCGGCAGGTCTTGACGGAGTTTGACCGCAACCTTCCCGTCGCTCACGTAATGACAATGGAAGAAAATATTAACGCTCACTTTGTTGCGACGAAGGCTGGAACTGCTGCTCTTGTCGTCTTTGCAGTAGTAGCTTGCACTCTTTCCGCAATTGGACTCTACGCGGTTCTTGCAGCGTTCGTCAATCAACGCCGGCGTGAGTTCGGTATTCGAATTGCCATAGGAGCGATGCCCCGGGATTTGCGTACGAAGGTCCTGATGGAAAGTGCACTGATGGCATTGACAGGCAGCGGCGTTGGACTTATGCTCTCGGTTGCCTTGGGAAGATTGCTGAGCTCCGCACTCTTTACCCTCAGTCCGTTCGACCCGAAGCCGTATGCGGCTGCCGCCCTCGTAACGGCTTTCACCGTTTTACTTTCTACGCTTCCACCAGCATGGGTGGCCTCTCGGATGGATCCCATTGCGGCACTCCGAAGTGAGTAAGATGAACTAAATTTTAGCTCCGTCCGCCCGGTCTAATCCCACCGCCTTTTAGGCGGTCGGCTTTCAGCCGCCCGTTTCCTCCGAGAATAGGGAGGATGACGGAATACAGGCATAGCGGGCACGCGGTGTTCGACCTG
>JAABUQ010010105.1_pt1 | contig 12480 bp, 12 predicted proteins | sample 5560001 | NCBI WGS metagenome assembly JAABUQ01 (sample SAMN10711888, study PRJNA513371) | rock metagenome | isolation source: Antarctica rocks | place: Antarctica: Victoria Land, Finger Mt nord | collected 2015-12-18
CTTCGCTCGTCGTGCTACCCTGTTCCATGGCGTGGTCTCCGCCGGTGCTCAAACGCCGGCATGGCTCGTTGCAACGAACCGGAGACTACGCCACCACCCGATTCCACCACCTACGCGACACCACCTGGTGTGTGGCGTAGGCGGGGACTGTTTCGTGTCGGACGCCGGCCAGCACCAGCCTCGCTTCCAATCGGATCAAGCCCAACAACGTTACGACCCCCAATCTTGCGACAGTCCCCTTCCGGTTTTACCTGGAAATGGCAGTTTTTGAACCATGCCCTCGCACCACCGCCGAAAGCGTGAGGGTGCCATCATCCGCTTTGGGACCGCCAACCCAGCATCACGTGTAACATGAATTCGAACCACGCCCGAACACCAGGGGGAACTCCGGTGAAATTCGGCTGTAATGTTAGCCGGCAGCAGTCTTCCGCAGCGGCGGCGCTTTCTGGGTCTCGTCGGCAGGCTCGAACACACCCACGGACAGGTCGGACTCGTCGCGGTCCGCCGTGGCCTGGCGGATATTGTCCTTCATCACCGACAGCGCGCGCTCCGTGGCCTCGATCTCGTCCGGCGACAAGCCGGCCAGGATGACCCGGTTCAGGCTCTGGCCGACCGTGACCATCTGCTTCAGCACGGTCCGGCCTCTTTCGGTAATGACGATGCGCTTGGCCCGGCGGTCCACCGCATCCGGCTGCCGCACGACGTAGCCGGCCGCTTCGAGCCGGTCTATCAGCCCTCCCACCGTCACCTTGCCCACATCCAGGTCGCGCGCCAGGTCGGTTTGCAGCATCCCAGTGCGGGCGTGGCGCGACAACTGGCTCAACACCCACCACTGCGACCGGGTGATGCCCAACGGCTTCATCGCCTGATCGAACAGCGTCCGGCGCATCCGTGACACGTCATGCACTAGGAAGCCAATGCGGACATCCTGGGGCAGCTTTGGCTGGGGCGGCTCGGGAAGCGACATATGTGTGACACACCTTCAACGCACCGGATGTGGGGCAGGGGCCAGCCGGCGGCACCGTCCAGATGCGGCAGCTAGACTGCATACCATACGCAACCTAACCATCCCTGCCCTGATGAGCGAACTCCGCCCTGCTAGGGCGGCGCAGCCTCCGCCGTCAGCACCAGGCGGCCCGTGACCTTGCCGTCACGCAGGCGCATCAGAGCCGAGTTGGCCTCGTTCTTGGGCGCCGTCGTCACGGGCAAAGGCGCCAGCTTGCCGTCGCGCGCCAGCCGCGCAACCTCGTGCAGGTCCCCGACCGTCCCGGTCAGGCTGCCCATGATCGAGTGGGCGCGGAAGATGAAGCCGATCAAGGGCAGTGTGATCTCGCCGCCGAAGATGCCGACCTGCACCATCTTGCCGCCCTTCGCCAGCGCGTCCAGCACGAAGCGCGCAGTGCCCGAGCCGTTCACGAAATCAATCGCCGCCAGCACTGGCCCGCCCGCGGCCTCCATCACCGCAGCGGCCACATCCGGGCGCCCGCCGTCCACCACCGCGGTCGCCCCAGCGTCCAGCGCCGCCTGACATTTCTCGGCGCTCAGGTCCACGCTGATGATCGCCTCGTGCCCCAGCGCCCGCAACATCCCGATGGCGGCAAGGCCAAGGCCGCCGGCGCCCACCAGCACCACCGGGTCCAAAGGCTCCAGCGGCATGACCTTGCGTATGGCGCTCAGCACGGTGATGCCCGAGCAGCCGAAGGTCGCGGCGACGACCGGGTCCACGTCGCCGGGGTCCACTAGGTAGCGCGGGTGCGGCACCAGGACGTGCGAGCCGAAGCCACCATCCTGCATCACGCCCAGGCTGCGCAAGTTGGCGCACAGGTTGTCCTCCCCGGCCCGGCACCGCCGGCAGGCTCCGCAGCCGATCCAGGGATACACGATGCGCCGGTCGCCGACCGCGACGCCCTCCGCCTGCGGCCCCAGCTTCGCCACCCGGCCCAGGATCTCGTGGCCGATGGCGCGGGGCAGGGTCACGCCGCGGTCCGCGAGCATCATGCGCTTGCCGCCGCCCAGCTCGTAGAAGCCTTCCCAGAAATGCAGGTCGGAGTGGCAGACGCCACAATGCGTCACCTCGATCAGCACCTCCGTGCCGGTTGGCTCCGGCGTGGGACGCTCGATGCGCTGCAGCGGCGCCCCGTTCTCGACCACGGCCCAGGCATGCATCGCGCTACTCCCCTGCCGCGGCAAACTGGCGGGCGGCGGGCATGGCGACCCGGAACCCCTCGTAGCCCGCCGCCGCGACCTCTTCGCACCGGCGCCGGTATGCGTCCACGCCGCCGATATAGGGCATGAACACCCGCGGCTTGCCCTGGACGTTGGCGCCCATGTACCAAGACGCCGCACGGGGATAGAGCGTCCGGTGCGCCACCTCGTTGACGTGCGCGACCCAGGCGTCCTCTGCGTCCAGCTCCGCCTCGATCGCCTCCGCATCCCGGCGGCGAAGGTGGGCAAGGCAGTCGGCGATCCACTCCACATGCTGCTCGATGGAGAAGATCATATTGCTCAGCACCGAAGGGCTGCCCGGCCCGGTGATGAGGAACAGGTTGGGAAAGCCCGCCGTCATCAGGCCCAGGTAGGTGCGCGGTCCTGCGGCCCACTTGTCCGCCAGCGCCGCGCCGCCTCGCCCGGTGACGGCGATGCGCGCTAGCGCGCCGGTGATGGCGTCGAAGCCGGTGGCGAACACGATGCTGTCCAGTTCGTACTCGGCGCTTGTTGTCCGCACGCCCGCCGGGATGACCGCCGCCAGCGGCGAGCGGCGCAGGTCCACCAGGGTGACGTTCGGACGGTTGAAAGTTTCAAAATAGCCGCTGTCCACGCAGATGCGCTTGGTACCGATGGGGTAATCGCGCGGGGTCAGCGCCTCGGCGGTATCCGGGTCGTGCACCAGTTCGCGGATGCGAGCGCGGACGAAGGCGGCCGCCGTTTCGTTCGAGGCCGCGTTGATCGATATGTCGTTGTAGGCGGCCATGAAGTTGATGCCGCCGCGCTGCCAGCGCGACATGTACTCCCGCTCGCGCTCGGCATCCGGCACGTCCATCGCTGACTTGTCGCCGAAGTCGTAAACCGTGCCCGTCTTGGTGGCGCGCGCCCTGGTCCGGCGCTGCGGATACTCCGCCTTCCACGCGGCCTCAAGCTCCACCGGCATTGGTCCGTTGCGGGCGGGCAGGCTGAAGTTGGGCGTGCGCTGGAAGACATGCAGCGTATGCGCCTGTTCCGCTATGACCGGGACCGCTTGGATGCCGGACGACCCCGTGCCGATCACGCCGACGCGCTGGCCGGTGAAGTCCACGCCCTCGTGCGGCCAACTTCCGGTGTGGTAGGACAGGCCACGGAAGGTTTCGATTCCCGCGACCTCCGGCAGCCGGCCTGCCGACAGGCAACCCGTCGCCATGATGCAGAACCGGGCGGACACGGTGTCGCCGGTATCGGTCAGTACGGTCCAGCGGTGCCCGGCTTCGTCGAACGCCGCCGACGCCACCCTCGTGTTGAAGCGGAAGCTGCGCCGCAGGTCGAAGCGCTCAGCGACGTGCTGGGCGTAGCGCAGGATTTCCGGCTGGCTGGCGAACACCTCGCTCCAACGCCAGTCCTGCTGCAGGCCGTCGTCGAAGGCGTAGGAGTATTGCATGCTTTCCACGTCGCAGCGTGCGCCGGGGTAGCGGTTCCAATACCAGGTGCCGCCCACGTCCTCCCCGGCCTCGAAGCCGATGGCGGACATGCCCAGCCCACGCAGGCGGTGCATCATATACAGGCCGGCAAACCCGGCCCCGACGACCAACGCGTCATACTGGATGCCTGGCGTCATGCAGCGGTCCTCCCTCTATGCCTTGACCAGCGGCCTATGCCTTGACCAGCGAGCAGGCGGCGCTGGCGGGCTGGAATGCCTCGTTGCCCGGGATGGCGCCGATCACCCGCTCCAGGTCCCATTCGCCATGGGAATCCGCCGGGCTTTTCACCTCCAGCACATACATGTCCCGGATCACCCGGCCATCAGCGCGTATGCTGCCGTTGCGGGTCATGAAGTCGTTGATGGGCGTGGCCTTCATCTTGGCGATCACCGGCGCGGCCGCATCCGAGCCGCTGTCGCGCACGGCGTTCAAGTAGTGGACCGCCGCTCCGTAGGCCCCGGCCTGGACCATGTTCGGCATCTTGCCCGTGCGCTTGCGGTAGCGCTCGGCAAAGGCCCGGGTCGCGTCGTCCTGGTCCCAGTAATAGGGCGCGGTCTCGATCATCCCCTGACCCGCCTCCAACCCGATGGCCCTAACGTCCAGCAGCGTCAGGCTGAGCGGGGCCAAATGCTGGCCTCGGCCGCGCAGGCCGAACTCTTCGCCCTGCTTCACGATGGCGGCGGCGTGCGCGGTGGTGGTCGCCAGTGCGATGACATCCGCACCCGACGCCTGTGCGGCCAGCAGCGAGCTTGAGTAGTCCGTCGTGTCGAAGCTGTGCAGCATGGCGCCGATCACGCGCCCGCCCCGGGCCTCGATCATCGCCGTCGTGTCGCGCTGGACGTTGCGGCCATACGCATAGTCAATCGTCAGGAAGTACCAGGTCTTCGCCCCGCGCCCGCTCAGCACCTTCACCGCGCCGAGCGCCTGCGAGTAGTTGTCGAAAACCCAATGGATGCCGTTGGGCGAGCAGGCACTGCCGGTCAGGTCCGAGCTTGCGGAGCTGGTGAAGATCACCACCCGGTCCTTTTCCCGCGCCAGGGTTTGCACCGGCAGCGCCACGGAGGTGGTGCCGACGTCGAAGATGGCGGCGACGCCGCTGTCATACCAGCCGCGGGCGATGCCGGCGCCAACGTCGGGCTTGTTCAGGTGGTCGCCGCGCAGCACCTCGATCGGCCGTCCCAGCACGCTGCCGCCGAAGTCCTCGACCGCCATCGTGATGGAGGCGATGGTGCCAAAGCCGGAATAGTCCAGCATGATGCCGGACTGGTCGCTCATGACGCCGATCTTGAATGGCTGGGCGGCTTGCGCCCGCGCCCGCCCAGCGAGCGCAAGGGCGGTGGCGGCCCCAAGGGCGCTGCGCCGGGTCATGCCGGCATAGGTGCGGTGTTGGACCGTCATGGACGCCTCCCTTGCAGGCGGGTCCGGGTGGTCCCGGACTCCTGCCGCGCCGGGCGGAACGCCTGGCCGCAGCTTTGCATCCAGATTAGCGGCGTGCATATTATGCCGGTCCGGCGGGCTGCCTCGGCTGGATTCGACCGTGGCGAGGATGCAAGCTGCGGCGCACGAGGAGACGGACCCATGAGCGCGATGCACCCGGATGCCGTGCAGTTGCTGGAGCTGATCCGCGCCGCCGGCCGGCCGGCGTTCCAGGACCTGACACCCGCCGAGGCCCGCATCGCCTACGCCAACGGCCGCAACCTGCTGCAGCCTCCGCCGGACGCGGTGGCTGAGGTGTTGGACCTCGCCATCCCCGGACCCGGCGGGACGCTGCCGCTCCGCAGCTATCGCGGCGCCGGGACCGACGGCGCCGCCACGCTGCCATGCCTGGTGTATCTGCACGGGGGCGGCTGGGTGGTGGGCGACCTCGACAGCCATGACGGCGTGTGCCGCCGCCTGGCGAACCTCGGCGCCTGCCGCGTGATCGCCGTTGACTACCGCCTCGCGCCCGAACACCCGTTTCCCGCTGCCGTCGACGACGCCGCCGCCGGGCTGGCCTGGGTGGCCGCGCACGCCGCCGAACTGGGCGTTGACCCGGCATGTATCGCCGTGGGCGGCGACAGTGCCGGCGGCACCCTGGCCGCGGTTCTCGCCCTGCTGGGCCGCGACGGCACCGTGCCCGAGCCGATGTTCCAGCTGCTGCTTTATCCCGTCACGGACCTCGCGATGGACACCCCGTCCTATGCGCGAGTGACGGAGGGCGTGCCGCTGACCGCGGTGACGATGCATTACTTCGCCGGTCACTACGTGCCGGACCCGGCGCAGCGCGGGGACTGGCAGGCGTCGCCATTACGGGCCGGACGGCTGGCGGGCACGGCGCCAGCCTTCGTGTTGACAGTCGGGCACGATCCCCTGGCGGATGAGGGGCAGGCCTATGCCCGGCGGCTGGAGGCGGAGGGGGTGCGGGTCACGGCGTTGCACCTGTCGGATCATGTCCACGGGCTGCTTACGATGGGCCGGGTGATCGGCGCGGCGGACGGCGTGCTGCAAACGGCAGCGCTGGCGCTGCGCGACGCGTGGCGGGTCGCCTGAACGGCAAGGAGAGCACGGTGCAGATGGACTTCACGGGCAAGGTCGCGCTGGTGACGGGCGCGGCGAATGGCATCGGCGCCGGGGCCGCGCGCGCCTTCGCTGGACTGGGCGCGCGCGTCGTGCTGGTGGACCGGGACGTGGCCGCCGGCGAGGCGCTGGCGGCCGGCATACGCGGCGGCGGAGGGGAGGCGTGCTTCGTGACGGCGGACGTGACGCGCAGCGCGGACGTGCAGGGCTACGTGCAGGCGGCGCTGGACGCTTATGGCGCCATTGACTGCTTCTTCAACAACGCGGAGATCGAGGGCAAGGTGGCGCCCACCGCCGAGTATGACGAGGCGGTATTCGACGCGGTGATCGCGGTGAACCTGAAGGGCGTGTTCCTTGGGCTGCGCCACGTCCTGCCGGTGATGCTGCGGCAGGGCAGGGGGGCGGTGGTCAACACGGCCTCCACCGCGGCATTGCAGGGGTCGCCGGGGCTGCCGGCCTATGTGGCGTCCAAGCACGGCGTGCTGGGGCTGACCCGCACCGCGGCGGGGGAGGTCGCGGTGCGGGGCGTACGGGTGAACGCGGTCTGCCCCGGGCCGACCGACACGCGGATGATCCACTCGCTGGTCGAGCAGAACAGCGGCGGCGACCTGGCGGCCACCACGGCGCGCTACCAGGCGTCCATGCCGCTTGGCCGCTACGCTACGGTGGATGAGGTCGTTGCGGTGGTGCTGTTCCTGTGCTCGGACCTTGCAGGCAGCGTGACGGCGTCACACTACGTGGTGGATGGCGGGCGCACCGGGACGGTGACGGCGCCGCGACGGCCTGGCGGGGGGTGACGGCCCGCTTGCTCAGGCGCCCGCGTCACGTCCTTACTGGCGAGCACCCGCCATCGGCCGCCCTGCCTGGCCGGGGCCGAGCTTCGCCTGCACCGAGTACAGCTCCCATTCCTCAAGGGAACCGCTGCCGTCCCAAGAACGGTGCCGCACCGCGATGACGGGCGCTGCAACGAGTCGCCCTCACAGCCCCATGTAGGTCTCGCGTATCGCCGGGTCATCGCGCATCGCCGCGGCAGGTCCGCCCTGGGTGATGCGGCCGTGATCCAGGACGTAGGCGCGGTCGCTGACCTCCAGCGCTTCCGATACGTTCTGCTCCACCAGTAGGACCGTCAGCCCATCCTGCCGGGCCAGGCGCTCGACGATGCCGAATACCCGCTCCACCATCAGCGGCGACAGGCCGACGGACGGCTCGTCCAGCATCAGCAGCGCCGGACGGCACATCAGTGCGCGGGCGATGGCGCACATCTGCCGCTCCCCGCTCGAAAGCTTGCCGGCCATTTGGTCGGCGCGCTCCCGCAGCACGGGGAAGATCGCCATGACCTCCTCCATCTGCGCGGCGATGCCGGCCCGTGCGGCAGGGGCATAGCCACCGAGCTGCAGGTTCTCCCGCACGCTTAGGAACGGGAACAAGCGCCCGCCCTCGGGCACCAGGGCCAGGCCGTCGCCGGGCAGCAGGTGGGCGGGACGGCGCCCGATGTCGGCGCCGCGGAACCGGATGCGCCCGGCGCCGGGCCGCACCAGCCCGACGATGCAGGACAGCAGCGTGGACTTGCCCGCGCCGTTGGCGCCGACGATGGCGACGACCTCGCCGGGGTGGACGGCGATGGACACGTCCCACAGCACCGTCGCGTCGCCGTAGCCCGCGGTGACGGTCTCGAGTTCCAGCAGCGGGGTCATGCGGACGGTTCCCCGCGGACGGTCGGCATTGCCGGCCGTCTGCGGTGCAGCGATCCAGAAGCCGCGGGAACCGGCGCCTGGTGCTGCATGGTCCGCCTCGTCACCACCTCGCGGTCGCCGGAGCGCGCGGGTGCGCGGGCGAGGCCTCGCAGGGTCCTTGGCGCGGCATCCCTCGGTTTGCTACGATGCCTGCATGAAGTTGGACAACCCACGGGTGGCGGCACCGGACACCCCTTCCCCCGGCGGCAGCCCTCCGCTTGGACCCGGCATGGAGACCCGCATGGCAACCCTTGAAGCCGGCTTCCAAGACTTGAGGGCCATCCTGACCAGGTTGGAGCCGGTGCTGGGGCGCGTGGACGAGCGCACGCGAAAGATCGAAACCGACTTGCTGGCACTGAAAACCGACTTGGCAGAGCTGAAGGGCCGCGTGTCCCAACTGCCCAGCACGATCCAGATGATCGGGTTCGTCCTGGCGGTGCTGGCGTTGGCGGGATTGTCCAAGTACCTCGGACGCTAGCTGTCAGGTCGGGGTGGCCGGAACGCGCGCGGTAGCGGCCAAACGCTGGGCGCAACGTCCGCGGCACCCTGCGGCCAGCCCCGCGGCGACCTGACCCACCTCACGTCCGCCGCCCCTTGCCCACATAGGCCTCGATCACCCGCGGGTCGCCCAGCACCTGCTCCGCCGTGCCCTGCGCCAGCATCGCGCCGCGGTCCAGCACAATGACCCGTTGGGAGAACTGGCGCACCACCTTCAGGTTGTGCTCGATCACCAGGAAGGTCTGGCCCTCCGCATTCAGCCGCTGCACCAGCGCCGCGACCTCCTGGATCTCGGTTGGGTTCAGCCCGGCCATCACCTCGTCCAGCAGCATCACCTGCGGGTCCAACGCCAGGGCACGCGCCACTTCCAGCCGCCGACGCTCGCTGAGGGTCAGCACCCCGGCCTGCACTCCGGCGCGGTGGCCCAGCCCCACCAGGTCCAGCATTGCCCGGGCGTGCCGTGCCGCCGCCGCCACGCCGTGGTGATGCAGGAAGGCGCCCACCATCGCGTTCTCCAGCGTGGTCAGCGACACCAGCGTCTGCGAGATCTGGAACGTCCGCCCGAAGCCTGCCCTGGCCCGGCGGTCCGGCGGCAGGCGGCTCACATCCTGCCCATCCAGCAGCACCCGGCCGGCGCTGGGGGCGAGCTGCCCGGTCAACAGGTTGAACAGCGTCGTCTTGCCCGCGCCGTTCGGCCCGATGATGCTGACCAACTCCCCTGGCTGCACGTCGAAGCTGACGCCATCCACGGCGAGCAGCCCGCCGAACCGCTTGGTCACCCCCTGGATCTGCAGCGCGCCCATCTTAAACGCGCCAGTCGCCGCCGCGGCGCTCACCGGCGCCACCGGCCCATGCCGGCCTGCCACGCGCCGACGATGCCGCGCTTGAGGAACAGTGACGCCAGGATCAGCACGGCGCTGAGCACGATGACGTTCGCGCCCGGCGCCAGCCCGCCGAACTCGGCCCGCAGCCAGCCCTCCAGCGGCACCACCAGCAGCGCGCCCAGCAGGGGGCCGTAAACGGTGCCCAGGCCGCCGATCAGCGCGATCAGCGCGAACTTCACCCCGAAGTCGAATAGGGACAGCAGCGTCGCCGGGTCCGCCACGCGGGTGGACATCAGGAACAGCCCGCCGCCCACCCCCGTCAGCGCAGCGCTGATCGCCATGCCGGCCAGCTTGGTCCGCAGCGCGTTGATCCCCGACGCCCCGGCAGCCGCCTCGTTGTCCCGCACCGCCTTGAGCTGGTAGCCCAACCGGGAGCGCGTGACAGCGAGGGCCACCAGCAGGCACAGCGCCGCGAAGCCGCCCATCAGCAGCGCATAGCTCAACCGGTCGCGGAATATCATGTTGGCCAGGCCCAGCCGGAACGGGATGGACAGGCCGCGCGTGCCGCCGGTGATGGATTGGGCATAGTTGGCAAGCGCCAGCGCCACCTCCGTCAGGGCCATCGTGGCGATGGCGAAGAACGGCCCGCGCAGCCGGAACACCGGCCAGGACACCAGCGCCGCGGCGGCGGCCGACAGCGCCGCGCCGGGCAGCAGCCCGATCCAGGGGGACACGCCCTCGCGCAGGTAAAGGTTGGCCGTCGTGTAGGCGCCCACCGCGAAGAACACGCTGTGCCCCAGGGAGAACTGCCCGCCGATGCCGCCGATGATGTTCCACGCCGTCGCCAGCCCGGCGAACAAGAAGGTCGTGGCCAGCATGTTGAGCGTGAACGGGTCCGCCGACGCCAGCCACACCAGCAAGGCCATCAGCCCCAATACCAGCAGCAACACAGGCAGGTCGCGCAGGAAAGTCCGCACCTCGGCCGGCGCTGCCGGGCGCACGGCCCGTAAGCCGGGCAGGGCGATGTCAGGCATGTCCGCGCAGCCCGACCTGCTCTGCCCCGGGCTGTCCGAACAGGCCGGACGGGCGGACGACCAGCACGAGGATGAAGACGGCGAACAGCACGGCGTGCTTGAGCGCGGGATCGAGGTAGTAGCCGGCCAGCGCCTCCGTCATGCCGACGATGAAACCGCCGACGTAAGCGCCCAGCACGCTGCCCAGGCCGCCCAGCACGACGACGGCAAAGGCGGGCAGGATGAAGTTTGTGCCGATCTGCGGCGACAGGGTGTAGATCGGCGCCAGCAGGCACCCGGCTAACCCGGCCAAGGCGGCGCCCGCGCCGAATGTGATCATGTAGATCTGCTCGGCGTTCACGCCCATCAGGATCGCCGCCTGCCGGTCCTGCGCCACGGCGCGTATGGCCCGGCCCAGCATCGTCCGCCGCAGGAACGCGCCCAGCGCCAGCGCAACAACCGTCGCCGCCGCGAGCACGATCAACCGCGACAGCCCGATCTGCATGGGACCGATGGCCACGCTGACCTGTGCAAGCGGCGAGCCGACGCTGTAGGCCGTGCCGCGCGTCGCCGCGAGCACCAGGTTCTGCAGCAGCAGCAGCAGCCCGAAGGTGGCGAAGATCTGCATGTTCGGCTCCGCCCGCAGCGGCGCCAGCAGCACCCGCTGCACCGCGGCGCCCAGCACGAACAGCGCCGGCACGACCAGCACCACCGCCAAATAGGGATTAATGCCGAGCGTGCTGTAGGCCGCGAAGGTGCCATACATGCCCAGCATCACGAACTCGCCCTGCGCGAAGTTCACGACACGGATCACGCCGAAGATCAGGTTCAGCCCGACGCTGACCAGCGCGTAGATGCCGCCCAGCAGCACACCGATGGCGACGACATTCAAGATGTCCGACACGGGCGTCCTCCGGGGCGTCCCCGCAGGCCCGCGCTACTTGCGCGCCAGACTGGCCATCTGCATGCCGGGCGCCGCGGCCTCGGCCGGATAGACCGCCACCACCCGGCCATCCTGCCACTGCGCGATCACCGGCAGCGCGCGGACGTTCTGCATGGTCTTGTCGAACTTGAGGCCATAGCCCGTCTCGTAGGTGCCAAACGGCTTGTCCATCTTGGCAGCCGCGGCGATGACGCCCTCGTAGTCGGTAGTCCCAGCGGCGGCGATGCAGTCCAGCAGCGCGCGTATGCCCACATAGGCGCTCATGGCCTGGGGTGCGATGGGGTCGCGGTTGTACTTGGAGCGGTAGGCCGCGAGGAACTTTGCCGCGCCGGGCGCATACGCTTCGCCAACGTCGGCGCGCGGGTAGGACACGAGCAGCACGCCCTCCAGCGCGTCCTTGCCGACGGCGTCCAGGGTTTCAAAGGTGTCGCCGGTGCCGACCAGCATCATCGCGCCGGGCTTGAATGCCTGCTCGCGTGCGGTGCGGAGCAGCAGGTTGTGGTCGGCGACGTAGGCGGTGCTGAGCCACAGGTCCGGGCCGAAGTTGCGGGCGCGCAGGATGGAGTCCGACAGGTCCACGGCCCGGGCGCTGTGGGCGCCGACCCCGACATGGGTGACCCCGGCCTTCGTCAGCAACCGCTGCTGCTCCGTGGCGATGGAGGTGCCGAAGGCGGAGTCCTCGTGCTCGATCCAGACCTTCAGGTCCGCAGGCGCCTTGCCCATCCGGGCCGCGACCAGATTAACTGTACCCTCGGCGGAGCGTTGTGCGAAGGCGTCGCTGGCCGGGCCGGAGCGGGCGTAGTTCGGCAGGCCGCGGTCGGTCAGGTCGCGCGCGAGGGCGTTGGTTTCCCAGAACAGCTTGTCGTTGCTGAGCGCGGCCTCGCTAGCGGCGTTGGAGATCGCGGTGACGTAGGTGCCGACCAGCACGTCCACCTTGTCGCGTCCGATGAGCTGCTCGACGGCGGCGATGCCCTCCTGCGGGCTGGTGGCGCTGCCGCGGACAATCTGGATTTGCCGGCCCAGCACGCCGCCGGCGGCATTGGCGCGCTCGACGGCCAGCTCGAAACCGCGGTCCAGCTCGTCGCCGTACAACGCCATGGGACCCGACAGAGGATTGATCACCCCTCCCACAATCTTGCAAAAAGCTGTTTCGGCCCGGGCTGGTTGGATCGGTTGTGGGGAGTATGCCGTCGACGCGGAACACGACATTGATGTCGTCCTGGTTGATCTCGACCCGCTTGACCA
>JAABUQ010010106.1_pt1 | contig 12479 bp, 11 predicted proteins | sample 5560001 | NCBI WGS metagenome assembly JAABUQ01 (sample SAMN10711888, study PRJNA513371) | rock metagenome | isolation source: Antarctica rocks | place: Antarctica: Victoria Land, Finger Mt nord | collected 2015-12-18
TGCCGGCGATGCGAATGCCGGCGGTTCGCCTGCCGGCGAGCCGAGCGAGGCGAGCGCAGCGACGGTCGGCGCCGTCGACACTCTCGAGACCCTCGACACCCTCGAGACCATCGACTCGCCTGCCGCTGAGACCGTCTCCGAGCCCGACACCGCCGCGCCCAACACCCCGCCGGCCACCACCACCGCCGATCCGACTCCTGCCGCCACCGACTCGACTGCCAGCGAGCCGAGCGCAGCGACGGTGGGCGCCGTCGACACCCACGAGGTCATCGCCGAGCCGGCTGCCAGCGAGTCGGCTGCCAGCGAGTCGGCTGCCAGCGAGTCGGCTGCCAGCGAGTCGGCTGCCAGTGAGTCGGCGGCCACGCCCGCCGACCTTCCCGGGGGGTCGCTCCCAAGCGATGCCTGACTTCACCGCCAAAGACGTCCAAGCCCTGCGCCAGGCCACGGGAGCCGGGATGATGGACGCCAAGAAGGCCCTCGTCGAGAATGACGGTGACATGGACGCTGCCGCCAGGTGGCTGCGCGAGCAGGGGCTGGCCAAAGCCGGCAACCGCGAGGAGCGCGAGAACCGTCAAGGCACCGTGGCCGTGGCCCACGAGGGCAACGCCGCCGCCATCGTCGAGCTCAAGTGCGAGACCGACTTCGTGGCCAAGTCTGACCAGTTCAAGTCCCTCGTGCAGGAGATCGCCATGCTCGTGGCCTTCGAGGGCGAAGCGGCCGCCCAGCGCAAGGCCGACGCCGTCGACGACCTGAAGGTGGTGTTGAAGGAGAACATCGAGATCGGCACGGTGGTGCGCATGGAAGGAGCCGACGGCAACGTCATCGACTCCTATGTGCACCGCCAGGACGGTCGAGGGGTGAACGGCGTGGTGGTCGAGCTGGCCGGCGCCAGCCCGGACGTGGCCCACGACGTAGCCGTGCAGGTTGCTTTCAGCAAGCCGCAGTACCTGCGTCGTGAGGACGTGCCCGACGCCGAGGTGGCCGAGGAGCGCTCCCTGCTCGAAGCCCAGACCCGCAACGAGGGCAAGCCCGAAGCGGCCCTGCCCAAGATCGTCGAGGGCCGCCTCACAGCCTGGTTCAAAGATCGGGTGCTGCTCGAGCAGCCGTTCGTGAAAGACGAGAAGCGCACCGTTGCCGACCTGGTGAACGGTCATGACATTGTGCGGTTCGCCCAGGTCGTGATCGGCAGTTGAGCGAGTGTCCCTGAGCGACGGCGCCAGCGGCGCCCTCGGCGCCCTCTCGCCGTCGCGCTGGGGGCGGGTGGTGCTCAAGCTGTCCGGTGAGGCCTTTGCTGGCCCGGCCGGAGGCGGTATCGACGGCCTCGTCGTGCGCCAGTTGGCCAGCGAGATCGTGGGCGCCCGTCGAGACCTCGACGTCGACGTAGCCGTGGTGGTGGGCGGCGGGAACATCTGGCGGGGGATGACCGGCGCCGGGGCCGGCATGGATCGCGCCCAAGCCGACTACATGGGCATGTTGGCCACCGTCATCAACGCGCTGGCGTTGCAGGACACCCTGGAGCAGCTCGACCAACCGACCAGGGTGCAGACTGCCATCCAGATGGCCCAGATCGCCGAGCCCTACATCCGTCGGCGGGCCATCCGACACCTGGAGAAGGGCCGGGTGGTGATCCTGGCCGGCGGACTCGGCAACCCCTTCTTCACCACCGACACCCCCGCCGCCCTCCGGGCCGCCGAGATCGATGCCCAAGCCGTCCTGAAGGGGACCCACTCGGGAGTCGACGGCGTCTACACCGCCGACCCAAAGATCGACGTCACCGCCACCAAGCTCGACGAGATCACCTACATGGACGTGTTGAACCGGGGGCTGAAGGTGATGGACCCCACCTCGATCACCTTCTGCATGGACAACCACCTGCCCATCGTGGTGTTCGATGCGTTGGAACCCGGCAACCTGCGGCGCGTCCTCACCGGCGCGGCCGGTGTCGGTACCCTGGTCCGATGACGAGGGCAGGGTGAGCGGCGAGCTTGTGGCGCTCGTGCTCGATGAGACCGCCGATAAGATGGGGCGCGCGGTGGTGCACGCCCGCACCGACTTCGGCTCCATCCGCACCGGCCGGGCAGCACCTGCCCTGGTCGAGAAGATCAACGTCGAGTACTACGGCACCGACGTGCCACTGCAGCAGTTGGCGGGGTTCTCGGTGCCCGAGGCCCGGATGCTCGTCATCACCCCGTACGACAAGAGCTCGCTCGCCGCCATCGAGAAGGCCATCCGCCAGTCGGACCTGGGCCTGAACCCCAGCAACGACGGCGTGAACATCCGGCTCACCTTCCCGCCGCTCACCGCCGACCGCCGGCGCGACCTCGTCCGGGTGGTCAAGGGCATGGCCGAGGAGGGGAGGGTGGCGGTGCGCAACCTGCGCCGGTCGGGCCGCCATGAGCTGGAGGCGTTGGAGAAAGATGGCGAGCTGTCCGAGGACGACCTGCAGCGCGCCGAGAAGGAGCTCGACAAGCTCACCCATGCCCAGGAGGCTGAGATCGATCAGGCACTCGAGTTGAAAGAACGCGAGCTGCTCGAAGACTAAGAGTTGCGCAGGAACATCGGCGCACACCGATCCCCATCCGAGGAGGAACCACGGTGGACGAACAGTCTGGGCCACGACCTGGTGATCGCAAGGTCCCCGGTGAACCCAACGAAGGCGTCCGCATCATCGGCGCCGAGGAAGCGGCCGAAGCCATGGAGCGCGGTGATGTGGCGTCGCGCCGGAGCGGGGCTGAGCCCCGCTACGGCGACCGGCCCCACGGGCCGCCGGCCGGCCCCCGACCGGCGCTGCGGTTCCCGCTCGACGCTCGGGCTGATCCCACCCAGATCGAGAAGCCAGCGGTCCGTGCGAGCGAGCCGCCCGTGTCCAAGCCCGTGTCGGGCCCGGTCGACATGCCGCACTGGACCGAGCCGGCCACCGGTGAGGTGCCCAAGGTGGTGATCGGTGACAACCCGGATCGGGGGGACGACCTCGACGCGTGGTCGTCGTTCGCAACCTCGGCGCCTCGCTGGCGCGACCAGCAGCCGAGCGAGTGGGACGACGCCGGCTTCGACGATCCCGCCGTGCTCGGGGGCGAGGACACCCGCATCGGTGCCCTCGACAGCACCGACCGCCCCACCCACGAGGAGCTGTTCTCCTTCGACGAGCTCGAGTCGATGCGGCCGGAGGACCCGGCGCCGCCGCCCAAGCCGCCGCGGCGCTCCTTGTTCTCCCGAGTCATCCCCGAACGGGCCGTCCCGGACCCGCAGGAAAGCTCCGGTGACGAACCGCCGGCCGCCCGGGCCGTGGCACCGTCGCGCTCGCAACCGGAACCGATCGTCGAGCCGGCACTCCCAACCGAGACGACCAACCCCGCGGACGTGGAAGGCCGAGAGGACGAGACCTGGACCGGCCGGGCCCGCCGCTGGTGGCGCCTGCCGGCGCCGGAGCCCGAGGCCGAGACCGGCGAGGTGGCGGGGCCGGAGACCGGCGAGCTCGCAGCGGCGGACCCCGGCCCGGCCGCGGTCGCCGTCCCCCGCTCGGAGACCGGCGAGCTCGCAGCGGCGGACCCCGGCCCGGCCGCGGTCGCCGTCCCCCGCTCGGAGCCCGACGATGTGGGCAGCGTGGTCTTCGACCCCAAGTTCGACCCCGAACACGCCTACGACGACGATTCCCGAACCGGCCAATCCGGTACCCGTCAGCGCATCAGCAGCCGCAACGTGCCGGACGCCGAGCTCGATGAGGGGCCGGCCGTCGTGCCCGGGGGCGGGCTCGGCGGAGAGGAGCCACGGGACAACCGGGCCGCTGTCGTCGTGGGTGTGGCTCTGGCCATCTTGGCCGCCATCGCCTGGGTGGTGGGGCCGTGGGCCGTTGTCGGTCTGGTCACCATCATCTTGGTGCTCTGCGCCGGGGAGTACTTCCAAGCCATGCGCCAAGTGGGGTACGAACCCATCGCCCCGCTGGGCCTGCTCGCCATCGTCGGCCTGCCCCTCGGCGCCTACTGGAAGGGCGAAGCGGCGTTGCCCCTCCTGCTCGTGCTCACCCTTGTGGCCGCCATGCTCTGGTACGTGGTGGGAGCCGGCGGGTTGGGCAGACCCACCGACGGCATCGGCGTCACCCTGTTCGGCGTCACCTGGATCGGGCTGTTCGGAGCCTTCGCCGCCGTCATGTTGCGGTTGCCCGACGGGCGGGGCATGTTGGGCGCCGCCGTCATCGCCACCGTCGTCAACGACCTCGGCGCCTACCTCGTGGGCCGGGCCATGGGCACGCGGCCGCTGGCGGCGGCCAGTCCCAACAAGACGGTGGAAGGGCTGGTGGGCGGGGGCCTGATCACCGTCGTGGTCATGGCCATGTTGGGCGCGTTCCCCGGGATCAAGCCGTTCGACACCCTGGCCAACGCGGTGGCGCTGGGCGCCATGGTCGCGGTGGTCGCCCCGCTGGGTGACCTCTGCCAATCGGTCATCAAGCGCGACCTCGACGTCAAGGACATGGGCACCCTGCTGCCGGGCCATGGTGGGGTCTTCGACCGCTTCGATGCCTTGCTGTTCGTTCTGCCGGCCACCTACTTTCTGCTCCACGTGCTGAACGTGCTCTAAGGGGTGATGGCATGAGCGGCGGTGATCGAGAGGTGGGGACCAGATGCGACCGTGACGGTCACATTCGGTCCCCACTTCGGAGCGTGACCGTCGGGGTGGGACGGCGGCGCGACCACGTGGTGAGCTGAGTGACCGTCTCGGTGGCCGTGGCTGGCTCGACGGGCTCCATCGGCACCCAGACCCTCGACGTCATCGCCGCCGAGCCTGACCGCTACCGGGTGGTGGCGCTGGGTGCCAGCGGGCACAACGTGGATGGGCTGGTAGGCCAGGCCAAGGCGCTGCGGCCCGACGTGGTGGCCGTCGCCGACGTGGCCAACCTGGATCGGCTCAAGGCCGAGCTGCCGGATTGTGAGCTGCGAGCCGGCAGCGACGCCCTGGCCAGCATCGGCACCGAGGCCGACGTGTGCGTCAACGGCGTGGTGGGGTTCGCGGGCCTCTCGGTCACCATGGCCACCCTGGAAGCGGGCAAGCGTCTCGCCCTGGCCAACAAGGAGTCATTGATCGCCGCCGGGCCCGTCGTGCAGCGAGCCCGGCGCACACCGGGGGCCGAGCTCGTGCCGGTGGACAGCGAGCACTGCGCCGTCCACCAGTGCCTGCGCTCTGCCGATCCCGACGGGCCCCGGCGAGCAGCGCGGATCGTGTTGACCGCCAGCGGCGGCCCGTTCCGAGGTCGCTCACGCGAGAACCTGGCCGACGTCACCATCGACGACGCCCTGGCCCACCCCACCTGGAAGATGGGGCCCAAGATCACGGTGGACTCCTCCACCTTGATGAACAAGGGCTTGGAGGTCATCGAAGCGCACGAGCTGTTCGGCGAGCCGGCCGGCGCCGCCGGGGTGGGCCTCCGCTATGACCAGATCGACGTGGTGGTGCATCCCCAGTCGATCGTGCACTCCCTGGTCACCTTCACCGACGGGGCCACCATCGGCCAGCTTTCCCTGCCCGACATGCGCCTCCCCATCGCGTACGCCCTGGCCTGGCCCGACCGGTCCACCGTCGCCTTCGGGCCCATCGACTGGGCCGAGCTCGGTCGCCTCGACTTCGAGCCGCCCGACCTGGTCGCCTTCCCGTGCCTCGTCCTGGCCTATGAGGCCGGGCGCATGGGTGAGACAGCGCCGGCCTGGCTCAACGCCGCCAACGAGACGGCCGTGGCCGCCTTCCTCGACGGCCGCATCCCGTGGAACGGCATCCCTGACGTACTGGAAGCAGTGCTTTCCCGGCATGATGGGGGGCGTGCCGACAGCGTGGACGCGGTGATCGACGCCGATCGTCACGCCCGCGCCCTGGCGGCAAACCTCCTCGCCCGTCGACCCTGATCGATGACCACCCCACCATGACCGACACGGACGATCGCACCCCCGCCGCCGCCCGAGCTGAGCCTGTGGCCCCGAGCGGGCCTCCTCGGTTCGCGTCGTTGCGGCTCAGCGCCCTGGTGGTCGTGCTCATCGCTGTTGGCTGGTTCTGGCCGTGGGTGCTCGTCACCATCCTCGGCCTCGTGGTCATGATCTTCCTGCACGAGCTCGGCCACTACGTCATGGCCAAACGGGCCGGCATGCTCGTCACCGAGTTCTTCCTCGGGTTCGGCCCCAAGCTCTGGTCGTTCCGCCGAGGCGAGACCGAGTACGGCATCAAGCTCATCCCCGCCGGCGCCTACGTGAAGATCATCGGGATGCACAACCTGGAAGCGGTGCCGCCGGAGGTCGAGGCCCGGTCGTACCGGCAGAAGTCGTTCGGCCAACGCGTGCGGGTGGCGGTGGCCGGCTCGTCGATGCACTTCCTGCTCGCCCTCGTGTTGATCTTCGTGTCGATGACCGCGGTGGGCACGCCCGGCGGCCACAAGTTCCTGCCCAGCCCATCGAAGTGGGTGGTGGGTGAGGTCACTCCCGGCAGCGCCGCCGCCGAGGCCGGCCTGCAGCAATACGACAAGCTGCTCAGCATCGACGGGCACGGCGTCGACACGTTCAAGGACCTGAGACCGGTGGTGCAACCGCTGAAGGACCACCGCGTGGAGATCCGGTGGCTCCACGACGGCGTCACGAGATCAGCCACGGTGAAGCTGCGCGAGTTCACCCAGAAGGGCCAGGGAAAGGGCTGCTGTCTCGGCATCGGCGAGGGCCAAGAGCCCAACCGACGGGTCAACCCGGTGGCCGCAGTGCCGGGCGCGTTCCAGGGCTTCGGCGAAGCGACCGTGGTGTCCTTGGGAGCCTTCGGGAAGGTGTTCAGCCCGAGCGGCATCTCCAACTTCGCGGGGCTGGTGGCCGATGGCGGCGCCAAGGGTCAGAGCACGGCCCACCAGACCTCATCAGCCGACTCGTCTGCCACGACGGCGCCGTCCAACTCGAGCAGCAGCGCCCACACCTCAGCCGAGGAGAACCGGCCCATCTCCATCTTCGGCGTGGTGCAGGCCGGCTCCACCATCGGGTCGCACGGCGCTGGCAGCCTGTTGTTCTTCTTCGCCCTGGTGAACATCTTCATCGGGATCTTCAACCTGGTGCCGATGCTGCCCTTCGATGGCGGCCACGTGGCCATCGCCGTGTACGAGAAGGTGCAAGAGGTGCGCCAGCGTCGCACGACCCGCTACTTCGCCGACATCAGCCGCCTCCTGCCCGTCACCTACATGGTGGTGATGGTGCTCGGGCTGCTCTTCGTGTCGACGGCCTACCTGGACCTCGTCGACCCGATCCTGGGCAAGTGAGCGAACCCTCCCAGTCCTTCGCCCGCCGCAAGACCCGCCAGGTCGTGCTGCGCCAGCCCAACGCCGACGCGGTGGCGGTGGGCGGCGACGCGCCGATCTCGGTGCAGTCAATGACCATCACCAAGACCGCCGAGGTGGAAGCCACGATCCAGCAGGTCTACGCCTTGGCCGGCGCCGGCGCGGACATCGTGCGCTGCACGTGCAACGACACCGCCGCCGCCGAGGGCCTGGCCCGCATCGTGCCCCGCTCGCCGGTGCCGATCGTGGCCGACGTCCACCACCAGTACAAGATGGCCCTGGCCGCCCTCGAGGCGGGCGTGAGCTGCCTGCGGCTCAACCCTGGCAACATCCGCAAGCCGGCCCACATCAAGCTGGTGGCCGAGGAGTGCCGAAACCGGGGTGTGCCCATCCGGATCGGCGTGAACGGCGGGTCGCTGCACCCCGACCTCTACGCCAAGCACGGCGACCGGGTGGTGCCCGAGGCCCTAGTCGAGTCGGCGCTCATGGAGCTGGCCTACTTCGACGAGGTCGGCTTCGACGACGTCAAGATCTCGGTCAAGGCCTCCAACGTGCCGCTGATGATCGAGGCCTACCGCCAGCTCTCCGAGGTGACCGACCACCCGTTGCACCTCGGCGTCACCGAGGCCGGCCCGCCGCCCGCCGGGATCGTGAAGGCCACCGCCGGCATGGCCACCCTGCTGGCCGAAGGCATCGGCGACACCATCCGCTACTCGCTCACCGCCGATCCGGTGGAGGAGGCCCGGGCGGGCCGGGTGCTGCTCGAAGCCCTCGGTCTCCGGGAGCGCAAGGGGCTCGACCTCATCGCTTGCCCGTCGTGCGGCCGGGCCGAGATCGACGTGATCGAGGTGTCCCGTCAGGCCCAGGCGGCGTTCGAGCAGCGCAACCTACCCATCCAAGTGGCGGTGATGGGCTGTGTGGTGAACGGTCCCGGCGAAGCCCGCGAGGCTGACCTGGGCATCGCCGCCGGACGCCGTCGGGGCCATCTGTTCGTGAAGGGCAAGGTGGTGAAGGTGGTGCCTGAGGACGAGATGGTCGACGCCCTGCTCGAGTGGGCCGACCTCATCGCCGCCGACGGGGTGGAGGCGGCACTGGCCCAGGCCGACGCCGGCGCCTCCGACGAGGCCGAGAAGGACCGCCAAGCCCTGCTGGTCGAACAAGGCGACGACGCCAACGCCAGCGAGCAGAAGGTCGAGCTCATCCGTAAGCTCTGAGGGGCGCACGACGAAGGCCGGGTGGGGCGGCGCCTACCATCACCGGCCATGGCCAAGGCACCGGTGCTCACCTCCCAGGCCGACGACTTCCCCCGCTGGTACCAGGACGTGGTGGCCAAAGCGGAGCTGGCCGAGAACGGCCCGGTGCGCGGCACCCAAGTGATTCGCCCCTACGGCTACGGGCTGTGGGAACGCATGCAGGCCGAGGTGGACCAGCGCATCAAGGCGGCCGGCGCCCTGAACGCCTCCTTTCCGCTGTTCATCCCCCAGAGCTATTTCACCCGCGAGGCCGAGCACGTGGAGGGGTTCAGCCCCGAGCTGGCCGTGGTCACCCACGCCGGCGGCAAGGAGCTCGACGAGCCGGTGGTGGTCCGGCCCACCAGCGAGACGGTGGTGGGGGAGTGCATGGCCAGGTGGATCCAGAGCTACCGCGACCTTCCCTTGTTGCTCAACCAGTGGGCCAACGTGGTGCGCTGGGAGCTGCGGACCCGGCTGTTCCTGCGCTCCTCGGAGTTCCTTTGGCAGGAGGGCCACACCGCCCACGCCACTGAGGCCGACGCCGCCGCCTACTCGCTGCGGATCCTGCTCGACGTGTACCGCGACTTCATGGTGGACGTCTTGGCCCTGCCCGTGCACGTGGGTCGTAAGACGGCCGAGGAGCGGTTCCCCGGCGCCGCCAACACCCTTGCGTGCGAGGCCATGATGGGTGACGGCAAGGCCCTGCAGATGGGCACCAGCCACGAGCTGGGCCAGAACTTCTCCCGCGTGTTCAATATCGCGTTCCTCGACCAGGCCGGCACCGAGCAACTGGCCTGGACCACGTCGTGGGGCGTCTCCACCCGCATGATGGGCGGGCTGATCATGGCCCACGGCGACGACGCAGGGCTGCGGGTCCCGCCCCGCCTCGCCTCCACCCAGGTCGTGGTCCTGCTCGTGCGCGATGCTGACGGCGCCGGTGAGCGGGCCCGGCTGATCACCGAGAGCCTGCGCACGGCTGGTGTGCGGGTGCACCTCGACGATCGGGTGGACGTGTCGTTCGGGCGCCGGGCCACCGACTGGGAGCTGAAGGGCATCCCCGTGCGGCTCGAGGTGGGCCCTCGGGACTTGGCCAACGAGGAGGTCACCCTGGTGCGGCGAGACACCAACGCCAAGGCCCAAGTGGCGGTGTCGGGCCTGCGTCAGGAGGTGGAAACCCAGCTCGACGCCGTTCAGGCTGACATGTTGGCCATGGCCACGGAGCGACGCGACCAGCGCACGGCTGATGTGGGCACCGTGGCCGAGGCCGCGGAGGCGGCGGCCAGCGGGTTCGCCCGCTTGCCGTGGGCGGCGGTGGGGACCGAGGGCGAAGCTACGCTCGCCACCGACGGGGTGAGCGTGCGCTGCCTGCAGCGGCCCGACGGCAGCGTCCCAGAGTCCGACACCGAACCCGACCTGATGTGCCTGGTGGCCCGCGCCTACTGACGCGCGGGAGGGTCCTTGTGACCGTGGGCACGTTGCCGCGCCCGCTATAGTTGTCTGTCCGCCCTCGGGTGGAAAAGGCGTGGGCTTGGCCCACGCCTTTCGTTTGACAAGGCACACATAGCGCCCGTCACAGGCACGACAGACACGACAGACAGACACGACAGACAGACACGACAGAGAGGAGGCCCCCGTGGACACCATCGAGCGAGTCCGAGCCGTGGCCGAGCCCCTGTTGCAGGCGGAGGGGACCGAGCTGGTCGACGTCGAGCTGCACGCCGGCGCCCTGCGGCTCACCGTCGACCGCCCTGGCGGGGTCGACCTGGCCGTCATCACCCGCGCCACGCGCCACGTGACCGCCGCCCTCGACCACGAGGGGTCGCTCGCGGCGGACTACACCCTGGAAGTGTCGAGCCCGGGCTTGGAGCGGCCGCTGCGGACCCCGGCCCAGTTCGTCCGGGCCGTCGGGAGCTCGGTGGCGGTCAAGACGGTGCCCGGCACCGCGGGCGACCGGCGCATCCAGGGCCGGCTCGAGTCGGCTGACGACACCGCCATCACCGTGGTGGAGACCGGCGGCGCGGTCCACCGCGTCGCCTACGACCGGATCGAGCGGGCCCGCACGGTGTTCGAGTGGGGCCCGGGCCCGAAGCCCGGCCACAAGCCCCAACCCGGCCGGTCGTCGAAGTCGTCGGCCAAGTCGTCGTCGAGATGGGCGGCGAATGAGGCGCGCCGGTCGCCGAAGGGCCCGGGCGGTGGCACCGTCGCCGAGCAGGAAGTGGGAGACCGATGAGCAACGCGAACGTCGACATGATGGAGGCGCTGCAAGCGCTGGCCGCCGACAAGGGGATCAGCCCAGAGACGCTCATGGGCGCGTTGGCCGATGCCCTGGAGTCGGCCTACAAGCGGCTGCCCGACGCCTATGAGTACGCCTGGGTCACGATCGATCCCGACACCGCCGACATGCGGGTGTTCGCCCAACAGCTCGACGAGGACGGGGAGCCCGTCGGCCCCGAGCTCGACGTCACGCCCGACGCCGCCATCCTCGGGCGCATCGCCGCCCAAACCTTCCGCCAGGTCATGACCCAGCGCCTGCGCGAGGTCGACCGGGAGATGAAGTACGAGGAGTACGCCGGCCGTGAGGGCGACATCGTCACCGGCATCATCCAGCAGAGCGACTCGCGCTACACCCTGCTCGACCTCGGCCGGGTCGAGGCCCTGCTGCCCCAGGCCGAGCAGGTGCCGTACGAGCGGCCCACGCCCAACAGCCGGCTCAAGGCCTACATCGTGGAGGTCCGCAAGACGGCCAAGGGGCCCCAGATCGTGGTCAGCCGCACCCATCCCGGGTTGATCAAGCGCCTGTTCGAGCTGGAGGTGCCCGAGATCAACGACGGCGTGGTGGAGATCAAGGCCTGCGCTCGGGAGCCGGGCCACCGCACCAAGATCGCCGTGTGGTCCAACGATTCTCACGTCGACCCAGTCGGGGCGTGCGTCGGCGCTCGCGGTGCCCGCGTACGCATGGTGGTCACCGAGCTGGCCGGCGAGAAGATCGACATCGTGCCGTTCTCGGAGGACCTCCAGGAGTTCGTGGCCAAGGCCCTCTCGCCCGCCAAGGTGAAAGAGGTGCACATCCTGGAGGAGACAGGGACTGCCGAGGTGATCGTGCCTGACTACCAACTGTCGCTGGCCATCGGCAAGGAGGGCCAGAACGCCCGCCTGGCCGCCCGGCTGACGGGCTGGCGGGTGGACATCAAGAGCGAGACCCAGCTGGCGGAGGAGCAGTCCTACGCCAGCGAGGAGTGGGCCCAGGGTGAGTGGATCATTGACGCCACCACCGGTGAGCAGGTCTGGAAGCCGGCCGACGGCAGCGACGTCATCTCGGCCGAGCAATGGCAACGACAGGGTGCCGCCGCGTCGGCCGATGCAGGCCACGGCGGCGAGGAGCCTGCTGTGCCGGCGGCCGACCAGGCTGCCACCGAGGAACCTGCGGCCGAGGAGCCTGCTGTGCCTGCTGAGGATCTTGGCGCCGACGGTCCTGGCGCCGAGCAGGGCGGGCTGGCCGAGGCCACCGACGCCGCCGGCATCGTCGACTCCACGGCCGAGGCGGTGGCCACGGCGACCGCGCTCCAGCAGAACGAGGCGGCGGCGCAAGAACCAGGAGCGAGCGGCGAGCGTCCCGCGGCCACCGGCACGGAGCCTGCTCCATAGCGCCGCAGCGGACGTGCGTGGGCTGTCGCCGGGTGGCCCCCGCTGACCAGCTCGTGCGGGTGGTGCACCGTGCCGACGGCTCCCTGAGCGTCGACCGCACCGGTCCGGGCCGGGGCGCGTGGCTGTGCGCCGGGTCGACGGCGTGCCTCGACCAGGCGTTGCGCCGGCGAGCGTTCGACCGGGCGCTGCGAGCGATGGTGCCGCCGGGCGCCGCCGACGGCTTGCGGGCCGAGGTGGAAGCGACGCAACCGACCGGCACAATCAACTTCGTGCCGCCCCCGTCGGGCGTGCGAGACTGACCCTTCGCCTGCGCC
>JAABUQ010010108.1_pt1 | contig 12473 bp, 15 predicted proteins | sample 5560001 | NCBI WGS metagenome assembly JAABUQ01 (sample SAMN10711888, study PRJNA513371) | rock metagenome | isolation source: Antarctica rocks | place: Antarctica: Victoria Land, Finger Mt nord | collected 2015-12-18
TTTTCCCCGTCACACCACCATCAAACCCTAACCCCCCCCGCTTTCTCCAGTAGTCCCCAACTTCCGGCCCGCAGTCAACGCAGCCTTCGCGTGGAACCTCGCCACCATCCATAGAATCCGCTCCCCAAACATCCACGTGTGTTTCTGCATGCGGGGAATCTTCCGGGCCGCCGAGCGTGACTTCAACTACGTGGCCTACGAATGCCTTCGTTCATGCATCCCCGCATGGCACGCGCTGGGGGGGGAGGTATGGGGGAAATGTTCTTCGCTGACGGGTTTTACGTGTTGGAGAGTCAAAGGTCTATGCTCTTGCAAGAAACAGCTGGGTGGAATTGGACGACTCTAACAATACTCCATTCTATCATTACGAAACCCGCACGTTCAATCACACGAAGCACTCTTGCTTCACTCACGCAGACTTCCTAATCCCATCCTGACCCTCAATCCGCCCTTCCATTGGTAGGATTGATCCTCACGTTGTCAATGCTGTACTTGTTACTTGCTCCGTTTTTGCAGCTAAGGAAGATGGCGAAGTCATTTGAGATAGACGAAGCCTGGAAGGTGGCTCCAGTAGTGATCCACGTCGCTGGCTCGGTGCCTTTCGAGCCACTCCAAGAGGATACCTTCGCGTATTGTTCATGGTAAGGGTATGCAAGGGCGATAAAGCAATTGCTGTCTGCCCGATCATCATACCGGAAGTCCATCGTTATGCTATAATTGGTCCCGTGGCAAGTATTTAGCGTTTGGGAAAGTATCACTCCACTCATGCCGTTCGACGTGGAGTTTGAAGCAAGATCAACAGCGAACGCATAAGTTCCTCCATCGTTGGTACTACCAGGCTTGGAATTGCTGTAGGTGGTACTTCCCAAGGCTTTCGTGATGTTCCAGGATGTTGGAGGCATCTCACCGGTCTCGAAACCGCTGTCTTTGATGATCGGACCAGGTTGACACCCTCGGGGGATGGAAGTGGATGGGTTAGGAGGGTGTCTGATAGAAAACGCATCAGCCGACCTTCTTACAGTTTTCAGCAGAGAGACACTTACGAGAGCGAGTAGCTCGAAGAGTGTGAGACGGTATAGTATATATTCTCATCGACCTTGAGGCCGAGTGCCGTCCCATAGGTTGCTTCCCACGTTTGGTTGTAAAGCGAGCAATAAAGCCCTTGAGGCATCAGACCCTTAGTCAAGACATAAGCATTGAAGAATACCTGAGGAAAATCAGCTTTCGTGGGGGAAAGCCATAGGTGACACAAACACATGTCTGATATGTCCCATCAGAACTAGGATTCTTGCTGCTATTGGCAGTCAGCATATCACAGGCGTTCGCACATCTATATGATTTTGGTGTTGGCATTAGTCTTCTATCCCAATTTCTACCCGACAAGGTTGGTTTGAGTCGGAAAGAATGACTCACGTTTGCGGGTCGAAGCCTTGGCTTTGGCTGAAAGGAAAGAATTGAAAGCCCATATAGGAAGATGGGTACATCTCTGGATTGTTCGCGTCGCTCGGCAGGCTGATGGCGCCACCAAGGAGCGTTGGTCCTTCGTATCTATCGATTATTGCTGGAGGCGTATTCTTGGTGTACACTGGAATCAAAGGACGCAGCAGGTTAGAGTCAGGGGGATTTGCGAGACGACAAATGTGCAGAGGACCATTAGATGAGGTGGGGGGGAACCGCCACTGTGCCGATAAGATGGGGGAGTGACAGGACATCGAAAGAAGGGATAAGTAGAGGTTAGTCACGATCAATAGAAATGGTTACGTACCGTTAGAGCCAATGAAAGTAATCTCGAAACCAGCCGTTTGCCGTCCACGTCCCATGGCTTCTCCGTCCGTGACTGGTGTTCCCCATAGAGAACACTTGTAGTTGATTGTACTCGGAGGGCTTGGGCAGTCGATCTCGTTGATATCGAGGCTTGGATCCCGTTCAATGTAGATATTGAATGACATGCAGCTTGACAAGCTGTCACAATTAGAAGCGCAACGTGACACATTATAGCTGTCAAGCGTATTAAGCTCGATATATTTTGAGGCAAACAAGGTGTTACCGCCATTTACGACTACACGATTGTATCCATCGGGCGTCTGAGCATTCTTGGACATTGCCTAGTATTTTTGGCAGTGGTCTGAGACTCGGATTAAGGGGGCTTACCTGAAGGACATCAGAGTTCCAAAAGGCTACAACAGTATCTGGAGAGGGCACGGGCCCAGCACCGACAGGCCGCGGCATGCAGTCGCCATTTCGCGTCTGCAATGATCGAGTTCTTTGGGTTCGTGGCGGCCTCGTCCCAGGTGGCCAAATGGGCCATGATCCAGAGGGGCAAGGAGTGCAGGATGCTGGAATCCCTGGCATGCAACAGATCGACCCATCACCGCCACCATCTCGCTTGGCAGGAGGTGGTACAAACATATCATTATCGAGCGGTGCTTGGACAAGTACTGGGCCTGGCAAGTTATTGAGAGTCGCTGCGTCCAAGGATTGGGACGCTGCAAGTCCGACGAGGGTGGCAGAAATGAGGGAATAGCGCATTTTTGCAATGATTCTGCAATGTTAATGTGAGAGAGTGTGATTCTGAAAGCACTGGGAATAGTCAATAGTGGTATCAATGCAGTGTACGGGATGCTTGTGTAGTTCAATGCTTGATGATGGAGAGCATACGAAGTAAACAAAGAGAAGAAGATAGACTCTCTGGATTGCCTTGCCTTCGTGCCTTCCTGGAGTGAAAGGTGCCATTCATTAAGTCTCTTGGGCAAGAATGAAGTGACTGGTCTGACATACACTACCTCCGTATTCATCCCACCCACTCCTTCTTTAATCACCGTGCTCCTTGCCCATTCACCCTGTCTATCTCCTGTGCTCCTCCTATCGCCCACTATCACCCCTTGTCTCATCTTCTAAACCTGATCCTTCTCCCCTGCCCCATTATCGCTCCGCTTCCTCCTCTCTTTAGCCTCCGCCCTCCTTCTCCTTGCACTCAGAGCGCTATCACTCAATTGCCCGATGCAAGTCTGATTGCATAGTGCTAGTGTAATTGCTCTTCTCTCATCCGTGCTCAGTCCTTCGCGTGCTTCATTTGGCGTTTGTCCCTCTGGCTGGGCGAGTGTGCTGGCAAGAATGGCTTCTTTGGCGGAGAGAAGAAAAAGGGCAGAGGACGTGGGAAGAGGGGTGGTCGAGGTGGAGACTAGCTGGGCTGAGGTTATGGTAGGAGCGTAGCCAGCTGCAATGGTGGTATGTTGGTGGACCCACTGGCGAAAGGCATTGCATGTTGCTTTGAAACGACAAAGTGGATGGAATAACATGGCGTGTGTCCAGGTCTTTGCGGGTTGCTGCGGGCGGTGGACTTGTGGAGGATGAGGGCATGTCGAGAAGTTTTCTTATAAGGATCTTTGATTGTAGAGGGCATACCTGTCACCGTAAAGCGGTGCAATTAAAAACGAAGTAAGAGATTGGGGCCGGTGAACAAACATTAAACAGGTGATGGTTGTCAAAGGGCATGCACAACACAAACACAATGAAGTCCTGGCCTCACCCTTTCGGTAGATATACACAGATGCATGATATTTGTATTCAAGGGCCTTTATCATGGCCTTTGTCGATGACCCTCATACAGCGTCTTCAATATTTCCCGTCCATCCTCACAATCCCCGACTTCTCATTCTCGGATTTCGGTTTGTGAGCCCAGTCCGGTGCTTCATCTTTGCCCTCATTTTCTTCCTTGTCCCCCTCTTCCTTAGTCTTATGAACGGTTTGCGGATTGTGCTCTGCTGGGGAGTAGATGGTGTAGAGGATCTAGAGAAAGAAGGTCAGAACCTGGTACCCTAGAGAGGAGAGCGGGGACGACTTACCAGAGGAGTAGGGCCAGTATTGACAAACTGATGCTGCGTGCCCGCGGGAACAATCACCAAATCTCCAGCCTTGACATCTTGATCTTTGCCCGCGATGGTTGCTTTTCCTATTCCGGAGGTGAAGGTCAGGGCTTGGTCGACTGTGTGGACCTGTCGAAAGTCAGTCTTTGCGTCGAGGTGGCACTCCAGGAAGCCGAGTGCTGAGCATTGGCATCCAGTATCAACGAACCTCATCCCCAATATCTCCACCCACTGGCACAGTCATGAGCACGACCTGCGAGTACAATCCAGTCCACAGCACTCTTCGGAACTCTCCAGATTTAGAGGGCAACGCAGAAGTCATGTTGGGGAAGTAAGCCATCTCGTGTTTAGGAGGTCCGGAAGGCATGTTGGAGTCTTTGGCGTAGTTGATGGCTGAGCCGGAGAAGAGTCGATGTGTAGGTGCAACAGTGGTTGCTCGGATGGTGGTGCAGGAGATGGTTCTGAGAATTGTTCTGGGAATATTACGATAGAGTATGGGATTGAGCATCATTTTCTGGGGACGTTGAGGGAGAAGGATGGAGGCTCTAGGGAGGGATTGAGATATGAGGGGTCCGAGGGTCCGAAGGGTCAAGACTTCATGACGAAATGGCTTCTGATGCAGACAATGCCGTTGCTTACTTCGCTTGCCTGCCCGCCCTGTTCCACATCACCAGTTGTAACAGACTTGGGGGTCAGGTCTTTACTAGAATAGTGATTGCGAATTAGACTATGCATCCACAATGGAAAAGCTGGTAAGAGGCCATCCATTCCCCCAAAGCAACCCGACATCCAGCAGCACTGAAATGCTGGTATTCCGTATATTGCTGATATAACCGAGACACTCGCACTTGCTGACTAAGAGGTCCCTTGAGCCCCTTTTCTCTTTGCCTCAGTTACTCAGACTCTATACTAACACCCTTCGGGGTTAGCTATTGCTGACTACGTACGCAATAGTTATAGAGTCTGAGCTCAAGAACGTATAATTTTCTTAGGTATAATTTAATCTTTTCTTTATTTTTGTATTTTAATTTCTATTATATAATATTTATATATTTTTTATATAACAATTATTCTCTTTCTCGAGTATATTCAAACGGCGTCTTAATTAATTAATTTTATTAAACCAAAAAAAAGTTATTTTAATATAAAAGAAAAATTAAAATTTTATACCCGGAAGCCCGGGCTTTTCCTTTTTTATTTTTTTATTTATACTTTAATATTTTTATATTTATTATATAATATTTATATATTTTTTATATAAAGATTATTTTCCTTTTCGAGTATATTCAAACAGCGTCTTAATTGACTAATTTTATTAAATTAAAAAAAAATTATTTAAATATAAAAGAAAAGTTAAAACTTTATATTTTAAATAATCTCCTTTATAAATTCTTATTTTTACTTCAAAATTTCAATATTAAATATATATTATTATATATATTTTTTTATTAGAGAATCTTTTATATTAAAATAAATACCGAAAAATATAATAGAGCTTTTTGGTATTTTTGTTATTATTAAAAAAAGGTTAAATTTTGGACTTTATTAATAAAAAAATTTTTTAAATTATTCTAACTTTTTTTTTAATAGGAATTTCGAAATTCTAAAGTTATTTAAAAAAAAGTATATATCTTATTATATAAATTAGATTATTATTATATTAAAATTATATAATATTATTATTGTTATAACTTTATAAAAGGTAGATTTTAGAGTTAAAAAAATTAAATAAGAGAATTTGAAGATCTATTACCAAAGTTAAACTATACCTAAGAAAATTATACGTTCTTAAATTCAGACTTTATAACTATTGCGTACGTAGTCAGCAATAGCTAACCCCAAAGGGTGTTAGTATAGAGTCTGAGTAACTGAGGCAATTTTCTCTCCCTTGCCTGAGAAGATATACAAAGTACACCTCACACTACAACTACCCAACCGTTTGGCCACCATCGCTTCCACAACCCACCCCATACTCGCTCAGCGACCACTCTGGGAGACCGAGTCCCCATTCTGGATGAGCATAGTCCCCAGGGCCAGGAATGCAAGAGAATCGATGCTGTTGAAGGTCCCGCTTCTCAATTCGCTCAAGAATGACAGGGCCAACGGTGTAGAGCAGAGAAGGGTGAGGGATCATAACGTACCCGCGTTGTTGGATCCTCCGTTTGTATTGACGCTCGGGGGATGGCTTCTGTCCATTCGATGTCTCATGGAGGTGTTGGGGCTGTTGTGATTTCACTACTCATCAATAAGCTTTCACGTCTTCTGGACATCTCTTCACTTCACATAAATGCCCAAATGTTCTTCTTTAATGCCAATTTTATTGAGATGGTCGAGATATGCTCGGCATCGAATCAATATTGCCCCAGACGAAAGGAAGTTGCTGGCAGATGAAACGAAGAATAAAGCAAGACGGAGGGGTGGACTTCCAGAGCAACTTTTTCCCTGAAAGATGCCGGGCTCTTCGCGAACGTCGAAATTGACAGAAACACTACTTGCCTCTGTATGTAGGAGGATACAGTCCAGGCCTCCACAGCGCTGCACTACTATGGAGAATAACCCCGGCTTTGCTGCCCGAGGTGAATTCGTCTGCCCGATATTGGCAATCTCGCTACATGTTTGATTGACACTTCTTACTGCCCTCTTCAGGCAAGAAGGTTCCATGGGGCCAGAATTGGGGTCATGCCGATATCAGATCTGGCGGCAAGTTGTCTGTTCTCTCCTTTTCAGAAGCGCCATGGCTGTTGGTCAACCTCCGAATCGGGACAACGGTTCGAAATGGCCCGCGCTTGCGAGATGAGCAGTGAAGAGACCTGGAATACGGACGTGTTCTGTGCAGAGCAAAATAGAGTGCTGATGGGCTTGCCGAAGGTGCAAGCCGCCCTGCCGGTCCCGTTGTAGGAGTGTGCACAGAGGCTGACGCTGGAAAAGTCTTTGGGAAGGTGGGGGATTCGATTGTTAGGCTAAGCGCTCAGAGTACGTCATACTGTTTCAAACAGCAGGAAGATCGCACGTTCCCACGGGCGGGAGGAATAGTGACTAGAAATAGAATTGAAACAGGATGCAGCGTTGCAGGAGTACATGCAGCATAAGGTACTCGTACCTCCGGAGGATTTGATCTGCGTCCGAGGGTCTGGAGTGTTGCTGGGTGAGAGACGCCACAGTCCACACCGTGCACGCAAAGTACCCGCAATTACCTACCGTAAGGTACCTCCGCATCCTTCCTAATGTACAGCATCGAGTTCATGTCAGCTTTATCGGCGCCATTGCTGGCTTCATTAATACAAATCTCATGGTCCTGTGTCCGTAATACCTTATCTAACAAAGACGACGCCAACAGCAACATCACATTTTGGGAATTGAAGGACGCTTCGCCAGAGTGGAAGACTGAGAGAGTTCGGAATCTTTAGTTAGCGAGCAACGACATGGGACTTGCGGGGGAGGGCAGGACGGTCCGGGCCAACTAGCCCACTTAGAACCTAGCCTGGAAGAATACTTTCCCAGGTGCACTGTAACCGCCGAGACTATAACAGCTCTAAGCCTGAGCTGAAGCTCTTCTGCTTTCTAATTCGTCCAAGGACTTCATCCCACTTCCGTATCTCTGCATCTCTCCCGTAACATTCTCCTGCTGAATTCAATCATTTCCCCCCAAATGTCATCACATTATTGGAACGATCGGCGAATGGCTGAACAACATCGGTACCTCCATCCTGTTTGCTTGCATGATTCGCTGTTTCCCCTCCCCCTCGATCCAATATGCATAGATTATCCAGCAAGCATCGTTGGGGGCCCTTGGACACGCGCCCTAACAATCGCCCAACCATGTTCCCTCAGCATTGGGTCGACGGTTCGCATACGACTCTAGGTGCAAATAGTGCATGATCCATGTTCGGAGGGGTCCACCGTTCACATCACATCAAGCCCGCCGCCTGTAGGATTTCGTGATGCACAATTGCACACCGCCCACCAATGGCCGCTTGGCCCTCATCCACCTCCCGCGCTAGGAACATATACCCACCAACATCCCCAAGGCATCTGCTCAGCAACCTGTCGTTGACACCACTCACAGCTAACTGGCAGAAAACAAACTGGTCGCCTTGCGTACTACTATTTTTTAATACACTTGCATCAAGGAGCTGGTATCCTGACTTTAGATCTCTCTTCTTCAGTATCGGAAATCCAGCATCGCGTGGGGTCACTCGAAGTCTCACCAACAAGAAATCTGTCAGGCGCATCATTCAGGACTCGGAATAGACAGATACTCACAGCCATCAGCGCAAGCATCCGCAGCTATCGCACAGCTGCCAGTTGCTCCACGAACTATTGAAAGGCCATTCAGAGCCATTGGTCTTACAATCGCAAAAGTCAATTCCAGCGCATGAGCACGTCTTGCATGCTATCCCTCAAACGCTATAACTAGACTATCCCAGTCTCCATTCCGACCCATCAACGAAGATGCCTTCTTTACCGAACGAGCTGCCCGAGGTCTCCCTCACCACATCCCTCCGATCCTTGACAAAGCGAATCAATATCCCAGTGAACAGTAGCAGTGCTCCGGGGCTCGTTGCAGCTAGCAAAGAAGATCCATGGTCACAAGCGGGACAATACGCGTTGGGATGGGTCTACTTCTCGATCGTACTCCTGATAATTACATGCGCCCTACACTACTATCATTTCTGGACGGACAAGATAGGAAGGGCATTGTATAAAGAGGAGGTAGTCAAGTCATCGAAGACATCTTCGCCCGATACAGATTATGAGATGGCGAATCTCCCAACAAATTGTTCATCCAGGAAGTTCTTCCCAGGTAATGACGAGCTTCCGGAAAAGCCTGTGGAGGAGCACGAATCGTCGGCTTCCTTTGGACCCTTGAACACAGCCATTGCGCTCACACGGTTCATCTTCTACCGACCTCTTCCCTCAATACAGCGAAAAAGGCGAGAGATTAGCTTGCCTGGAGCAGGTGCAACATTCATGATATTGGCCGCGACGGTATTTGTGACCCTTTACTGTTTCATACCGCAACCGCTGTATTATGCCAGTATTGGATTCGGATCTCCGCCTCTAGCGGTTCGTGCCGGCATGATCGCCGTCGCAATGATGCCTTGGATTGTCGCTCTTGCTATGAAAGCGAACATGATCACCCTGTTGACTGGCATTGGCCATGAACGACTCAACGTGCTGCATCGTTGGGCAGCTTACATCTGCCTGTTTCTCAGCTTGATACATACGATTCCATACTACGTCACACCGGTGTGGGATCAGGGTGGTCTAGCAACATTCAAAAGCTTCTTCACTGGGCAATACTACATTTATGGGACAGGTCTGGCATCTTTGGTACCTTTGTGTGTGCTCTGCATACACTCTTTGCCGTTCCTCAGGAGCTGGATGTATGAGTTGTTCGTCATGACACATGTGCCAATCTCCATTGTGTTTCTCGGTATGTTGTTCTGGCATTGCCACAATTACCTTACCTCATGGAACTATCTCTGGGCGACAACTGCGATCTGGCTGTTCTCCTACTGCCTCCGGATCTTCTACCTCAATTGGACGAACCCGTGGCGGATTTCTTGGTTGATAGGCGAAGAAGCGGCTGTGACAATACTACCAGAGAACGCAGTGAAGGTGACGATACCAACCCAAGTGAGATGGACGCCAGGCCAGTACGTCTACCTGCGCATGCCCGGCATCTCAGTATTTGAGAATCACCCTTTCACAATTGCCTCCCTCTGTAGTGAGGACTTTCCCTCGGAATACGGCGAGAAGTATCGAGACATGACGCTTGTCTTCCGACCGTTCGGTGGATTCACTCGCAAAGTGCTCGAATCTGCTGTTGAAAAAGGCCCATTGAAGACATACCGTGCCTTCGTCGACGGTCCATATGGCGGCTTGCGCCGTGACCTCGCTTCGTTCGATACCATTGTCCTCTTTGCCGGTGGCAGTGGAATTACTGCCATCGTCTCTCACCTTCTCAACCTCATCAAGAAAATGCGCGATAGCAAAGCTGTCACGAAGCGAGTGCACGTCGTCTGGGCGCTCAAACGACCAGAGACCATGGAATGGTTCAAGGAAGAACTTCGAATATGCCGCGAATTCGCTCCACCGGAATCGGTTCACTGCCAATTCTTCATCACAGCCACAAAGCGACAAGTGCCAGGGCAAAAAATGTTCCCTCCTTCTCCCTCTCGCCCTCTCCACGATGCCCTACATAAACAAATCGACAGCACATTCCAGGGGATTGCGTCCAAGCGGAACTCTGCTCTGATACAAGACGCCGCGGCAGGGGATCCTGAGAAAATGCAGGAGCTCCGCGCGGAGAACGAAGACGCAATCACCGGCCTCCCCCATCCAACCTTCCTCCCTCCACCCCAAAAAGCCCATACTCGCAACCGCCCATCGTTAACCATTCCCACAACGAACCTCGCCCCGCCACCCGACGAGACGAAGAACGGCTTGGACTTCGGTTTCCCAAGCACACCCACCATGTTTCAAAAGAGTATCATGAAGTTTGCCTTCTTTTCTCCCCACCAATCAAAGCAGTCCTCTTGGAGTACCCAGTATGGCCGGCCCGACATACCATTCATGCTCAAAGGGATGGAAAAGGAGTTTGGCAAGCGGACCTGCGTCTTTGTTTGCGGACCGCCAAGCATGAGGATCGACGTGCAGAGGGTTGTGGCTGGGTTGCAGAGGAGCGTGTGGAGCAACTCGAGTCGGGAGGAGATTTTCCTCCACACGGAGAACTACGCTATCTAACGTGTGAACACGACATTGTGATGGTGGTCGTATGGATGGAATGGTATCGTGTCGCGTCCCGGCGTGGACTTGCATGGATGGCGTTTACTTCTCGGTGATTACATACCCAATGCCCTCGAGAGGAGCGGCGAGCCCTCATATTTGCTGGCTGAGTCCAGCCTTTCTTGGTTCATATTGTCTATCATTTAGTTCATATGCAATCCGCTCTATAGAGTGGTGAATATAATTGACGAGCCTTCCATCACCAGGTTTTCACAGATGATCTCTAGAACCGGATTGTGTCTTTCCAGTCATGATCCTTGTAGTGAGTCTGAAGTGTCGTAGTAGCCGGATGAAAAGTGTGGATAATGTTGAGTCTGATATTGCTTGATCCTCGTCTTGCCCACCGCATACGAACCATCCAACAAAGTCTCACATAACTTCGACTTCCTCCTCACCCCCCCAACCCCGCGGAATTCCCTCGTGAACTCAATGTCCTCCTCCACTTGGGCCCTATCCAAACTCTCCCAGCTCCTCCCCCTCGACGAAGACTCCCTCAAGCAAATCCTCGACTACACAACCACCCTCCCCAAAGATGCTGCGGCCGAACACCTCAAAAACCTCCTCGGAGATTCACCCAAAGCCCTCGAATTCATCAGCACCTTCAACTCGCGCCGAGAAGCAGCCCTCACCTCCTCCGCAGCCTCCGCAACTTCGAAAACGAACCCCAGACCGAAAAAGGAACCTCCACTCAACAACCTCCCTCCTCCCCGGCGAGTGGAAAACAGCGGAAACACCAGTGGGGCATACCAAAAGAAAGATGAGGAAGATTACATGTCCAATCGTCGGCCAGGCCAGCAGCAGCAGCTAGGATTATCCAACACCCTCGCCCTGTCCGAAAAACCAGAAGCAAGGCAATCACCCAAGCCAACGCGTCCACCCTCCAAGCCCCCACCCTCAGCATCAGGACCTCTGATATCTGACCTTCCCAACGTGCGCACCGGTGCACGTACACCCTCCCGCACGGCCTCCCCGGCTCCAAAAACAAAAGTAACCGTCGCCGGCGGGGCGCCCATGCACGGCGCATCCACCACCCTCCAAGATCTCGTATTCCTCTCCCCTCTTCCCCCCCAAACCCTCCCCCTTGGCTCTTCCACTAACATCACACATAGGACTCCGCAATCCGCTCACTCGAACAGCAAACCAACCCCACCCGCCCCTCCTCCCCTTCCCGCGCCTGCAACTGCATGTCCACGCGACACCCTCTCCTCGCCACCGCGCCCAATTGCCTGAACTGCGGGAAAATAATCTGCGTGAAAGAAGGTCTCGGGCCCTGCACCTTCTGCGGGCACCCTCTCCTCAGCTCATCCGAGATGCAAGGGATGATCGAATCGCTGCGGCAAGAGCGTGGGGTGGAGAAGACGCACGTGCACAACGCGGGGCAGAGACGGGCTGACGTCGCAGCCACTCCCCGCTCGGGGCCACCCACAGCCTCCACATCTACATCTACACCTACACCTACCTCTACATCCTCATCCTCAAAAGATCCAGCCCCAGGAACAACAATACTCCAACTAGCCCAAGCGCACCGGGACAAACTCCTAACATACCAATCCCAAAACACGCAACGCACGCACATCATCGACCAAGCCGCCGACTTCGAGACCCCAGCGTCAGGACCCAGCATGTGGGCCTCACCGACGGAGCGGGCAGCGCAGTTGAAGCGGCAGCAGCGGGTGTTGCGGGAGCAAGCGTGGGTGGCGAAGCCGGAGTGGGAGAAGAGAAGGGTGGTTGTTAGTGTTGATTTGGTTGGGGGGAAGGTTGTGAGGCGGATGGGGGAGGTCGAGAGGGGGGATCAAGAGGAAGAAGAGGATAGGG
>JAABUQ010010109.1_pt1 | contig 12473 bp, 14 predicted proteins | sample 5560001 | NCBI WGS metagenome assembly JAABUQ01 (sample SAMN10711888, study PRJNA513371) | rock metagenome | isolation source: Antarctica rocks | place: Antarctica: Victoria Land, Finger Mt nord | collected 2015-12-18
CGGGGGAGAGGAGGGGAAGAGGGGGAGAGTGGGAGAGTGGGAGAAAGAATAAATGGTCTCCATACTGTTATTACAAACGTCAGATTTTTCTACTAGCTACTTTATTTATCGGCTCACCCTTTAATATTTATGCAAAAACTCTTTTTTCTCCCCCTCTCCCCCTCTCCCCCTCTCCCCCTCCTCTTCTTCTCAGTCCTCCGGCTTAATCTCTCGGATCATAAGCGCCTCAAGCGCTCGTCGTGGCGTGATATCACCCTGGAGTAGGTAATAAACTTGAGTCGTAATTGGTATGGCAAGACCTTGCTGGTTGGCTCGTTGAATTAAAACTTGGGTAGTGTTAACTCCCTCAGCGGTTCCTTCTAAATCGGCAAGAATTTCTTTTAAGGTTCTGCCTTGGGCTAGCTGGTATCCGACTTGATAGTTGCGGCTTAAAGAGCTGTTACAGGTTGCTAACAAATCTCCTAGTCCAGATAAACCATAAAATGTCTCAGTCTTGGCACCCCAACTATTGCCAATACGGACCATTTCTGTTAGCCCACGGGTAACTAGAGCTGCTTTGGCGTTGGTTCCTAAGTGCAGCCCATCACATACACCCGCCGCGATCGCGATCACATTCTTGAGCGTCCCGCCTAGTTCTACTCCTAGAGGATCGGTATTGGTATAAACTCGAAACTGAGGAGAGGCAAATACGGTCTGCACCATCTCAGTTGCTTCAACGGTCGAGCCAGCCACGACAGTAGCTGCTGGTAATTGCTGTTCGATTTCTTTAGACAAGTTGGGACCAGACAGGACAACTACTGGCTGTGTTGGAAATGCTGCTTGCCAAATTTGAGAGGGTGTCCAAGTCGTTTCTGGCTCTAGACCTTTAGTTGCCGTCACAAAAATCGTTTCTGGGGAGAGGGGTAAGGATTGGATCTCTTTGACTAGCGTTCTCACACCCTTAATTGAAACAGCCGATAAGATAATCTCAGCCCTTTCTAATGCGGTATCTAGACTACCAGGCAATTGACGCGACCATAGACGCACGCTGTGACCATTCTTCGCTGCCAGAGTTGCTAATGCTGTTCCCCAAGCACCAGCACCAAGAATTGCTATTGTTCGCACTTGTCTATTGCGATCGCCCTTCACCCTTTTGACGCGGGTAAAGTTGCATCAAATTTTTTACCTGCTCCGCATGATATGAACTGCGAGTTAAAGGAGAGGACACTACTTGTAGAAATCCCAAAGACTCGCCAAACTGCTTCCAATCGGCAAATTGCTCTGGCGCTACAAAGGTATTTACTTGCAAATGTTTTTGACTAGGCTGGAGGTATTGTCCAATCGTTAATATATCGCAATCTACAGCTCTCAGATCCTGCATGACAGCACGAATCTCACTGTCTGTTTCTCCTAGTCCTACCATTAATCCAGACTTGGTGTAGATCCAAGGAGCCAAGGAGTGCGATCTCGCTAGGAGTGCTAGCGTTCGTTCATAATTACCTTGAGGACGTACCTGGCGATAAAGCCGAGGTACTGTTTCTGTATTGTGGTTCAAGACTTCTGGTGCTGCTTGTATTATCTCTTCTAGAGCGTCCCAGTTGCCGCATAAATCTGGGATCAAAACCTCGATTGTTGTCTGGGGTGAGGTGACGCGAATTGCTTCAATGCAGCGAACAAACTGAGAAGCACCACCGTCTGGCAAGTCATCCCGGTTTACAGAAGTAATGACTACATGTTTGAGAGCTAGCCTTTGCACTGCTTGCGCCAGTCTGTCTGGTTCTGTAGGATCTGGCAGCTTGGGTTTTTTCTCAAAATCAATATCGCAGTAGGGACAAGCTCTTGTACAAGCTGGTCCCATGATTAAGAAAGTTGCTGTACCAGCATGGAAGCATTCACCGATATTCGGGCAAGATGCCTCTTCACAAACAGTGTTGAGGGCTAAATCCCACAGAATTTCTTTAACTTTGCCGACGCGCTCCCACTGAGGCGCTTTCACCCGCAACCAGTTTGGTTTTACAGTCACGATTGGCTCTAGCCGCTGATAGTTCTTCAGTGTCTATCTTAGCAGGCAAATCTTCCACTATCTAACCAGATTTGTAATTATTGATTTGCCCTCTCGGCTGGAATTAGAAAAAGATGGGTACTAAGGGAACAATACCATGTACCCAGCTTGAACTTAAATTGGTTCCCTGAGCAGCAAAACTTTAAAATTGGAGAAAAACCCCAGCTCTAGGGCGATTATCATACCGCCGATAGTCATTGCGATTATCATACTGTCGATAGTCATCGCGATCGCCTCGGCGTTGATAGTCATTGCGATAGTTATATCGTCGATAGTCATCGCGATCGCCATAGCGTCGGTAATCATCGCGATCGCCATCGTAGCGGTCTGATATTAATATCTGGCTATCATGACTACTTGATAACGCTGACGACAACTGCGGCTTACTGTTTTGTGCCGCTTGAGCTGGTGTTACGGTAGAGAGCGCATGAGTTACCATTAACGGTAAGCTCACTAATAAAATAGATTTAAGGCTCATACTGTTTTTCCTTTGATAAATTGCCGCCTTTGGAAATCTTTGAGTATTTTTTATGGCTTTTTGTTCCTGATGTAGCACTTAATCTCTGACAATAGGCGCTGGTCAACAAAATCAGCTAAATTTTAGACAATAACGAATTTCTCAGGTGGACTAATACTATTATTGTAATCAGCGCCAACAACAGAATGAATGTCATCAAAGTCATACTTAGGTCGTGACTTTAGTCATGGGTATTACTCTATAGTTCCTTCAAATCTAGTAATGACTAATTAGTAACTTTCTCAAACAAAAAAACACCATCTCGTTCATAAGTCAGCCTAAACGGTTGTTTAAGTTCTGCGGCTAAGCGAACGACAGATTGATGAGGAGCGTCGCCGCCGGGATGACGAATATTAAGTAAAACGTATTTGACTTGATTGAAGTCAATCAAATCTAAATTTGGTGGGACTAGTTTGACTACTGAACGATGGGTTAAATGAGGCGCAATAGCATGTGTTGTCAAAACTCCCTCTTGAGTAGTAATTTGAGAAATTGCTGCTCGATTAGCTTTCCAGGTATCAAGTGAACCTAAATATCTCGACCACAAGTAGCTGTACTTAGCTAAAGCTAAAAAAGCGACCATTGCCCAAAGGACGATCGAGCGTTTGCTGCGTAACCATCCACCACCAGCCGCTAAGTTAGCGATCGCAGCTAATAATAAGAAAGGCAGAATTGGTACGGAATATTGGTGGATTAAATCTTTTTGAGGTTTATAATCGACAATTAGGTTTAAAAATAATGTAGGGATTGCACCGATTAAAGGTGTTAGATGCTGAAATGACATTGCCCAGATGACGGGAAATAATAGTAATGCCAAATATTGAAAGTTGAGTTGAGTGAAAATTCGGCTTAATAGAAGGTTTGGGTGGAGTAGTAAATTTATGATAATTTCTTGTAGTGAGTTTCCTAGATAGCCGTAGCGTCCTATAGCGGCAGGTTGGCTCAGACCAAAAGTTGGAAGAATCAGTTGAGTAGCAATTAAAAACCAAGCGATGCCAGAGCTTAGAGCGATCGCACCAAATAAGCGCCGTTTTTCAAATACGAGTAGCCAGATCCCCATAGCTGCAACCGTTAGGGATAGGACTGACTTACATCCTAAAATTACAAAAATGCACAAGCAAAACCATTTGATTTGACCCAACCTAGCTGCTAAAACGGCTGCCAAAATTGCTGGTAGCGCCATGACTTCTGGGTGAAAATCAAATAAATTGACATTAAATACTTGCGGATATAGCAAGTACACAAGCGCCATCGCTACTGCCTGTCCTTTCTCTAGCCCTGCCTTTTGAGCGAGATAAAATGTTGGCACAGCCCCAGCAGCTAAACAAACAGCTTGTACCGCCAATAACCAATGAACGTCTGGAACAATTTTATAGAGTAAAGCTAAGGGGTAGAGAAGATAAGCAGCATGATCGGCAAGAATGTGGACATGATTATTTAAAAAAACAAATGGTCGTTCTCCCTGGCTGATCAAGTAAACGGCATTGTCAAAAAAGCCTAAGTCATCAGCAGAAGATTGAAATAAGGCATGTCGGTAACTACTACAGGTAAAAAATATTACAATAAATATTGCAACTATCCAACTAATAGGACTAAATTTGAAAATTTGAATCACTTTCTTCTAATTTTTATTTATTCAACTAAGTCTCAAATTGAGAGAAATTAAATACAGTATAAAGGCATCCGTGTTAGCTCTGACCGAGGATTGGGTAGGATGGTGAGAGATCTAAATTTGGATAAACACCTGTTTGACGGTAGGAAGAATAATGGATAATAACAAGTTAATGTTGATGATTCCGGGTCCCACGCCAGTACCAGAGGCAGCATTGCTTGCTCTCGCGAAGCACCCGATCGGTCACCGTACTAGTGAATTTGAAAAACTGATGGCGGAGGTGACTCAAAATTTGAAATGGTTGCACCAAACTGAGAATGATGTATTGATGCTCAATACCAGTGGCACTGGCGCTGTAGAAGCAGGAATGATTAATTTTCTCAGTCCAGGCGATCGCATTATTGTCGGTTCTAATGGTAAGTTTGGCGAACGTTGGGTTGAAGTAGGTGAAGCATACAACCTACAGGTAGAAGCAATTACAGCCGAATGGGGTCAACCCCTCGATCCTCAGTTGTTTGCCTCTGCTCTTGAAGCCGACACAGATAAACAAATTAAAGCTGTTGTGATCACCCACAGCGAAACTTCTACTGGTGTCCTCAATGACCTAGAGACGATCAACCGCCATGTCAAAGCTCACGGGGAAGCATTAATTATCGTTGATGCTGTAACCAGCCTCGGAGCAGTTAATCTTCCGATAGATACTTGGGGTTTAGATGTAGTCGCTTCTGGTTCGCAAAAAGCCTATATGATTCCCCCTGGGCTAGGCTTCGTTGCCGTCAGTCCCAAAGCTTGGGCTGCGTACAAAACAGCTAAATTACCCCGCTACTATTTAGATTTAGGTAAGTATAGCAAAGCTACTGCAAAAAATACTACGCCTTTTACACCACCAGTTAACTTGATGGTGGCTCTACAGACTACCTTGCGGATGATGCAATCGGAAGGTCTAGAATCTATCTTCGCTCGGCATCAAAGGCTAACAAATGCAACTCGTGCTGGCATTAAAGGGTTGAATCTACCATTATTTGCCGCAGATAATATTGCCAGTACTGCAATTACTGCTGTAGCTCCAGACAAAGTTGAATCTGACAAAATTAGAGCTGTTATGCAAAAGCGCTTTGATATTGCGCTAGCAGGGGGGCAAGATCACCTTAAAGGCAAAATCTTCCGAATTGGTCATCTAGGCTTTGTGAGCGATCGCGATATTCTTAGTTGCTTGGCATCTCTAGAAGTTGCCCTACAAGAACTAGGTTACGAACACTTTACGCCTGGAGCTGGTGTTGCGGCGGCAGCGCAGGTCTTTGCTCACTCTTAAAATTATTTTAAAAGCGGGTTGAATCATCAACTCGCTTCGTTTAGCTGGAAATGAATTTAACTCGTTTTGGGTAAAATTCCCTCTGGTTTAGCCTTACCCGAAAATGTCGCTTCGGCATACGGAAACTTCTCCTGAATGAGCGATTAAATTCTATGCCATCTCTAGCCAATCATAAATCCGAGTCAACTGTTCTAATGTGACCAAACCATACTGCCAGAGAATCATTGGTAATGGTCCTGGATCTTGCTCTCGGTGCCGCAGGGCAACTTCAATTGAATCTGTAGAAATTGCCAAATCAACTTCCAGAAAATGAATAAATCGAGAATGAGTGGTTGATGCCATTTTTATTTCACCTGATGATATTGAACCTGAGGATTACTAGATACACTTGTTATTCTTGAGTAGATAGTATCTAATTTGTTGCCTAACCCCTGTATATTCACTGCTAGAGATTACACTAATAAATTAGTCTGTTTGCTACTGATCTTGCCTAACTTCTCTACATAAATGCAGGGAATAAAATACTAACTCAACTACTAAAACAAAGCGTTGATTTGACGCTCCTTACACAAAATTTAACAATTTACTTCTTATTCAATAAAATAATTTTTAGCCTAATGCCATAGTAGGCTTCACCTGTAGGAGGGAGTAGTTTAAGTTGATCCCTAAATCTATCTTCGTGAAGAGAGGGCTTCGGCGTGAGTGTGGAGACCGAGCCTGTAGAAGTTCAGCTAAACGGGAAGAGACAGAACTAGTGCGTGGTATTCAAAAACTGAATTTCTATCCGATCTCCCACTTTTAATCCTAACTGGGCTGCTCTACCACTCCGCAATTCAATCACCTGATCGATTGGTACTACAGGTCCGTATGTAGAACAAGGATTAGTGTTGCAAGGAGGTACATTCACTGCGATCGCCTTTACCACTCCATGCTGCAAAAAGACCATATCAAGCGGGATCAGAGTATTTTCCATCCAGAACCTCACCGGTCGGGGTGGCTTAAATGGAAATAACATACCATGATTTTCTGCCAAAGTAGTTCTGTACATCAACCCCGTAGCTTGTTGCTCAGGTGTCTGCGCTACTTCCAGCCCAATTTTTTGACCAGCAATCTTGATTTGAGCTGAAATCGGTAGTACTTGACCTAAATTCATTACTGCTTTAGCAGGAGGAGCGATCGCTGAAGTTTTACCCGTATCGACCGCGACACAGCCTGTCAAATATACACTTAGTAATACCCCAAGAACTGACTTCATTGCGATCGTAAATAGATCTAAGCTTCTCTCAGCACATAGCCTACACCGCGAACCGTTTGAATCAAACGCTTGTGACCTTCATCTTCAATCTTGAGACGTAAGTATCTAATATACACTTCAATTACATTAGACTCACCCAAGAAATCATAACCCCAAACATTTTCCAGAATTTGTTCGCGGGTTAACACCTCACGCGGATGCTCCATCAGATACTTTAACAGCTCAAATTCCTTCATCGTCAAATCAATCGTCCGTCCATGACGGATAGCTCTGCGAGTTGCGAGATCTAGAATTAGATCGCCGAACCGTAACTGCTCTGTCGCACTAGTCTCTGGCTGTAAATAAATCCGAACTAGCTGTAAAAACTGTTCCGAGCGATAAGGTTTCAGGAAATAATCATCTGCTCCAGCATCCAAACAAGCCACGCGATCGTCAACAGTATCGCGTACCATCAGCACCAGCACTGGCACCCGCGATCCTAAACTTCTCAGATGAGTACAAAGTCCTAGTCCTGATTCTCCGGCTAACATGCGATCGACGACAATCAAAGCTGGCTGTCGAGTTCTGGCTTGCTGTAGACCAGCAGTTGTATCCATTGCAATTATTGGCTCATAGCCCGATCCTTTTAAATCGAGACTGACATGCATTGCCAAATTCTCATCAGTTTCAACTACTAATACACAGGGATTCGAGTCAATTTCAACAGTACTCATAAACTGCTCATGTCGATTCTGAAGAACTGCAGTCTGCTTTAGTTTAGACATCACTTTACCAAGATACGTCGTTACGAGTTATAAATAGCTTATTAGGCATTAATACTCACATCATATCACAGTTAGCTATTAGCTGTTAGCTCCCCCTCTCCCCTCTCCCCCTCTCTTCCTCCCCCCTCCTCTCCTCAGGGCAATTCTACCGAAGTCGGTTTCGCCACGTGAGGCAGTCCCCATCCCAATTTTTCTCGTAAAATTCGGAAGAATTCTGGTGGTTGTAAGCGAATGAAACGAGCGCAGTAGGGCGACTTTTCTAACTGCACTCGATCCTCCGGAAAGACGTAGCATCCACCATTTCCATCTACTACCATCACCAACCGCTCTGGATTAGCGGAAAAAATTGTTAAGATTTCGCTCTCAGAGAATACTAACGCACGGGAAGCAAGGGAATGAGGACAAATCGGTACTAGCTGTAGAACTGGAACTCCAGGGGTAATTACAGCGCCACCCGCACTGAGAGAGTAAGCTGTCGATCCAGTTGGGGTTGAGACAATCACACCATCAGCAGCCATGTCAACTGGTGCATGTCTACCTACAGCAATCTCAAAATGGCACATACTCGTCAACGGTTCTCGGTGCAGCACCATTTCATTTAGGCACAGTGCCTCCCAGCGCAAGGTGTCTCCCCGCCATACCTTGACATTTAGCATCAACCGCTGTTCAATTTCGTACTTACCTAGAATTAATTTTTCTATAGCTTGGGGCAACTGGTTCAAATAGGCTTCTGTCAAAAACCCCATATGACCAGTGTTCACCGTCAATAGCGGAATACCATGAATCGCCACTTGACGAAATCCACTGAGGACTGTGCCGTCACCTCCCAACACCACTGCAAAGCTCATTTCCGAGTCAAAACCAGGCGGTGTTAGGCTTTCAATTGGCGTGTGGCAAACGGGACTATCAGGATTAGAGTAGCCGAGAATCCCGCCGACTCCAGTTGCCATGCAAACATCCCAACCAGCATTAGTTAGCTGATCTTTAAGAGTGATAGCGATACGACCCGCTATCGGTTTGACATCGTTGTAGATAATGCCTGCTTTGGGCACGCTCAGGTTCCAGATTAAGGCGCTGCTATATGTTAGGCTAATCCTGACACATTTTTAACACCATTTTCACTGTTTATCCAGAAAATGATGAATGTTGTTACCCAGGCGAGGCTTAAGAACAAGAATTCTTGGCATTGATGCCTCGTATCAGCTCATGTTTCAAGTTACTCGTCGCCGCCTTGCCCTCTGGTATACCGCAGTCACCGCAGTGCTACTGTTACTGTTTGCCAGTGGCATGTATCTGTGCGTCCGCAGTACTTTGATTGAGCGAATTGACGATACCCTTAATCAAGGTACAACCTTCACCGTCACCTTGCCCCTAGAGCGCGACGATTAATTCTGCTCAACAGAATGCTACCTGTGATAGATGTATCTAAGTAATTATTCCAAATATTCTAAATGGCAATGGCTGCGATCGCAAGCCAAAGGCTGATTTTTTAGTAGCGTGTTGCTGTTGCTTCAATCGACTTTGGCAATCTAAAAGATGCAAGATTTAATTCTGGTAGCGTCGCAACTATCATAACAAATCTACCTGAATTAGGGAGAGTTAAATGCCGATTAATTTAAGAGAAGATGTTGCCTACATTATATTGAAAAAAATCAATGACAGTGGGCAAGAAATGCACAAAGTCAACTTCACTGATACTGATTTTGGCAGTCCGAAAGTCACACAAGTTGATTTATTAAGTCATCTGGATTACTTGAATCAGAAACAATATATCAAAGCTGAATTTAGCGGGAATGCCTACGCTAATCAAGAAGATGTACCTAGCGCTGCCGATCCTAAAGAATTTGACTTGAGAATTGCTAATTCTTTTGGCGCATCAGATGGTCCTTTACCTCATTTAATCGAATTTGAGCAAGCAGAATTAACCGAAAGAGGTCGTAAACTTTTAGAAAAGATGGAGGCAAACCCTCCGGCAGCACTGAGAGAAGGACCATCAACTCCGATCGCCTCTAAAGACATGCCATTTTTAGAGAAGATTATGCTTAAAAGTGGATTGGAAGACATTTTTGATGCTAGGGACGTTACTGAAGTAGTATTCCGTGTCATGCGTGATTTGATGACTACAGAAGCTGCCGATAGAGTTGCTGGAGAACTACATAAAGAAGTGTTACCCACAGATGACAAAGCTCTAAAAATGGAGATTGCCGAACTTTGGAAAGACACAAATCCTCTAGTAGGCTTCCTGAGCCGAGTGCGTGCACCTTTGCAAAGGACTGGCATCCTTAGCATTGATTCCGATCGCTTTTTATTTCGGGTTGCTAATGAATCTGGAATGGCAAGAACTGGATACGATGTAGACCGCGAACAAGTAGTTAAGGCAGTGTTTTCTGCTACTAAAGATGAATTATCTCAGGAACGGATTCAGGAAATAGCGACTTGGATGCCTGAAGGGACTGTCAAAAAGTTGTGGGATGAAGCTTAACGATCGGCAGCAGTAGCACCACTTATATCTAACGATTCGGTCAAATCATACTTAAGAATAGAGACACTGGTTCAAACCAGTGTTTTTTTACCTCTACAGTCAGATAGCAAATTCATCACAAATTGTTAAGTTGTTAAAGGTGAATTGAAAACGCAATTAGATAAGGTGTTTCGGCGAAAATGAACCAACAAAATTTCAAAAAAATGCAAAAGCAAGCAACTCTAGCTGTAATTATCGGTGGAGCTTTGCTGATAAGTATTCCGGTAATGGCAGCTCCACGCACAATGCGACTCCAAAGATCTGCCCAAAATAGTTCCAGCTCACCTCTAAACCCACACCCCAGCATTTTCAACGAGCCGCCTTATACTAGCTCCTCATCTACAACTGACAATAGCTCTAGTGGAACAATGCAAATGCCAGGAATGGATACAACGTCTGGCAATTCTATGCGTCCATCCGGTCCCTCCAGCACTTCTCCACAGAACCCGAACCTACCTGCTGAAGCTCCTTCACCTTCTCTCCAGCAACAGAACGCTGGTGGTGGAGATCAACCGACCAAGCCAACTGGTGTGAAAAAGCATGGTCATCGTAAAAATTCCTCACCATCTAGCACTTCTCCACAGAATCCCAACTTACCTGCTGAGGCTCCTTCACCATCTCTCCAACAGCAAAACGGCGGCGGTGGCAACCAGCCGACTAAACCAACAGGGACAAATAACCGGAGCGGTGGTAACTCATCGTCCGACAGTTCAAACCAAAATCCAAATCAACCAGCAACAATACCAGCGCCAGATTCCAATCAAAATGGTGCTAGCCCAAAGTAGATAAAGTCTAAGCTGAGTTAAACTGCGAACCATTCTATAGCTGTATCAGCGCCAAATCACAAAAATACGGCTAAAACATTCACGCGAATAGTATAGGGACAAGACGAGTCAAGTCTAAGCTTGATAGAATAAAAAAATTGGTACAACCCAATGCTTCTATCAACCTAGCTTGCGACTCATTCGTCCCTATTTTTGTCCATGGTTCTAGCAATTAGTGAGATCCTGGTTCTAACTCCGCCTTTCACGTTAGGCTCCTTACTAGGGCTACCGCTCGATAACTTGTTCTCGACTCAAGGCATCATGGTGATGCTTTTGGCAGCTTATGCCGTTGCTATGTGGATGTTTCTTACCAGTGCGCCGAAAGTTTACACCATAATGGTGTCTGATTTAGGTGTAGCGCGGCAATTGTATGAGGGACTACTGAATCTGCCAGCCGCCGAAGTACCTCTACACTATTACTACAACTACGAACAGACTTTAGGAGCTACAGGAATCGACCCACTATACATGCCCGCAGCTCCTGGTGGTATAGCTACCAATCCGGAGAAAAAATTGAACGATACTGGCGGCTTATGGTACCAGTTGAAAAAAAATGCCCAAATACACATCATTTCTGGAGCAAATTTAGGAAATAAAAACCAACAACGCCATGTTTGCTTCGATCGCGATTGTTTGGAGCAAGTTTTGATCCGAGTAGAATTAAACGGCTTGAAGCATAAAATTCGCAATAATAAGCCGTTAAACTTTTTAGTCAAAGACATAGAAGGGCGGGTGATCGAGATGGCTGAGGTTTCTAACTAGCTCCCGGCTCTACTCGATTGCGACCACTATGTTTTGCCTGATATAGAGCTGCGTCGGCACGCTGTAAGCAAGCTTGTGTGTTGTCAGTGGAATTAACTAGTGTGAAGCCAATACTGACAGTAAATTCAATGTGAGCATCAGCAAAAGACACTTGCAAGTTGGATATTTCCGTCCGAATTCGCTCTAGAGCACTGCGAGTACCTCCGCCATCAGCAAATAAGACAATTAAAAACTCCTCACCGCCCCACCGTGCTACCCAGTCGTTACCTCGCAATTTTTCTTTGAGATACTTCGCAAGTTTTATCAGTACGTGGTCACCTGCAGCATGACCATGTGTATCATTGATTCGCTTGAAGTAGTCCACATCTAGAAGTGCAATACAAAGCGGTAACTGGCTTCGTATTGCCAGACTCAAGCTTTGTTGCAATTGATAATCTGCTGTTCGTCTGTTAGGTAGACATGTTAGGAAATCTTGAGCAGCAAGTTGTTCCAGCGCTGTCCGGTTCTGCTAAAAGCCTTGAATCGCATCAGATACGTGCTTCAGTAAGGAACCAACCTCGTCTTGGAAACGAGTGGGTAACTGTAGCACTTGACCGCGAGCGAAATAGATCACCAGTGCCTGTTTTGCCAATCGCACTGGTTTTAGTAGATGCTGTAAAGCCCAAAGAGCTAGCGTCGTTCCGGTCAGTGTTGCTACTAATACTAACCAGAAAACTGTCAACTTGGATATTTTACCTGGTTCAAGAAGCAAGTAAGTGATCAAAGCTAGTAAAGGAACGTGGTTGGTAAGAAAGGCAATTAAAAATATCTTTCCGAAGTAGGACCGAGGCCAACCCAAAGACTCGAACCATTGATAAAACCATAA
>JAABUQ010010110.1_pt1 | contig 12473 bp, 9 predicted proteins | sample 5560001 | NCBI WGS metagenome assembly JAABUQ01 (sample SAMN10711888, study PRJNA513371) | rock metagenome | isolation source: Antarctica rocks | place: Antarctica: Victoria Land, Finger Mt nord | collected 2015-12-18
CTTTTGAAGCTCTGCTAGCCCCTCTGAGCGATGAACAGATGACGACGCCGACCGTCAATGGGAACTGGTCGATCAAGGATAACCTTGCGCATTTGAGCTTCTGGCACAGGCATACACTCTCCAGAGTTGAGGCGGTACAAAAAGGCGTGGCCTAGTCCGATCCTTACCCGGGGCAAACAATAGACCAGAGCAATGAGCAGGTGTATCAGGCCAACAAAGACCGTTCATTGAACGAGGTACAAATGGAGTTTCAGCACACGCATAGACAGATGTTCGAACGCGTACAGACGATGAGTGATGAAGATTTGCGTACACCAGTAGCCCGGTTTAAGGGAAACAGCCTGCTGGCATACATTAAAGGTGATACCTTTGAACACTATGAAGAACATGGTAGGATCATTCATAACTGGTTAAAACAACACAACGGCATACAGGAAACAGACCTTCGCTCATGACAATACATATTTCAATTGAGCAGGCGCGGCGTTTTTTAGCGACCTACCACTTTACCCTGACCGATCTGCCAGGCGTCTTTGAGCGCCTGGGGACGGTACAATATGATCCGCTCAACCCGGTTGGACGTAACCCTGATCTGGTGCTACAGGCACGCGTGCCCGGCTACCGCGTCGATGACTGGCAGCATGCCGCCTATAACGAGCGCAGCATCTACGACTCCTGGGATAAGCAGGCATGCCTGGTTCCGGTAAGCGATTGGCCGCTGCGGGAGCAGATGCGTATCGCGCACCGGCCCTATCACGATCGAGAGATTTTGCAGGCGGACCCGGCAACGGCGCAGGCCATCCTGGCGGCGATTGACCAACAGGGACCGCTCTCTTCCTTTGAGTTTGAAGATCGCACAAGCTACGGGGAGCGCAATTCCTGGTCCGGTACAACACGTACCAAGCGTGTCTTGCGCGCGCTGTGGTCCTGCGGTATCCTTGTCACCCATCACCGCAAAAACGGCCGCCACTACTACGATCGACCCGCAAGAGTTATCCCGGCGCAGTATTACAATGCACAGCAGTTGGATGAAGAGGCATACTACCGCTGGATCAGCGCGCGCCGCTACCAGGCCGCTGGCCTGCTGCGCTCGACGGCGGAGGCGTGCATCTGGAGCGCCTGCGGAGATGGCGGGACGCGCAAACAGGCTCTCGCACACCTGCTTGAAGCTGGCACCCTCACGGCTGTGCGTGTGGGAGAGCAGGCATGGCCTTATTATATGCTCAGCACTACCTTGCCTCTCCTCGATGCGCCCCTGCCCTCGCCGCGCATGATCTTTCTGGGACCATTAGATAGCATTCTATGGGATCGCAGGGCGGTGCAGCAGCTATTTGGTTTTGATTACACCTGGGAGGTGTATAAACCGGCAGAGCAGCGGCGCTGGGGGTACTATGTGCTTCCTGTCTTCTATGGCGATCGCTTTGTCGCGCGCGTAGACTCACGGCTGGAGGGAAAAACGTGGCGCATCGTCCGCTGGTGGTGGGAACCGGACGTGGTCGTAGATGAAGAGCTGCTGGCAGCTTTCCATAGCGCAGTGCCGCAATTTTTACAGTATTTGCGGGCTAACGATGTACAGGGAAGCGAAGGGGTGGCAACCATAACGAGGTCTGCTATCCACTCCTCGGGAGCGTGATACTATCAGAACGTCGTACTTGCTCGTGGGGTCTTAGAAAGCTGGTCGGCGTAATTCACCGAGCACTGTGAGCCTGACCAGCCGGACACACCATAGTATTACAGGTGTTCTATTGCCTGCAACGTTTTCTCACGCACCATAGCTGGCTCGATAGCGAGACTGCTCAATATGCCAACGGCTATGCTCTCTTTCGTAGCCACCAGGCCGAGCAGAATGTGCTCGGTTCCCAGCCGCTCATGGTTTAAGCGCAGCACTTCGTTCACAGCCAGCTCGATTGTCCTGCGTGCCTCAGCATTCAGGCTGATCTGGCCAAAGACAACGTGTACACTTCGCCCAACGACGAATTCTACAGCTGTGCGCACAGTCTCTAGCTCGACGCCAAGTTGCTTCAATACAACGGCGGCAGTACTCTTATCTTCACGCAATAAACCTGCCAGCAGATGCTCAGTCCCAATGTAGTTATGCTGAAGCCGCAGAGCCTCTTCTTGCGCGAGACCTAATACCTTCTTCGCCTCGGGGGTAAAACGATTAAATGTAAATGCGCTTCTGTCTTTCATAACAGGCACCTTTCATCAAGGTAGGAATGCTAGAGCCTTTTACCAGATGCACAAAAATTCACTAAACGTAGTATAAAACAAAACATGCTCCTTATTAAGTAGTATTGTAACTCTTCACCTCCACTGGCCGCTAGAGGCGACCTCCTCTTTTGTAAAGATGGTGGTGTACCTGTTTTCCGCGCCTGCTGCGCGGGAAAGAGGCGGAGTAGTTACGTAGTATTGAACGGCATTGCCGTGAATTGCCAGCTCCACCTGAGAAGCCTGATGAGCACGTGATAAAACTTTAGTATATAATAGGAAAACACAGCCAGGACGCAAAGTCATACGCAAAGCAGGCCAGTCCGCTGCGTTCGTAATAGTATACTTTTTCTCGTCCCGTGCCCATGTTTTCTTGCCGGAGGCAAGAAAACATGGGCACGGGACGAGAAAAAAAGAAGTGGATGCCGGAGGTAGCGAACGTGTGTAAGAGGACCGGCAGTTACAAAATCTTAAAGATTTGCAGCAGCACGTATAAAATAAATACGCTAGAAGATTATTATGCAACATTATACTCATCCATCTACGACACAGCGCAGCGTACCTGACGCGCCACGTACGCTGCAAGAACGCCAGGTTTCCAATTCACCTGTTATGCTGGAGCAGGCGGCGCGTGCGGCAGAGCGGGCACGGCAGCGACACGGTATCATGCACGTGCGTATCGAACATTTTTATTGTACGTTGGAAGAGGTGTTTGACCCATCCCTACGTGGACAGTGCTTTGTAGTGGGTACAGGGACAGGCCGTCCGAATGAGCCAGGACGCGTCATTGATGTCTCACCGGCCGCTGTGCGCCTCGGGCTTTCTCCGGGGATGCCGCTGCGGCGCGCGCATCGCCTTGCTCCACGCACGCGGTTTTTGCCCGCGTCCTATGATCGCTATGCGCCGATCCTGCAAAAATTGAAGGAGCGCTACCGCTTCTACTCTCGTATTATTGAATCTATACCTATCTCTGACGCATTTATTGATCTACGCGGCTGCGAACTCCCCTTCGATACGCCGGTCGTTCTGGGCGAACGGCTCTGCGCCGAGATCGCCGAGATGGGCCTGGCGGCACTGGTCGGCATCGCGAATGGCAAGGCTATCGCTGAGTTGGCGGCACTTATGAGCCGCAGGGATGGACGCAAGGGAGTGCTGTATATCCCGTCCGGTCGTGAGGCATCATTTGTCCAGACCCTGCCACTCTCGATGCTGCTCAGACTACGCGCGGCCGGCACGGGCTTGCCCAGCGCGCTGCCAGACCTGGGCGAACAGCAGGAAGGGCAGGCCACACGCCCACCAGAGGTCGAGGGCAAAAGCGAGCAGATTGATCCCGTAGCTATTGCAGAGCTCGTGGCACATCTGCGCGATTTCGGTATTACCACCTTCGCACAGGTAGCGACCCTGACGGAGGAAGGATTGGTACGGCGCTTAGGACGCCTGGGCGGCTGGGTCTACCAGGTTGCCAGCGGCGAAGATAGCAGCCTGGTTGTACCTGATGCTCCGCCTTTAAGCCAGAATGCACGCGTACGCTTTCATCACCAGGCCGATGCCGACGAGACGTGTGCGGCCTTGCGCAAACTTGCCGACTACCTGAGCGAACGCCTGCGTGAGCAGCGGCTGCGTGGGCAATCCATCGCGCTTATCCTGTGGCCCAACCATGTGCGCAAGGAGACACGTAAACTGGTGATGGGGGAGGAGGGGGAAGAGGTGGCGGTGACTGCCGCTGAGGAGACGATCGGTGGGCAGATGATCCTCTCGCGCCATACAGATGAGGCGGATGTGATTGCCCATCACAGCCTGATGCTCTTCGCCCACTATCACCGGCATGGGACGCGCTACCTGCAGGTGCAATTGCGCATTGGTGATATCGTCACTTCCACGCCAGCGTACTATCCGCCACCAGCGCGCACCCGCCGCCTGACGCGTAAGCTGTAACGCTGCTTTCTCTGCGTATGAACTTTCGCGCCTGCGGCGCTTAAAAAAAGTTTCTTGCTGCTGCATCACCTGTGCTTCGCACAGGTGATGCAGCAGCAAGAAACAAAGGTACGCGAGCGCTACGCGCGAGCACACACGAGACAAGAAAGAAGCCTGTTACAAATGCGCTCTTATTGGGTGCTGCGTATACGCTGTAGCTCTGCGAGTTCGCGTTTGCCACGTGCCTCCAGTTCAGCCTTCCACTCGTCTTTGTACTTGCGCATAGTTTGCACAAGTGTATCGGCTATGGCCAGGTTGCGGTACCACTTGCGATCGGCCGGCACAATATACCAGGGGGCCTCGTCGGTGCTGCACTCGCTCAGGGCGGCCTGGTATGCCTCCTGGTATGCGTCCCAATACTTGCGCTCCACGAAATCGCTGGAGGAGATCTTCCATGCCTTGTCTTTATCCTGTTCACGTGCCTGCAAACGCTGCTCCTGCTCGTCCCGGCTGATGTGCAGAAAGAATTTGAGGATGATCGTTCCCTCGTTCGTCAGCAGTTTCTCGAAGTGGTTGATCTCTTTGTAGCGCTGGCTCCAGATATCTTCGGGGACCAGGTTATGCACGCGCACAACCAGCACATCCTCGTAGTGGGAGCGGTTGAAGACGCCCATCACGCCTTTGCCTGGCGTTACTTTATGTATACGCCAGAGAAAATCGTGGCCAAGCTCCTCTTCGGTGGGGGCCTTGAATGAATGGACAACGCAGCCCTGGGGGTTCGCATATGAGAGCACATGGCGGATCGTGCCATCCTTACCGCTGGTATCCATTCCTTGCAAAACGATCAGGAGGCTGTGATGTTTGGCGGCCGCCAGCAGTTCTTGCAGATCACTCAGTTCTTTGCCTAATTGGTTGAGCTGCTGATCGGCTGTATCGCGTTGAACCTGTTTGTCGATATGACTCGGGTCATAATCTTTCAGCTTAACCTTGCTTCCTTCGTCAATTTTCCATGACAGGTGTGATGACATTGTGTATCCTTCCTTTCTGCAAAAAACGTCTTCTTTGCTCATTACACTCTCTGCTCAATGGATAGGTATACAGTGTGGGGCCTGTGTGCATCACCCACATTTTATACGCCAGCTGGAACTGTCCGCTAAAATGCACACATCGCGTTCTATAAGTAATATGTAAACCTCGAACGTTGAAAAGGTATTCATAACCTGATAAAGGGAGAATATGTATGCACACCTCTAACACTGTGCAAGCAAATAAGCAGTACGATCCTATCTGGCAGCGTTTACGTGTTGACCGCATCTGGCTGCTCTTTTTTCTCATCTGCATAGCAATTAATATTTTCAATGTAATAATACAATCCAGGACTACAAAAAGCGTTCTAACTACATTTTCAATCTTTTATTATGCAATTTTCTTTATCGCAATGATAGTAGCACAATTTATGCATGAACGCTATTGGAAACGCATTGGCCAGCGCCGCCATGAAGCCTTACAAGATGCACAGCCCTTCCTGGTGACCAGCCAGCCTGAAGCTGATGAGCATGCATTGACGCTTCCTCTAACGTTACGTCTCCACTGGAATCGTAAAGCCCTTCTGGTGATAGGTATACTTGGCTGCGTTCCAGTGGCGGTACTGCTGTTGATTGGCATCATAGAATTGCTCCAGGGTAATCATAATTCCAATTTATTCTTTATTATTACCGGTACTATTGTCGCAATTATAATAGGCCTATGTATTATTTTATATTTTGCGCGGTTCCGTTATCACCCACAAAATATTGAAATTACTCATGAAGGCATCAAAACTTATTATATGGCTCAGGAGAGATTTCTCCACTGGGAGGAAGCTCGTCTCTTCGCCTCTTATGGAGCACAGGGGGTAAGTAAAAGCAGTTTCTTCAAAACGTTTGAACTTGCCAATGAGCAAACAGTTGTACGCTGGTCACAACAGAAGCTAATAAATCCTCTCCTCAAATTGGAGAACAATACTGGACAAAAAGGAGATTGGAACTGGTTGATCGAGCGTATCAACGCCCATATCGCCACGCAAACGCAGCTTCCCCTGCTCGATTTCAGTGACCGTCCCTTCAGGCGACAGACGCCTGACCCGACAAAGCAACAGGATGTGCGTTCCTGGCGAGAAGCAGGTCCTATTCCCTCTAACGCGATCCTAACCTCTCCTATCATGATCGCGCAGGATGATCCAGTAATGAACCGTCTCCAGTTGCGCGGAGAAACAGGGCTTGCCTTTGCTGTGCTAGGGGGAGCAGGTATCGTTGCTCTTTTCGTCGGCCTTTACGGTAAATTATGGGATAATCAAGGACCAACTTCTAGTTTTTTCTCTCCTGGCAATGCTAACTTTTTGCTTCTGGCAGGTATACTACTGCTCGCAGGAACTCTGCTTATTCTGATCGCAATCATTTTTTCTCGCATGTACCTGAAACGTATTCATATGCTGCGGCAGATAGCAGTACAGCAGCCTGAACGTTTCCAGGTACCTATGCAGCCTGTTACTAGCCCAGAGCTTCCTCGGCCAGTACATCTGTATATCCGCATGCGAAAATCTGTACTCTTTCTCATCGCATTTGTTGAAAATGTCGTCATCTGGCTGCTTGTTGCTGCTTTCATCTTCCATCTATCGTCACATAATCTTCTTATCATAGTGGCTGGAGCGCTCCTGGTATCCTTTGTACTGAGCCTGCTGATATCTCCTCTGCTTGGTCGTGCGTTCGAGCGACGAATCGAAATCACGCCAGGAGGCATCAGGACACTCTCTGGCAATGTGGACTCCTCTCTACGCTGGCAAGATGCACGCTTGTTCGCAAGGTACAGGCCATTCTCGCTCATTAGAAAAACTTCGCGTACGCAGAACTACGAACTGGTCAGTGAGCATACAGTGGTACGCTGGCAGTGGCCACATTCACGTGTGCAACTCCTCACCTTAGAGCCGCAGATGAGCCAAGAGGAGTTTGAGCACTGGCTGGAACAGCTGCAGCACTATATTGCGGCACGTACGAAATTGCCATTACTTGATCTTGATGCTCCAACAGGCGCTCACATTCATTAGCCCTCTGGAAAGGGAGATGAGCCGGGAAACAGCTACGCTCAGAACAGGTCGCGTATAGTAGAAGCAATCCCTTGCGGTTGCCCGTTTCGCCATGCTTGAAACGTTCGTACAAGCCAGAGCGTTATAAGTATGATAACTGCTTAACATTTTGTATACTCTGTTCCACACAATCAGGCCGTCCATAGCTGGAAGTTGTGCCCTCAATTTTACTCCTGCCAGGGGTTACTAATGTCTACACGAGTCAGTGGACCGGGCGATAGCGATGCGGCAGGTTCCGGCGATCCCATCAATTTAGCGGAGGGCGTTACAAAAGATACCGCCGTTGATATTTCTGTTGTCTCTCCCGCTGCAACAAAAGAGTTTGCCGTGAACGGTATAGCTGATCCGATCACGGAGGAGCTGCTCATGGCAGTTCATGTCCAAAAGCAGGAATCAGGTAGTGATGACGTGGAGCTGGCACATAATACTCCTCCTGATAACAATACAGCCATGCTGGAGGAGCAGCGCCGGGTGGGAGGGGACATGCCCGGTGAGGAGACCAGCGAACAGATAGACGTAGCCCCATTACCTGGTATGCATATACAGAAGCTCAACGCCCCGTATCGTTTTCCACACCTGCGCCAGCCGATGCTGCGCTATATTCGTCGCACACAGCGGCGCAAGCGACAACCTCCGCAGATCCAGGGCGCAGCCGCTGTACTGCTGGGTGTTTTCTTGCTCGGTCTGGCGCTCCCATTCTCTTTTACGCTCGCCTACGGACTCAGGATGTATGCGACCTACGAGACATTAAGTACACACGCCTATAGCGGAGTGCAGCACCTGCTTGATGCGAAAGCGATCTTCGCGACTCCGGGTAAACACACAACTACTGCCACAGGCACGGGTCAGAACAGCAGTCTGTTTGATGAGGCCAAATTGATCCGCGCAGGTCAGGATGTCGCCGCCGCGCATAGAGATTTTGTGCTGGTACAAACAGCGCTTAACCAGACGCAATTGCTCCAGATCGTCCCCCAGATACTGCCACAGTATTGCCCGCAGATGGTGACCATCCAGGCCGCCAGCCAGATTGCTATTGATCTTACCGCCATTGGCGGGCAGTTTATCGCGACGGGCCGCGTGCTGGCACCACACTTCCATGGTTCCCTGCTCAGTGATACAACGAAGCCGCTGGTTACTGCTAGCGATCTCGCGCTAGTACAGGCAACGCTGGATCGTGCAGCACCAGAGCTGAACGATATTATGGCACAGGCACATAACCTGTCCCTGGATACGCTTCCGCTCAGTGCCTCCCAGCACCAACAGCTACAGCAGTATTTGCGCGTCCTGCCGCTGCTTGCGACATTTATGAAGTCCGAGCACAGCTATCTGAGCATTGCTGGCTGGCTGCTCGGCGTGGATGAGCCGCGAACGTTTCTGGTGCAGCCCATGGATCGCGGAGAACTGCGTGCCAGCGGCGGCTTTACCGGTCAGTACGGTGAGCTCCATGTGAACGGCGGACAGGTTGCGCCGTTCACGCTGACGAATATCGCCCTGCTGGAATATGCCGCGAACAGTCCTACCTACGGTAATCTGGCACCCTCTGCGTACCGCTCCTGGTGGCCTTTCGCCAACTGGGGTCTGCGCGATGCTAACCTTTCCGCCGACTTTCCTACGACGGCACGCCTGGCTATCGATCGCTACAAGAGCGAAGTGGGCCACCAGGTAGATGGCCTGATCACGTTTACGCCAACCATGATCGAGCAGGTTTTGCGTGCGATAGGGCCGATCACCATCCCGCAATACCAGGAGACGATCACAGCGCAGAATCTAGAGGAGCGACTGCACTACTACCAGTTGGATAACAATGGTATCCGTAAAGAGGAGATTATTGAGCACGTTGAAGACCCGGAACAGGCACGCAAACTATTCACCTCAACGCTCGCACACGTCCTGATGGACCGCGTACGCCACGCCTCCTCCGGCGAACTGCTTGCCCTGGGCGAGCAAGCAGTACAGGCCATGCAGACCAGGGATCTACAAATCTACTTCTCCAATCCCCAGGCTGAGGATCTGCTGACGCAGTATGGATACGCGGGCGGGATGGACCGTGCGATAACGCACGATGGCATCTATATCGTGCAAACAAATGTCAGTGTCAACAAGGCATCAGAATTTGTGCAGACAAACGTCCATGATACGATACACCTGGACGCTGCGGGCGGAGCTACCCATACCATGCAGATGCGCCTGGTCTATGATCAGCGTGGCCCGGTCTACGGCTTTGACACATATCGTGATTACGTCCGTATCTATGTGCCGCCTGCGGCCAGATTTCTAACGGGGACCGGGTTTGATAGTGGAACCCCGCTTTGTGGGGGACCACTGGCGGCGTGCCCTCAAACTGATGTCTATCCACACAATGAACTGCTCTGTCCCGCCGGGCAGTACGATGCCGGTACAGCATCCCCCATGCTCAACGACCCCTATGTGGGCGGCCTGCACCCGCTTGACCAGCTCGGGCAGCCTACCAATTTCGCCAGCGATGAGCCGGGGCGCGGTATGTTTGGCGGGTATGCAGTTATCCCCAAAAACTGCATGCTGACACTGACCCTCTCGTGGTATGTGCCGCCTATGGCACAGCAGCCCTACACGCTCCTCTTCCAGCGCCAGGCGGGGACGAATCCAGTGCTTGATCTGACCGTGCTTCCCGCGTCCACAAATTGCCAGCAAGGTACAGAGGCGGCGCTCCATTTCGCGGATACGCTGGCGCGCGATATGAGCTTTTCACTCAAGCCTACACAGGGAAACGAGCCATATGCCACATCCTGTTTACACGCACGCCAGCCTTGAAAAGAGCACGTGGCAGGGCAGCAGAGAAATGGTCGAAGAACAAGAGGTTTTGAACGAAAAAGTGATTGACGAACAGGCTGAAGCATGATACTATCTTTACACTATCTCGCACGGGGGGCGATGGCGGAATGGTAGACGCCGGGGACTTAAAATCCCCTGACCGCAAGGTCGTGAGGGTTCGACTCCCTCTCGCCCCACTCCTCTAATCCTCATTCAGTCAGGCGAACTCATGGCCGGAGAGGGCCGCTCGAAGCGGGCCAGACCTCTTCTCAAGGCCAGGCAGAAGAGCGCCAGGAGCGCGGGCACAAACGTCACAACGTAAGCCAGGCTATTTACTAACACCCAGCTATTCGACGTCAGACCGAGCCAGACCAAAAGAAACTCATAGCAGATGGCTGAAAGTCCGGCCCCATAGACGAAAAGAAACGCTGACACAGTCTCATCCTTGCGCCCACTCAGAACGGCGAGAGGAGCGGCCCAGATCGAGTACCAGATCTCGAATTTTCCGCTAGCGAACGCCAGAAAGAAAAACATGACCAGGAAATAGCCGCGTAGCATACCCTTCAGCGTGCGTGTAGAGAGATAGAGAGCATACAGGTAACATACGCCAAATATCACACGGCCCCAAAGAATTCCATTTGCAGGTGTAATCTGGCCTGCCGATACATCAGAGAGCATCCCATCAAACGAAGAAATATCGAACTGACTTTGCAATGAGAAGGTACTCAACGTTATGGAACCACGCCAGAAAGGCACAAAGAGCCCAATCGCCAGCACTAAGGGGAGAGCGAGTGCCAGCGGAATATACTCGGTGCGTTTCTGGCCACGAGCTGGATGAAAGACGCCGTAGAGAAAAAAGAGCGGGAGAAGAGGCAGAGTAGAGTATTTTACCAGGGCAGAAGCGGTAACAAGAACGAGCGCCAACACAGGGCGTTCATGTACAAGTGCCAGGATAGCCAGCAGCACAAAGAGGATAACGGTAACATCATTATGCCCATTGGCGCTATATTCAAACAGGAAATGGGGATTCCAGGCGACAAAAAGCGTGCCCATCAAAGCCAGCTGCGGAGCAAGACGGATGAGGATTTTGTAGACCAGGAACGCTTCCACGAGCAAGGTAAAGGAAAACACCAGCTTGAGTAAGAGCAGGTTCAGCAGCAGATTATGAAATGAGAGAAGAGAGGGAAGTGCATCAATAAGGATACCTAATGGCCCATAAGGCGCGCTGTAGTTCGTCCATTGACCGGCGAGCTGAATGAGTGGGTCATCTTTGAAGACAGCGGCTGGCGTAACAAGCGGATCGGCATGATACCGTACAAGGACCAGGCTCTGAGCAATATAATTGTAGATATCAATAGCAGTAGCTGGATAGACAAAGATCATCGTAAGGGCAAACAGAGCGCCAAAGCCAAGGACAAGCCAGAGGGTCGCGCGATCACTCAGGAAACGAACCGACCACCAGGCAGAGCCGAAGAATATAAACAGAGCCGTAAATGCCAGCACAAACAGAAGCATGCCCGTATGCGTATACTTCTCAATCTGGCCCATATCAATCAGCCTTTGATAGTAGGGGAGCAAGGGAAGGCGACGCACAAAATATAACAGGTAAATTATTTCACAACAGATACCCACAGTAATGAGAAAAAGATGAGCGCGCACGAAAAAAAGTGCCTTTGAGAGAACGTGCATCATCGGTACTTTCAAGTAAGTAAATCCTCAACTTCCTTTCATAATCGCCGTTTCGACGGTCCATAATACTATGCTTGTTGCAGCAGCAGCTTCACCCACAGTTCACAGTCAGTACTACAACAGCGTATTATTTGTATATATTGAACAGCAGATATAGGAGCAGGCTGTTAAGTCACATGATCTGTATGTTTACATAATACATCATCTGCCTCACTTAGACTATAGCAGGATATACAATTTTGACGAAGCAAGCAAGGTGGAAAGAGGGAACGTTTGTGCCAGGAAAAAAGAAAGAGGCAACCATAGGCAGCGAGCCATGAAAGAGGGGAGAAGAGGTTCTATATGAATATAAATTAATAAATATAGCCATAAGACCCCTGTTTTATGTCTATTCGCGGCAGTGAAATGAAAGGATGTTCATAAAATCGCAGCAAAATGGCATATGGAAGTACTCTCCCTCTTGCCACAGGAGTAGCCTCGTGTTACACTGCAACAAAAGATTACAACTTTTTTAGCCGCTGCTCGTAGATGATCATAGAAGACGGAGTTTCTGGACTTCTTCTCATCTGCATCGAGTAAAAAGAATACATGAGCGGTGACAAATGCTAGAATCAACTGTAAACGCTTCAAATATACTGGGGGGAATAGGGGCTGGATCGATAGCGGGCCCAGCACAAAAGACACGTCGTAGCCAGAGTAGTGGGACGGTAGCAGGTGCAAAAGGTGTGCAGGGTATTACCAGCACCAGCGC
>JAABUQ010010111.1_pt1 | contig 12472 bp, 8 predicted proteins | sample 5560001 | NCBI WGS metagenome assembly JAABUQ01 (sample SAMN10711888, study PRJNA513371) | rock metagenome | isolation source: Antarctica rocks | place: Antarctica: Victoria Land, Finger Mt nord | collected 2015-12-18
TAGTTAAAAATAACGAGTGTAATTCTTCAGATGCCTGCTGAGCTTCCTACCCTGGCGTCTTCGGCGCTGCAATGATTTTTTGTTGTCCCCCGCCCATGTTTTCTTGTCGTGGACAAGAAAACATGGGCGGGGGACAACAAAAGAAGAGATGGATGCCGTAGGCGTCAAGAGGGGCTGAACCTGATCACCACTATCACTATCCGAAGCAGGGTGTGACGGGTGGTGTTACCTTTCGTCTGTATGTAACAGTGGTATCTAACAGGTGTCGTAGTGGCGGCGCGCAAGGTCCTTTCCTCGCACTATATTTGGAAGAGAGTGTCATAATGGCTCAGAGTAGTAACGCCTTGAATATAGAAAACAGTCAGCCGCCCGGTGACGTAGCCGGGGGGACCGCGCATGGCCCGCTGCGCACTATACTGTTGCGCGTCCCCCTGCATTGGATTATTGGCGTTCTCTTATGTATCGCCGCCCTGGCGTTTAACCTGTATCATCTGGGCCGACCAAGTATCTGGTTTGACGAGGCATTTTCTGTGGAGCTGGCGCGGCAGCCGCTGCCACTGCTGTGGCATATCATCTTTGGGCCCGAGCCAAACATGGAGCTCTACTACCTGTTTCTCCACTTCTGGCTCGCCATTACGGGTGCGCTGGGCCTGCACCCTACCGAAGTCGTTGTGCGCCTCCCCTCTGTCATATGCGCGGCTCTGAGTACTGTGTTCGTTTTTGTCCTGGGGAGACGCTACCTGGGCCTGATCGGGGCGACAATGGCGGCGACCCTCTACCTGCTCAACGATCTTCAGCTGATCTATGCCCAACAGACGCGTTCCTATGCCCTGCAACTTCTGCTCATCTGTATCGCATGGTATGCTCTGTGCGCGGCGCTAACGGAGAAGGTGCGGACACGACGCTGGTGGATTGTCTATGTTGTGGCGATGGCCCTGGCGGTCTACGCCCACCTGTTCAGCATGCTGATCCTGCTGGCACAGGTTGTGGCTTTCGCTGGCCTGCTGCTCCTGCCCAACGCGTGGCGTGTCGGGGCGCGTAAGCAGATCATCGCCTTCGGCAGCAGCCTCGTTGCCATTGGCGTGTTGATCATTCCTATGCTGCTGGAGAGCCGGCAGGGGGCCAAAACCGGCTGGCTGACGGTCCCGCATTTTAATGACCTGACGTACCTGTTTGTCATGATCAGCGGTGACAGTAAACGTTATCTGTATGCGATCACTGCGTGTGCTGTGCTGGGAGTGCTGGTCCTCTTTGTGGCGTATGTGCTGTACCTTGTACCTGCGCTGCGGCGTCCTCTTCCGCTAAAGAGCAGCGTTGATGCGGCGCTCGCGGACTATCAGCGCTATCTGCCTTTCGCGTGGTCGCTGCTGTGCTGGTTTGTCATTCCCCTGGTGGTGAGCTATGTCGTATCTCATGGCTCTCTGCGCCTCTTCTCGACGCGCTACCTGGTAGTGATCGTCCCCCCATTATGCCTGCTGATCGCCCTTGGCGTCGTGGTGTTGCGCTGGCGTATCCTGCAAGCTTTGCTCGCGCTCATCCTGCTCGTGCTGGCCGTAATGGCGGTTCCGCAATACTACAGGAGTGCCCAGGTGGAGGATTGGAACTCTACCTCCCATTGGATGCTCCAGCGCTACCAGGCGGGGGATGGCCTGGTCTGCTACGATAACGAGATCACGCAGGGCTGCCAGATCGCCGTCGAGTACTACCTGCATGCCTATCCCAATGGCGCTCACTTTACTCCTGATACGCCGGGAGCCTTTTCCTGGCAAAACTATGGACCGGCCGATCCCAGGGCTGGCTACAATGCGGCCCTTGACCCGGCCGCGCTGGCCGCGTTTGCCACGCAGCATCCACGTTTCTTCTTTATCGTTGGCCGCGTGCCTACCGATGCCGCTGCGGCTCGTGTACAATCAATACAGCACTGGCTTGATGCCCATTATCATTTTGTAGACCAGGTTGTTATGCGCACGGTGACGATTCGCCTGTACGAGACAGCCCCCCATAAGGGATAGTTGAGCCAATCTCTGGTACTGTGAGGAAATAGCTATGTCAACATCGGTTAGACCTGGAGAGCAATCAAATATTGACAGTAATGAATATATAGCGCTTGAGCAAACAGAAGTAACCTCACAGGCTCCGACCTGGCGGGCGACGCTTGTCCAGCTCTGGTCCCTGGTCGTCCTGCCTTTCCTGGCGATTCGCCTGCTGCTGCTGCTGGTCGGAGTGGTGACGATCTATTATATTGTTCCGCTCATTAACCGCCAGCAGCCCATTCACCTGGACGATCGCAACATGCGCTTCCCTGCTATGCTGGTGTTTATGTGGGACCGCTTCGATAGCGGTTTCTACCTGGATATAGCGCATAACGGGTATTGGGGAGCGAATACGCTGCACGGTATGAGCAACTGGGCTTTTTTTCCGCTGTACCCTCTGCTGGTCCATATTTTTGCCGCGCCATTCAGTTCCAATTACAACGCTTATGTCGTAACTGGTGTTGTGATTGCCAATATCGCCGCCGTCGTCGCCGCTATCTACCTGTATAAATTGACGCTGCACGAGTTTCACCAGCAGGGTATCGCGGCGCGCGCGGTACTCTATCTCGCGCTCTTTCCCCTCAGCTACTACCTCTCGGCAGCGTACCCGGAATCGCTCTTCCTCGCGCTCTCGCTTGGCTGCGTCTACTATGCGCGCCTGCATCGCTGGTGGCTGGCCGGGGCATTGGGTGGCCTGGCCGCCTTGACGCGTCCGCAGGGGGTACTGCTGGCGGTAGTTGTCGGGTGGGAGTACTGGCAATTTCTGGCCGACAGCTGCGCGCCATTGGATGCCGGACGGCAGGGTAGGGTTGCTATAATACAGACATGGATACATTCACGCATGCTGGGCCTGTGGCGCTCTCTGCGCGCCTGGCAGACGTGGCCGGGTTTCGTCGCGCTGCTGCTCATTCCCCTGGGGACAGGGCTCTTCTGCCTCTATGGCAAATGGAAGGTGGGAACGTTCTTCCCCTTCCAGATGACCGAACGCTACGGCTGGGGACGTTCTTTTACGAATCCCTTCTCGTTCTTGATTAAGACGCTGCTTAACCCACAGCCTCCTAACCCGTACGATTGGAACTTCTATGCCCTGAATATGCTGGTGATCCTCATATTCTTGCTGCTGCTCATCCCTCTCTTCCGCAAGCTGCCGGCGATCTATGGCATCTTCGCACTGATTTTTATACTGATGCCGCTTACCACAGGTGCGGCGAATAGCATCCCGCGCTACTACATGGAGATCTTCCCGGTTTTTATGCTCCTGGGGTGGTGGACCAATCAGCAGCGAGCAGAGCTCCAGGCGCGCCGCCATAACCTGATTACGACGCTCTTTGCCATCTTACTTTCCCTCTTTACCGTGATGTTGACACTCGGAGTATATTCATTATCGTAATCAGCGCGTCGTTTGATTGTATGATCCGTATACTGAAGACCTCTGGAGTAAAAGATGGCCGAAACGTTTAACGAACTGTATCGTGACCTGAGTAAAGAAGTTTTTCTTGAGCAGGCTCGCCAGCAAGTAGCGCAGGGCGCTGATACCATTGCCCAGGCGCAAGCCTACGCCGAACAGGGAAAACCCGATTTCACACTGGCCTACCTGCTCCTGGCTGCTACATCTGATGAGATAAAGCGTGATATTTTTGCTCGTTCTTACGAACGGCGTGCTATCCTGAGCGACGAGCGGGCAGAGGAGTTCGATCGGCAGTACCATCGACCTTTTCCACTGATCAAACTGGAGGCGCAGAAAGATCGCCTGTCGGCCCAACAGGTACAGCAGGGGAAACGTGTGCGCCGGGGTGGCAAAGCTATTAATATGAATTGAGCTTTTATCTCATATGCATAAAATTGTAGAATAACATAGTTCAGGTTTAAGAATACATGAAAGTATTATCCCTATCAAAAAAAACTGGTGAAGTTGTGCCTGGTGCTTATACCGCTGCGCAAGTCCCACCTGCATGGTCGCTTATCCCTGCGCTAGGCTGCACCCTGGCTTTTATCACATGCATCTTGCTCAGCGTAACACCTGTTTTCAATATGAATGGATTGGATATCCATAACCGGATCAGTATAAAACTGGCCTGGTTCGGGAAGTGGCTGCCATCTGACCTGAAATTTACAAAAGACTACTATGTTTCACGTCAGAATACTGGCTACCTGGAACTGATGCTATTGCTGGCCCTGATGTTTGTCGCGTACATCCTCTGTGCTTTCCTGATAAACAGGCAGCAGGGCGCATGGCAGCGACTGCGCGCCTTGATCTGGGCAGGCGTCCTGGTGGGTGGCTGTATATATCTCTTCACTCCTGGTAGTCTATCAAGCGATATCTACTCGTATGGGATATACGGTCGCTTGCTTGGAGTTCATTTTGCTAACCCGTACTTCGTTCCCCCGTCCGCTTTCCCCCACGATCCCCTGTACAGCCTGGTCTACTGGCGCAACACCGTCTCCGTGTATGGACCAATCTGGACGGTTGTGTGTGCACTACTCGCGCTGCTGGGTGGCACATATCCGCTTCATCTCATCATGGCATTTCGCGCCTTTGCCTTTGCTGCTCACCTGTGCAATATTGTGCTGGTGGTCGCTATTTTGCGCGCGCTGGGCCGTTCGCCACGGATTGTGACGCTGGGTATGCTGCTCTATGCCTGGAATCCGCTTGTGCTGGTGGAGAGTAGCCTTGGCGGGCACAACGATGTCTTCATGGTCACCTTTATCCTGCTCGGCCTGCTCTATAGTGCACGAGCGGAACGCAACACGCCTCCACAACTGCTCACCTATATTGTGCCCCTTATCGCTTTTACCATGGCCGCCCTCGTCAAATTCAGTGCTCTCCCGGTCATCGCGGTCTTCATTCTGATGCTCCTGTGCCGTACTTTGCGTCCCATGGACCAGCGGTCAGTGCTGTCGCGCTGGCGCTCCGCGCTCGTCACCAGTTTGCTTGCCTGCTGTATCAGTGGAGGACTGGCACTGGGGCTCTATGGCCTCTTCTGGGTCGGGCACAGCCTGCACCAGATCACAGAGAGCTTTACCTCGCAGCCCTCGGCGACGGTCGCGTGGAATTCGCTGCTCTATACCATTGATACCTGGCATATGACCCATGCCATTCCTCCAGCATTCATGTTTTTATTAAAACGTGAGCCGTGGAATCTAATCAGCCTCCTGGCGACCATGTGCCCCATACTCGCCGGGTGTATCCTCCTGTGGCGTACACCGGATACGCGCACCGTTGCGCTGGTCTCACTGGCATCGTTGGGCGCTTTTCTGGTGGTAACGCCGTGGTTTTTTGCCTGGTATGTGACGTGGATCGTTGGCCTGGCCGTGGTCTGCCTGCCGGTAGCACGTGATCGCCTGGGTGTTGCCCTGCTCGCCTTTACGCTGACCATATCAGCAATGACATTCCTGACCTATTATTCCATCATGATTGGCTGGCTGCTGCTATCGTTCCATCCACCCAGGGTTGGTTGGGCGGTGCTGGTCTGCCTGGGCGCGTTTGGCATCCCGCTGCTCGTATTTTTCGCCTGTTTGCTGTTGTGGCCTCTGTTTCGCAGGATGTTGCCCTACGAAATAGAGGTCAGCAAATAAAGAAAATGTGTACTGTATTTCCCGTGACCAGAGGTCGCGAGAAATGCAGTACACGCATAAAACAGATATGGGCCGTCACAGACGGCGAGTTATTGCGGGATGCTGGAAGAATTACTCCTATTCGTTAATAGGGAGCTCTTCTTCAGGCGTATCTACTTCTGCATTATCGCTGTCTATCGGTGAGCCCTCATCGTCGCTATCGAACATGTCCTCGTCACTGTCCGCTGTAGCAAACTCCTCGTCCTGCATGATGGTATCTCCTGCATCCTCATCCTGCAAATCGTTCTCCTCACCGTTTCCTGCGGGCTTTTTGCCATTGGTTGTCGCGACGGCGACAACGGTATCGCCCTCGCTGAGGCCCATGATTGTAACACCCTGCGTAGCGCGTTTGGCCAGTTTGATGTTGCTTACATCGGTACGAATCACCACACCGCTGGCGGAGATCACCATCAGGTCGCTGTCAAGCTCGGAAACGATACGTGCCGTTGCGACGCGTCCAGTCTTGTCGGTCACTTTAGAGGTGAGGACACCGCTGCCGCCGCGATTGTGGCGCGGGTACTCTTCGATCAATGTGCGTTTGCCATAGCCGTACTCAGTAACGATAAGCAGGGTGCTATCCTGCTGCGCCAGGTTAAGCGAAACAACCGTATCATCCCCATCCAGGCGGATGCCGCGTACACCACCGCTGGTGCGCGAGGCCAGTCGTAGATCATCCACGCAGAAGCGGATGGCCTGTCCCTGCGTGCTAACCAGCAGGACATCATCGCCATTGCGCGCCAGCTTCGCGCCGATCAACTCGTCGTCCTCTTCCAGGTTCATAGCGATCAAGCCCTGGCGGCGTACAACCTCAAACTCACTCATCGCGGTCTTCTTGATCTCGCCCTTTTTCGTCGCGACAATCATCAGGTCGCGGCTGAACCCTTTGGGGACGGAGACGATGGCAGTGATGCGCTCGCGCTGCTCAATTGAGATCATGTTGATCAGGTGCTCTCCCTTGGCGGTACGGCTCACATCGGGTAACTCGTAGGTCTTGAGCTGGAAGACGCGTCCCCGGTCGGTAAAGAAGAGCAAGCTATCGTGCGTGTGTGTGACCAGCAGGTGACGTACGGTATCATCTTCGCGCGTCGCCATCCCTGTAACTCCGCGTCCACCTCTGCGTTGGGCGCGGTAGGTACTTGACGGCAGACGCTTGATATAGCCCTTCTCGGTCAGCGTAACCACGACCTCTTCGTTGGCGATAAGATCCTCGTTTTTGAAATCGCTGGCCTCCATCTCGATGATCTCGGTACGTCGCGGGTCCCCGTACTTCTCCTTCAACTCTTTCAGGTCATCTTTGATCAGCTTGCGAATCTCGTTGATATCATTTAAGAGCATCTGATAATATGCAATGCTCTTAATAAGCTCGTTCAGCTCATCCTCGACCTTCTGGCGTTCCAGGGCAGCCAGGCGGGCAAGGCGCATATCCAGAATGGCCCTGGCCTGCTCTTCAGAGAAGCCAAACTGCGCGCGCAGAGTAACCAGGCCATCTTCATAGGCCGAGCGAGAGTTGCGTATGATAGTGATGACGGCGTCCAGATTGTCCATAGCAATCTTCAAGCCTTCAAGGATATGTTTGCGCGCCTCCGCCCTGGCCAGCTCAAATTGTGTACGTCGTGTGAGTACGACCTCGCGGTGAGAAATGTAGTGCTGTAAGAATTTTTTGAGTGTCAGCGTCTGGGGCTGCTGCTCTACCAGGGCCAGCATATTTGTATTGAAGGCGGTCTGCATGGCTGTGTACTTGTAGAGCGTATTGAGCACGCTGTCAACGTTGGCGTCGCGTTTGATCTCGATGAACATGCGCATGCCCTGGCGGTCGGACTCGTCGCGCACATCGGAGATGCCTTCAATTCTTTTATCGCGAGCCAGTTCAGCAATTTTCTTGACGAGTTCGGCCTTGTTGACCTGGTAGGGAAGCTCGGTAACGATGATGTTCATGCGCCCGCGCTCGGCTTCCTCAATGTGCGTGCGCGCCCGGACGACAACGCGGCCGCGGCCATTGGCGTATGTGTTGCGAATGCCTTCGCGCCCCTGGATAATGCCGCCGGTGGGGAAGTCGGGACCACGGATAATGCGTGCCAGGTCTTCCGTTGTTGCGTCCGGTTGATCAATGAGATACTCGATGCCATCGCAGACCTCGACAAGGTTATGTGGTGGAATATTGGTCGCCATACCAACGGCGATACCGGTCGAGCCATTGAGCAGCAGGTTGGGGAGGCGCGCGGGCATGACCGTAGGTTCCTCGGTCTGGTTGTCATAGTTGGGGCCGAAATCCACTGTATCTTTATCGATATCGCGTAACAATTCTTCTGCGATGGCCGCCATTTTAGCCTCTGTGTAGCGCATAGCTGCCGGAGGATCATCATCTTGTGAGCCGAAGTTTCCCTGTCCCAGGACCAGCGGGTAGCGCATTGACCAGGGCTGAGCCATACGTACAAGTGCGTCATAGACAGAGGCGTCGCCATGTGGGTGGTAGCTCTTTAACACTTCGCCTACGGTACCGGCGCACTTACGAAACTGCTTGGTGAATTGCAGCCCCATCTGGTCCATGGCATAGAGGACGCGACGGTGAACAGGTTTGAGGCCATCTCGTACATCGGGCAGCGCCCGGCTGACAATAACGCTCATAGAGTAGTCGAGATAAGCCTTCGTCATTTCTTCAGTAATATTAACTGGTCTAATATTGCCCAGATCCATAAATCATCCTCACCAAAAGTAAGACATAGCCTGAAGGCGATATCGGGTTGAAGTGTTTGCAATAGCCGGTTGGAGGGGTCTTAGAAAATTTGATCCTACCTTCTTAATTATAGCACATTGAGGGTATATTTACGAGTTTGGCGGCCTCTGACCTCCCTTTGGTCATGGTTGAGGTAGCGCCAGTTCTCCTATGAGGATTGCGTAAAATTGCTCCGTCATCCTCTATGTTTTATAGGTCTCCTGTGGTATGATTAAATGCAGGAAGGGATTTTAAGGGAGAGAATCCTGTACTGCTATTACTGCTATTGTCATAATGAGGCATGTAGCGCTTGGTAATTGATGACATAGGGGAGAGTACGAGTATATGTCATTGCCCTTTACACAACAACAATGCTTCTACATCGCCATTTTCGCGTTTATGGTCTTAGGATTTCAACGTGGTTGGCGTCGTGAGTTAGTATCACTTGTATTCATTTTGCTGGCCGTATTTCTGGTTCATCCGGATACCAGCAACGCTCTGGGCAGCTTTCTGGGACGTTTGCCTGTGATTATTGGCTACCTGGGAACAAATTCGGCACCGCCGCCCGCGCAGCCTGTGAGCTTTCTGGGCGGACCGATGTGGTCGCTCATCATCTTTATAGGTATGGTTATACTGGGCTATTACGCCGGGAATAAGCTTTTCTCTGGGCCGACAACCCCCCAGGATCGCTTCTTTGGCATTATTCCAGCTCTTGTTGCGGGAGCCTTTGTGCTCTCGTATTTGAGTAGCTATCTGCCGAGAAATCCGGTTACCGGTCAGCCAACGTTGTCGCTGAACGTTGCATCACCCGACCCGACTAACTATATCCCGGTGATCTTCGTCATCGCGATTGTCGCTCTGGTCATCGCCCTTATCGCGGCACGGTCAAAGAAAGCACCCGCCAAAAAATAGGGCATGTTTGTGTATATTCTGTCGCTTACAGCTTTAACTGAACTGCGCTGCATTGGAGACCTGTTGAGGTGACATGAATGGCCGACCAATCCAAGAACAAAATCACTTCGTCTGACGATCCCTGGCGCTCGGGGCGCAATCGCTTCTTTGGCATGTTACAGATCAGGCGTGGACGCGGACGTGAGAATAAGAAGCAGTGGTACTTTTCGGGACAACAACCCGGAGAGGAAGTACGCCAGGTTATTCGCAAGCACTGGTGGTTTCTGGTGAAGCCAGGGCTGCCGTTTCTGGCTTCCCTGGTAGCGCTGGTAGTTATCTTATGGGCCGCTATCTCCGTTCCTGCTTTAGGGACGGCCTGGTATATCCTGGAGATCGCGGCTTTCCTTGCTGTGCTTGGAACCGGGGTATGGTTTGCCTACCGCGATCTTATCTCCTGGTGGTATGAGACGTACATCATCACAAACAGGCGCATTATTAGTTCCCGTGGCCTGCTGGAGCCTACACGCCAGCAGACGCCGCTGGAAAAGGTGCAGCAATTGGGGGTTGGCATTGATAGCATGCTTGGTCTATTCCTTGGCTTCGGCACTATTCACGTCTATCTGATAGGCGGTGATCTTTACATCAGGGACGTCCCCAATCCAAAGGGTGTACGTGATTCCTTGCTTGGTATCACTGAAGAGATCAAGGCTGCCAAGCCGAAAGAAGAACCTCCCCCTGTGCCCAAAGACCCTGAGATGGCCGCTGTGCTGGAAGCGCTGGCGAAGGAGAAGCCATTCCCGAAACTGCCAGATGCAGATGAACACTATCCACCGCTGCGCAATGCTGGTCGTTTTCGTGGCCCTCGTCGTACCTTCGGCGGTTTTCTGCGCATTCCATGCGATGTACGTTACCTCTCCGGTGAATATACAGTAAAGTATATTCAACGTTCGCAGTATGTGCTTTTTAAGAATATGCTGCTGCCAGTATTGCTGCTTTTGCTTGTGCTACCTGTAGCTTTTGTTGGTGCTGGTATGGGTATGGTGACCGGATCGTTCCTGCAATACTGGTGGTTTCTCATGGGCATGGTCGTTGTTGGTCTGCTCATCTCCATGGGCCTGGTCTATATAAACTACGTTGATGACGTCTATATCCTGACGAATCGGCGTATTATCGATATCGAACGGCAGTTTATCTTCTTCTTTGAAAACCACGATGAGGCCGAGTATAAAAATGTGCGCGATATCAAGGTGAAAGTGCAGAGTGTCATCCAGCGCTTCATCGATGTCGGCGACGTCAGGGTAGAAACTCCTGGTTCTCATCCTGATATTGTACTTTCAAGCGTGGATCACCCCTTCGTCTTGCAGGATGAAATTCTGGGTATTAAAAACCATAAAGAGAAGGAAGATATCGCCAAGAAGGAGAATACGGAGAAGAAAACCCTGCATAAGTGGTTCGGTACCGTGGTGTCAAAACTGGAGGATACCGCCAGGAGCAGGGGGACGCCGAATTTGCGCGAGATGGACCTTTTGTCGGCGATGGCCTGTGCCGAGGAGTTAGGGCTGGAGGTGGCTGTGTATGGCGAGGCTGTGGATAACCCGCATATCCCACCGGGCCATATTGTGACTCAGGAACCTCCTCCTGGTACGCTGATGGAGAAGGGTAGTAAAATCGGGGTAGTGCTCAGTAAAAGACCTGTGCTTGTTTCGCACAACGCCAGAAATATCTGAGCGCTGCTTTAAGCACCAGGTTTAGGAAAGATAATTTTCAGTGTCTGCTGACCTTTTTCTTGCCATTGGCAAGAAAAAGGTCAGCAGACACTGAAAAGAGGAAACACAGGACGTCACTGGCGTCCTGTGTTTCCTCTTTTTTCTACCTTATGCCTACACGTGTGAGCAGCGCCACGCATTCGATATGGAATGTTTGTGGGAACATATCAATCGGTTGTGCCGCGACCAGGCGGTAGCGTCCATTGCTACAGAGGGTCGCGATATCGCGCGCGAGCGTACTGGGATCACATGAGACATAACAGATGGCGCGCGGCGAGAGGATCTGGAGCGCCTGCAGGGCTTTGGGATGACAGCCGGCCCGTGGTGGGTCTACCAGGGCCAGGTCAATACGCTCCCGTCTGTAATGCAGTTGGCTTAAAACGCGCTCTAATATACCCTCGTGCACTGTTATGTTGTTCTGGTTGTTCAGCGCCGTCCCCGCTCGTGCATCCATGACTGCACTTGGCTGCGATTCAACCGCGATGACCCGATTACACAGGGCCGACAGGAAGGCGGAGAAAAGTCCTACGCCGCTGTAGCCATCCAGCACAACCTCTGAACGTTGTGGTTCGAGCATCATAAGGGCGCGTTCAACGAGTACAGATGTTTGTAGCGGGTTGACCTGGAAAAATGAGTCGGCGGAGACACGGAAGCGCCGGCCAAGGACAACATCGGTCAGGAACTCCTGTCCCACGAATACCCGCCCATAGTGTCCGCCCACACGCTCGATGATCACACCAACAATGCCTGGCGCGATCGTCAACAACTCCTGGGCAAGCTGTTGCGGATTTTCAATCAATGAGCCGGGGCGTGCATGAATAATGAGAAGCGTAGGAACTGCCTTGGCCGCCGTCCCGCTCACCGCACCAATCGCCCCGCGTATCGTGAAGCTCTGGATCATCTCACCCAGGGACTCACCAAAATAGGTCATCAATTTTCTGCGTACAAGCTGGTATACCTGGTCAAGAGCGGGGTGCAGCAGGCCGCACTCTTCAAGATCCTGTACATCGTGGCTCTCGGTCAGCTTGAAACCAATCTCCCCGGCAGAACCAACGGTAAATACTGCATAATTGCGGTAATGCCAGGGCGAGATAGTGGGAGGCATGCCGATAGTGGGATGGACGAGAGCGTCCGGTTGCTTCCCAATGCGGACAAGTAACTGGCGCACGATGTGAGCCTTCCATGTCAATTGGGCGGGATAGGCGATATGCTGCCACTGGCACCCACTGTCTGTCAGGGCAGGGTAGGCCGGTTCAACCCGTTCAGGAGCAGGACGCAGAATTTCGATCAGATTTGCTCGTGCGTGTCCCCGGCGTTCCTCTACAATCTCGACGCGCACCCGTTCGCCCGGAATCCCTCCCGGTACGAACAGCACACGTCCCTCATAGCGGCCTACGGCATCACCTCCGTAGGCCAGGTCTGTAAGTTCTACATCAATGCTCATGTTCACCTCG
>JAABUQ010010112.1_pt1 | contig 12471 bp, 14 predicted proteins | sample 5560001 | NCBI WGS metagenome assembly JAABUQ01 (sample SAMN10711888, study PRJNA513371) | rock metagenome | isolation source: Antarctica rocks | place: Antarctica: Victoria Land, Finger Mt nord | collected 2015-12-18
GTCCTTGGAAAGAGCCTTGAGGATCTCGCTGTTCACGGGAGGTGATGAACCAATCCAACCCTCGCCCTGTCAAGCCGGACGTCCATGCCGCCTATGGTCAGGCAGCAGGAAGGGTGAGTAGTTACATCGCTACGGTGGTCCCGAAGTGCTGGAATATGCCGACCGCGACAGGCCGGAAGCAGGCGCGGGTCAGGTTCTCATTCGAATTCGCGCCGCTTCGGTGAACCCGATCGACCGGAAGCTCCGGTCCGGCGCGATGAAGGCCATTATTCCCCTGGAGTTGCCGACTGGCGCGGGTCAGGATGTGGCCGGTGAGATCACGGCCGTTGGCGATGGTATCGATGATCTCAAGGTCGGCGACGCTGTCTTCGCCATGATGGGCGTAACGCCGGCTGGCGCGTACGCCGAGTACGTTGTCCTCGATCGGACCACAGTGGCGCGCAAGCCGCACACGCTTGATTTCGTCAACGCGGCTGCCGTTCCGATGGGCGCGCTTACGGCTTGGCAGGCGATCGTCGATCTTGGTGAGTTGAAGTCTGGCACCCGACTGTTCGTCCATGCGGCCGGCGGCAATGTCGGGGGATGGGCGGTGAGGATCGGCCACGCGCTCGGTGCCCACGTGACCGCCGCCGCCGCCGCGAGCGACCGCGACGATGTCACGGCTCTCGGCGCGGATGCGTTCGTCGATTACCAAGCCGGACCGTTCGAGCAAGCTACGCGAGACATCGATGTGGTTCTCGACCCATTGTCCGACGACATCCAGGCGCGGTCATGGGGGATAATCAAACCCGGCGGCATACTGGTCTCGACACTGATGGTCGAGGAACCGGACGAGGCCAAGGCGCGTGGCGTTCGCGCCGCCGTGGTTCAAGGGCATTCGGACGGCGGCGAACTAACGCTCATCGCCAAGATGATCGACGACAGGAAGCTTACGCCGCACATTGGTCGGATAATGTCGTTGGACGAAGCCGCGGAAGCCCAAAGGCTCGGCGAAGCGGGCGAGGTGAAAGGGAAGATTGTGCTTGAGATGGCGTGATACTTCCGTCTGTGCATCATCGTGGGTGGCGGTGTGCGACAGGATGAGAACATCAAGGTGATCGAGCGGATCACGGGAGAGATTAATGGTCGCCGTCAATACCCTGCGTACGCCCGACGATCGATACTCTGATCTTCCCGACTTCCCGTTTCCGCCAAACTATCTTGACGATCTATCCGGGTTTGAAGGACTTCGTGCGCACTATCTAGATTTGGGGCCGCGGGATGCCGAACGCACGTTCCTGTGCCTGCACGGTGAGCCGACATGGAGCTATCTTTACCGCAAGATGATCCCTGTGATGCTGGAGAGTGGTGCGCGGGTTGTTGCTCCTGACTTCTTCGGCTTCGGCCGTTCCGACAAGCCCGTGCACGACTCTACCTATACATTTCACTTCCATCGACAGTTTCTTCTGCGTTTCGTCGAGCATCTCGTCCTCCGCAACATCACCTTGGTCGTTCAGGATTGGGGAGGAACCCTCGGGCTCACCCTGCCCGTGGATCCTGGTTTCCGTTCCAAGCTGGCGCGGCTGTTTGTGATGAACACAGTCCTTCCCGTCGGAAAGCCGCTCGGTCCACATTTCTATGATTGGAGGTCGCTGGTCCGAAACACGCCTGATTTGCCAGTGGGGCAATGGATGCGCGACTCAGGGGCAAAGCTCACCGACGCGGAAATGGCTGCCTATGACGCTCCCTTCCCCGATCGACGCTTCCAGGCTGGAGCTCGAACCTTCCCGGACCTGGCCATGGTTGAGCCTGAGATGGAAGGGGTCGCGGAAGCCAAGGCGGCTCTCAGGTTCTGGACAGAAGAGTGGTCGGGCCAGTCCTTCATGGCGATTGGCGCGAAGGATCCGGACGTGGAGACGATGCACGCTTTGCGTGGTCAGATTCGCCGTTGTCCGGAACCGCTGGTTTTCACAGATGCTGGACATTTTGTTCAAGAATGGGGCGGGACGGTCGCACAGGCCGCATTACGCTCCTTCGGTGATCTCTAGTTCCAGGGTTGACGGTGATGAGACGCTGGTGACAGTGCGTCCGTACTGGCGGGTCCTGCTGACGGGGGGCGTCGGCATGTTGGGAGACGACGCTGGCATATCACTCAACGCTCCCTCCCGAGCTGGCCGCCAGTGCGAGCCGGGCCAAGGCAGGAAGCGAGGTCGTGCCCGTCTTGTGCATGATGGAGGCGCGATGGTTCTCCACCGTACGTTGGCTGATGCCGAGATCGGCCGCGATGTTCTTGCTCGGATGGCCGGCCAGCACGAGACCCATGATCTCGCGCTGCCGCGGTGTAAGCCCGGCGACCTGCGCTGCCGCGGCGTCCCGCCACGCCGTCAGTTTGGCAGCATCACGCGAGCCTTCCAGGGCACGGACGATGCTGGCGAGCAGTCCCGGCCGGCTCACCGGCTTTTCGATGAAGTCCGATGCGCCCGCCTTCATGGCGCGGATCGCCATGGGCACGTCGCTTTGCCCGGTGATCACGATCACCGGCAAGCCGTGGCCCGCCGTCCGCAACTTCTCCAGCAGGTCGATGCCGCTGATCCCGGGGAGTGCGGCGTCGATCACCAGACAGTCGCCGGTGCTTGGATGGAAAGCCTGGAGGAAAGCCTCGGCGCTCGGGTACCCTGAGGCGGTCCGGCCGTCCGCCTCCAGCACTGCCAAGATCGCGCCGCGCACGTCGTCGTCGTCGTCCACCACGAACACAACCGGCTGCCCGGCATCCGCGGGCGGCGCCAGTAGGCGCGCGATGGCCTCGCGCAAGTCGGTAAGGCCCGCCGGCTTGCTCAGCAGCGCGCACCCGGCGTCCGTCACGGCGCGCAGCGTGGCAGTGGAGATGTCACCCGTCAGGATAAGCGCTGGCACGGAACGGCCGGTCGCCGCCCGGATCATTCTTGCCAGTTCCAGCCCATTCGGGCCGTTGGGCAGGTTGTAGTCGGCCAGCACCAAATCGGGCGTGCGCTGCGCCACGCTTGTCATCGCGGCCGGACCATCTGGCGCCGTCGTGACGTCATGGCCCTGGCCAGCCAGCAACGCCGCAAGCATCTCTCCCACGTCAGGGTCGTCCTCCACGACCAGTATCCTGAGATCGCTTCCGCGTCGGGCCGGCTCTGGCGCGGGCAGAGCGGGAAGCTTCGCCTCGACCTGCGGCAGCCACGGCAGGTCGATCGCGAACACGGAGCCGCTGCCAGGGCGGGAGCGGACGCGGACGGGGTGGTCGAGCAGACCGCCCAGCCGTTTGGCGATGGACAGGCCAAGCCCGAGGCCGCGGCTGCGCTGCCGCGCTGCATTGCCGACTTGGTAGTACTCCTCGAAGATCGCCGCGAGATCGGCGGCTTGTATGCCAATGCCAGTATCCCATACCTCCAGGCTGAGCACGTTCCCATGACGGCGGCAGCCGAGCAGGATACGGCCTTTGGAGGTGTACTTGATCGCGTTGGAGAGCAGGTTGCGGGCCATGTGCTCCAGCAATCGCTTGTCGCTCTGCACGCGTCGCCCGCAGGCGACAACCCGAAGCTGAACGCCTTTCGCCTCCGCGTGGTAGGTGAACTCGCTGCGCAGCCGCTCCAGCAATCCGCCTATCTCGAAGGTCGACACATCCGGCTGCACGGCGCCTGCCTCGATCTCGTTGATGTCGAGCAGGCTGTCCAGCATTCCGGTGACGGTGCTCAGCGTGACGGTCTGACGCGCAACCAGGCTTTGCGCCTTCTCGCCCGTCACGTTGTCGGCCAGCAGGGCCTGTAGCAGAGCGAGCGTTTGCAGCGGTTGGCGCAGGTCGTGGCTGGCCGCGGCCAGGAAGCGTGTCTTCGCGGCATTCGCTTCCTCCGCCTCAATCTTGGCGGCCTCCAGCGCCCGATCTGCTGCCTTGCGAGCCGTGATGTTGATGAAGGTGATCACCTCCCCTTCCACCCGGCCGCCGCTTGCGCGGTAGGGCAGGATGCGGCGGCGGAACCAGGTTCCGTCTGCCGCCTTAATCTCGCGATCCGGCGGCTCCAGCCCGTCTCGGACAGCCTTCACGTCACCGGCAAGAGTTGCGCCCGGCGCCAAGGGCGCGAAGTCGGCCAGCTTACGGCCTCTGTCGTCGGGGATGATCGCGAAGAGCTCGCGGATGGCGGGGGTGAAGAACCGGATACGGCCCTCCAGGTCGAGAAACAGGGTAGCTACGTTGGTGCTGTAGAGGACGTTCTGCAGATCGTCTGACGTCGTGCGCTGCCGCTCCAGGGTTTCCTGAAGCTGGCTATTCAACGCCGTAAGCTCCTCGTTCAGCGATTGCAGCTCCTCCTTCGAGGCGACCAGCTCCTCGTTGGTGGACTGGAACTCCTCATTGACTGACAGCGCCTCCTCGTTGATGGCGCGCTGCTCCTCCCCCGACAGATCCAGGTCCTGCACCGTGTCGTGCAGTTCCGTCCGGGTCGCATCCAACTCGCGTTGCAACTCGGCGACGTATGGGCTTCGGCCTGCGACAGGGGCACACCGGCACCTCGCTCAGGTACAGGCGCGTCCAGAAAGCAGACCAGCAGCAGATCCTGGCCATTCTCCATGACCGGATGCACAGCGAGGCGGAATGGCTGGCTGGTGCTGTCGCCACCGATCCAATCTGCCTCCAGCACTTTCTCCCTGCTCCCCCGCGCTGCGCGCAACGCGGAGCGAAGCTTGGTACGTAGCCCCAGCCCCGGTCGCGCCATCGCCAGGAGGTCTTGGGTGGCTTGGCCCGGGGGGAGGCGAAGGTAACGGTCGGTCGGGCCGAGGGAGAACAGCACGGCGTTGGTATTATCGATCAGCACGGAAGCCGGGGCGTAGGCCTCCATCACCAGACGCTTGCCGAACTCGGCGAGGGTGGCCGGGCGCACGGGTGCGGTGGGCAGCGCCGCGGTCCGCGTCCGCCGCTCCTCGCCGGGCCGGACCAGGTCCAAGCGGGAAGTCAGGCGGGGTGGCGACCGCGTCTTCGCCGCTGGGCTGCGCCCGGCCCGGCGGTAGATGCGCTCGTTTTTCGCCACAGCCTCGAACCGACCTTCGGGAGCGACGGCGTTTTCGGCGCTGCCTAGCAGCAGGATGCTGCCGTCGCACAGCGCGAAGTGAAACGCCTCAAGCACCCGAGCCTGGGCGTCCGGCTGCAAGTAGATGAGAAGGTTGCGGCAGGACACCATGTCCAGGTCGGAGAATGGCGGGTCGGCCAGCACGTCGTGGACGGTGAACACGATGACGGCGCGGAGATCCGGGGCTGCGCGCCAACCTGCATCCTCCCGCACAAAGAACCGCGCGAGGCGGGCCGATGTCACGCTATCCTCGATGCCTGCTGGGTAGGTGCCGTCCCTCGCCGCGGCGATGGCGTCGGCATCTATGTCGGACGCGAATATTTGCAGCTTGATCGGGCTGCCAGCCGCCTCGATCTGTTCCAGGAACAGCATGGCGAGCGAGTAGGCCTCCTCGCCCGTGCTGCAGCCGGCGATCCAAACGCGCAGTGGCCGGCCGGCTGGGCGGGCGGCGACAAGCTCCGGAATGATCTTGACCGCCAGCGTGTCGAACACGGCCGCGTCGCGGAAGAAGCTGGTGACATGGATGAGCAGGTCGCGCGCCAACGCCTGCAGCTCGGACGGGTCCGCCCGCAGCATGGCGACGTAGCCTTTCCAATCGTCCGGCGCCAACCTGGCCAGGGCCATCCGCCGGCCGGTGCGGCGCTGCAGGGTCCCCGGTTTGTTTTGTAAAGTGTGAAGTCGTTCGCCGTCTCGGCCCGCAGCAGTGCGATGACGTCCGGCAGGGCTGTATCAGTCGAGTCGGCGCTGGTCGCATTCGCCTCGCCAGGCCTTGTTTTCGAGGTCTTGCTTGCGTGCGGGTTCGAGGGGGAGTTGCGATGTTGGGACAGAGCGGCAGGGATGTCGGCGACCGGCAGCACAAAATCCGCCATCCCAGTCCCGACCGCGCTGGCGGGCATGCCGTCATAGCCCGCCTCCGCCGGATTTTGAACGGCAACGATGCCGCCTTCCGCCTTGATGGTCGCCAGGCCCGCAGTGCCGTCCGTCCCGGTGCCGGACAGCACCACACAGGCCGCCCGCACGCCATATTGCTTCGCCAACGAGTGCAGTAGGAAGTCGAACGGCATGCGGGCACCGTGCCGCGGAGGCGGTGGGGACAGGTGTAGCCGGCCCTCGTCGACGGACAAATAGCGCCCGGGCGGGATGATGTAGAGATGCCCCGATTCGACCGGCATGCCCTCGGCCGCTTCGAGGACGGTCAGCGCCGTGTGCGGCGCCAGCAGGGCAGCCAACATGCTTCCGCCGCTCGGGTCGGAATGCTGGACGAGGATGAAGGCCATGCCGGCAGTTGGCGGCCATGCCTCGATCAACTGGGTCGCGGCTTCCAGCCCACCGGCGGACGCGCCGATACCAACGATGGCTATTTTGGACGGCTCGGATGCGTTGCCAGGGGTCGGACGAAACGGCTGCGATGGCGCGAGGAGCGGTTGAGACATGGCGATCTTCCGGTGGAGGCCAGTCTCCAACCTATAGCACCCCGCGGCGGAGATGGGACGCTCAACCTCCGAAGCCAAAATCGCGTCCTCGGCAGCATCGGGCTGTGAGTAATTTCCGATGCTATCGGGGCATTTCGGCGTCTGGTATCCGAACGTGATGGCATCGCCCCATCTCGTCTTTTCGGTCATGTCGGCTGCTTCGAAAATGGGGCTGAAGTCACCCGTAAAGGGCGTTCGTCGCAGCTTCGTCATGCGCGACGACGAGTTCGGTAAAACCTCAAGCGATTTACTCCGAAACGCGAGACCCGCTCTTGGTTAAACGGAAAAACTACTGCGACGAGAGGGATGGATGACGGCTATCCGTATCGTCGTGGTCGAGGACAATGCACAGATCAGCGCGCTGCTCGCTGAACTCCTGGCGGGACTCGGGCACGAGGTTTGCGCCACTGCCACGACGGAGCTGGAGGCTGTTGCTGCTGCCGCCCGACACGGCCCCGACCTGATGATCGTCGATGCGCAGTTGCAGGCGGGCAGCGGCGTATCCGCCATGGACACAATTCTTCGGCTCACCGCCATGCCGCACATCTTCATAACGGGCCGCGCACGTCGGATTTTTCCGGCCGGTGCGACCGTCTTGTTCAAGCCATTCGGCAAGATAAGCCTCACGGCGGCGCTGGCTGGCGTGGCGGGACAGCCTGCACTCGCATCTGACAAAACTCCGGCCCAGCCGCATCCCATTGCAGGCGGCATAGACCAACCTGAGTAGTTTCCGAGCCTGCCTCCGTCAGCCAACCTCACCTTGGAGGCAGTCTGTCGCCGAATGATGGCAATGCAAAAACCGAAGGCACGATTCCCGGGCCGTCGCCTGAGGGTGTTGCTCGACCCAATCCTTTTACCACGCTTGCAGTAGATCGGGTGGTTCTTGGCACATCCTCCTGCGGCCTTCGCTGTCGGGCTGGCCTCCTACAACACCGTTCAACAGGGCCTTGCCTTCTCACAGGAAAGACGGCGTGGGCGCGGATCTCGATCGCCGAAACCGCCCCTTCACCCTACCCCGATGCCGAGTTTCTTGCCGAAGCTCCAATTCACGCCTGTCCCATCCGCAACGCCGGAGACGTGGCGGCCCAGATGCCGCTCCAGCGCTGGCGTCCAGGGAACGAGGCTGAAGCCGACGCCTCCGTCGACCATGGCGAACCGGCCAGACGCCAGCGTGATGCGCTGGTGATACACCCCGCTGACATGCTCGCCGTCGGTGACGCTGCTTACCGGGAGGCCGGTTTCAGCTGTGAGCCGTTCGCCGGTGGCGGCGAGTTCACGCTGTCGCAACGTGTCCAGAAGGTCACGTGCGAACAGCACCTGTTGTGCCCGCCGCCGCGCCAGGCCTTCGCCGATTAGGTATTCCGTTCGGCGCTCCAGTGCCTCGCGGACCTCCCCACCAAACCCGACATTCGAGAAGTTCATCGCCTTGCTATCCACCAGCCGCCGATCCAGCCAGGTCGCACCTGAGACGGTCGCCTGTGCTTCAATGCTGAGGTCAGAGCGGACCGCCAGTGCCGCCCGGTCGCGCCCGGCCGCATCCTTGAACCGGCGCAGCTCGACCACAGCGCCGGTCGCAGCGTCGCTGGTCGCATCGAGGTCCGACAGCCGCAGGTGGTGGACGCGCCCATCCACCCCGTCGACGATGGCGTATGCCGAGCCCTTCAGCTCGTCATCCAGACCGCGCTCCATGAGCCGGCCCACGACGGGGCGGCCATCGGCCTCGCCGGCTACGACCCACTCCGACGGGCTGCGGTCACTCATCGCGCGGTGCAGGCGCTTGATGATGTCGCCTCGCTCGCCGAGATCCCGCAACGTTTCCTCTGCCTCGGGGCTGAGGGTCCATTGGGCCGAACCGATCAACGTCGCGAGGCCGAGCCCTTCCAGCTTCTGCATTCGGCCGAGGCGGACATGATGGGTTATGTCGGGCCTGGCTGCGGCTTCGGGTCGGAGGTCGACCACGCCGTCATTGGATGCGGCCTGGACGGTAAGGCCTCGGTCGACCTGCGTCCATCGGTCTGCGTTGATCTGCCTCTCTAGCCCGCTGCTCACTTCGAGGTCGGTGCGCGGTCCGAGCTCCAAAGTCACCAACGCCTGCGCTCTGGCCCGCATTCCCTCGCGGATGTAGTCGCGCGAGATCACGAGGTCGACGCGGTCATCGGCCCGTCCGCGGACCAATACGTGGACGTGCGGGTGCTCGGTGTTGTGGTGCTCCACCGCGACCCAATCAAGCTTTGTGCCGAGGTCATGCTCGGCGGTCTCCATCAGTTCGCGCGTGAAGGCGGACAGGTTCTCCATGCGCGCCGCATCCTCCGGCGCCACGATGAACCGAAAGTGGTGCCGGTCGTCGGCGGACCGCTCCGCGAAAGCCCGGCCGTCGGCAGCGTCCCCCTCGGCGTCGAACAGCCGGCCTGCCGCTCCGTCCCGGGTGACCCCGTCGCGCTGCAGGTAGGCAACGTGTGCCGTCAGCTATGCCGCTCCTGCGCGATGCCGAACGACGCGCGCCTTTACCGTCACGATCCGCGTGCGTGCATGCAGCCGGCGCGAAGCCGAGACGCTGGCCGCCCGGCCACGGCCGAAGGTGCTGGACTGCGACGGCGTGCCGCGGCGAGCAGAGACGCCGCCTGCCTTCGCGGCCGCTCTCAACACCTGGCTGACGAACCGGCGGCTGCTTGCGTCGCCCGGGGACCGCACACGGCCAGGCCGGACGCGGATATCGTCGTCGCTCAGACTCATGGAGCGGCCCCGATGTGCATTGAAGCCACACAGATCAGGAACTTCGCCGGAAGAGCACCTCGCGCGTGCGCCGCGCACCTCGCGCTGAACGGGCGTAAGACGCTGACACCGATAACCTGACCACCCGACCAACCGCGCCGCACATCGCGGCTTTTATCTTGCCGTCCTGCTCTACCCTTCACTGCTGCGACAATCCTCCGCTTCTCAAGGTTGCACAATCGTATCCGGGCAGCGCTCGAAAGCACGACACGGCACACGTGGACGCGACGAGCCTGCAAGCGATCACTGCCGATGCTCCAAAGACGTCATTCGCGACACGAAGAGCAGGTTTGGCGACGGTGATGTTGGCGCTGCATCGATCGTTGGAGCACTTGGCCGGGAAGGAAAGTGTGCCGTGTCGCTGCTTGCGTTGTGTGCGTTGGACGACGGTTCGGCTGCACGTTCGCGTGCGGGGAATAGTCGGTCGTCCTGCGGTCCTCCAGTAATATCGGCCGCTGCGAGTTGGATGTGCGGCGGCGTGACACGGCACCGACACGGGCTTCACCGACTTGGTGCGCAGTGTCACGAAGATCGGGGCGGACTCGGGCGTGACGACCGCCCGCGAAATGGCGAGGGCGAGCGTATTCGCGTCGTGCTGGTCAAGCATCGGTGTAAGCTGCGTAATGTACCGGACCGTCTCGGGTGGCAGCGGTCGAACGCCGGCCAGGTGGTCTTCCCATCGGCCCGGCCCCGCGTTGTAGGCCGCTAAAAAGCCGACGCCGACGTAGCGATCGTGCAGCTCGCGCAAGTACGCCGCTCCGGCCATGATGTTATCGTGCGGATCGTAGGCGTTCGCACCGAGACCAAGGCGCGCGCGCAGCGTGGCGTAGGTGGCCGGCATGACTTGCATGAGCCCCATTGCGCCGGCTGACGACGTGGCAGTCGGGTCACCCGCGCTTTCAACGCGCATGACCGACACGATCCATGCTTCCGGCACGCCAAACCGCTGCGACGCCTCGGACACGTAGGCCGCTATTTGGCCGTGTGCGGATGAAGCAGGCCGGGAAGGAAGATGAGCCGATTGCGCGAGGGCGAGCGACGAAGCCGCTAGCGTCGCGACTACCGAGGCGGCAGCGAGCCAAAGAGGATACGCTCGCATCGTCAGTGCGCTCCGCCTGTCCAGATCGGGACCGCGCGGCCGACGACGCTGCTGACGCGAAGCGGACCGAAGTAGCGCCCATCGAGCGATGCCGGTTCGCTGGCGTTCAATAGAAAGACTTCACCGGAAGATATGTGTCTGCAACCGCTCCAGACCGGCAACAGCCGCCCCGCATGGTCGCGCTCGCGGGCGTTGGCCTGTAAGGCTCCTCCAATGCTGATCTCAAGGCCCTGGCGGCAGACGGTCTCGCCCGGAAGCGCCGCGACATGCTTGATGAGCGGCAAACCCAGGGGAAGGTAACCCCCGTTCGCAAGGAAAGCGGCGAGCGGTTCGGGAGGCTGTACGACGACCAACTCGCCAACGCTCAGCTTGGGCATTGGCTCCAACGCGTAGAGGCCGACTGGAACGCTTGCACTAGCGTTCCAGATCAGCCGCGTTGTCGGCCGCCAGACCGATGTAAGGGTGATGACGGCGACACCCGCGAACGCGAGCGCGGCAGTGGTTAGAGGGCTCATGCTTCGATCCTTTGCCGGAGGAGCCACGCGCGATGGCGCTCGCGCGTGTAGGGCCGCGGCTCGAGGCCGGCAGCGACGCGGTTGTGGACGTGCCGCCAATGGTTCGGGTCGATGAAGGTCGGATCGACGCCCAGCGCGTCCACTGCGTCGATCGCAACCAGCACCCGCTGTACCTTGGGCCAGCCGAAGGCGCGCAGCAGGAGTTCGCCGCCGGGCGTCACGCATGGGACGGTCGAGCAGGGTTCGCCGCGTTCAACAGCGCGCAGGATGTCGATGCGGGAAACAACCGGCCCGTGGTCATTCGAGGCCCAACGCACGAAGGCGAACATCATGCCGGGTGCAAACGCCAGCACGCGCCGGCGACGGTCGAGGATGCGTTCCTCGACCTCATGGCCGAAGCGTATCCACCGCTCGATCTTGCCCTCGAGCCAGTAGAGTTCGACCTCTGTCGGCGCGGTCACGACTGACCTCCGGCAACCGCGTCGTCGTTAGCGGGATATTCGCGTCCGAGCAGGGCGCGCAGCATGTCGGCGACGGTCAGCCCGCGCTGAAACGCGGTGACCTTGATCCGTCCGCGCAGCTCGGTCGTGACGTCCACCGTTAGCCTCGCAGTGTAGGCTTCGGGCTTCGGCGACGATGTCGGCGGATCCGGCGTGCGCACCCAGGTGTCCGGATCCCGCGGCCGAGTGGCAAAGCCGCGTCTCGGATCGCGTTGAGTCATGTCGTTATCCACCCGATCTCGGCAGCAAGCGCAGCAATCTCGCGTGCGGCAGTACTTCCAGCGTCCACCTCGCCGACAAGCCGGCCCGTGCGTGCCGCGTCAGCGAAGGCAACCCGCTGGCCAATGCGCGACGCCATGGCCGCCGGCTGCTGGTCGGCGAGCACCTCGGCGGTCTCGCGCGCGATCACGGTGCGTGCTGCGCAGCGGTTCAGGACAAATCGCGTGACGACCGCTTGCCTGAAAGTTCGAGCCTCGTCGAGCAACCGCAAAATCTCGCCTGAAGCCCATCCGTCGAAGGGCGACGGGGTGACGGGCACCAGCACAAGGTCGGCGGCCAGCAGCGTGGAACGTGCAATTCTGGTGACGCGTGGTGGCCCATCAACGACGACATGGTCGGCGTCACGGGCAATCTCCGGCAGTTCGCGATGCAGGGTCTCGCGGGCGAGGCCGAGCACGCCGAAGAGCCGCGGCAGACCCTCGCGGCTTCGCTGCTCGGACCAGTCCAGCGCCGAGCCTTGCGGGTCGGCGTCGATCACCAGCACGCGCCGCCCTTGGGCGGCCCAGGCGCCGGCCAGATGCAGGGCGAGCGTGGTCTTGCCGACGCCGCCCTTCTGGTTGAGGAGCGCGGCGATCACCGCCCGCTTTCCTTCCCGGGCTGGCTCACGGCGACACGGCCAGCGCCCGCAAAATCGCGCGGCTCCACTACAGAGTTAGACTCTTTGTTAGACTCTAAGTTAAGGGACCGAATTGCCGTTTGGAGGCAAGGGCTTACACCCGGTTTGTGTTCCCGATAGCACGAGTCAGGTGTTCCTGATGGCACGACAGGTTC
>JAABUQ010009693.1_pt1 | contig 12469 bp, 14 predicted proteins | sample 5560001 | NCBI WGS metagenome assembly JAABUQ01 (sample SAMN10711888, study PRJNA513371) | rock metagenome | isolation source: Antarctica rocks | place: Antarctica: Victoria Land, Finger Mt nord | collected 2015-12-18
CATCTGTGAGAAGCCGGTGATCTTTTCCAGACCGTGCTTTAGAAGGAGACTTAAGCCGAACGATATTCTCAACAGCAGCAATCCCAGGTCGGTTACAAGCGCATTCTTACCAGTAGAAAAGATCGCTTTGTAATTCATTCGCCAACCTCTTGGAGAAGGACAGACCGTGTGTTTATGGGAATTGCCTTGAGCTCTCGGATGAATTGTTTGAGCGGTTCACTCATTGGCGCGAAAAGCGTATCGTGACGTCTTTTGAGGGCCACTTCCGAAAAGAGTTGTAACCCGAGGGCAAGTGCGGCGGCTTTGTCGGGATCAAGGGAGTTCTTCGACCGAAACGCTTCGATGGTCTTGAACAGATCATCGTGATTCATCACGGTAAGCTGAAGACGCGATCGTTTCGCTTCTTCGCTTGAAGGGACTATTGCTTCGACTGTGATCCGATACGCATGCATGATGAGCTCCGGTTGCACGAGGAGCCGGAAGGATCATCCCTCCGGCTTCCTTCAGCGATTCTATGCACTAGCGTGCTGACACAAGTAGTTTGCCGCGGTTATGCCCGCTACCGACCTTGGTGAGCGCGGACCCAACGTCTGCAAGCGAGTAGGTGCGGCTCACCTCGATGTGGAGCTTTTTGCTTGCACAAAGGTCGATGATCTTGGTCAGACGCGGGCCGTCGGAGAGGTGAAAGACAAACGTCGCTTTCACGCCTAGACCCTTCGCCCGCGCTTCGTCGGGTGGCGAAACAGTGGTTACAAGATGCCCACCCTTACGAAGCACAGCGAAGGACTTCTTCTGTACGTCGCCGCCGATCGTGTCGAGGACGACGTCAACGTCCTTAACTTTTGAGGCAAAGTCTTCCGTTGTGTAATCGATGACCTCGTCCGCTCCGAGAGAACGGACAAATTCTGCATTCTCCTGCGAAGCTGTCGTGATGACTTTTGCGCCCACGCTCTTGGCCAGTTGGATGGCAAAGCTGCCCAAGCCGCCGGCTCCTCCTTGGATCAATACCGTCTGCCCCGACTTCAAGTCAGCCGTTTCAAACAGAGCCTGCCAGGCGGTACCGGCAGCAGTCGGTAAGGCTGCGGCATTTGTGAGTTCCACGCCTTCTGGCACATGCGCCAGGTAAACAGCAGGCACTGCGACGAACTCTGCTAAGGCACCGGTACGACTAAACTGAACGCCGTTGCCCGGCGCCGGTTCAAGTCGTCCGAAGACTCGGTCGCCCTGCTTCCACTGTGTGGCCGACGCCCCAACCTCAACGATGGTTCCAGAGAAGTCGGTACCGGCGATGTAGGGAGTCGAGAAGGGAAAGAAGCTTTGCATCTGACCGCTGATGATCTTTACGTCGAGAGGGTTGACGCTGGCGGCCTCCACTTGCACAAGCACTTCCGCCGCTCTAGTCTTCAGAACTTCTACTTCTTGCACAGCAACATCTGCGACGCTGCCGTGTGTGGTCACAATAGCTGCTTTCATTACTTTGTCCCTTCCTGTGATCCAGAGTTGGCAGGCGGCCAGGCGCCAAGACGGTTGAGCATCCCGAACCAGTCTTCGAGGTGCCAGGTGTGGGTGATCTTTCCGTTCTGAAGATGGTGGAATTCGTGCAACGCCACATCAACCGTTTGTCCAGTCGGGGCGACTCCAAAGATCTCACCGCGATGCGTGCCGGTGATGCTTGCCCGAACGCCGGCATGACCGGCCGAACCGACGATCTCGTGGATAACGATCTTCATATCGGGGAAGGCCGCCAGGAATATCGGCATCAACTTCTTCATGCCGTCTGGCCCTGGACCTTGGCCGGGCGACAGCGGGATGTCCTGCCAGTCGGGGGTACACGCCTCGTCCAGGAGATCGGCGTTTGCGTCTGAAAAGGCCCGATACAACGTTTCAATCGAGCGAATCTCCTGGTCGGAGAGCGAAGAAGACTGCAGAGTGGTTTGTGTCATGATTTCTCCTGTGTATAGCATCTGTCTGATCAAGGTCAGTAGGTGTTATTTGAAGCAGGTCGCCAGGCCTAATCCGATCTGCGTTCATTATTCACTCAAGCAAAGCCCCCATTTGGGCGAATAACCTGCGCGTTGATCCATCCACCGTCCTGGCCAGCCAGAAATGACACAGTCCGGGCCACATCAATCGGCTCACCGAGACGTTCGATGGGCGCAATCTTGCTCATCTGCGCGATCAGCTCTTCACTCTTACCCTCAAGAAAAAAGGGGGTGGCAACAGGCCCAGGAGCCACGGCGTTGACTGTGATATTTCGGCCCCTAAGCTCGTTGGCGAGAACGCGAACCATGCCCTCGATGCCAGCCTTCGACGCAATGTAGGCTCCGTAGGTCGGCGTCGATTTCGCGATCACGCTGCTGGAGAGCGCGATGATCCGGCCTCCATCGGCAACGTGCTGTGCCGCTTGCGCCAGGACCAGAAACGTTCCGCGAAGATTAACCGCAATGACTTTGTCGAACGCTTTTACATCATTCTTGATGATAGGAAAGTTCGCCAGCACCCCCGCGCAATGGACGACGGCATCGATCCGACCCAATGAACTGAGAGCACGCTCAAAAAGCGACGCAACCTCAGTCTCGTCTGCGATGTCGGCTTTGATCGCTGTTGCCTGACCGCCGGCATTTTTTATGTCGTTGACCACCTCGTCGGCTTTCGTGGAATCGCCCGTGTGGTTCACGATGACAGAGAATCCATCAGCTGCCAAATGCTTTGCGACCCCTCGTCCGATTCCACCTGCCGCGCCGGTAATGATTGCTGTCTTTGCCATGACCTGCTCCTGTGCTCTTGACCCAGTGGATCTTGATCCAAGAATGCGCTTGCACGATTACAACGTCCAATGCATAGTGCTTATAGCAACTATGCACATAACGCAGTTACGTCAGGCCGACCTCAATCTCCTCGTTGTCTTCACAGTGCTTACAGAGGAGAGAAACGTCTCTCGTGCCGCTGACCGTCTTACCCTGAGTCAGCCAGCGGTAACGCGGGCACTACAACGCCTGCGAGATATGTTTCGCGATGATCTATTGGTCCGAGTCTCAGGGAATTACGAGCTCACTCCCAAAGGGGAGCGCCTCATCCAGGAACTAGAGACAACCTTGCCGCGTCTGGACCGGCTTCTCGCGGGCGCTGAGTTCGATCCAAGCACAGAGACAGCGCGATTCCGGCTAATGGGTACGGACTACGCCGCGCATGTCATTGGCATCCCGATGGCAAAGCACTTTCTACAAGCGGGAAAGAGCCTGGGATTCGACATCCTGCCGTTGAATGATGGCGTGTTCGATGCCATGAATAGGGGCAGAATCGACCTTCTCTTCTATGCAGATGACGGCAATGTTCCGGCACACCTCGCGCGGCAGATCCTTTTCGAAGAGGAGTTTGTTTGCGTTGTGGCAAAGGACAGCCCTTACGCTCTCAAACTGACATTGCATCAGTATCTGGACGGTCTGCATGTCGGGGTGAACACTCTAGCCGGATCACAGACCGTCCCGGATCAGACTTTGGCGGTGGGTGGGCTGACGCGTAACTGCCTATTCCGAGTTCCTTTCTTCGCGGAAGCTATACGCACCGTGGCTGGGACAAATCTGATTGCCACAGTGCCGAAACGCATCGCCGTTCACGAAGCGCAGAATGCAGAGCTGAGGATCGTAAAAGCGCCGAAGCCCCTCGGGCGATTCACGTACCTTATGGTCTGGCATCCACGCATGGACAGCGATGCAGCGCACATCTGGCTGCGTAGCGCCGTGAAAAGAATCGCAGTAGCCGTCTAAAGTAGTCATTCCCCAGATCAGCAGATAAGCTTCAGGTCATCATTAACTGCACGATGCGCAGATCTTCATCGCGCGCACGTATCTTTCCCTTTTTTGAGCTGTCCCCAACTCGTCCAGCAGGCCGGTTCCCATCCATCGATCCCGGCAGCTGAAGCCCGCGCGCGTCGAGCAAGCGCATGCCCAATCCCCAGCCGTAGCGGTTCGGTGTATGGTCATTGTCGTGAACGCCGGCGAACAGCGCAACCACAACCTCGTTCGTCCCAGCCTTGAGCGGCAGGGAGAACGATCCGTTCTCAAACGAGAGCCGACCGTCGGGGTCGCGCCTCTCAGTATCGGGATCGTAGAAATTTTTGCCTTGAGTCACGAGCTTGCCGTTGACGAAGATCCAGGTCTGGCCAAGCCATCCCATCGCGACCTGCTTCTGCTGCGCCACCTCCGAGCCGACCAGGAACTGTAGCCAGATCACTGGGGGCGGATGATTGTCGCGGAAAAGGACGCGATTCAGGTTCACCATTCCGGAGCCGTCGGCAGAGACCCGTTTCCATGCCGCTGCCGGACCTGGCATCTCGATGTAGGCTGGCGTTTGCCCATAGTGCAGCGCCGTCGGAGGAGCCATCATCCAGTTCCGTACAATGCCGCTATCCTTCTGAGCAGGGTCAGGAAGCGCTTCAGCCGTCAGGCCTTCAACAGCATCCGGAATTACGACCAGGTTGGCGAAGTACGCCGGCCCGCGGAGCTGAATTGCGCCCTGGCTCGACTCGCCCTGCAGGCTGTCGATTGCCAGTGCAGGCGCTTGCTGGCGATTGATGTAGACCTTCATGCGCCGGCCGAAGACGACCAGCTTGATATGGTTCCAGCCGTCCAGGATGAAAGCACTCGTCTGATACTCAGGATAAAAGTTCCACAGCATAAATCCGTGGATCACGGGCGCGTACTGAATGCAATCGTTCGATGCGCGGCAGTCGGGGAAGGTGCGCACGTAGAACTCTTCGGCCTCTTGCCTGCCCTCCGGCCCCTGCTTACGGAACTGGATGCCGGGTATATCCTCGGCCAGCCCCTTCATGTCGAACTCAATCGTGCCGTCCTGAAAGACGAGGCCGTTCAGAGCCGCGCTGGCGGATTTAATTTCCAGCACGCCCTGCGGAAATCCCTCGTGGCGGACGAACTGCACATCCGGTTTCGTGCCGTTCTCACCGTCGTCGACGATGCGCCAGTGGTCCGAAGTGAGCGGCACGCGGATGGGCGTGGCAGCAACTGCGCCCAGCGATCCAGAAAGGGCGAGCAAAGCGAAGGAGAGCAGTTGAGGCTTCAAGGACTGTTTACGCATCTTGTTTCGTCGTCTCATCTGATCTATCGTTCCACGAATCGAGTCTCGCGGGTGAAGCGAGTTACGGCGGCTGAGAGTCTGGGCAATGTGGGTCACTATGTATGGTCCGTCGCCTGATTGCAGGCAAGAGCTTTTGATGGGTGCAGTGGATCGACCAGCTTCTGCATGAGAAGAGTCCTTTGGAAACGGTGTGAGTCTTCGAGCTATGATAGAATCCGCGCCCTTCTCCTGATTCACGCCGATATCCCCGTTCGTTTGAGTGAACACGTAGGAACCCTGAACGCCCCAATAGCCGCCCTAAATTGCTTTTCGTGACAGTGTTGTTGGGTTTAGGCCTATTTAGCCCGCCAGCGGAGTCACAAAACCGGCGATCTCTTTGGCCAATTGGACAGGTTCATCAACGGGGATCAAGTGACCGCTTCCCTTGACGATCGCAAACTGCGCATTCGGAATGCGGGCCACGACCTCACGCTTGTGCTGCTCAATCGGATCGAGTCGGTCGAGTTCACCCGCTAGAACTAGCGTCGGAACGTCAATCTTGGAGACTTCGGACGAAATGTCCTCCAGGATCGAGGCGGTCGGATAGGCCAAGGTCGCTTCTCGAGAGCCCGACATGCTGTCCTCGACGATCTGCTCGACGACCGAGAGATCGGGCATGCGGGCGCTCAGGAATCTGATCGTCTCCAGGACACCCTCTCGGGTGTCGTATGCGTGAATCTGTGTCTCGCGCATTTCATTCGGGAATCGCTGCGGCGTTGGGGGTGCTGGCGCGACGAGAACGAGTCCTTGGAGACCCTCGGGATGGCGCGACGCGATCAGCTGAGAAACTTTGCCGCCCCCAGAGTGACCGACAAGAACGTAGCTTTTGATACCCAGAGTCTGGATTAATGAAAGTGCTTCATCTGCCAAGTCAGCGAGGGTATAGCCAGCTGCCGACTTGTCGGATTGACCCCAACCGCGTGGATCGTACGCGACTGTCGTAAACCGGTCCTTCAGCTCGGCGATTACCTTGTTCCATGTCCTTGAAGTTCCTCCCCAGTAGGGCAGGAACACTAGAGTTGGCTCGCCGGAGCCGCTCTTCTCCACATTGAGGGACAGCCCTCGAACTTCGTATTTCATCGTTGTCTCCTTTCAGGTTTGTCGTGGCTTAACCGGGTATCTTGTTCGCAAGGCACACCATGAATGCAATATCCGGCATTCCTACGGCTTTGTGTTCCACGCACCTACTCTCTGGCTCTTTCAGATTTCTAGTGCTCTTTTTTGTCGAAGGCCGAAGCAGACTGAGGGGAGAAGTAATCGCCCGTCGCCATGTCCTCAAGCAGCGTTGCATGGGTTGGCTTCCAGCCCAAAAGCTTCCGGGTGTAAGCGCTGGAGATGGGTGAATCGGTCGCAAAAGCCATTGCAAAGAAGGGGTTTTGGAAGTGGCCGACAGCCTCCTCTGGAGTGATCGAGACAACTGGAATGTTCAGCATATTCCCAACCAGATGCGATATCGTTTCGAAGGTAATGGCGCTTTCCCCTGCACCGTGCAGAACACTGCCGGCTGGAGCCTTCTCAACAGCCAGGCGGAAGAGGGTCGCTGCATCCTGGCGGTGGACTGCGGGCCAGCGGTTCGCTCCGTCAGCGATGTAGGCTGAAACTCCTGTCCTGCGAGCGGCTGAAATCAGGAAGGGCATAAAACCATAGTCTCCGGGGCCGTGAACGGTCGGAGCCAACCGGAGAACGATGGCTCGCACGCCTTGACTGGCGAAAGCAAGACACGCCTTTTCCCCCGGTACCCGTTGTTTGCCAAGCGAGCCGGGATCGGGCGCTCCCTGCTCGGTGCCGATATGACCAGGAGCCATGACCAGGGTTCCCGAGGTGATGACCAGAGGCTTACCGGACCCGACGAGGGCTTTTCCAAGCGCTTCGATGGCTGCACAGTCACGCCGGGCCATGCTGTCAGGGTCAGAAAAATCACCACCAAATGCCATGTGAATCACGCCATCGGCGGCATTCGCACCCGCACTCAGACTTTCCAGATCGTCAAGTGAGCCGTGCTGTATCTTTGCGCCGAGTTCGCGCAGGCGAGTGACTGACTTTTCGGATCGAGCCAGCCCGGTAACGGTATGGCCACTCTGAATCAGTTCCAAAACGATAGCTGGGCCGGTTTGCCCCGAGCCGCCTGTGACGAAAATATGCATGTGCTACTCCTCAAAAATTCTGTACTGGAGGTGAGAACTACGGCTGCGTAAATGTACGATCAATGCTGAGGTGACCCCTTCAGCTCGGTTGGACTTGCGAAAGAGCATGCAATCAGCTGAGCTTCGCCACATTCTGAAGCAGAAGCCCACCAGGCTTCCCACTCACGACATGAAGGGGTACGCCGCCCTGATCGAGCCTTCCGAGCTCAATTGGGGCGAAGCCAAGCTGAGTCGCTGTGACCGCAACAGCAGCGCTTGCACCGGCGTCATTGCTCGACATGAACACGACCTGCCGCTGCCCCTGGATGCTTGGATTCGTTCCAAGTTGTTCCGCGGGCAGGTGATTGAAGGCTTTTACGAGGCGGGCTCCTGCAAATGCCTGGGAAACTACTTCCGAGGAGAGGAGACCTCCTAGCTCTTCAGGCGAAACACGAAAAGCGTTCGTAAGGTCGACAACGATCTTGCCGTTCCACTGCTCGAAATGTCTCGCAACCTCCTTATGAGCAGGAAACGGGACTGCGAGGAATATCAGCTCAGCCTCACAAGCGTCTTGGATGGACTGGGGAACGACGGTGGGACCGAGTTGTTCCATTAAAGACGCAAGCGTTTCAGGTCCACGCGAGTTTGCAATCGCGACTTCGATATTGTTGCGCGCGAAGGTGCGTGCGAGCGCAGTACCGATTTTGCCGGAACCAATGATGGCATACTTCATAGAGATTTCCGTCCTCTCAGCACGTGCTGAGCGTTGTTGAGGGATGTCAAGCAGCGGCGAGCCATAAGCCTCGAACCGCCGCGCTGAAAGCAGCCGGCCGGGTTCGGCCTAGAGCATGCCGTTATCGTTTTTCCATTGATCTTGAGGCGGCACCATTTCGGGGAAGCCCCAGTGCTCTACGAGCTTCTGGTCTTCCACCCGGTATAGGTCGATGTAGACGCACGGGTCACCTTCGTGTGTTCCCTTCGCAGCGATGAACACGAAGTCTCCCTGTCCTAACAGGATCTTCACTTCATCGATGGTCCGGTGTTGCATGAGCACTTCCACATCCCGCATGAACTCCGCTACACCGTCGCGGACGCCAGGTTCGTGTCGAATGCAAAGATCTCCCTGGAAGTATCGGTTGCTTCGACTGTGATCGCCAGAGACATGAAAGGTTTCGTAGTACTCGCGCATGAACGCCTTGTTCTTTTCCGTGTCCTCCAAGTGCGTTGCTTCGGTCGGTCCATCAATCTGAGTGTGCCCGCTTAGATTGGGTCGAGCGTCCATAGCGGAGAAGGCCCAATGCTCAACAATCAATCCTTCCTCAAATCTGAAGATGTCGAAAAAGATATTCCGGCCGGATCTTTGTCCCTTCTCCTGAGTGAAAACATAAGGACCATCCTGGAAAGCTCGCACCACAGTGAGGTGGAGTTGTTCACGCGGAGATTGACTGATGAATTGCTTCAGTCCTTCCACGCCGTCGACCGCATACGGATTGTGCTGAATGAACCGTTGCTGGTGTATGTACCTGGTTGCAAGGTCTGCATCTCCGGCGCTAATGCCGTCAAAAACAGCCAACACTTTTTCAATGTGACTCTTTGCCATTGCTGAATTCCTTCCTGCGATTAGGGGCGCGGAGCAGGGCTCCTAAATTGCGAGGCGGACTATGCCTGCGTCGCAGGCTTTACGCTGAAGATGCCGGTAAAACTTTCGCGGTACTGAAGGAAGACCAGCACCCACAGCGCGCAGGCCACCAGGGCCGGACCAATACCGGCTCCTGACTCAAGCGTTAAGTGAAAAGCAAGAATGTTATAGAGCTCCGCTGCGAGCAGTGTGAGCGCAAGCGGTACGAAGAAGCCGGAGAGCAGCAGTAGCCCACCGAGTACCTGCCCCGCAAAGAAGAACGCGGCAAAATGCGAAGCAACGGCGGCTCCGAAGAACTGGAGTGCCAGTGGGTTCGCCGGGGGCGGCTGGTGGATGAAGTGGAGAAAGCCGTTCAGCCCAAAGACCATAAACATTAGCCCGAGTAGATAGCGAGCAATGATCGAAGCAATTCTCATGCCTGTCGCCCTTGGGAGGCCTGCGCGTGCGTCTGCACAGCCTGAAGATGTGGAGCGAGAAACGCTTCCCGGTCCTGCCCTCGGTTCAGCGCCATGGTTCCACCAGCGGTGAGGAAGGTCGCATCGGTTACGCCGAGAAAGCCGAAGAGCGATCGCAGGTACGGTTCTACAAAGTTGAATGAAGCCATTTGAGTTTGGGCGTCGTAGAAGCTGCCTGTTGCGATGATGAAGCTCGCCTTCTTGCCGACAATGAGACCCTTAGGCTTGCCGTCCACGTAGGCGAAGGTTCTGCCGACTCGCGCAATCTGATCGATCCAAAGCTTAAGCACGGAGGGCACGCCGAAATTATGCATCGGTACGCCAATAATGTACTCATTGGCCTGCTCCAGTTCAGCAAGTAGAGAGTCCGAAAGCGAGAGTTGTTCCCTCTGCTGCGGAGTTCGAGTCGCCTCCGGCGTGTAGTTGGCCCCGACCCAATCTGCAGTGATCGGTGGAATTGCGGTTGCATTGAGATCTCGGTCGACAACTCTGCCGTCCGGGTATGAAGCCTGCCAATGTGTGACGAATGCAGCGGTAAGCTCTCGCGAGACAGACCGACCGTACAACGGACTTGAGTCGATGTGAAGTAGAGTGGGCATTCTTAATCTCCTTTGATACATCCGATGCATAATAAACATATGGTGATTCATGAAAATAAGCAACTGTCGCATTAGCGCCGTCCGCCGCGGGGGCAGTATTCTTCGATCTGAAATGACTCAAGCGCTCCAATCCACGACTCAAGCGACGGACCCCCGCATCCTGCGGAGCCGCCGCATGCTCATGGATTCGCTTGCCAAGTTGTTGAAGGAAGGAAAGTTCGAAGATATCTCCGTTCAAGAGATCGCTGATGAGGCGACACTGAACCGGAACACCTTTTACCTTCACTATCCAGATAAGATAGCCCTACTCCAGGCCATGACAGAGTCCCGCTTTCGGGATCTGATTGAGCGTCGCGGCATCTCCTTCACAGACTGCAATGGAGCATTGCGCGCCGTGGCACTCGGCGTCTGTGACTATTTAGCCGAGCTCACAAACTGCTCCGCCAAGGGAGCTCTGATACCGCTTGAAGGGTCCATCATCCCGGTCATCGAGGGAATGTTTATGGAAGGCGTTGCTCATCATGCGATCGTGCCCGGTATCGATCCATCGCTGATCGCAACCACGGCGGCCTGGGCCGTCTTTGGAGCCGCTCGCCGCTGGCACCAGAGCCCCGACCGCATCCCTGCCGAGGAGATGGCCGCCAAGATTGAAGCTATGGTAAAACCGGTTTTTCTCAACAGCTTCGAATAGCTAAAGTATGACAACCAGCAGCTTTGTACTCTCTGAAACCACCGCTTCATCTGAGACCGAGCACCAACGCAAGCGCTGTCAGCTCTGAAACGTCCGTTTCAACAAAGTACAAAAATGGCGGACTGGTCGAGATCGCGCAACAGATTCTCCCAAGGACAATGCGCATGACTTGAGTCGTGTGCGACCGTTAACTATGGTCGCGTCCTTCTATTGAGCAGTTTCCTGAGCATGAATAGGACTGGGAGGCATGGTATGAAGCGGGTGAATATGCACGCTATGCTTCTTGGCAGCCCATTTGAAGAGCTGTTCATGCCGAGCCGGGCACGGACGCGCCAGCGTCCATGAAAGCCAGCGGGGCCGAGCGCATGAGGAGCAGGGCACAAGCCAGAGACAGACACCCGCCGAAGAGAAACGCGGAGGGGATGCCGGCATGATCGACAAGGAGTCCACCTCCGAGAGAACCGGCGGTGACGGCACTTTGAAAGACCGTCATCCCTAACGCTGAGGCTGCCTCAAACTGAGCGGGCGCTGCCTGGTAGGTCCATATCTGGGTACACACGGGAACGGCACCGAACGCAGCTCCCCAGAGCACAACGACAGCAACCTCCGCGACAGTGTGAGCGCGAAAGGCTTCGGCCAGGAGGATGGTGGTGCCAAGAGACACGGAAACGATTGCAAAGGTGCGGCGCAAGTCGTAGGCGGCGGCTCTCTCGGCAGCAAAGGTGCCCAGCGCGCCGGCCACGCCATAGGCCGCAAGCGTCCAGCTCAGATTGGAGTACGTGAGGTGAGCCGACCGAACAAGAAGCGGTTGGAGATAGGTGTATGCGGCAAAGTGTCCAGCGGCGGTAAGAGCAGATGCAACCAAGCCGATTCGAAGAACAGGAAGTTTGAGCAGTCTGAACAGCCGTTTCGTGGACACACTCTCCTGGTTCGGCAGATACGGCAAGGTGAGCCACAAACCGGCTGCGACCAAAGTAGTTAGAACACAGATACTGCCGAAGGCAAACCGCCATCCCGCCCAGGACCCGAGGGTGGTTCCGATCGGAACGCCAGCAACCGCTCCAATGGAGACACCGGCAAGAATGAAGGCCGTGGCCCGGCTTCCAGACGACTCGGGAACCAACCTCCGGCCAATCGCTACGGCAAAGGTCCAGAAGCCACCGACACCGATGCCAAATAGAATGCGGCTAAGGAGCACTGTCACCAAACCGGAACTAAAAGCAACACCGGCGTTGGAGAGACCGACGCAAGCGAGAAAGACCAAGAGGAGCAGCTTGCGATCCACCTTGCCCGCCAGCACGGTAAAGAGCGGAGCGGCGACCGCGGCAACAGCGCCAGGCACAGCCACCAACAAGCCTGCGACACCTGCAGAGACACGCAGATCCGAAGCGATCAGCCCAAGCAGTCCAATCGGCAGGAACTCCGTCGTGATGACGACGAACGCACCAATCGCAACCGTCGCCACACCCAGCCACGGTCTTGTGACTCTCCTTTCGAGCGGCCCACTCATGATCCCCTCGTTCTCTCTTCTAACGGTGCGCGGTGACGGATGCGTCGTAGAAAAGGAAGCTCGCGAGACCAAGGCTCGCCAGCTCGTGGCTATGCCAAGTCGAACCATGCACCGGGCGTTTCTACACGGGTACCCATGCCGAGCGCGGACGCTTTCTTCTGGAGGCGTTCGACTGGGTGCGGCGTTTCTTCATACTCGGCCCGTTTATTGAGCGAGCCGTAGTGAATGGGTACAATTGACTGAGCGCCGATAATGTGTGCTGCGATCGCCGCCTCTTCCGGTGTCAACGTTGCCTCAAGGGGACTTGGAGGTTGCAGAG
>JAABUQ010010114.1_pt1 | contig 12468 bp, 8 predicted proteins | sample 5560001 | NCBI WGS metagenome assembly JAABUQ01 (sample SAMN10711888, study PRJNA513371) | rock metagenome | isolation source: Antarctica rocks | place: Antarctica: Victoria Land, Finger Mt nord | collected 2015-12-18
GGGGCTGGAGCCGGACGCGCCGAATGGAGTCTTGCGGATCGACCCGGTGCTGCCGGAGTGGCTGCCGGAGCTGGTGCTGCGCGACCTGAAGGTGGGCGAGCAGGTGTTCGATATCGCGTTCCAGCGCATGGGTACGGCGACGGAGCACGAAGTGCTGCGGGGCGACCCGGCGGCGGTCGTGCGAAGGGATGTTGGGGCGTGACCATTTCCTCTCTCCCGGAAGGAGAGGGGGAAGCAGCTAAACGCGCCGGACCACGTAGCGTCCCGCAAGCGCCTCCAAGATGTCGTCCGCATGGGCCGGGTCCCGCGCCTCGACCATCAGCTCCAACTCCGCCGCCTGCACGCTTGGCGCGTCGAACAGCCTTTGATGCACGACCTCGATGATGTTGCCGCCCGATGTGCCGATCAGCCCGGCAATGTCCGCCAGCACGCCCGGCCGGTCCGGGATGTCCATCGTCATGCGCAGCAGCCGGCCGTCGCGCAGCAGGCCGCGCAGCAGCACGTTGGCCAGGATGCGCCCATCGATGTTGCCGCCGCACACCGGCACCCCAACCCGCTGCCCGGCGAAGCGCGCCGGATGAGCCAGCAGCGCCGCGACCGCTATGGCGCCAGCCCCCTCCGCGACCTGCTTCGCCCCTTCCGCCAGCAGGGCGATGCCGTCCTCCACCACACGTTCCGGCACGACCAGCACCTCGGTCACATGGGCGCGGATTACGTCCAGGCAGTGCGTGCCGATCTTGTGGACGGCGATGCCTTCGGCGATGGTGGGGCCGCCGGTTTCCACCTCGACGCCGGCCAGCGTTTGGCTCAGCGAGGCATAGGCCGCGACCTCGACCCCGATCACCTCGATGCCCGGCTTGAGGGCGTGGGCGGCGACCGCGCAGCCGCTGATCAGGCCGCCGCCGCCGACAGGGACCAGCAGCACATCCAGGTCGGGTGCGTCCTCCAACATCTCCAGCGCCATGGTGCCCTGGCCCGCCATCACGCCAGGGTCATCGAAGGGGTGGATGAACACCAGCCCGTCGCGGGCCGCCAGCATATGGGCGTGGGCGGCGGCGGCGGCCAGGTCCTTGCCATGCAGCACCACCTCGGCGCCCCACGCCCGGGTGCGCGTCACCTTGGTGCTGGGCGTGTACAGCGGCATGACGATGGTGGAGCGGATGCCCAGCAGCCCCGCGTGCCGGGCGACGGCCTGGGCATGGTTGCCGGCCGACATGGCGACGACGCCAGCCTGCCGCTCCGCCGGGGACAGCAACGCCAGCCAGTTGGCAGCGCCGCGCTCCTTGAACGAGCCGATGGCCTGCAAGTTGTCCAGCTTCAGCGTGACCAGCGCGCCCGTGGCCCGGCTGATGGCGTCCGATGGCAGGGTCGGCGTCCGCAGCACGCGCCCGGCGATCCGGCCGGCCGCGGCCTGGACATCGGCCAGCCCGATCATGGGAGGAACCCTAGCCGTACTTGACGGCCAGGATCTCGTAGGTGCGGTCCCCGCCCGGCGCCGGGACAGACACGTTGTCGCCGATCTTCTTGCCGATCAGCGACTTCGCCAGCGGAGAAGAAATGCTCAGCCGCAGGTACTTGATGTCCGCCTCGTGCACGCCGACGATCTGGTAGGTCGTCTCCTTCTCGGTCTCCTCGTCGAGCAGCCGGACATGCGCGCCGAACTTCACCTGGTCGCCGGACAGCGTGGACGGATCGATCACCTCGGCGGCCGACACGATCTCCTCCAGCTCGATCACCCGGCCCTCAATGAAGGACTGGCGCTCGCGGGCGGCGTGGTACTCGGCGTTCTCGCTCAGGTCGCCGTGGCTGCGGGCTTCGGCGATGGCGCGGATGATGGACGGTCGCTCCACCGATTTCAGGTGGCGCAACTCCTCTTCCAGTCGCTGCAAGCCAGGCCCGGTCATCGGAAATTTCTGCACGCTCAGTCCCCAAGCCTAGGCGCGGGACCCCGGCGAGGGTGCCGGGGCACCTGGGCGCCTAGAATGATCCGCGAAAGTAGGACTGTAGCGGCGCGACTTCAAGCGTCCCCGCCTTGAGCGCCGCGATGGCATGAACCGCCGCCCGCGCGCCGGCGATGGTGGTGTAGTGCGGCACCCCGTGCAGCAGGGCGCTGCGCCGGATGTCGAAGCTGTCGGCCACCGACTGCGGGCCGCCGGCGGTGTTGATGACCATCTGCACCTCGCCGGACCGGATGGCGTCCACGCAGTGCGGCCGGCCCTCCAGCACCTTGTTCACCGAGGTCGCCATGAGGCCGGCGGCGCGGATGCGGGCGGCGGTGCCGCGGGTGGCGAGGATCTTGAAGCCCATGTCGGTCAGGCGCCGGGCCATGGGCACCAGGCCCATCTTGTCGCCGTCGCGCACCGAGAGCAGCACCGTGCCGCGGTCCGGCAGCTTCACCCCGGCGCCGAGCTGCGCCTTGGCAAATGCGCGCTCGAAGCTGGCGTCCAGGCCCATGACTTCGCCGGTCGATTTCATCTCGGGGCCGAGGATGGTATCCACGCCGGTGAAGCGGGCGAAGGGGAACACGCTTTCCTTCACCGCGACGTGCGGGGCGATGGCGTCGTCGTCCAGCCGGAACTCGGACAGGCGGGCGCCGGCCATCACGCGGGCGCCGATCTTGGCGATGGGCACGCCGGTGGCCTTGGCGACGAAGGGCACGGTGCGGGAGGCGCGGGGGTTCACCTCCAGCACGTAGATCGCATCGTCCTTGATGGCGAACTGCACGTTCATCAGGCCGACGACGCCGATGCCGCGCGCCATCTCCTCCGTTTGCGCCTTCAATTCGGTGATGGTGCTGGGGGACAGCGAGTAGGGCGGCAAGGAGCAGGCGCTGTCGCCGGAGTGGATGCCGGCCTCCTCGATGTGCTCCATGACGCCGGCGACATAGACGGTCTTGCCGTCCGAGATGCAGTCCACGTCCACCTCGATGGCGTCGTTCAGGTAGTGGTCGATCAGCACCGGGCTCGTGCCGCTGACGTGGACGGCCTCGCGCATGTAGCGGTGCAGGCCGGCGCGGTCGTGCACGATCTCCATCGCCCGCCCGCCCAGGACGTAGCTGGGACGGATCACCACGGGGTAGCCGACGCGGTCGGCGATGGCCTCGGCCTCGGGGGCGGACCGGGCGGTGCCGTTCTCCGGCTGTCGCAGGCCGAGCTTGTGCAGCAGGGCCTGGAAGCGCTCGCGGTCCTCGGCCAGGTCGATGGCGTCGGCGCTGGTGCCCAGGATGGGGATGCCGGCGGCGGACAGGGCTTGGGACAGCTTCAGCGGCGTCTGGCCGCCGTACTGCACGATGCAGCCCAGGACCTCGCCGCCCTCCTGCTCCTTGCGGACGAGAGCGATCACGTCTTCGGCGGTCAGCGGCTCGAAGTACAGGCGGTCGCTGGTGTCGTAGTCGGTGCTGACGGTCTCCGGGTTGCAGTTGACCATGACGGTCTCGAACCCGGCGTCCCGCAGGGCGTAGGCAGCGTGGACGCAGCAGTAGTCGAACTCGATGCCCTGGCCGATGCGGTTGGGTCCGCCGCCGAGGATGATTACTTTCCGGCGGTCGGTCGGCGCGCTCTCGCAGGCGGGGGGGCCGAAGCCGCCTTCATAGGTGGAGTACATGTAGGGCGTGGCGGAGGCGAACTCGGCGGCGCAGGTGTCGATGCGCTTATAGACCGGCAGCACGCCCAATGCCGTGCGGGCGGCGAACACCTCCGGTTCGGTGCGGCTGGTCAGCTCGGCCAGGCGCTTGTCGGAGAAGCCCATCGCCTTCAGGCGGCGCAGCGCCGTGGCGTCGGTGGGCAGGCCCGTGGCGGCCACCTCACGCTCAGCCTCCACGATCCGCAGCAGCTCGCGCAAGTACCACGGGTCGAACTTGCAGGCTTCGTGGATGTCCTCCACCGACAGCCCGGCGCGCAGGGCTTGCGCGGCCATCAGGATGCGGTCCGGGCGCGGGGCGGACAACGCAGCGCGGAAGGCATCATGGCCGCCGTCGCCGGGCGGCTCCACCGGGTCCAGGCCGCTGTAGCCGGTCTCCATGCTGCGCAGGCCCTTCTGCAGCGCCTCCGCGAAGCTGCGGCCGATGGCCATGCCCTCGCCGACCGACTTCATGCTGGTGGTCAGCAGGGCAGGGGTGCCGGGGAACTTCTCGAAGGTGAACCGGGGGATCTTGATGACGACGTAGTCGATCGTCGGCTCGAAGCTGGCGGGCGTCGTGCGGGTGATGTCGTTGGACAGCTCGTCCAGCGTGTAGCCCACGGCCAGCTTGGCCGCGATCTTGGCGATGGGGAAGCCGGTCGCCTTGCTCGCCAGCGCCGAGGACCGCGAGACGCGCGGGTTCATCTCGATCACCACCAGCCGCCCATCGGCCGGATTGACGGCAAACTGCACGTTGCTGCCGCCGGTATCGACGCCGGTCTTGCGCAGGCACGCGATGCTCGCGTCGCGCATGATCTGGTATTCCTTGTCGGTCAGGGTCAGCGCCGGGGCGACGGTGACGCTGTCCCCGGTGTGGATGCCCATGGGATCGACGTTCTCGATGGTGCAGACGATGATGCAGTTGTCGGCGCTGTCGCGCACGACCTCCATCTCATACTCCTTCCAGCCGAGCACGCTTTCCTCGATCAAGACTTCCTTCGTGGGGCTGGCATCGAGGCCGGAGGCGACGATCTGCTCGAATTCCTGCCGGTTGTAGGCGATGCCGCCCCCCGTGCCGCCCAGGGTGAAGCTGGGGCGGATCACTGCCGGCAGGCCGACCTGCGCCAGCGCGTCCCAGCCCTCCTGCATGGTGTGGGCGATGGCGCTGCGAGGGGACTCGATGCCGATCTCCTGCATGGCGTCGCGGAACTTGAGGCGGTCCTCGGCGCGGTCGATCACGTCGGCCTTGGCGCCGATCAGCTCGACGCCGTGCCGGGCCAGGGCGCCGTTGGCATGGAGCTGCATGGCGATGTTGAGCGCCGTCTGGCCGCCCATGGTGGGGAGGATGGCGTCGGGTTTTTCCCGGATGATGATGCGCTCGACGATCTCGGGGGTGATCGGCTCGATGTAGGTGGCGTCGGCCAGGCCGGGGTCGGTCATGATGGTGGCGGGGTTAGAGTTGACCAGGATGACGCGGTAGCCCTCGGCCCGCAGCGCCTTGCAGGCCTGGGCGCCGGAGTAGTCGAACTCGCAGGCCTGGCCGATGACGATGGGGCCGGCGCCGATGATCATGATGGAGTGGATGTCGGTGCGGCGGGACATGGCGTTACCTCTGGTCGGCGTCGGGTGCGGCAGGGTGCGAACGGCCGCGGGATCGCGGGTCGCAAAGACCGATCGGCAATTATAAGGAGCTTAATGAGCTATACGGATTTTCTCAGATAACTCGGTAAACTCCTTATAACTCCCGCTCCATCATCGCCACGAACCGCCGGAACAGGTGCTGGCTGTCGGTTGGCCCCGGGCTGGCCTCGGGATGGTACTGCACGCTGAATGCACGCTTGGCATCGCAGGCAATGCCTTCGTTGCTGCTGTCGAACAGGCTGGTGTGGGTGATCCGCACGCCCGGCGGCAGGCTGGCGTCGTCCACTGCAAAGCCATGGTTCTGGCTGGTGATCTCCACCCGGCCGGTCGCCAGGTCCTTCACCGGCTGGTTGGCGCCGTGGTGGCCGCGGTCCAGCTTGTAGGTTTTCGCGCCCAAAGCCAGGGCGAGCAGTTGATGGCCCAGGCAGATGCCGAAAACCGGCACCTTGTGGTCCAGCACGCCCTGGATGGCCGGCACGGCGTAGGCGCCCGTCGCGGCGGGGTCGCCGGGGCCATTGGACAGGAACACGCCGTCCGGCTCGTGGCGCAGGATGTCCTCGGCCGTCGCGGTCGCCGGCACCACCGTCACCCGGCAGCCGTTGGCGACCAGGCTGCGGAGGATGTTGCGCTTGGCTCCGTAATCGACGGCGACGACATGGTGCCGGGCCGGTGGCGTGGTGTGGCGGTCTGGCCAAGCCCAGGTACCCTCCTCCCAGGTGTACGACTGGGTGCAGCTCACCTGCTTGGCCAGGTCCATCCCCTCCAGCCCCGGCCAAGCCTTCGCCTGCGCCGCCAGGGCTGCCAGGTCGAACCGGCCATCGACGGGATAGGACAGCACGCCGCTGGGTGCGCCCGAGTCGCGGATGCGGATGGTCAGCGCCCGGGTGTCCACGCCGGCCAGGCCCGGCACGCCCTGCGAGCGCAGCCAGGCGTCCAGCGGCTGAGTGGAGCGCCAATTGCTCGGCTCCGTCACGTCCTGCTTCACCACCAGGCCCAGGGCGGCGATGTTCACCGCCTCCAAGTCCTCAGGATTGACGCCGGTGTTGCCGATGTGCGGGAAGGTAAACGTAATGACCTGCCCGGCATAGGACGGGTCGGTCAGCGTCTCCTGGTAACCCGTCAGCCCCGTGTTGAACACGACCTCGCCAACCCGTCCTCCCGCCTGGCCCGGCGTGTGCGCCCCGAACCCACGGCCCCAGAACGCCGACCCATCCGCCAGCACCAGCACCGCAGTGGCGCCGGCCGGCGAGGCGTGGGGATCAGGTTGCATGGGCGGCTCCGGGGTTGAGACGCCCGTCAGGGCGGAGAAGGGCAGGCCGGTGGCAGACATCACGGCGGGCCAGTGCTTGCTGGGGATGGCGCGAGCCTGGCGCCATTTGCGGATTGCTTCCAGGCCAACGCCGGTCAGCTTGGCCGCAGCTTCCGCACCACCCAATCGGGCGATGATATCGTCGATGTCCGCCATGGCGGAAGCATATGGGAGGTTTTTTCCCACTGCAAGCGCGACGGGTCAGGCGCGGAACTTCTCTCCATCGCCCAGAGTAGTGTATGGAACGGACCGGATCGGAGAGGGCGGCAATGAGCTTGCGTGAGCAGTTTACGGACGGGCTGAAGCAGTCGATGAAGGCGGGCGACGCGGCGCGCACCTCCACGCTGCGCATGATCCTGGCCCGGCTGAAGGACACCGACATCGCCGCACGTCCCAAGGGCATCACCGCGATCCCGGACGACGACATCCTGGGCATGCTGCGCGGCATGGTGAAGTCCCGCCGCGAGTCCGTCACGATGTACGAGCAGGGCAACCGCCCAGAGCTGGCCGCCAAGGAAGTGGCCGAGATCGCCGTGATCGAGGGCTTCCTGCCGCAGCAGATGGACGACGCCGCGCTGTCGGCCGAGGTGGAGGCTGCCGTGGCCGAAACCGGAGCGGCGTCGCAGAAGGAGATGGGCAAGGTCATGGCCGCGCTGAAGGCAAAGCATGGCGCCGCGCTGGACATGGCGCGGGCCGGCGCGCTGGTGCGGGCGCGTCTCAACTCGTAATGGCGTCGCTGACCTAATGGCCTCGTTGATATAATGGCACTGCCGCCGGCCTTCCTGGACGAGTTGCGGGCGCGCACCCCGCTTTCGGCGCTGATATCCCGCCGGGTCAAGCTGTCGAAGTCCGGCCGCAACTGGAAGGGCTGCTGCCCCTTCCACAACGAGAAGACGCCGAGCTTCTATGTGTACGACGAGGGCTTCCACTGCTTCGGCTGCGGCGCGCATGGCGACGCGATCAGCTTCCTGATGCAGACGGCCGGGGCGTCGTTCCCCGAGGCGGTCGAGCAGTTGGCGGGCGAGGCCGGCCTGGAAGTGCCCAAGCCGTCGCCGCGGGCGGTCGAGGCGGAGCGGCAGCGCCTGGACCTGCACGAGGTTCTGGAGGCCGCGCAGGCCAGCTTCGTCCGCCGGCTGCGGGAGGCGGAGGGCGCTGCCGGCCTGGCGTACCTGCGCGGGCGCGGCCTGACCGACACCACGCTGGAGAAGTTTGGCCTGGGCTGGAGCGGCGATGGCCGCGGTGCACTGGTGGCGGAGCTGGGCCGTGCGGGGATCGAGCCAGCCCGGTTGATCGAGGCCGGCCTGCTGCGCCCCTCCGAGGACGGCAGCCCGGCGCGCGAGCTGTACTGGGGCCGCGTCACCTTCCCGATCCGTGACCGCCGCGCACGCCTGATCAGCTTCGGCGGGCGCACCCTGGGCGACGCGAAGCCCAAGTACATCAACGGCCCGGAAACGGCGCTGTTCTCCAAGAAACGCAACCTCTACGCGCTGCACCTGGCGCGCGAAGGCATGCGGGGCGCCAAGGACCCGGCCCGGGACCTGATCGTCGTCGAAGGCTACATGGACGTGATTGCCCTGCACCAGGCCGGGATCGAGACCGCCGTCGCCCCGCTCGGCACCGCCCTGACCGAGGACCAGTTGGAGGAGCTGTGGCGCGTGTCGCCCAGCCCGCTGCTGTGCTTCGACGGCGACGACGCCGGGGCACGGGCGGCGACGCGGGTGGCGGAACTCTGCCTGCCGCTGCTGGCGCCGGGCCGCACCCTGCGCTTTGCCAGCCTGCCCGGCGGCGAAGACCCCGACACCCTGGTCCGTAGGGATGGCCGCGCCGCGTTCGACCGGGTTGCCGCGTCTGCCCGCCCCTTGGTGGACACCTTGTTCGCAACCTTGCGCCAGCAGGCTCCCGGCGACGGCCCCGAGCAGCGGGCCTCGCTGCGCGCCCGGCTGGTGGCCGCGGCCCACGCGATCCCCGACCGTGGCCTGCAAGGTGAATACCGCTCCGCGTTGCTCGACCGGTTCTACGAAAGCCGCAAGCGCTTCGGCGACACCCAGACCGGCAAGCGTGGCAAAACTGCCCCGCCCTTCACCCGGTCCGCCGGCGCCGACATGGACCGGACGCAGTCCGAACAGGCCCGCTGCCTGCTGGCCATCCTGATCCGCCATCCCGACCTGTTGCGCGACACCGAGGAGGCACTGATGGGCCTGCCCCTGCCGCCAGTCCTGGACCGTGTCCGCCATGCAATGCTGCACGCCACGGACGACCACCAGCTTGATTCGGCCAAACTGCTTGCCCACCTTCACAATTCGGATTTGGCAGAGGAAACCGAACTCATCCTGCGAACATCGTCGCTGCCTCTGCCAGACTGCGCGCGGGCGGACGCGATGCCGGCAGAAGCGGAAGCGGGCTGGTGGCATGTCTTCGGCCTGCTCAACCGCGCACACCTGGAGGAGGAGTGGCTGGCCGCCGGCCGTGCCTGCGCCAAGCAGATGGACGCCACCACGCAACGGCGCCTGATTGCCCTGTCCACCGCCCGCGCCGCCCTCTTCACTATGGAAGACGCGGACGCGGAACCTTAATCGTTGAGCCGGGACGCTGGCTCAAGACATTTTGGAGTGCCCCAACTGATGGCGACGAAGCAAGCTGCGACGACCGATGCAGCCCCGGCCGACCAGGACGGCGACACCACCCTGCTGGACACCAGCGCCGTCGCCGTCAAGCGCCTGATCGCCAAGGGCAAGGAGCGCGGCTACATCACGTTCGATGAGCTGAACGCCGTCCTGCCCGCCGACCAGAACAGCTCCGAGCAGATCGAAGACGTAATGGCGATGCTCAGCGAGATGGGCATCCAGGTCGTCGAGAGCGAGGAGGGCGAGGAGGCCGAACCCGCCGTCGCCAAGACCGACAAGACCGAGGGCGAGGACGAGAAGGACTCCGACGAGCCGCATGGCAACGTCGATGAGGCCAGCCTGGGCCGCACCGACGATCCGGTCCGCATGTACTTGCGCGAGATGGGCAGCGTCGAGCTGCTGTCGCGCGAGGGCGAGATTGCCATCGCCAAGCGCATCGAGGCCGGCCGCGACATGATGATCGGCGGGCTTTGCGAAAGTCCGCTGACCTTCCGCGCCATCATCACCTGGCATGAGAGCCTGAAGGCCGGGAAGATGCTGCTGCGTGACATTATCGACCTGGAAGCGACCCAGGGCGGCCCCAAGGAGGCCGCCGGGGAGCCGGCCGACGCCGTTGCCGAAACCTTCGAGGCCGCCGATGACCTGGACGCCGACGAGGAGGGCGAAGGCCCCGGCATGTCGCTGTCGGCGCTCGAGGAGAAGCTGAAGCCCGACGTGCTGGCGACCTTCGAGGAGATCGAGGGCCTGTATAAGAAGCTGCACAAGGTGCAGGCCAAGCGGCTGGAGCAGATTACCACGGGGGAGGAGATCAACCTCCGCAGCGAGCGCGGCTACGAGAAGCAGCGCGAGGAGGTGGTCGGCAAGGTCGAGCAGGTCCACCTGCACAACAACCGCATTGAGGAGCTGGTCGTCCAGCTCAAGCAGATCAGCCAGCGGCTGAACGGGTTGGAGGGCCAGTTGCTGCGCATGGCGGAGTCGGCCAAGGTCGGCCGCGACGAGTTCCTGCAGCACTACCGCGGGCACGAGCTGGACCCGAACTGGATGGAGCGGGTGTCCAACCTGCCGTCCAAGCATTGGAAGGCGTTTGCCACCAAGCACGCGGACGGCGTGGCCGAGGTGCGCGGCAAGATCAATACGGTCGCGATGGAGGGCGGGCTGCCGATCAGCGAGTTCCGCCGGGTGTATGCGACGGTCAGCCGCGGCGAGCGCGATAGCGCCCGCGCGAAGAAGGAGATGATCGAGGCGAACCTGCGCCTGGTGATCTCCATTGCCAAGAAGTACACCAACCGCGGCCTGCAGTTCCTGGACCTGATCCAGGAGGGCAACATCGGGCTGATGAAGGCGGTCGATAAGTTCGAGTACCGCCGCGGCTACAAGTTCAGCACCTACGCGACGTGGTGGATCAGGCAGGCTATCACCCGAAGCATCGCCGACCAGGCGCGCACCATCCGCATCCCCGTGCACATGATCGAGACGATCAACAAGCTGGTCCGCACCAGCCGGCAGATGCTGCACGAGATCGGTCGCGAGCCGGCACCGGAGGAGTTGGCCGAGAAGCTCGGCATGCCGCTGGAGAAGGTCCGCAAGGTTCTCAAGATCGCCAAGGAGCCGATCAGCCTGGAGACGCCGATCGGTGACGAGGAGGACAGCCACCTCGGCGACTTCATCGAGGACAAGGCGGCGATCATCCCCTTGGACGCCGCCATCCAGGCCAACCTGCGGGAGGCGACGACGCGGGTGCTGAGCAGCCTGACGCCGCGCGAGGAGCGGGTGTTGCGGATGCGGTTCGGCATCGGCATGAACACCGACCACACCCTGGAAGAAGTCGGCCAGCAGTTCAACGTGACCCGCGAGCGCATCCGGCAGATCGAGGCCAAGGCGCTGCGCAAGCTGAAGCACCCCAGCCGCAGCCGCAAGCTGCGCAGCTTCCTGGACGATTAGCCGGAGGGCTGTTGGCGTGCAGCCAACGACGCGGGTGGCCGTTACGGTCACCTTCCTGCGGCTCGACCTAGCCTTGGCGGCACCGGGGTCGGCGCTGCCCGGCGACACCAGCCTGATCCGGCTGCACGCCTGCACATTGCCGTTTTACCGCTATTTGTATGCGGTGGTGGGCGGCCCGTACTTATGGTGGCTGCGGCGCTCCCTGCCTGACCAGTCGCTCTACGAGATCCTGCGTAACCCCAGTGTCTCAGTATGGGTGCTGTATCGTGGTGGCGAGCCGGCCGGGTTCTTCGAGCTGGACTCGCGGCAGCGCCCGGCGGTGAATCTCAGCTACTTTGGCCTGATGCCGCATGCGACCGGTTGCGGCATGGGCAGCGCCTTCCTGCACGCCGCGCTTGAGGCTGCTCGGGCGGAGGGCGCGCGGGTGGTGACGGTGAACACCTGCACGGCGGACCACCCTCGGGCGCTGCCGGGCTACCTGCGGGCGGGTTTCAAGCCGATGCGGACGGTGCGGGAGATGTGGGACGTGCCCAACCGGCTCGGCATGTCCATCCCAGAGCATTTGCGGGTATAAACCGGGAGAACCGGAGGACCGCATCGATGTGGCTGCGCCTATCTGCCCTTGCCGCCGCATTGGCCTGCGCCGCGCCGGCTTGGGCGCAACTGCCGGGCACCCTCAAGGTTGGCGTGCTGAACGACCAGTCCGGCCCGTTCGCCGACCAATCCGGCAAGGGATCGGTGGTGGCGGCGCAGCTTGCGGCCGAGGACTTCATGGCCGAGGCGCCGGGCACGCGGGTGGAGATCATCTATGGCGACCACCAGAACAAGCCGGAGGTCGGCAGCGCCATCGTGCGCGCCTGGGTGGACCGGGACGGTGTGGCGGCGGTGGCGGATGCGGTGAACTCCGCCGTGGGCCTGGCGGTGAACGACGTGCTGCGGGAGCGGCACCGGACCTTCATCGCCAGCAACGTCGGGACCAGCGACCTCACGGGCAAGGCGTGCGCGCCGACCACGGTGCAGTGGACGTTCGACACCTGGGCGTTCGGCAACAGCGCGGCACGGGCGCTGAAGGATGTGGGGCCGTTCTACTTCATGTCGTTCGACTATGCGCTGGGTCAGGCGCTGGCGCGGGACACGACGGCGGTGCTGCTCAGCCTGGGCGGCACGGTGGCCGGGTCGGTCAAGCATCCGTTGGGCACGACGGATTTTTCCTCGTACCTGCTGCAAGCGCAGTCGTCGGGGGCCAAGGTGATCGCCTTCGCCTCGACCGGCGCCGACTTCATCAACGCGGCCAAGCAGGCGGCGGAGTTCGGGGTGAACCGGACGGCGACGCTG
>JAABUQ010010116.1_pt1 | contig 12465 bp, 12 predicted proteins | sample 5560001 | NCBI WGS metagenome assembly JAABUQ01 (sample SAMN10711888, study PRJNA513371) | rock metagenome | isolation source: Antarctica rocks | place: Antarctica: Victoria Land, Finger Mt nord | collected 2015-12-18
AAAAAGCTGATCGCCGACGGCTCATTGTCGAAGGCTAGATGTTACTCGCCGACGAGTTGCACGTCCGAGGCGCGCATGCCCTTGCCGCGCGGATCGTTCTCCGCGTTGAAGGTCACACGGTCGCCCTGCCGCAGCTGCTCAAAGGTCGTACCGACGAGCGACGAACGGTGGAAGAAGATGTCCTCACGCCCGTTCTCAGGCTTGATAAAGCCGAAACCGCGATCCGTGATTGTTTTGATAGTGCCGTCTGCCATGGAAACTCCTCGTCGAAATGTGCCCATAAAAAAGCCCGGCGTGTCAACCAAACATGCCGGGCATCCGTAATCAGACGCGGACACACTGTCCGCGATACCGTCGTCGTAGCGCACATTCGATACTCGCAGTATACCACGTTCGGGCGCCATTTACGCGTTGTTGTTTCGCGGCCTTGTCCTTGCCGCAGCGGGCCTTGTACAACGGGATGAGTGGCGCTATATACCTCGCCGCACGCGGGGTCTTATCAGGCCACGTCCCGCCCCCGCCCCATCGGCCCTGACACCGCTCGGCCGCCCCTCGGCGCGGTGCTACAATGCAGTCGTGGGACGCGATCGCGCGCGATACCGGTGCCGTCGGCGCGCTTCTAGGCGCTGCTTGCCGCTCGTCAGCGCCTTGAGAGTCCGCCGCGGATGGCGCGTGCGCGGACGGCGACTGTTGGGGCGGCGCCTGACGCGCCTCGCCACGCGGCGCTTATGATAGGGGAGATAAGGAGCGGATGAAGACGCTTAGAGGGCACAGCGGAGTAGAACCGGACCGCTAATGTAGCTTCGCGGACCAGTCGACGTGAGGGCGGCGGACGGCGCCGATGCGTCTTCGCGGAGCCATGCGCCCGATCAGGCGCTCGGGGCCGCACCGACCTCGGTGGCGAAGCCGGTGCTCTGGCGTGCCCGGCTGACCCGGCCCAGGAGGAGGCGCAGGACATCGTCCGCGGAGGTCATCCGCGCGGTCTGCCCGGCCACGGCCGCGGCGGCGGCGCGGTAGGACGGGTCGCCCAGGACCTTTTGAACCGCGCCGCCGACCTCGTCGGGGCTGTCCACGACGGTGGCGGCCCCGACGGCGGCGGCGCGCGCGGCGTTCCGCGGCTGGTCCGCGACTAGGGGCAGGAGGACCATCGGCAAGCCCACGCTGAGCGTCCCCAACACGGTGCCGGCCCCGCCGGCGGACACGACGAGGCCGATGCCATCGAGTAGTTGGTGCAGCGGGACAAAGCCCACCGGGCGGACCCGCGCGCGGTCGACCTCAGCAGCGTCGGGATCACCCTGTGGGCCGAGGGTGACGACGACGTTGACATCCGTGGGCGTCAACGAGGCGAGGATGGCCGCGAGGATGGTCGGATCATCGATCACCGTCCCGAGGGTCACCAGGACCAGCGGGCGATCCTCGCGGCCCGGGAACCGTGGCGCGGGCCAGGCGGCACCGTCCTGGGTGTGCGGTTGGGGACGGATGGTGATCTGGTCGGCCGGCGCGGTCCAGTCGGCAAGCTGCAGCGCGTCCGGGCACGGGTCGATCTAGGCCAGCCGGGCGGTGGGTGTCAGCCCGCGCTCGGCGAACCGGGGGACGACAGCCTCGTCAAACGCCCGGATCAAGGGCGCGGGCAAGGCCGACCCGAACGCGTGGGCCGCCCACGGGACAGCGAGCGCGGCCGCGACGAGCGGCCCGATGAAGTCTACGACCTCGGCTATGATCACGTCCGGCGCGTAGTCCTGGGCGGCCGCGCGCGCCTCGTCGGCGCCCAGGTCAACGCGAGTAGCGGCGAAGAACTCCGCTGCTAGGGCGGGAGCGGGAGCGGCGACACGCACGTTCGCCCCGCCGGACCGGCGGGTGAACTCGGCCATCTGGACATCGGGCGTCGGGCCCGCCGGCAGCACGCGCAATGGGCTGACGGCCGCGGCCATCGTCCCGCTCGTGAGCAGCGCGGCGGCGTGGCCGGCGCGACGAGCCGCCATCGCGAGCGGCAACAGCGGCAAGAGGTGGCCGAACCCGGGCGTGCCGGAGAACAAGATGCGCATGAGGCCTTCCTTCCAGGTGTGAACGGCGGGCGAGGACATCCGTGACCGGGTCGGCCGATCGCCGACCGATCGTAGCGGTCGTGGCGAGGGTGAACCAACGATAGCGTCGTCGCGCAGCCGCGCGTGGCATGTCTACATGAGTAGGGTAGCAGTTTGGTCTAGGATAAGCGTCGCTGTTACCGGAGGCCACCAATAGAGCACAGTATTTTCACCGGGATTCGCACCCTTTGCCCCTCACGCCCGCTCCGTTGTCACGGGGATCGACCGTCCCCTCATCGCGGGCGCGTGGCAGCTACCTCGCGTCGCGCCCCGCCTTGCGCTTAGGCGATGAGGCCGTGGCGTGCAGAGCGCCTTTGGCGCGCTCTTCTACGATGTCATCACCCGGTTGGTGCTGCACGGCGAGGGTATCATGCCGGCGACGTGCGCACGCGACGTGTGGTGTGCGGCGAGGTTAGCCGCGGGCATCCGGCACATGCGGTGCGGTGCGGCCGACACCCATGCGCTGCCCCTCCACTGCATGACCGAGCAGCATGACAATTGCCAGCGCGGCGCTCGCCAGGACGGCGATCACGACGGCCATCGGAAGGGCACTCGACGTACCACCGATGCCAACGAGCGGGGCGGCGACCGCTCCGATGCCGTACTGCAGCACACCCAGGAGAGCGGAGGCGCTACCGGCGGTGCGTGGATCGCCGGAGAGTGCCAGGGTCGTGGCGTTAGGCAGGACAATGCCCTGACTGGAGACGACCACGAAGAGCGCCGGCACAACGCCGATGAGACCGACGTGACCCACGACGACCACGAGCAATGCGAGCCCGCCGAGGGCCGTTAGCCCGACGCCGACGGCGAGCAGATGTCGCAGCGGCACACGGCCGACAAGGCGGCCATTGACCTGGCTGGCTGCCACAAGCCCGAGCGCGTTTATCCCGAACACCACGCTGAAGAGTTGGGGCGAGACGCCGTAGATGTCTTGCAGGACAAAGGGAGAGCCCGCGATGTAGGCGAACATGGCGGCGAAGGCACAGCCCGAGGAGAGGGCATAGCCGACGAAGGAGCGGTCGGCGAGGAGCCGCCGGAACGTGGCCAGGGTCGCCGGGAGGCCACCGGTGTGGCGGTCCGCCGGGGCCAGCGTTTCGGGGAGGCCGCGCGCCGTGGCGAGGAGCAGGAGGACCCCGATGAGGGCGAGCGTGACGAACACGCCGCGCCAGGAGGTGATGCGGAGGAGTTGACCGCCAAGGACGGGCGCGAGGACGGGCGCGAGGCCGTTCACCAGCATGAGCAGCGAGAAGTAGCGGGCGGCAGCGATGCCGGTATAGCGGTCGCGCACGACGGCCCGCGCGATGACGATGCCCGCCGCTCCCGCGAGACCCTGGATGAACCGCAGCAGGACCAGCGCGCCGACCGACGGAGCGATGACGCACAGCAGCGAGGCTGCCGCATAGGCCGCCACGCCGACGAGGAGCGGGCGGCGACGTCCCAGCGCGTCGCTGAGGGGGCCGGCGATCATCTGGCCCAGGGCAAGGCCGATCAGGCACGCGCTCAGCGTGAGTTGCGCCTGCGAGGCGCTGGCGCCGAAGCCGCGGCCGAGGGCGGGTAAGGCTGGCAGGTACATATCGATGGAGAGCGGGGCGAAGGCGCTCAACGCCCCCAGGATGAGCAGCAAGCGTACGCGGCGTCCCACTCCCGTCGTCGCGTCACTATCGATGATCACGCTCACCCAGCCAATCGGCGCACGCGGTCGCCACGAGACGGTCCCCGGACACATCGTCGGATGCGGGGGAACAGAGGTAGATGTCGCGGCAGCTCGACAGGACACGATCGCCGCGCGCGGCGTCGTGCCGTGTCAGTTTCAGTCCAATTCCCCGCCCCGCTCTCGTCATCAGCACGCGCTGCATTGTTCCTCCTTAGCTTAGGACTCGCTAAACAATTACTTCCCGTTTTCGGGAGCACGCTCATGGCTGCTTTGCCCGACGGCTGTGGCCAGGGCGGCGCTTGTACACGGCGACGTAAAATTGACCCATCTGCGCCAATTTGGCTTGACCCATCTTTTTCAAGTAGCTCGTTCCTGGCGTGTGCCCTCATCTCTGGTAGATGCTGATCGAGGCCTTTGCCATCTGGCCTAATAAGGGTCAAGCTAAATTGGCGATTGCTGGGTCAAATCTCACCGGCGTTGACACGCTCAAGCCTGCCCTCACGGCGTCCGCGAGGGTGGTCGTGGGGCGGCCGATCAGGCGGCGCAGGTCCCCGCTCTCGGTCGTCAGGTCGCCCCGCGCGATGCCGAGGTCGGCGTCCGCCAACACGGTGGCGAGCCCTACGGGCAGGCCAAACCCAGTGAGCACGTTCGCGTACTCGACAGCGGGCAGGTTCCGGTAGGTCACAGGTGTGCCGCTCTGCGTGCCGATCTCGGCGGCCAGGCCGGCCAGGCTGACGCTCTCGTCGCCCCCCAGTTCGTACACGCCGTTCTCGTGACCCTGCCCCGTCAGGACGGCGGCGGCCGCGGCGGCGTAATCGGCGCGCGTGGCGGGGGTGAACCTCCCCTCGCCCGCGCTGCCGAGGAGCGCGCCGTGCTGGAGCGTCGGGGCAAGATTGTCGGTATAGTTCTCCATGTACCAGCCGTTGCGCAGGAAGACGAACGGCAGGCCCGCGGCGCGGATCATCTCCTCGGTCGCCTTGTGCTCAGCGGCGAGCACCATCGGGCTCGTGTCGGCTTTCGGAATGCTCGTGTAGGCGAGGAGGGTGACGCCGGTCGCGCGCGCGGCGTCCACGACGTTGCGGTGCTGCGCGGCGCGGCTCCCAACCTCGCTGGATGAGACGAACAGCAGCTTGTCCACGCCGCGCAAGGCGGCCGTCAGGGTGTCCGGCTGGGCATAGTCGGCCTGGCGCACCTGGACGCCGCGCGCCGCGAGGTCGGCGGCCTTCCCCGCGTCGCGGACGATGGCGACGATCTCGCTCGCGGGAACGTTCTGATCGAGGAGGGCAGCGATGACGAGGCGTCCGAGATGGCCGGTGGCTCCGGTGATGGCAATCATGGTAGCTCCTTTGGGTCGTGATCTGACAGTGACAGCGTGTCGTGACATGTCCGGCGCGAGTCACACGGGACAGGGGTGCGCCGGGCGCCGCCGGTGGCGTCTGTGATCAGAACGATCGTCAGTCGTCCTTATCATTGGCTGGGTGAGCCCGCCTAATCGCAACATAATTAGTTGCAAATGCGGGCGCGGAAAAACCCCCTATCGCGCGGGGGCGCGCACGCTATCCAGGATCTGCGCCACGGTGGTGCGCGCCAAGTGCTCGTCCAAGGCTTTTTCGGTCTCCCTGAACACCCCCTCCAGGCTACGTTGGATCGCCCGCCCGACCGGGCACGCGGGGTTCGGCGACCGCTGCGGGAGGGGGAAGATGGTCTCTGCCTCAACGGCGCGGTAGGCGTCGCGCAGCGTGATCGCGTCCGGCTGGCGGGCCAAGCGCCACCCCCCGCCGACGCCCGTTCGCGACGACACGAGCTTGGCATCGCGCAGCGCGCCGAGGACGCGCCGGATCACCACCGGGTTGGTGTTGACGCTGTCCGCGACAAATTCAGAGGTCACGGGGTGATCGTCGCCATAGGCCAGCAACGTGAGGATATGCACGGCAACGGCGAAACGACTGCTCGTATTCACGCCTTTTCGATGCCCTCCTTTCGTAACTATCATAGTTGCAAATGCGCCGCCTGTCAAGGGGCCACGGTCCGATAGGGTGCTGCGCTGGCGAGGAAGCGCGGAACGGGGTAGGACAAGTAGCGGAACAGAAAGCAACGCTAAGTCGTTCAGTTTACTGGACACGCTGTAGGATTCCAGGTGAAATGCGCCGTTGTCCATTAAAGGTGCGCGGATTGTCCCACTACCCCTGCGCCCATCCGACACCGCCTGCTCCTTGTGTGCCTTACCCGCCCCTCCCACGCCTGCTCCCCCCTGTGACAAGACCGCCGACATGCCCCGCCCATTCGTACGGATCGGCGCAGGGTTTCTGGGACAATCGGCGCATCTCGCGCGGAACAGCCTCCCCTTTCACACCTGTAGGTGGCGCACGTCACCTGGAATCCTACAGCCCCTTAACGGGCAGGCACCCCGGCACACAGTGGCCCCTACCTCACAGGGCCGCCGCAGCCATCCCGGCGCGGCCTCTGCAGACGCGCGGCCGCGCCCCCTCCCCCCACGTCGCACGTCGCATATCGCCGGCGGTCTGGCACTAGCTCGCGCCCTGGCCCGCGCCAGCTCGCCGCCCTGGCCCGCGCTCTAGCCCGCGCCGCGCCGGCGGCGTGGACCCGCTGTGTGCGCCGCGTGGAGCCACCGCCCGCCCCACGGCTGCCAGGCGCGCTCAGGGGCCGCGTCAGGCTCACGGGGGCACAGAGGGGCGAGAGGGGCGCCTACCGCCCCTTACGCCCGCCAGCGGCCACCACAGCGCGTCAGGGACGCCCGGGCATCGGACCACCTGTAAGATTTCACATAAGATGCGCCCTGTCGCACATAACCTGCGCCCGTCGTCGCACAGACGGTGCGCCGATCCGTCATTGCCCCCCCCGCTTCCCCTCGCTGGGGATGCGCCACACGGGCGCGAGACCACGCCCGTGCCTTGCACGCACGCGAACGGAAATCCATCGTGCGCAGGATCGGCGCACCTTCTGCGCGACAACGCGTGGATCAGCGCATCTTCGGTGCGATTAGCGGCGCAGGTTATGTGCGACACGGTGCCGATTCACGTGTGGGGCCGGCGCACGTTATGTGCATTCTTACACCCGCGCCTCACGACACGTTCCGCACGGATCGGCGCACCTAATCTGACGTTTTTGCAGGATCGGCACACCTAATCTGGTTCCGTTGGGGCCTGCTGAGATGGCGTGTTTTTGCCGAAAGGCCATCGGATGAGGCGGTCGCAGGAGCCTCGTTCGACCGCCCGCACGCTCCAGAAACGCTCGTGCAGCCCTGTCGTGGCGGATCACCAGGGCCCGTTCCGAAGATCTTTCACCGATCTCAGCAGGCCCCAACGGAACCCGGACGCGGGCAGGCAATGGGTTGCGGTCGTGCGGTCCAGCCTGCAGAGCGACCGCGCTACTGTAAACCGACCGCACAGAGCGGGCCAACGTAGGCGTCACGGTGCCTCAGTAACCGGCGGATGTGCTAACCAGCCAGGACAGGTGACCCCGGCGCTTAGGTTAACCATTTTTGGGCCATTTGGACTGCGACCCGGTGCTGCATTGAGAGGACTGTGCGTAGATAACTCGTGTGCGATCATGTAATCCATGCCCTGTTGCGTTACGTCATCCACGAAACGCCTCTAACCGGCAATTCTCGCACCGTTGCGAAAGCACCCTACCAGCGGCTGAGGGTCTCCCGGAGCTTGCGGTCGTTCCACTTGGCGTATATCCGCGTCGTATCGAGCTTGGTGTGGCCCAGGTGGCGAGCGGTCTCCTCCAGGTCGCCGGTCTCGGCGTACAGGCGTGTACCCGCGCTGTGGCGCAGCGAGTGCATCCCCTTCGGCGCGACGCCCGCTGCCTCGCAAAGCCTGGTGATGTGCTCCCAGGCCGTCTTGGGCGTGCGGTAGGGCAGCACGTAGCCGTCGGGGCGGTGGGGCAAGCCCTGGAGCCCCTGCTTCACGGAGGCGCTCATGCCCACCGTGCGCGTCTTGCCGCCCTTCGAGACTCGGATCGTGAGGTCTCGACGGGTCATGTTCACGTCGCGCCACCGCAGGCGCACGCACTCGCCGGCGCGGAGGCCGCCGTGCGCGCCCAGGAGCACGAGCACGCGGTCGAAGGGGTCGGCGGCGGCGAGGAGCGCCGCGATCTCGTCGTTGTCGTAGGGCATGCGCTTCTCCCACGGCGGCGTCGGGTCGTGGGGCACATGCACGTCGGCGAAGGGGTCATACGTGGAGGCCCGCGCCCAGCGCAGGGCGCGGAACAGGGCGCGCGCCGCCGCGACGCGCCCGTAGATCGTGCCCGGCTTGAGGCCTTGCCGCTCCATCATCCTCACGTAGCGGTTCGCGGCCTCGGTGTCGGGCTTGAGCAGGTCCTCTTCCTTCCAGGCGGCGAGCAACTTTCTCACACCGTGCTTGTGGTTCTCGACGGTCGCCGCGGCGATGGTCGCGCCCGCCTTGCTGTACGTGCGCAGCCACGCCTCAGTGAGCGAGAGCAGCCCGGCCGCGTCCTTGCCGCGTGCCGCCTCCATGGCAAGGCGGCGGCGGTCGGATCTGTGCATCCTGACCCAGGCGTCGGCGCCCTCATCGCCGTAGCCGAGGAACGGGACGAGGGCGGTGGACACGGGGTGGTTGTCGGACATCGGTGGGACCTCCCGATAGTAGTCGCGTGCCCTAATGCGGACATCCCGCGTCAGGCCGGGGCGACCAGGGGGCGCGCCTCGTCCCAGCGCCCGTGCCGCTGGTAGATCGTGCGCACGTCGCGACGGTCGAGCAACGGCAGGAGCGCCAGGTCCGGCGGGGCGCAGGTCGCGCTTTTTGCCCATCGCTGTCGTTTTAGTTGACAAGGTATCCCGTGGGGGATGGCGACTTGCTGTGAGGAGAGGGGAAAGGATAGGCGCTAGGGCGGGCCGACGACAAGGTTGAGTATCCCGTAGCAGTGGACTCCTGAACCGGGTTAAGGGGTCTGTCCAGTAGGTGAGGCGGTTGCTCGTCGCGACCCAGGTGGGCGCAGTGACGCCACGAACGTCCCCACCTGCTCTACGACCTGCTCTTGCTGCTCCTGGAAAAACATATGGCTCCCGTCTGGGATCTTCACGATGACCGCCGACGGCAGATTGTCGCGCACAAACGCCGCATCCTCATCGCGCACGGCCGCGCCATGAGCCCAATCGCCGTACAGTAGGAGCAGCGGGCACTGGATCTGCCGCAACGCGCCGGCCAGGTCGAAACCGGCGAACAACTGATCCTGCAGCGCGGTGTAGACGGTGTCGGACGCGACGCCAGAGACCGTGTCCGCAAACACCGTGATCTGCTCCGCGGTGGCCTCTGAGTCGCTCTCCCGACAGCGCGCGACGATATCCTCATACGATGAGGACGCTGTCACCGTCTGATACACCCAGTTAAACCAGTTTTTAACCTCGGGCATTGCCGCGATACTGGTATCGCGATTAAAGAGCGGGGGATCGAGCAGGACGGCGGCGCGTGTGCGGGTTGGGCACGCGGCTGCGGCCGCCAGAGCCGTCGCGGCACCGAGGGAATGGCCCATCACCACCGCGGGTTCGGGGAGATGCTGGAGAAACGCGGCGACATCCCGGGCATAATCGGCGAGGTGGTACTGGTGAGCGACCCGACCGGACGCGCCATGCCCGCGCGCGTCGAGGGCATACACCTGCCAGTGCGGGGTGAGGAGGGGCAGCATGGCCTGCCATGCCTGCCAGCGCGCTGTCAAACCGTGCAACAACACAAGTGGTGGACCCGCCGGCGGGCCTTCGGCGTAGTTGAGGGTCAACTCGCCCGTATCGAAGGACTTTTCTATGAGCACATGCCCCTCCTCAGTTGATGATGCATCGCTCCATGTGACGCTGACCGCAGCGCCGCAACCATCTCCGGTGAGATACAGGCTGGCGCCGCTGCTCCTCACGGAGTCTCGGCGCCAGGCCATGGGAACCGGCTACCCGGTGCGGGACGGCGCCGGATAGCGATATCTTAGTAGCTCCCCGCCCCGTCGGGATAGGCGTGGGCCTCGTGCGCGCGCTTGTGCGCGGCGAGCAGCGGCTCGAAGTACGCGGCCCGCTCGGGCAGCGCCCCGATGAGCCGCGCGATGTCCCGGATGCCGATGGTCCGGCCACCAGCGCCCCACGCGCCTTCCTTGACCTCATGCACGACGACCCATTCGTTCGCGTCCGTGACGCCCAGGACCGTGGCGACGGCGCGGTTGATGGCCGCGTGCAGGTCGGTCTTCACGCTCTGGTTGCTGGCGCCGTCGGGGTAGACGACGTCGAACAGGAAGCGGTTCGCGGGTGGGACGAGCGCGCCGCCGACATACCAGGCCCGCGGGCCTACCTCGTCGAAGATCACGTACGCGACGGACCGACCGGCTGGGGTGTCCGCCCCGCCTTCACCGATGAGCATGGCATGGGTCACTTCTTCGGCAAGGTGTGTTTTCTGCGCGTCGGTGAGAGTGCCGTGTTCGTGGGTGATGCGCATCAAAGGCATGAGAATCTCCTCTCGACGGGAGACGGGCGCCCGTCGGGCGCCCCCGTCCCTGTAAGTGCGGCGCCAGCAATCGTGGCGCGTCTGCGGTCCTGGGCACGGGCGGCGGTGACGGGAACGGGGGCTACGGGCACAACAGGCACATCGGCGACTCCTTGGGGCGCGATTAAGGTAACGGTCGTTACCTTAGCCCCAGTATAGAGATAACGGTCGCTATCGTCAAGCCGCGCGGGATCGGCGCCCGCGTCCGGTGCGCCGACAGGCGGGCGCGTGGCCGCAGCGGGGCGGCATGGGCCTGTCTGTCAAGCGCGAAAGCACGTCGCGCGATGGTCGTCCACCACGCCCGTCGCCTGCAGGTAGGCATACACGATGGTCGACCCGACGAACGTGAAACCACGCGCGCGCAGATCGGCGCTGACACGATCCGAGAGGTCCGTGCGCGCGGGGAGCGGGTCCGCCGCCGGCCGCCGCGTCACCACCGGCCGGCCGTTGACGAAGTCCCAGAGGTACGTCGCAAACGAGCCGTAGGCGCGCTGCACCGCGAGGAATGCGCTCGCGTTCGCGACCGTCGAGGTGATCTTCCCGCGGTGGCGCACGATGCGCGCGTCCGCCACGAGCGCGTCGATGCGCGCCTGGTCGAATCGGGCCACGGCGGCGGGATCGAACCCGTCGAACACCGCGCGATAGCCGTCGCGCTTGCGCAGGATCGTTTCCCAACTGAGCCCCGCCTGCGCGCCCTCGAGCGTCAGGAGCTCGAAGAGCAGGCGGTCGTCGTGCTGCGGCACGCCCCACTCCGTGTCGTGGTAGGTGATTTCCGGCTCTCTCGTTGCCCACGGACAACGCTCGATCGATCCTGTGGAGCCCTCGTCCTGCGGTCTCATGACACCCTCGTCCTCATGTCGAGTCCCCCCCCACGGCATCGTGACACGGCGCGGGGATCCGACCGTTCGACGCTACGGCTGCGACGGCAACAGGCGTTACCTCGCCCCAACTATAAAGATAACGGTCGTTATGTGTCAAGCCGTCCGCGAGAAGCTATCAACGTGGGTGGGCTACCCTCAGAGACGGTGGTCGCACGGGATATACTGAAGGATAGTGATCGTTATCTGCCTCCGGGCGACGTGGCGCGCGGAGCGGGCCTCGGGCTGGACGGCGGGACGATCACGATGCGGGAGCGGGGAGGACTGTATCCATGGCAACGACGCGCGCGCAAGCGGAGCAATCGCGGAGGGCGCTGATCGACGCCGCGGCGGCGGAGTTCCGCCACGCCGGGTATGCGGGAGCGGGTGTCGATGCGATCGCCAAGCGCGCGGGATTGACCTCTGGAGCCTTTTACCGCCACTTCGGCTCGAAGGCCGAGGTCTTCACCCTCGTGGTCGCCGAGGGGATGGCGTCCCTCGCGCACGGTATCCGACACACGAAGGAGGCGACGGCCGCAGGCTGGCAGCGCGTCTTCGCGGACTTCTATTTCGGGCCCTACTATCGCGAGATCGAGGCGGGCTGCGCGTTGCCGGGCCTAGCCGCGGAGATCGTGCGCGCGGACGAGGGCGCGAAAGAGGCGTTCAGCGTCGGCATCGAGGCGTTGGCCCGCGAGCTCTCAAGCGACCTGGACGCCCTCCCTGCGGACGTGGCGCGGAGTCGCGCGCTCGCCGCTCTCGCGACCATGGCCGGCGGCGTGGTGCTCGCCCGCGCGGCGGGCTCGCAAGAACTGGCCGACACCATCGCGGCGGCCGCGGCGCACAATGTCCTGCGCTTGCTCACCAATCGGGAATCTGCCACGGTGGAAACGCGACTGCTCGATGCTCCAGAGAGGCCCAGTTGAGGAGACGATCGAGCTTCTAGCGCATACCGGCGAAGGGAGGCCAATGCGCATCTCTTCAATAAACGGGGTCGTCATGGGCGGGGCGTAACCATTGGGCTCGTGCGTTACCAGGCGCCGCGCGTCGGGCGCGCGGCCCTCACGGTGTCGTCGCCGGTTGGGTCGCGCGCTTGGCGGCCTGCAGGCGCTTGGTGGTGGCGCCGGTGGCGTAGACGGCGATGCCGTCCACGCGCGGGTCGAGGGCGGCGTCGCCCGCGATGATGGCCGCGTCCGCGGGGTCGGCGGCGAGGGCTTCGGCGATCTTGGCCCACTGTTTGCGGGCGATGAAGACGGTGTAGCGCGTACCGGCGCGACGGGCATGGCTAGGGCTAGCCTGCCTCCGACGGACGAGGACGCAGGACGGCACGCACCCGTGCCGCCCCCTGCTAGCGAGGTGTGGCAGTA